>Ga0209371_1000097_pt1 | contig 159855 bp, 145 predicted proteins | sample AgamicAtAmrz_FD_187165 | JGI IMG/M metagenome (GOLD analysis project Ga0209371, IMG submission 187165) | Agave microbial communities from Guanajuato, Mexico - At.Am.rz (SPAdes) (version 2) | ecosystem: Host-associated > Plants > Roots > Rhizosphere | place: Guanajato, Mexico | collected... | reverse complement strand
TTCGATTTCTTTCAGGGACTCTTCAAAGAGTTGAGCAAAAGATTCAGTCATATTGATAATCTTAGGATTCTTCAATTTAACGTCCACCTGACGTCATTGTCGGATGGGGTTGTTTCACATGCCCTGCGCGCTTTCCCTGGCACAAGGTTACTGCAATTCGTTACGCCGAAAATATTAAATGCCCAGCTGTTTGCGGGCATATTCCAGTGCCTTTTCAATAACTTGCTCAATGGATAACTGGGTAGAATCCAGAACCAGAGCATCGGCGGCTGGTACCAAAGGCGCAATGGCGCGGTTGCGATCGCGATCATCACGCTCTTTTATCTCGGCTAAAAGGCGATCAAAGTTAACACTAAAGCCGCTCTCCTGCAACTGTAGCATACGGCGCTGAGCGCGCTCTTCCGGGCTGGCATCAAGGAAAATTTTTACTGGCGCATCAGGGAAAACGACCGTTCCCATATCGCGGCCATCGGCGATTAAACCAGGCTCATCGCGAAACGCACGCTGGCGACGCAACAGCGCTTCTCGCACGCGAGGGAAAGCGGCCACGCGCGACGCCGTATTGCTGACTTCCTGAGTACGGATTTCGCCCGTCACCTCTTCGCCTTCCAGGATCACCTGCAATTCGCCGTCCTGCGAGACAAAGCGTACGTCCAGATGGGCAGCCAGCGGTACCAGCGCCTCTTCCGATTCAATGTTTACCTGATGATGCAGCGCAGCCAGTGCCAGCACGCGATAAATAGCGCCCGAATCGAGCAGATGCCATTGCAGCGCTTCTGCCATCGCTTTGCACAGCGTGCCTTTGCCTGCGCCGCTGGGCCCATCGACAGTTATAACCGGGGCAGTTGCCGTCATTATTCTCTCCTGTTGCTGCGCGTACGTAATAGTTCAGCCTTCAGGCTGTTCAGAATGCGATGCATTATACGCTGACGAAGCTGATGGCGTTACCTTTTAGCGTAGACATCGCTAAAAATTGCAGCAGATTCAGAGGATTTCTTGGCCAGTAAGACCAGATGCAGTGAGAATGCCGGAGGAGCTGGATCTCCGGCAGAATAGTCATCAGGCGTTCTGACTGATTTTCGCTAACTGTTCGAAATAGTCAGGGAAGGTTTTCGCAGTACAGCCGGGATCGAGAATAGTTACTGGTGTGTCAGAGAGCGCGACCAGCGAAAAGCACATCGCCATACGGTGATCGTTGTAGGTACCGATATCAGCGTGGATTAATTTTTCCGGTGGCGTGATGCGGATAAAATCGTGCCCTTCCTCTACTTCAGCGCCTACTTTACGCAGTTCAGTCGCCATCGCAGCCAGACGATCGGTCTCTTTAACGCGCCAGTTGTAGATGTTGCGCATCAGCGTCGTGCCTTTGGCAAACAGCGCCGTGGTCGCAATGGTCATGGCAGCATCGGGAATATGGTTCATGTCCATATCAATGGCGTTCAGCTCACCTGCGGTACAGGCAATATAGTCATTACCCCATTCCACGGTTGCGCCCATTTTTTCCAGCACGTCAGCGAAGCGGATATCGCCCTGCACGCTATTACGGCCAATGCCGGTTACGCGCACGGTGCCACCTTTAATTGCCGCGGCTGCCAGAAAATAAGATGCGGAGGAGGCGTCGCCTTCGACCAGATAGTCGCCTGGCGACTGATATTGCTGCTGGCCTTTGATAACAAAGCGTTGATAATGCTGGTTCTCTACCTCAACGCCAAAACAGCGCATCAGATGCAGCGTGATATCAATATAAGGTTTTGATACCAGTTCGCCTTTAATGGTAATGGAGGTATCACGCTCTGCCAGCGGCGCAGTCATCAACAATGCAGTTAAAAACTGGCTGGAGACGCTGCCATCGACGCTGACCTCACCGCCGGTAAATCCACCTTTAAGGCGCAGCGGCGGATAATCGCTGTTTTCCAGATAATCAATTTGCGCGCCGCCCTGACGAAGCGCATCCACCAGATGGCCGATTGGGCGTTCTTTCATGCGCGGCTCGCCGGTCAGGACAATATCCTGCTCGCCCAGGCACAGCGCTGCGGCCAGTGGACGCATCGCCGTACCGGCATTGCCGAGAAACAGTTCCAGCGGCTGAGAGGCGTGCAGCGCGCCCGCCTGGCCCACCACTTCGCATACGGTGCGATCGGCAGACAGAGTGAAATCAACGCCTAACGCCTTCAGGGCATTCAGCATATGTTTAACGTCATCGCTATCCAGCAGATTCGTCAAACGTGTCGTGCCTTTCGCCAGCGCAGCCAGCAGTAACGCACGGTTAGATACGCTTTTTGAGCCCGGCAAATTGACGGTGCCGTCAACGCGTGCAATCGGTTGTAAGGTCAGGGAGTCCTGCATGTGAAACCAAATCTCCAAAAAAGAACAAAACCCCGCCGCGAGGCGGGGTCTGAAATCAGCGCAAGCGCCAGCATTACGGCCAGGGTTTAGCCGTGGCGACGTGCAAAGTCAGCCATAAAGTCAGTTAGCGCCTTCACGCCTTCCAGCGGCATCGCATTGTAGATCGATGCGCGCATGCCGCCTACTACACGATGGCCTTTAAGCGCATGCAGCCCCGCTTTTAACGACTCCTCCAGGAAAAGCTGGTCCAGCGCAGCGTCTGCCAGCTGGAAAGGTACGTTCATACGTGAGCGGTTTTCTACAGCCACGTCATTGCGGTAAAACGCATTTTGATCGATGAGGCCATAAAGCAGATCGGCTTTGGCCTGATTGATCTTATCCATTTCGCTGACGCCGCCCTTCTCTTTCAGCCATTTAAACACCAGACCGGAGAGATACCAGGCAAACGTCGGCGGCGTATTGAACATAGAGTCGTTCTCGGCCAGCACCTGATAGTCGAGAATGGAAGGAACGGACTGGCGCGCTTTGCCCAGCAGATCGTCGCGAACAATAACGATGGTTAAGCCTGCCGGGCCAATATTCTTTTGCGCACCAGCGTAAATCACACCATAGCGGTTAATATCCAGCGGGCGCGACAGAATAGTAGAGGAGAGATCCGCGACAACAATCTTGTCGCCAAAATCTGGCTGCTCATCGATGGCAATGCCATCAATGGTTTCGTTCGGGCAGTAGTGCACATAGGCAGCGTCATCGCTCAGCTGCCACTGGCTCATCGGCAGAATAGCGCGCTTGCCGTCACGCGTAGTTTTCACGTCCAGCGTGCGCGGCGTGCAATATTTTTCCGCCTCTTTAATGGCGCTATGCGCCCAGTAGCCGCCATCCACATAGTCCGCAGAGGTAGACTCGCCCAGCAGGTTGCCCGGTACAGCAGCAAACTGCGCGCGCGCGCCGCCGTGACAGAATAAAACTTTGTAGTTCGCCGGGATTTTCAGAAGATCGCGTAAGTCTTGCTCGGCCTCTTCTGCTACTTTGAGAAACTCTTTACTGCGATGGCTGATCTCCATGACGGAGGTCCCCAGACCGTGCCAGTTTGTCAGTTCTTGTTCTGCACGACGGAGCACTTCAACCGGCAGCATCGCTGGACCGGAACTAAAATTATAAATCTGCGTCATTTCCCCTCACCACGTTTATCCAGAACGGTTATGAATTGCTTACCGGTTTTATCACTGCCTTATGGAGCCTGCAATGATAAATCAGGAAGGGATCACATTTTCTGAATCTGCCGCCCCGCAGCTTATGTCACAAATGCAACACACAGCGAAATTTTGTGAGGCTGCTCGTTTAAGAAGCAAACTGCACCTTACTCTGACGCCTGTTTCATGAAAAATAGCGGGCAGAAATTTATGCCGACTTCATAGCGCAGCGACGGCAAAATCCGTATCATTGCGCGCTTTACGCCCACGATAATATTGAGAGAGCGGTCCCATGACGCAAACGTTTATTCCCGGTAAAGACGCAGCACTGGAAGATTCCATCGCACGCTTCCAGCAAAAGCTGACCGATCTTGGCTTTAATATTGAAGAAGCCTCCTGGCTGAATCCCGTTCCCCACGTCTGGTCCGTGCATATTCGCGACCGCGATTGCCCACTCTGCTTTACTAACGGCAAAGGTGCCAGCAAGAAAGCAGCGCTGGCGTCAGCGCTAGGCGAATATTTCGAACGTCTCTCTACTAACTACTTCTTTGCTGATTTCTGGCTGGGCAAAGCTATTGCTAACGGCGATTTCGTTCACTATCCCAATGAGAAATGGTTCCCGTTGCCTGCGGATGGCTCATTGCCAGAAGGCATTCTGGATGCACGCCTGCGTGCGTTTTACGATCCCGACAACGCGCTGACCGCGCCAGAGCTGGTGGATCTACAGTCCGGCAATGCCGAGCGCGGTATTTGCGGTCTGCCTTTCACCCGTCAGTCGGATCAGCAAACCGTCTATATTCCGATGAACATCATTGGCAACCTGTATGTTTCCAATGGCATGTCAGCAGGTAATACGGCTAACGAAGCGCGCGTTCAGGGGCTGTCTGAAGTCTTCGAACGCTATATTAAAAACCGCATTATCGCTGAATCTATTAGCCTGCCGACCATTCCTGACAGCGTGATGCAGCGCTATCCTGGCGTAGTGGAAGCCATTGCACGTCTTGAGGCGGAAGGTTTCCCAATTTTTGCCTACGATGCCTCGCTCGGTGGCAAATATCCGGTAATCTGCGTAGTGCTGTTTAACCCGCAAAACGGTACCTGCTTTGCCTCTTTTGGCGCGCATCCTGACTTCGGCGTGGCGCTTGAGCGTACCGTAACCGAACTGCTTCAGGGCCGCAGTTTGAAAGATCTCGACGTGTTTACCCCGCCGACCTTCGATGATGAAGAAGTCGCTGAGCACGCTAACCTGGAAACACACTTTATCGACTCAAGCGGTCTTATTTCCTGGGATATGTTCAAAGAGCAGGCCGATTATCCCTTCGTTGACTGGTCGTTCAGCGGCACCACGCAGGAAGAGTTTGCCACTCTGATGGCGATTTTCCGCGAGGAAGACCAGGAGGTCTATATCGCTGATTACGATCATCTTGGCGTTTATGCCTGCCGCATTATCGTGCCGGGCATGTCAGACATCTACCCGGCTGAAGATCTGCTGCTGGCGAACAATAATATGGGCGCAAACCTGCGTGATACGCTGCTGGCACTGCCTGCCAGCAACTGGAATCCGGAAGAATATCTGGATTTAATCGCACAGCTGGATGAAGAAGGCCATGACGACTTTACGCGCGTGCGCGAACTGCTTGGTCTGGCGAGCGGCAAGGACAATGGCTGGTATACGCTGCGCATCGGTGAGCTTAAAGCCATGCTGGCGCTGGCCGGTGGCGATCTCGATCAGGCGCTTATCTGGACCGAATGGACAATGGAGTTTAACGGGTCAGTCTTCTCGCCGGAACGTGCTAACTACTACCGCTGCCTGCAAACACTGCTGTTACTGGCGATGGAAGATGAACGCGATCCGCTGCAATATCACCACGCCTTCACGCGTATGTATGGTGCGGAAGCGTTGGAAGCAGCCTCAGCCGCAATTAGCGGTGAAGCACCGTTCTATGGCCTGCAGGCCGTTGACGAAGATCTGAAAGCTTTCCCGGCACATCAGGCCTTATTGCAAGCCTACGAGAAACTTCAGGCTGCTAAACGTCAATACTGGAAAGACTAAAAGTCTCTCGACGGTTTTGAATTTAGTTTCTATGGCATCAGAAGTGATGCCATTTTATTAACGCCAGTAGAAGACAGTTTATTAGCTTTATTTCATTTATTTTAAGGGTGAATATTTAACACCTTAGCATCAATTAATTAGAAACCCTAACAAGTCACCTGTCCACACCGCCCTCAGTTAAACTAAATATGTAATTTTTAAAAAAATTTTATTTTATTAAAAATCATAATGTTAAGCATAAATTAGCTTCTCTTTTGCCGTCTCGCTCATCCAGGATTTGGTCAAATATGATCCATATCAATTCCTGCCCTATACTCCTTTGTTAGTATTTTTCCAGACATCTTTTGGAGAGCGTTGTGTGAAAGCTGACAACCCTTTTAATTTGTTATTGCCACCCGCAATGGCCAAAGTGGCAGAAGATGCAGGAGTTTATAAAGCCACTAAGCATCCTTTAACCACTTTTTTCCTGGCTATCACTGCCGGTGTTTTTATTTCCATCGCCTTTGTTTTTTATATCACTGCCACGACCGGGAGCGCGGGCATGCCTTATGGCATCGCGAAGTTAATCGGCGGCATCTGTTTTTCTCTGGGATTAATTCTGGTGGTGATTTGTGGCGCAGATCTTTTCACTTCCACCGTGCTAATTGTCGTCGCCAGGGCCAGCGGACGCATTACCTGGGGCCAACTGGCACGCAACTGGTTCAACGTTTATTTCGGCAACCTTGCCGGTGCGCTGTTTTTCGTCGCGTTAATCTGGTTTTCTGGCGAGCATATGACGGCAAACGGAGCCTGGGGCCTGAACGTTCTGCAAACTGCCGATCATAAAATGCACCACACCTTTATTGAGGCAGTATGCCTTGGCACGCTGGCGAATCTGATGGTTTGTCTGGCGGTGTGGATGAGCTATTCCGGCCATAGCCTGATGGATAAAACAGTCGCGATGATTCTCCCGGTTGCCATGTTTGTCGCAAGCGGTTTTGAGCACAGCATCGCCAATATGTTTCTTGTCCCGCTAGCCATCGTGATTCGCGACTTCTCCGGACCGGACTTTTGGCAGGCTGCTGGTGCCAGTGCCGACCAGTTCCAGGCGCTTACGCCCGTCAACTTTATTATCGACAACCTGATTCCGGTAACGCTCGGCAACATTATCGGCGGCGGCTTGCTGGTGGGGCTCACCTACTGGGTGATCTATTTACGCAACGGCTCTACCGCACATTAATGATTTCTGGCAGACGCCGCGCAGCTGGCGGCGCCAACGTAAAGTCTTCTTAGATAAGGCAGGTATATCATGACCGATCTGAATGCAAAACAGGCTGCGGCCTGGGCAGGATTCGCCAACGGCGAATGGCAGAACAGCGTCAACGTTCGCGACTTTATTCAAAAGAACTATACGCCGTATGAAGGCGATGAGTCTTTCCTGGCTGGCGCGACTGAAGCGACCACTAAACTGTGGGATGCTGTACTGGAAGGAATCAAAATTGAGAACCGCACCCACGCGCCGGTCGACTTTGATACCGATCTTGCTTCAACCATTACTGCGCATGATGCTGGCTATATCAGCAAACCACTGGAAAAGATTGTCGGCTTACAAACTGAAGCCCCGCTGAAACGTGCCATTATTCCGTTTGGCGGCATCAAGATGGTAGAAGGCTCCTGTAAGGTCTATGGCCGTGAGCTGGATCCAGCGCTGAAAAAAATCTTCACCGACTATCGTAAAACCCATAACCAGGGCGTATTCGACGTCTACACCCAGGACATCCTGCGCTGCCGTAAATCTGGCGTGCTGACTGGCCTGCCAGACGCATACGGCCGTGGTCGTATTATCGGTGACTATCGCCGCGTTGCCCTGTACGGCATTGACTTCCTGATGCAGGATAAACTGGCACAGTTCCACTCGCTGCAAAATGACCTGGAAAACGGCGTTAATCTCGAAGCCACTATTCGTCTGCGTGAAGAGATCGCTGAACAGCATCGCGCACTTGCCCAAATTAAAGAGATGGCGGCTAAATACGGCTGCGATATCTCTGGCCCGGCAACCAATGCGCAGGAAGCTGTACAGTGGACCTACTTTGGCTATCTCGCCGCGGTGAAATCACAGAACGGCGCGGCAATGTCATTTGGTCGCGTATCCACCTTCCTCGATATCTATATCGAACGCGATCTACAGGCTGGAAAACTGACCGAAGAACAGGCACAGGAGCTGATCGACCATCTGGTCATGAAGCTGCGTATGGTGCGCTTCCTGCGTACGCCGGAATATGATGAGCTGTTCTCCGGCGACCCGATCTGGGCAACGGAATCGCTGGCAGGTATGGGCGTTGACGGTCGTACCCTGGTGACCAAAAGCACCTTCCGTTTCCTGAACACCCTCTACACCATGGGTCCATCACCTGAGCCGAACATGACCATCCTGTGGTCAGAAAAACTGCCGGTGAACTTTAAAAAATACGCGGCCAAAGTCTCGATCGATACCTCTTCTCTGCAGTATGAGAATGACGATTTGATGCGCCCCGACTTCAATAACGACGACTATGCTATTGCCTGCTGCGTCAGCCCGATGATTGTCGGTAAACAGATGCAGTTCTTCGGCGCACGTGCCAACCTTGCGAAAACCCTGCTGTACGCAATCAACGGCGGCATGGATGAGAAACTGAAAATGCAGGTCGGACCGAAAGAAGCGGCGATTACAGATGAAGTGCTCGATTTCGACACCGTAATGGGCCGTATGGACCACTTTATGGACTGGCTGGCGAAGCAGTATGTCACCGCACTGAATATCATCCATTACATGCACGATAAGTACAGCTATGAAGCTTCGCTGATGGCGCTGCATGACCGTGATGTTTATCGCACGATGGCTTGCGGCATTGCCGGTTTGTCAGTTGCTGCCGACTCACTGTCAGCGATTAAATACGCCAAAGTGAAACCCGTGCGCGATGAGACCGGCCTGGCTGTCGACTTCGACATCGACGGCGAATATCCGCAGTTTGGTAATAACGATGCACGCGTGGACGATCTGGCCTGCGATCTGGTTGAGCGTTTCATGAAGAAAATTCAGAAACTCGCTACCTATCGTAACGCCGTGCCGACACAGTCGGTGCTGACCATTACCTCTAACGTGGTTTACGGTAAGAAAACCGGTAATACGCCTGATGGCCGTCGCGCTGGCGCACCTTTTGGTCCAGGCGCAAACCCGATGCATGGCCGCGACCAGAAAGGTGCTGTCGCCTCGTTGACTTCAGTTGCTAAACTGCCCTTTGCCTACGCTAAAGATGGTATTTCCTACACCTTCTCTATCGTGCCGAACGCGCTGGGTAAAGATGACAACGTGCGTAAAACCAACCTTGCAGGCCTGATGGATGGTTACTTCCATCATGAAGCCAGCATTGAAGGCGGACAGCACCTGAACGTTAACGTGATGAACCGCGAGATGCTGCTGGATGCGATGGAGCATCCGGAAAAATATCCTCAGCTGACCATTCGCGTTTCTGGCTATGCCGTACGCTTTAACTCACTGACCAAAGAGCAGCAGCAGGATGTGATTACACGTACCTTTACGCAATCACTTTAACCTGGTGGCGTAAGCTGTAAAAAGGCTCCTTCGGGAGCCTTTTCTCCAAGGCCCGTTTTGTCTGCACTCTCAGCGAAGAAACCAGTCAAAACTGACTTTACCACTGAGCACAACAGAGATTGTGCGCCTGCTAACAGGCTAACCTGGAGAATCATCGCAATGTCTTGCAACGGTCGTATCCACTCATTCGAATCCTGCGGGACGGTTGACGGTCCCGGCATCCGTTTTATCACCTTCTTCCAGGGCTGCCTGATGCGCTGCCTTTACTGTCATAACCGTGATACCTGGGATACACACGGCGGTAAAGAGATTACCGTCGAAGAGTTAATGAAAGATGTGCTTTCATACCGGCACTTTATGAACGCCTCAGGCGGCGGTGTGACCGCCTCAGGCGGTGAGGCGATTTTACAGGCCGAATTTGTCCGCGACTGGTTCCGCGCCTGTAAAGCAGAAGGTATTCATACCTGCCTCGATACTAACGGTTTTGTACGCCGCTACGACCCGGTCATTGATGAGCTGCTGGAGGTGACCGATCTGGTTATGCTCGACCTGAAGCAAATCAATGATGATGTGCACCAGATTCTGGTTGGCGTCTCCAATCATCGCACTATGGATTTTGCCCGCTATCTACAGAAGAAAAACAAACGCACCTGGATCCGTTATGTGGTTGTGCCCGGCTATTCTGATGATGATGACTCAGCGCACCGGCTGGGCGAGTTCACCAGAGATATGGAGAACGTCGAGAAGATTGAGCTGCTGCCCTATCATGAGCTGGGCAAGCATAAATGGATTGCGATGGGGGAAGAGTACAAACTTGACGGCGTGAAACCGCCGACGAAAGAGATGATGGAGCGAGTGAAAAATATCCTCGCCAGCTACGGCCATCACGTTATGTATTAAATGAAAAGGGAGCGAAAGCTCCCTTTTTGCTGTCAGGCTGGCAAGCGCTTCGGCGCTTGAAAAAATACTGTCAGGCGTGCGCCACCGGCGTGGCCTGCTGATCCGCCTTACGCAACAGCATCATCAGATAGACCAGCGCTACCCCGGCAATCATGACGAACAGAATACGGTCAGAATAGCTCTGCATGAGAATGGCGGTCATACTCGGACCGGCCAGGCTACCCACGGTATAGCTCAGCAGCAGCGCCTGATTCATTGCCACCAGCTCATGATGCGCAACGGTTTCACAGGCCCACGACATCGCCACCGGATAGAGTGTAAAGCCCGCCAGGCCCAGCACAAAAAGCGCCGGTGCCATTGCGGCATTGGTTAACATTGCAATTGCGCCCAGGATCACTACGAACACCTGCACGCGCAGCACCAGCAGACGGCCAAAACGATCCGCCAGTCGACCAACCGGCCATTGTCCAACAATACCTGCACTCACCAGCAGCGCCATCCAGTAGCCGACGTTTGCATCACTCATGCCCTGATGGGACAAGTAGAGTGGCATCAGGCCATAGAGCGAACCCAGGACAATGCCGGAAATGATGCAGCCGTTGATGCCGAGTCTTGAGCTGCGGCGGCGCAGCATTGGCCAGATTTTGCCTGGCGCGGCGTCCGTAGCTTCGCTGGCAGCAGTCACTCTGACAAATACCAGCGGCAAAATGGCGCAGATCATCAGCGCAGTGAGCCACGGGATTACGCTAAACAGCTCGGTGGAAACTTTGCTTACTAACAGCTGGCCTGCAACGGTGCCGAGATAATAAACGATCATATAGGCAGCCAGCAGCTGGCCACGATTGCGAAGCGTGCCGCTACACAGCAGCGCGCTTTCTACCACCACCCAAATGAGCGCACAGCCGATACCCGCGCTAAAACGCAGCACTGACCAGGCCCAAAACCCCTCTATCATCAACAAGCCAGCCGTCGCCACAGCAAAGATCACCGTTGCCAGATAGTAGCTGCGATTGAAGCCGTAATGCTTAATCAGCCAGCCTGCAATCAACGTACCTGCCAGATTACCCGTATAGAAAGATGAGCTCACTACGCCAACCTGCCAGGTTGCCAGCGCATCGTGAGTTAGCCACAGCGGAACCAGCGTATTAAGCACTGCAATTGCAACCGTTAGCAAAAGCAGGCCGCAAAGCAGCAGCACCACAGGACGTGACCAGGTAGACATAGGGATAAAACCAAAGAAAAGAGAGGAAGTTGCGCGCAGTTTGCCACTGGCTAAATTAAAGGAAAAGCACAAAAAAATAGCGCAGCACATTTTGCTGCTAGATAATTTAATTTATTAATCTTCAGTGGGTTACAGAAGTGTTAAAGGTGATATCCGTTTGAGCTATCTCTATGAAAAACAGGCTTTTTAGGTGCAACAAGGCCAGCAGGGTCGATAACGTTTATTTCTGATAAGTTTTAAGTTCTCACTAACTACATTGATAAAAAAACCCGGACATGTCCGGGTTTAATTTCAGGTACATATTAACCGATATATTCAACGCCATTCATATAAGGGCGCAAAACTTCCGGCACCTGAATACGTCCGTCAGCCTGCTGGTAGTTCTCCAGCACCGCGACCAGCGTACGGCCAACCGCCAGGCCAGAGCCGTTCAGGGTATGCATTAGACGTGGCTTTTTGTCGGTTTTGTTGCGGCAGCGAGCCTGCATACGACGCGCCTGGAAATCCCACATGTTGGAGCAGGATGAGATCTCGCGATAGGTGTTCTGCGCTGGCAGCCAGACTTCCAGATCGTAAGTCTTGGTGGCACCAAAGCCCATATCGCCAGTGCACAGCAGCACTTTGCGGTAAGGCAGGTTCAGCAGCTGCAGCACTTTCTCCGCATGGCCCACCAGCTCTTCCAGCGCGTCCATAGAGGTTTCCGGCGCGACGATTTGCACCATCTCGACTTTGTCGAACTGGTGCATACGGATTAAACCACGCGTATCACGACCGTATGAACCCGCCTCAGAACGGAAGCAAGGCGTATGCGCGGTCAGTTTAATCGGCAGACTCTCCTCTTCCACGATCTCGTCGCGTACCAGGTTAGTCAGCGGAACCTCAGCCGTTGGGATCAGCGCATAGTTGCTGCTGCCCGCTTCCTCATCCAGCGGACGAGTATGGAACAGGTCTTCACCAAATTTAGGGAGCTGACCGGTGCCGTAAAGCGTTTCATGGTTAACCAGGTAAGGCACGTAGGTTTCCAGATAGCCATGCTGTTCAGTGTGCAGGTCAATCATAAACTGGCTCAGCGCACGGTGTAGACGCGCAATTTGCCCCTGCATTACTACGAAGCGAGAACCTGTCAGCTTAACCGCTGAGGCAAAATCGAGACCTTTTGCTATCTCACCCAGCTCAACGTGATCTTTTACCTCAAAATCAAACTGGCGCGGCTCGCCCCAGCGGCTGATTTCCTGGTTTTCGCTGTCATCTTTACCCAGGGGTACTTCATCCGCAGGCAGGTTTGGCAGCGCCAACGCAAAATCACGGATTTCGTTTTGTAGGGCATCCAGTTCCGCTTTGGCCGCGTCCAGGCGTTCGCCTAGCGCGTTCACTTCCTGACGCAGCGGCTCGATGTCTTCCCCACGTGCTTTGGCCTGACCGATGGATTTGGATCGGGAGTTGCGCTCTGCCTGCAGATTTTCAGTTTCCACCTGCAAGACTTTACGACGCTCTTCGAGGGAGCGCAGCGTTTCCACATCCAGTTTAAATCCTCGGCGTGCCAGTTTTTCTGCGACTGCGTCTGGCTCATTACGCAGCAGATTGGGATCGAGCATGCTTATCCTGTGTAATAAAGGTTGATAGAACGAATGAAGGGATGCATTCCCGATGGAATGCATTGAAATCCTTGCTCACCTTACCGTAACGACTGTTTCAGCGGTAGCGTTTTGTCGGGCTATTTTGATCCTGTTCAGCCAGCCAGGCGAGCTTTTCACCAATTTTGCCTTCCAGCCCGCGCTGTGTAGGCGCGTAGTAGCGTGTCTGGGCCATTTCCGGTGGAAAATAGACTTCTCCAGCCGCATAAGCGTGCTCTTCGTCGTGGGCGTAGCGGTACTCTTTACCCAGCCCCATCTCTTTCATCAGGCGGGTCGGCGCATTGCGCAGATGTTCAGGCACATCATAATCAGGATGCTCGCGCGCATCGCGCATTGCTGCCTTAAAAGCGGTATAGACAGCATTGCTTTTAGGCGCACAAGCGAGATAGACGATAGCCTGGGCGATGGCGCGCTCGCCTTCCGCAGGTCCAACGCGGGTAAAACAGTCCCAGGCGGCGATTGCCACCTGCATGCCACGCGGATCGGCATTGCCCACATCTTCAGAAGCAATGGCCAGCAGGCGTCGCGCCACATAGAGCGGATCGCCACCGGCGGTAATAATACGCGCATACCAGTAAAGGGCTGCATCAGGCGCGGAGCCGCGCACCGATTTATGCAGCGCAGAAATCAGGTCGTAGAAGCGGTCACCTTTATTATCAAACCGCGCGGCACGCTCGCCGGAAACTTCAGTAAGCAGCTGCGGTGTCAGCTCGCGTTTGCCCTGCGCGTTGCTTTCTGCCATATCTGCCATCATTTCCAGCGTATTCAGCGCCCGCCGCGCATCGCCGCTAACCAGCTCGGCGATCATACGCCGCGTATTATCAGGCAACAGGATGTCGCTGTCGCCATAGCCACGCGTTTTGTCCTGCATCGCCTGATCCAGCACTTGTTCAATATCTTCCGTCGTCAACGACTTCAGCAGGTACACGCGTGCGCGGGACAGCAGTGCAGAGTTAAGTTCAAATGAAGGGTTTTCGGTGGTTGCGCCGATAAACGTAATGGTGCCATCTTCAATATGCGGCAAAAAGGCATCTTGCTGGCTTTTATTGAAGCGGTGCACTTCGTCCACAAACAGGATAGTGCGGCGTCCGACCTGACGGCTATGCCGCGCGCGCTCTATCGCCTCACGTATTTCCTTAACGCCAGAAGTAACGGCGGAGATACGCTCAACGTCGGCATTGCCATAGCGAGCGATAATCTCCGCCAGCGTGGTTTTCCCTGTGCCTGGCGGTCCCCAAAGGATCATCGAGTGAAGATGACCAGCCTCGATAGCACGCGGCAAGGGTTTACCGGGTGCCAGCAAATGCTGCTGCCCGATATATTGCTTAAGCGTTTCCGGGCGCATACGCGCCGCCAGCGGCTTAAAATCCTCAGAGGAAAAATCCAGAGACAGATTACCCACTCTTACCTCACTGACGCTGATCGTCTACCGTCACCCCTTTAGGCGGCGTGAAAGTAAACTTATCCGGGCTGATAGAGCCGTTTTTCTGGCTTTTGAGCTGATAGCTGCTGCGCTGGCCGTCCTGCTCAATGGCGCTGAACTGATTAATTGTCCCGGCAGAGGTCACTGAAAGAGTGAACTGCTTGAGGTTGCCATCGCTATTTTTTGGCGTCAGCTCAAAGGTATCGCCCTGCTGTTTGATGTTGTACTGCTGCCAGTCGCTCGGCTGGTTACGGGCAATCAGCATGAAAGGCGTATTGCTGGTTGCGTCTTTCAGCAGGCTTACGCTGGCCTGTTCGACAAACGGGTTATAGAACCACAGGTTTTTCCCGTCGGAAATAATCACGCTTTCGTCAGGCGCGGTCATATGCCAGTTGAACAAGCTAGGGCGTTTTACCCAGAGCTCACCCTCACCTTCCTGCACATTAGCACCGCTGCTGTCGGTTACCTTTTGGCTAAAGCTGGCGTGGAAACTGTTGACCTTGTTCAGACGCTGCTGCAAATCGCTGGAGGCATCTGCCATTACGCTGGCAGAAGCAAAAACGGCCAACAGGCCAGGCACGATTACGCTTAATTTCATCTGCTTGAATTCCTTATTTGTCTCTATCCAGTGAATACCGTTTTAATTCTGGTCGCCGTTCCGGCATTGAGCCAGGAGAAAAACCCGAAAGCGTTATCTGATATAAGGGGTAAAGTCTGGCTAAACAATGGGCCAGTAAAAACTGGCCCATGATTGTTTGTTGCAAAGCGTGTCGCGCTACATTTCGTGCGGCGGAGGAGAAAGTACTTCGCGGTTACCGTTGTGTCCAGGTTCCGACACGATGCCCTGCGCTTCCATCTGTTCAATGATACGCGCAGCACGGTTATAGCCGATACGGAACTGACGCTGTACACCGGAAATGGATGCCCGGCGCTTATCAACCACGAAACCTACCGCCTGATCGAACAGCGGATCCAGCTCTTCATCACCTTCCAGACCGCCGCTGCCGCCTTCGCTCTCTTCACCCGCAGTAATACTCTCGATATATTGCGGACGCCCGCGCGCTTTCCAGTCCTGAACCACGGCATGTACTTCCTGGTCGCGTACAAATGCGCCATGCACACGCACCGGCATTGAGGAGTTAGGCGGCATATAGAGCATGTCGCCCATACCCAGCAGCGATTCCGCGCCGCCCTGGTCGAGAATAGTACGCGAGTCGATTTTACTCGAAACGGTGAAGGCGATACGCGTCGGGATGTTGGCCTTAATCAGACCAGTAATCACATCCACAGACGGACGCTGTGTGGCAAGCACAAGGTGAATACCCGCCGCACGCGCTTTCTGGGCCAGACGCGCAATCAGCTCTTCAACCTTCTTGCCCACTGCCATCATCAGATCGGCGAACTCATCTACCAGCACGACGATATAAGGCAGTTTTTCCAGCACCGGCGGCGTCGTATCCATACTGTCACCCGGCTTCCAGAACGGATCGGGGATAGGACGGCCCATCGCTTCTGCCTGCTCGACTTTTTCGTTATAGCCAGCCAGGTTACGTACACCCAGCGCCGACATCAGCTTGTAGCGTCGCTCCATCTCACCCACGCTCCAGCGCAGCGCATTAGCCGCATCCTTCATGTCGGTGACCACTTCGGTCAACAGGTGTGGAATGCCTTCATAAACCGACAGCTCCAGCATTTTCGGGTCGATCATGATAAAGCGGACTTCTTCCGGCGTCGCCTTGTACAACATGCTGATGATCATGGTGTTGACGCCCACTGACTTACCGGAACCGGTCGTACCAGCAACCAGCAGGTGCGGCATTTTCGCCAGATCGGCTACCACCGGCTGACCGGCTATATCTTTGCCCAATACCACCGCCAGCGGCGACGGATTGTCGCGGAATTTGGCGCAGTCGAGCACTTCACGCAGATAGACCGTCTGACGGTGCTTATTCGGCAGCTCCAGACCCACATAAGGCTTTCCTGGAATAACCTCGACAACACGTACCGCAACGGCAGAGAGCGAACGTGCCAGATCGCGCGACAGGTTGGAGATACGCGCCGCTTTCACGCCCGGCGCCAGATCCAGCTCAAAGCGGGTAATGACCGGTCCCGGCGAGATGCCTACCACTTCCGCCTTAACGCGATAGTCACCCAGCCGCGCCTCAACCAGGCGCGCCGTTTGCTCAAGCGCGAACATATCGACCGGTTCCTCTTCCGCAGGCGGCGAGGTCAGCAGATCCAGCGTTGGCAGCGGCGTAGACGGTTTTTCCAGCGGCTGGTTATGGCGCATCAGGAAAGGATGGATCAGGCTATTATCCAGCGAGCCAGGCTGCTGTGCCTGCGGCTGCAGGGTAGCAGGCGCGGGCGTCTGGACAGCTGGCGTCAGCACCGGTTCCGGCGCAGAAGGTTCGAAAGCGGCAGAAACTGGCGGCGCGGCAACGGGCACAGCTGGCTGAGCAACTGGCGTTTCCGCAGGCTGCTGCCAGGGCGTATGCGTTGCCACAGGCGCTTCGGGCTCTGGCGTGCTGGCAATGGTAAATAGCGGTTCGCCAGGGCCGTCATCCACCAAATCTTTCATTGGCGAGAAATCGAATACAGAAGAAGTGTCCAGGCTGAAAGCTGGCGCTTTTTCTTCCTGCTCAACGGCGTTATAGCGCTGTTGCTGCTGCGAAGCGAACTGCTGTGCCAGCGCAGCCTGCTCATCCGCCTCTTCATTTTCCTCTTGCTGCTGCCAGCTCTCGCCGTAGCGCTGCTGCTGCTGGCTGGCGAAAGCGGCGCTGAGCTCTGCCTGATGCTGATCATCCTGCTGGTCCATCGACCATTCAGGCTGCGTTTCCACAGGCTGATGTAGTGTATCATCGGCTCGCAGCTGCTCTTCCGCTTTAGCCTTCTCTTCGGCCATACGCTGGGAAGGCAGCTTAATGCCATAAGAAGCAAGCTCGCGGCGCGTAGGAAGTTTAACCGGATTTGGGCGCGGCAGTGCAGGTCCAATGCCCTGCTTCACCTGTGGATTGAACTCCCCTTCAGGTGCGACATCGAACAGCGGCGCAGAGGAAACCTGCGTAGCAGCCGCTGTTGCTACACCGGCGGCGGCAACGGTTGCCGCAACATTCACCTCGGTATCGCGCCAGTTGCCCATTTGCGGGCCTTCATCCTCTTCCCAGCCGGTAAAGGCGGGCGCAGGCTGCTCTTGAGGCATCTCGAAATGATAGCGCGGCGGTTCAGCGGCCACGGTCGCCTGAGGCGGCACGGCAGTGAAGGCATTAGCCTGTTCCTGAGGAGCGGCAGCGGACTGTGTGACCACCGGCTGAACAGATAGAGGCGTTACCGCAGCCGGAACGGTCTCTGCAACCTGCGTTGCCGCCGCAACGACAGGCGTGACAGGCGCGGTAACCGGCATTGCGGCAGCCGAAACTGGCGCGGCAGGGGCAGAAATACCCGCAGCCTCGGCAGCTGAGGTCAGCGCGGCGTCAGTGGCAGCGGCTGCTTTTGCCAGCAGCGGATCGGCCTTTTCCTGAGAGGGCTGTTCAGCGCTGGCGCGTGGCGCAGAGAGCAGCACGTCATCCTCATCCTGCGCAGCACCTTTGAAGCGCGGCGCGGCTTCAGCCTCGTACGCCTCCTCTTCATCTTCCTGCCAGGGTTCATCGCGGCGTGAGCGGTTGCTGGCGAACGTCAGCACACCCATCACGACACCACCGATGCGCTCGGCGATGGTCAGCCAGGACCAGCCGGTATAAAGCGTGATGCCGGCTGCCCAGACGCAGAGCAGCGCCAGCGTGCCGGTTGCCGGGCTAAACCAGGGCGCGATAGCGTTACTGACCAGGCTACCGATCACGCCGCCAGAAGCGAAATACCAGATATCGTCAGCGTTAAGTGCGGCTAAACCGCAGGTGGTGACCACCAGCGCCAGCACGCCGATCAGGCGCAGGCCGATAGCGAAATAGTCGATATAGTCCTGTTGGTCACGCTGGCGAAAAGCGATCCAGCACAAACCAATAATGACCGGCGGAATGGCATAAGCCATGACGCCAAAGATGAAAAGCAGCGTATCCGCCATCCAGGCTCCCACGCCACCGCCGAGATTATGAATCGGCTCATGCCACGCGGTTTGCGACCAGCTCGGATCGGATGGATTAAAGCTGACCAGGGAAACCATCAGATAAACGGCGAAAAGGGAGACGAGTATCAGCAACGCTTCCAGCAGACGACGTCCACTGCTAAGCGGTTTTAACGAAACTTCTTTGTCTTCTGTGTATTCCTGGCTCAAGAGAACTCTCCAGGTGCCTGTAAATTATGAAGGCAACAGCGTCGGGCAAGCCCGACGCTGGTCCTGTATGAATTCACAGGAGTGTATCGAAAGATCACAGGTTTTGCACCTGCGCTGCGTTATCGGGTTTTGATCACCAGCCGATTGCTCTGTTTGACCTCTTCCATTACCACGTATGTACGCGTGTCGTTGACACCCGGCAGGCGCAACAGGGTTTCGCCGAGCAGCTTACGGTACGCCGACATATCCGGCACGCGCGTTTTTAGCAGGTAGTCGAAATCACCGGAAACCAGGTGACACTCTTGAGTTTCCTCAAGTTTTTGCACTGCGGCGTTAAACTGTTCAAACACGTCCGGCGCACCACGATTCAGAGTAATCTCAACGAAAACCAGCAGTGACGCATCAAGATAGTGCGGGTTAAGCTGCGCGGTATAGCCAAGAATAAAACCCTGACGTTCCAGACGACGCACACGCTCAAGACATGGCGTAGGCGATAATCCTACGCGTTTGGAAAGTTCTACGTTTGAAATACGACCATCTTTCTGAAGTTCATTCAGGATGTTTCTGTCGATTCTGTCGAGATCTTTTCCGGGGCGTTTCTTATTGTCTACCATTATTATTGTCTCTCTTAATTCCTTCCCTTTACCTGCCACGCCCTGAAAACAGTCACTGTTCAAGGCATTATTGAAGTGAAGAATTTAAACCTGTGCGCGCTCACGCATCCATCCGCATGACGCATGTTGTCTGTCCACATCATGCGTCATTACCCATGTCAGGCTGTCATTTATCCGGAATAAAGGACGAAACAGGGAACGAAACCCTGTTATGACTCTTTCCTTCTTCTTCGCTTCTGCCATTGTTTTCGCAAAAGCGCAGGCGATTGTCAAAGTAAAAAGACCAAATTCAGGACAAGATGCCAGACAGACCGCTGGGTTACTGTTTTTTAATGAGTATTTTTATACCTGTGCACCAGCAAAACCCGATTATTGCCCCTTTTTAGCGCAAAGGGTGTGCAGAACCTCTGTTTATCGTCTACGCCGTTTGCAGCTATCGGCAACAAAATTTTCCAGCCCTTTTTTTGCTTCGTTAAATTCCCTACAATTCCGGGTCATGTTGCCAGCCGAATGAAACTGAGGATCATATGAGTACGGCCAAACACAGTAAATTGCTCATTCTGGGCTCCGGCCCGGCGGGTTATACCGCAGCAGTCTACGCTGCACGCGCCAACCTGAATCCGGTACTCATCACCGGCCTCGAAAAAGGCGGTCAGCTGACCACCACTACCGAGGTAGAAAACTGGCCCGGCGACCCGCACGATCTGACTGGTCCCTCGCTGATGGAACGCATGCACGAGCATGCTGAAAAATTTAATACCGAAATTATTTTCGACCATATTCATACCGTCGATCTGCAAAATCGCCCGTTTCGCCTGATCGGTGACAGCGGCGAATATACGGCTGACGCGCTGATTATTGCGACCGGCGCTTCTGCGCGCTATCTGGGTCTGCCCTCTGAAGAAGCGTTCAAAGGCAAAGGCGTTTCTGCCTGCGCTACCTGCGACGGTTTCTTCTACCGCAACCAGAAAGTGGCAGTCATTGGTGGCGGGAATACTGCGGTCGAAGAGGCGCTTTATCTGGCTAATATCGCCGCTGAGGTCCATTTGATTCACCGCCGCGACAGCTTCCGCGCAGAAAAAATTCTTATCGACCGCCTGATGGAAAAAGTGCGCAACGGCAACATCGTGCTGCATACCGATCGCACGCTGGAAGAAGTGGTTGGCGATCAGATGGGCGTAACGGGCCTGACACTGCGTTCGACGCACAACGAAGCGGAAACGGAGTCGCTGGAAGTCGCCGGTCTGTTTGTGGCTATCGGCCACAGCCCTAACACGGCGATTTTCGATGGGCAGCTGGCGCTGGAAAATGGCTACATCAAGGTGCAGTCGGGCCTGCATGGTAATGCCACCCAAACCAGCATCCCCGGCGTATTTGCTGCAGGCGACGTGATGGATCATATCTATCGCCAGGCAATTACCTCCGCGGGCACTGGCTGTATGGCCGCGCTGGACGCTGAACGTTATCTGGACGGTCTGGTTAAAAACGATCGGTAAGTTGTTAATCTCCTGATCTAAATTATTCGAGGCGGCTGTTTTTCAGTCGCCTTTTTTTATGCCCTCGTGCTAGATTCGTGCGCCTGAAGAGAAACCCTCTTATCCTTTCGTTGGTTACTGACAACGCTTACGGTCACGCATGAACAAAACCCGGCAACAGGAACTTACCCGCTGGCTGCGCCAGCAACGTGCTTTCGGTGGTCGCTGGTTGCGGCTGGCAATGCTGTTTGGGCTGGCCAGTGCACTGGTGATTATTGCCCAGGCCTGGCTGCTGGCTTTTCTGTTGCAGGCACTGATTGTCGAGCAGCAGCTACGCAGTGCCCTTCTTCTCCCCTTTGCCCTTTTGCTGCTCTGCTTTGTGCTGCGTGCCGTGCTTAACTATGCACGCGAGATCGCCGGCTTTCGCGCTGGCCAGGCGATTCGTCAGGCGTTACGCCAGCAGGTGCTGGATCGTCTCTCCGCGCTTGGCCCGGCCTGGATCCGCGGCAAACCCGCTGGCAGCTGGGCAACGCTGCTGCTTGAGCAAATAGAAGAGATGCAGGACTACTACGCGCGCTATCTGCCACAAATGACGCTGGCAGCGCTGATCCCTCTCTGCATTCTCCTGACCGTTTTCCCACTGAACTGGGCGGCTGGGCTGATATTGCTGGCGACTGCACCGCTGATCCCGTTGTTTATGGCGCTGGTCGGCATGGGTGCAGCCGACGCTAACCGCCGCAACTTTATTGCGCTGGCGCGCCTGAGCGGTGATTTCCTTGACCGCATCCGCGGACGTGAAACCCTGCGCCTGTTCCACCGTGCCGAAGCGGAAACCCACGCGATCGCCGACTCGACTACTGATTTTCGTCAGCGCACGATGGACGTGCTGCGCCTCGCCTTTCTCTCTTCGGCAGTGCTGGAATTCTTCGCTTCACTGGCAATTGCGGTCGTGGCGGTTTACTTCGGATTCTCCTATCTCGGCGAGCTCCATTTTGGCGCATACGGGCAAGGTGTGACGCTGTTTGCCGGTTTTGTCGCATTGATACTGGCTCCCGAATTTTTCCAGCCGCTGCGCGATTTAGGCACCTTTTATCACGCCAAAGCGCAGGCGGTCGGCGGTGCAGATGCGCTGGAGCGCTTTATACGCGAAAGCCCTGAGCCACAGCCACTGACCGGCTCCGCTGAGCTTGAGACCGATGCAGCCCTTACCCTCGTTGCTCAGGATCTGATTGCGCTGGGCGCGGATAAACAGCAGCTGTGTGGTCCGCTGAATTTCACTCTCGCGGCAGGCAAGCGCGTGGCGCTGGTAGGAGAGAGCGGCGCAGGCAAAACCGTGCTGATGAACGTGCTGCTTGGCTTTCTGCCCTACGAAGGCTCGCTGCGCGTCAACGGTATTGAACTGCGAGAGATGAGCCGCGCCTACTGGCAGCAGCAGATCGCCTGGCTTGGCCAGAATCCACAACTGCCCGCCGACACGCTGCATGACAATATCGTGATGGGCAGCGGGCGGCGTAACGCTGAGCTGGACGCGTTGTTATCAGACTGTGGTGTAACCGAGTTTTTGCCGCGCCTCTCTGAAGGGGTAGCAACGCGCATTGGTGATGAGGGTGCAGGACTCTCTGTAGGCCAGGCGCAGCGCATCGCGCTGGCTCGCGCGCTGTATAAACCTGCGCGCCTGCTGCTGCTGGATGAGCCTGCTGCCAGCCTCGACAGCCGCAGCGAACAGCATGTTATGAGGGCACTTGATAAGGCATCGCAGCAGCAAACGACATTGATGATTACCCATCAGCTCGATCAATTACAGCACTGGGATGCTGTCTGGGTGATGCAGGAAGGCAGGCTGGTACAGCAAGGAAGCGGGCAACAACTGGCGGGCGAAGCTGGCCCGTTTTGCCAGATGGTTTCGCATCGTCAACGGGAGATTCGCTAATGTCTGCCCTGCGTCCTTTCCTGCGCCTGTTTCAACGCCATCCTTACCGGCTGCTGCTTGGCGTGCTGCTTGCTATCGTGACGCTGCTGGCCAGTATCGGCCTGCTGGCGCTGTCAGGCTGGTTCCTGGCCGCCTCTTCACTGGCGGGAATCGCCGGACTTTATAGCTTCAACTATATGCTGCCCGCCGCTGGCGTGCGCGGCGCGGCGATTATACGCACAGCGGCCCGCTACTTCGAACGCCTAGTTAGCCATGACGCCACTTTTCGCGTGCTGCAACATCTGCGCGTATTTACCTTCAGCCGCCTGATTGCGCTGGCACCAGGACAGCTGGCCTCATTCCGCCAGGGCGATCTGCTAAACCGGTTTGTCAGCGATGTCGATACCCTCGACCATCTCTATTTACGCGTTATTGCGCCGCTGGCAGGTGCATTTGTCGTTATCTTGGTGGTGACGCTGGGCCTCAGCCTGGTAGATACAGAGCTGGCGCTGGTGCTGGGTGGCGTGATGCTGGCAACGCTGGTGATAATGCCGCCGCTGTTTTATCTGCTGGGTGCGCCTGCCGGGCGCGTCATCGCACAGCAGCGCGCGAGCTGGCGTTTACAGCTGATGCACTGGCTGAGCGGCCAGGCCGAACTGTCGATTTACGGTCTTTCAGCGCGCTGGCGCCAGCAGCTCAACCGCGACGAACGTCGCTGGCAGGATGCGCAGCGTCAGCAGCACCATTTGCAGGCACTGTCACAAAGTTTGCTGATACTGCTGAGCGGCGGCACTGTGACGCTGTTGCTGTGGATGAGCGCAGGCGGTATCGCGGACTGGCCTGCACCTGGCGCACTCATTGCGCTGGTGGTGTTCTGCGCGCTGGCTGCTTTTGAAGCGCTGGCCCCCGTTGCGGGTGCCTTTTTGCCGCTGGCGCAGGTGGTGGCCGCCGCTGAGCGCGTCAGTGATATTATTGACCAGACGCCTGCCCTCACCTTTCCAGACGCGTCAGCCATCGAGCCGGGCAGCCTGGCCGTTGCCATTGAAACGGTTACCTTCCACTATCCGCAACGTGCCGAAGCCGTGCTGGATAACTTCTCTCTGCAGGTACAGGCCGGTGAGCGCGTGGCGCTGCTCGGGCCAACAGGCTGCGGCAAATCTACACTGCTGGCGCTGCTCACGCGCGCGTGGGATGTTGATGCGGGTTCAATCAGGCTGCAAAACGTCGCACTGCGCAACTGGGATGAGAAATCGCTGCGCCAGCGCATTAGCGTAGTGACGCAGCGCGTGCATTTGTTTAACCAGACGCTACGGGCAAATTTGCGGGTAGCACGTCCTGATGCCAGCGATGCGCAGCTCAGCGACGCCCTGCGTCAGGCAGGCCTGACCCGCCTGCTGGAAAGTGAAGAAGGACTCAACGCCTGGCTCGGCGAAGGCGGCCGTCCTTTATCAGGCGGCGAGCTGCGTCGTCTGGCTATCGCGCGAGCGCTGCTGCACGACGGCGATCTCTGGCTGCTGGATGAGCCTACCGAAGGCCTCGATGCCACTACCGAGCACCATATTCTGGCACTGCTACAACAGGTCACCGCAGGAAAAACTCTGATTATGGTGACGCACCGGCTGAGTGGGCTGGCCGCGCTGGACCGTATCTGCGTGATGGAAAATGGGCAGATCGTTGAACAGGGCAACCACCACGAATTAATCTCAAAAGAGGGGCGTTACTGGCTTTTCCAGCAGCGCTTTGCGCTATAGTCTTAGCGAAAAGCTGACGAGTAGAGATGCAATGAGACTGGTGCAACTGTCACGGGAATCCCTTCACTTTCCGCCGCCGGAAATGGCGCTTCGTGAACCGAACGGCCTGCTGGCGATGGGTGGCGATCTTTCCCCTGCCCGTCTGCTTAGTGCCTATCAGCACGGTATTTTTCCATGGTTCTCTCCGGGCGATCCCATTCTGTGGTGGTCGCCTGACCCGCGCGCGGTACTACTGCCAGAAACCTTTCATCTCAGCCGCAGCATGGCGCGCTTTCACCGGCGTTCACCATTCCGCGTCACCATGAACCAGGCATTTTTTGACGTGGTTGAAGGCTGCGCCACTGGTCGCCAGGAAGGGACATGGATTACCTTTGAGGTAAAACGCGCCTGGCAGCGTCTGTATGAGCTTGGGCACGCGCACTCTATCGAGGTCTGGCAGGATCAGCAGCTGGTAGGCGGCATGTATGGCCTGGCGCTCGGACAGATCTTCTGCGGCGAGTCGATGTTCAGCCGCCGCGAAAACGCCTCGAAAACGGCGCTTTGGGTATTTTGCCAGCATTTTATTAAACATCAGGGCAGACTGGTGGATTGCCAGGTTTTAAACCCACATACCGCTTCACTGGGTGCACAGGAAATCCCCCGCGTCGACTATTTGCAGTATGTTCAGACCCTTGCCTGGCAGCCCGTCAGCGCAGGCTGCTGGCGTACGCAAACGCTTTTTTGACGCCGCGCAGATGTTTTGCACACAATCAGGCGTAAAAGTGGTATAATAGTCGCGTTTGGTATGTCGTCCGCGCTTCGCAACGGCGAGCCGGAATTGCCAGGCTGGGAATCATAACGCACTCCCGGAACTGTTTCAGATGAGCGCGTGTTACCGCCAACTGATGCAGATTCTTAGCCCGCTAATCCCCCGCAGACGTCACATAAACACCCGAATTTAACCGAGATGCTCGTGCCTGGCGCGAAGCACGGCGAAGCGTTGGCCTTATTGCCAACGTTTCTTTACATAAATCATGGAATTCGGCATTATCTTGCCGGTTCACTGAAAGCTAGTCCACCCAGAGGATTCGATGGCCAAAGAAGACAATATTGAAATGCAAGGTACCGTACTTGATACGTTACCTAACACCATGTTCCGCGTAGAACTTGAAAACGGACACGTGGTTACCGCTCATATCTCCGGTAAAATGCGTAAAAACTATATCCGCATCCTGACGGGCGACAAAGTGACTGTTGAGCTGACCCCGTACGACCTGAGCAAAGGCCGCATTGTCTTCCGTAGCCGCTAAGCGGCTACACTTCGCTTTCGCCGCCTGAACGGCGGTGAAAAAAAAGGCCAGATTCGCATCTGGCCTTTTCTATTTCTACGCTACAGCACTCAGTGTACCGTGCCTTCCGTTTTGCGTTTTTCTGCGCTGAGGAAGTGGTAAGTCAGCTGGTTCTTCTCTTTGTCGAGCGCCACCGATACCGATCCACCATCGACCAGCGATCCAAACAGCAGTTCGTTGGCCAGCGGTTTTTTGAGGCTTTCCTGCACCGTACGCGCCATCGGCCGCGCGCCCATCGCTTTGTCGTAGCCCTTCTCTGCCAGCCAGTCGCGCGCTTCGTCGCTGACTTCCAGCGAAACGCCCTTCGCATCCAGCTGTGCCTGTAGTTCGACAATAAACTTGTCCACAACCTGATGGATAACGTCCGGCGACAGGTGGCGGAACCAGATAATGTTGTCGAGACGGTTGCGGAACTCCGGCGTAAAGATCTTTTTGATCTCTTCCATCGCATCGGTGCTGTTGTCCTGATGGATCAGACCAATGGATTTACGCTCGGTTTCACGTACGCCCGCGTTGGTAGTCATCACCAGCACTACGTTGCGGAAGTCCGCCTTGCGGCCGTTATTATCGGTCAGCATACCGTTGTCCATCACCTGCAACAGCAGGTTAAAGACGTCCGGATGCGCTTTCTCGATTTCGTCGAGCAGCACCACCGCATGCGGATGCTTTATCACGGCATCGGTCAGCAGACCGCCCTGATCGAAGCCCACATAGCCCGGAGGCGCACCGATCAAACGGCTTACCGTGTGGCGTTCCATATATTCGGACATATCGAAACGCAGCAGCTCAATACCCAGCGCTTTCGCCAGTTGGACCGTTACCTCGGTTTTCCCGACACCGGTTGGGCCGGCAAACAAAAATGAACCGACAGGCTTGCGATCCTGGCCCAGGCCGGCGCGGCTCATTTTGATCGCCTCGGTCAGCGCTTCGATCGCGTTGTCCTGACCAAACACCAGCATTTTCAGGCGATCGCCGAGATTTTTCAGCGTGTCGCGATCGGTTGCTGAGACGCTCTTCTCAGGAATACGCGCAATACGTGCCACCACCGATTCGATGTCCGCGACGTTGATGGTTTTCTTGCGCTTGCTGACAGGCATCAAACGTGCCCGCGCGCCCGCTTCATCAATCACGTCAATGGCTTTATCTGGCAGATGGCGGTCGTTGATATATTTCACCGCCAGCTCTACCGCCGCGCGCACCGCTTTCGCGGTGTAGCGTACGTCATGGTGCGCTTCGTATTTAGGCTTCAGGCCGTTCAGGATCTGCACGGTTTCATCGACCGACGGTTCAGTAATGTCAATCTTCTGGAAGCGACGCGCCAGCGCGCGGTCTTTTTCGAAGATATTGCTGAACTCCTGATAGGTCGTTGAGCCCATCACGCGGATTTTCCCGCTGGAAAGCAGCGGCTTAATCAGGTTAGCCGCATCAACCTGGCCACCCGATGCCGCGCCTGCGCCGATGATGGTATGGATCTCATCGATAAACAGAATGCTGCTGTTGTCCTGCTCCAGCTGTTTCAGCAGGGCTTTGAAGCGCTTCTCAAAGTCGCCACGATATTTCGTACCTGCCAGCAGCGAACCGATATCCAGCGAGTAGATTGTGCAATCCTTCATCACTTCCGGTACGTCGCCCTGCACGATACGCCAGGCCAGACCTTCTGCAATAGCCGTTTTACCAACGCCAGATTCACCCACCAGCAGCGGGTTATTTTTACGGCGACGGCACAGTACCTGCACGGTGCGTTCCAGCTCTTTGTCGCGACCTATCAGCGGATCGATTCCGCCGACGCGAGCAAGCTGATTGAGATTGGTGGTGAAGTTTTCCATACGATCCTCCCCGCCTGCTTGCTCTTCATTGACTGGATTCTCATTATGGGGCGTCTGACCAGGTTCATCTTTGCGCGTCCCGTGAGAAATGAAGTTAACCACGTCGAGACGGCTGACTTCATGTTTACGCAGCAGATAGGCCGCTTGCGACTCCTGCTCGCTGAAGATAGCGACCAGCACATTAGCGCCAGCGACTTCGCTGCGCCCTGATGACTGGACATGGAATACCGCACGCTGTAACACGCGCTGGAAGCTGAGCGTAGGTTGGGTATCGCGCTCTCCTTCACTGGCGGGCAGCACCGGTGTAGTTTGTTCGATGAAAGCTTCGAGTTCTTGCCGCAGTGCGGCAATATCGACGGTACAGGCTTCCAGTGCCTCTCTGGCCGACGGGTTGCTGAGCAGTGCCAGCAACAAATGCTCGACGGTCATAAACTCATGACGGTGCTCACGCGCTCTGGCGAAAGCCATGTTTAAACTGAGTTCCAGTTCTTGATTGAGCATTAGGCACCTCCCCCAATTATCGCTCTGACAACCTCACCTTCACTATATGAGGGCGAGTTCAGGCTTTTTCCAGCGTACACAGCAATGGATGCTGATTCTCCCGCGCGTAATTGTTCACCTGGGCGACTTTGGTCTCCGCAACTTCGGCGGTAAAAACCCCGCAGATCGCTTTCCCGTGGTAGTGAACTTTCAGCATCAGTTGCGTTGCACGTTCAACATCATAAGAAAAGAACTTTTGCAGAACGTCAATAACAAATTCCATAGGCGTATAATCGTCATTATTGAGGATGACTTTATACATAGAGGGCGGCTTGAGCCCCTCCTTCGCTTTGTCTTCGGCCAGATGTTCAAAGTTAAGCCAGTCGTTAGTGTTTGCCATAATGTTCCGTTGAAATTCTGCACATCGATACGGACGATTAACTGTCCATACGTAGAGTTTAACACGCCTGTCAAGCACCCTTCCGTCGCGTTAATTTTTTGTAAAAAAAACGGCGCGCGACCTGCATCACAAAATTTGCAATAGCGTTAACTGCCTCAAATTTTGGTGATTTTTTCTCCGCGCTCTCCGGTGGTTTGCTTGACGCCAGGGTCCGTTTCTCTACATTCTACAGACACAAGCTGATTGAGTTTTAAACAAACTCGACTCACAGCTTAAATTACTCACCTGATTATCAAAATGTCTTGCGAGGGAAGTAAAAGCATGGAGACGGGTACTGTTAAATGGTTCAACAACGCCAAGGGCTTCGGCTTTATCTGTCCGATCGGCGGCGGCGAAGATATCTTTGCGCACTATTCTACGATTCAGATGGATGGTTACAGAACGCTAAAAGCCGGCCAACAAGTTCAGTTTGATGTTCATGAGGGCCCGAAAGGCAATCATGCCAGCCTGATCGTGCCGGTCGACGCAGCGCAGCATGCCTGAACGTCTATCACCCCATTCTGAACACTCCCCCAAAAAATGCCAGCCGTACCGCTGGCATTTTTATTTCCGGCGCACGTGCGGTTAACTGATTCTTTTGCACGTTACGTCGCTCCCTGCCACGCAAATGTTTACTCTCTCAGGCTTTTTCGCTAGCGTTGTCGCCACTTTTTCGTAAGGAAGCGCTGTTCGCTATGTATTCAGGACTGCTGATTATTTTACTGCCGCTGATTGCTGGCTGGTTATTGCCGCTGCGTCAGCCCAGCGTATTACGCCTCGTCAATCGCCTGTTGGGCTGGATGGTTTATATCATCCTGTTTTTTATGGGTATCAGTCTCGCCTTTCTCGACAATCTCAGCAGTAATCTGCTTAGCGTGTTTCATATTGCGCTGATCAGTGCGCTGGCAATCCTGCTGTGCAATCTGCTGGCGCTGCGCCTGCTGGAGAAACGCCTGCCCTGGCAGCATAAGCATAAACAGGAGGCGCTGCCGTCGCGCCTGCGAATGGCCTTTGACTCGCTGACGCTGTGTGGCGTTGTGGTGCTGGGTTTTCTGGCGGGGCTGACGCAGCTCGCTGTTCTGCGCCACGCCTCAACCGCCAGCGAGTATGCGCTGATCTTTTTGCTGTTTCTTGTCGGCGTACAGCTGCGCGGCAGCGGCATGACGCTGCGTCAAATCCTGCTGAATCGCCGCGGAATGATGGTTTCAGTGGTGGTGCTGCTAAGCGCCCTCGTCGGCGGCGCCATTGCCGCTGCGCTGCTGGGCCTGCCGCTGAAAGCCGGTCTGGCGCTGGCCAGCGGGTTCGGCTGGTATTCGCTCTCCGGCATCCTGATGACCGAGGCATTCGGCCCAGTTATTGGCAGCGCCGCGTTCTTCAACGATCTGCTGCGCGAGCTGGTCGCCATCATGCTCATTCCTGGCCTGATTGCCCGGCATCGATCCAGCGCGCTGGGGCTGTGTGGCGCGACGGCGATGGATTTTACGCTACCGGTGCTGCAGCGCGCTGGCGGCAATGAGATCGTTCCGGCGGCCATTGTGCACGGATTTGTCATGAGCCTGCTGTCACCGCTGCTTATCGCCTTTTTCTCTGCCTGACCTAAAGCGCACTTTTTTACAGCTGCATACGCGAAACTTCGTCCAGGCTTCTTCTTTGTCCGCCATCGGGAAGATGGCTTATTGCCAGAGGAGAGCACAATGAAGCAGACCGTTGCGGCGCTGATCGCGAAAACGCTGGAAAATGCAGGCGTCAAACGAATCTGGGGCGTCACCGGCGACTCCCTGAACGGGCTGAGCGACAGCCTGAACCGCATGGGCACGATTGAGTGGATGCCAACACGCCACGAAGAGGTTGCCGCTTTCGCGGCGGGGGCAGAGGCCCACGTAAGCGGCGAGCTGGCGGTGTGCGCCGGTTCGTGCGGCCCAGGTAACCTGCATCTGATCAATGGCCTGTTCGACTGCCATCGCAACCGCGTGCCGGTGCTGGCGATTGCCGCTCACATCCCTTCCAGTGAAATTGGCAGCGGCTATTTTCAGGAGACCCATCCTCAGGAGCTGTTCCGCGAATGTAGCCACTATTGCGAACTGGTTTCCAGCCCAGAGCAGCTTCCGCAGGTGCTGGGCATCGCGATGCGCAAAGCGATATTAAACCGTGGCGTTTCCGTGATTGTGCTGCCGGGTGATGTGGCGTTGAAGCCCGCACCTGAGAGTGCCTCCGCCGAGTGGTATCCCCCTTTGCTACCACAGATCCAGCCGCAGGAAAGCGAGCTGGCGCAGCTGGCGCAAACGCTTAATGACGCAGGCAATATTACGCTGCTGTGCGGCAGCGGCTGTGCCGGAGCCCACGAAGAGGTTGTGCGGCTGGCCGAAACACTCAAAGCACCCATCGTTCACGCGCTGCGTGGCAAAGAGCATATTGAGTATGACAACCCGTACGATGTCGGCATGACCGGGCTGATCGGCTTCTCCTCCGGCTATCACGCCATGATGAATGCCGATACGCTGGTGCTGCTTGGCACCAAATTCCCCTATCGCGCTTTCTATCCTGAACACGCGAAGATTATTCAAATTGATATCAATTCCGGCAGCCTGGGCGCACATTGCCATGTTGACCAGGCATACATTGGCGCGGTGAAGCCGACGCTACAGGCGCTGCTGCCGCGGCTGGCGCAAAAAACCGACCGCCATCACCTCGACAGCGCGCTGGAACATTACGCCGATGCGCGTAAGGGGCTGGATGAGCTGGCGAACGCCAACGATAAACAGGCGATTCATCCGCAGTATCTGGCGCAGCAGATTAGCCATTATGCCAGCGACGATGCCATTTTCACCTGTGATGTGGGCACGCCTACCGTCTGGGCCGCGCGCTATCTGAAGATGAACGGACGCCGCCGTCTGCTTGGCTCGTTCAACCACGGTTCGATGGCCAACGCCATGCCGCAGGCGCTCGGTGCGCAGGCGCTGGATCGTCATCGTCAGGTGGTGGCGCTGTGCGGCGATGGCGGTTTCAGCATGCTGATGGGCGATTTTATTACCCTGGCGCAGCTGAAGCTGCCGGTAAAACTGGTGATTTTCAATAACAGCGTGCTGGGTTTTGTCGCCATGGAGATGAAAGCGGGCGGCTATCTCACTGACGGCACCGAGCTGGATAACCCTGATTTTGCCGCCATCGCTGAAGCCTGCGGTATTAAGGGTCTGCGCGTGGAGAAAGCCTCTGAGCTTAACGGCGCGCTGGAGCAGGCGTTTGCCCATCCTGGCCCGGCGCTGGTGGATGTGATTACCGCTAAAGAGGAGCTGGCGATGCCGCCGCAGATCAAGATGGAGCAGGCAAAGGGTTTCAGTCTCTATATGCTGCGTGCCATTCTGAATGGTCGCGGCGACGAAGTGGTGGAGCTGGCGAAAACCAACTGGCTGCGGTAAAAGAGAAAGACCACAGCGGGCGTTTACGCCCGCTGATGGTTGTAAACAAGGTGCCTGCGCGGATGGCGTGGCCCGATCGCAAAGACGCAAAAAACGGCATCCCTGCCCGCTCGGCCCGCGCCTTCCATGGCGCGGGACGCTTTGCTCCTCGGGCCATGCCATCCGCTTCTCACCTTATGCGCCAGCTGTTCGGGCATTTACGCCCGCTTTTCTTTTCTCAGGAGAGTAACGTGATCGATTTACGCAGTGATACCGTGACCCGGCCGAGCGCCGCGATGTTGCAGGCAATGGTGGCCGCCGAAACCGGCGATGACGTCTATCGTGACGATCCTACCGTCAACGCGCTGGAAGCCGAGGCCGCCCGGCTCAGCGGTAAAGCGGCCGCGCTATTCTTCCCTACCGGCACGCAGGCCAACCTGGTCGCGTTGCTGAGCCACTGTGAACGCGGCGACGAATACATCGTCGGACAGCAGGCGCATAACTACAAATATGAAGCGGGTGGCGCGGCAGTGCTGGGCAGTATCCAGCCACAGCCCATTCTTGCCGCCGAAGACGGCACGCTGCCACTGGAGCTGATCGCGGCGGCTATCAAGCCGGACGACATCCACTTCGCCCGTACGCGCCTGCTTAGCCTGGAGAACACCCATCACGGCAAAGTGCTGCCGCTGGACTATCTCGCCCGCGCTTTTGACTTCACCCGAGATCGCAAGCTGGCGCTGCACATTGACGGTGCGCGCATCTTTAACGCGGTGGTGGCGCAGAACGTCACGCTGGAAGCGATTGCCCGTTACTGCGATACCCTGACGATCTGCCTGTCGAAAGGGCTGGGCACGCCGGTAGGATCGCTGCTGTGCGGTAATGAAGAGTATATTGAGCGCGCGCGCCGCTGGCGCAAAATGGCGGGCGGCGGCATGCGCCAGGCCGGTATCCTGGCAGCAGCGGGCCTCTACGCGCTGGAGCATAACGTTTTACGCCTGAAGGACGATCATGACAACGCCGCCTGGCTCGGTGAGCAGCTACAGCAGGCTGGCCTGGAGATCGTCGATCAGCAGACCAATATGCTGTTTGTCCGCGTCCCTGCTGACCAGGTTGAGGCGCTGAAAGAGTGGTTCGCCCAGCGCGAGGTGCTGCTCAGCGTCGGGCCGGTCACCCGCATCGTCACCCATCTGGATGTTGATCGCCACGCGCTGGAACAGCTGGTCGCGCACTGGAAAGCCTTCCTGCAACGCTAACCGCCATATTTTTCTACCAGCGCCTCGGCAATCGCCAGCGTCTCTGCGTCCGGCAAACCGCGATAATCCGCCGGACGAAAATGCATCTGGAAAGCCGCGATCAGCTGCTGTTGCTGACGCGGCGTTGTCGCGCCACTCACGTCATAGCCATAGCGCGCCAGCGCCGCCAGCAGCCTTTCCATTCCTACCGCTTTATCAGTCGCGTTGCCCGCCAGGTAATGCTGCACGCGCCGCGCGTCCGGCCAGGCACCGATGCCCTGCTGCGCCAGCAGGCGCCAGGGAAACAGCGGACCGGGATCCTGCTTGCGCTGCGGCGCAATATCGCTATGGCCGACAATATTCTCCGGCGCAATGCCGTAGCGCTGAGCAATATCCTTCAGCATGACGCTGAGCGCGGCAATCTGCGCCTCGGTGAAAGGCTGCCAGTCGCGCCCGATCAGCGTGCGCGTATAGCCGCGATTTACCAGCTCAATGCCGATCGACGTGTCGTTGATATGCGTTGCGCCACGCCAGTAGCTGGGCCCGGCATGCCAGGCAAGCTGACGCTCCGGCACCAGTTGCCAGACCACCTGCTTTCCGGCACGCTGCGGCGGCTGGCGGGGAATAAGATAGTGCGCGCTGACGTCGCGGTCGGTGAGCGTCGCCAGCGAAGAGGGAAAATCTTCAGCGGTATAGTGAATAACAATCACTTTAATGCGCGGTCGCGCGCCATAAGCGGGGTGCTGCGTATCTACCCAGTAGCCCTGGCGCGGCTCCAGCCCGCTCTGGCAACCTGCCAGCAGCAGCGCCAGCGCAACCAGCAGCCACCTCAACGCAGGATCACCGCCGTACCGCTGACGCTAACCATCAGCATACTGCCATCTTTGCCTACGGTTTCGTAATCGATGTCGATGCCAACAACCGCATTTGCACCCAGCGCTTTTGCCTGCGCCTCCAGCTCCTCGAAAGCGATCTCGCGCGCCTTACGCAGCTCTTTCTCGTAGGCTCCAGAACGGCCGCCAACCACATCACGGATACCGGCAAAAAAGTCGCGGAAAATGTTAGCGCCGAGGATCGCTTCGCCAGTGACGACGCCGCAGTAATCGCTGATGCTGTGTCCTTCCAGCGTGGGCGTGGTAGAAAATTTCATCGCTCTCTCCTTTGGTGAAATAGCATGCAAGGCTCTTTCGACTAAAAAGCACGGCTATACTCTATGCTAAAAATGACGCTTTGCCAGTGAACAATAAGGAAATCGAGATGAGAAACAAAGCCTTTGCGCTGCTGATTCCCACCGCACTGCTGCTCTCCGCCTGTACGACGGTCGAGCCAGTGATTAAGGACAATGGCCCTCGCACCGCGCCCTGCGTTGACGGCGGTCCGGACAGCGTCGCACAGCAGTTTTACGATCTGCGCATCCAGCAGCCTACGCCTGGCCTGCCGGGTAGCGACCAGCTGGCGAAATATCGTCCTTACCTGAGCGAACGTCTCTATCAGGCGCTTCAGCAGGCCAGCACCCAGAGCGGCAGCGCCACGGCGCAGTGGCACAGCGGCGATCTGTTCTCCAGCCTGCCGCAGGGCCCGGCCACCGCCAGCGTGGCGGACAGTTCACGCATCCCGAACCGCGATGCGCGCAATATTCCGCTGCGCGTCGATCTGAGCCGCGACGGCAAAAGCTGGCAGGATGAAGTGCTGATGATCCACGAAGGCACCTGCTGGGTGGTGGATGATGTGCGCTACGTTGCTGACTGGCCGCATCCGGGCGGCGGTACGCTCAGCCAGACGCTGGAACAAGCGCGTAAGTAAGCCTGCGCCCTGTGAAAACGCGCCGCTGGTCGGCGCGTTTTCGTTGTTAGCGCCTCCCGCGTACTTTCCCTGCCGCTAAGCGGCGCGATATTGTGCTACGCTTTAACAGTTTCTCTGCGGTTTAATAAATTTTAACCCACTTCATTTGCATAACTATTCTGGTGCGGTTAAGATTCGCGGCACTAATGGCTATTCAAAATTTGCGCATGAGTATTCAACTAAACGGGATTAACTGCTTTTACGGCGTGCATCAGGCGCTGTTTGACATCAATCTGACTTGCCCGCAAGGCGAAACGCTGGTGCTGCTCGGCCCAAGCGGCGCGGGGAAAAGCTCACTCCTGCGCGTGCTTAACCTGCTGGAGCAACCCCGCTCGGGCAGTCTACACATTGCCGGTAATCACTTCGACTTCAGCAAAACACCCTCTGATGCCGCGATCCGCGAACTGCGTCAGAACGTTGGCATGGTATTCCAGCAATATAACCTCTGGCCGCATCTGACCGTGGCGCAGAACCTGATCGAAGCGCCGTGCCGCGTGCTGGGTCTCAGCAAAGCCGAGGCGCGCGCCCGTGCCGACAAGCTGCTGGAGCGCCTGCGCCTGACATCCTATGCCGATCGTTTTCCGCTGCACCTGTCTGGCGGCCAGCAGCAGCGCGTTGCCATTGCGCGCGCCCTGATGATGGAGCCGCAGGTACTGCTGTTTGATGAGCCGACCGCCGCGCTCGATCCAGAGATCACCGCGCAGATCGTCAGCATTATTCGCGAGCTGGCGCAGACGCAAATCACCCAGGTTATCGTGACGCACGAAGTCGAAGTGGCACGCAAAACTGCCAGCCGCGTGGTCTATATGGAAAATGGCCATATCGTGGAACAGGGTGATGCCAGCCGATTTACACAGCCGCAAACCGAGGCGTTTGCACATTATCTTTCGCACTAAGTCAGGAAGCTTTTAATGAAAAAAATCGTACTTGCTGCACTGCTTGCTGGTCTGAGCCTGAGCGCATCCGCGGCGCAGACTATTCGCTTCGCGACCGAAGCCTCTTATCCTCCGTTTGAGTTCGTGGATTCCAGCAACAAAATTCAGGGCTTTGACGTTGACCTGGCCAATGCTCTCTGTAAAGAGATGGATGCCACCTGCACTTTTACCAACCAGGCTTTTGACAGCCTGATCCCGAGCCTTAAATTCCGCCGTTTCGACGCGGTGATGGCCGGTATGGATATCACGCCAGAGCGTGAAAAGCAGGTGCTGTTCAGCAAGCCTTACTATGACAACTCGGCGCTGTTTATCGCGCAGAAAGGCAAAGTGGCCGATGTCGCGGCGCTGAAAGGCAAGCGTGTCGGCGTGCAGAACGGCACCACGCACCAGAAATACCTCAACGATCAGCACAGCGATATCACTACCGTGCCTTACGACAGCTACCAGAATGCGGTACTGGATCTGAAAAATGGCCGTATTGATGCGGTATTCGGCGACACGGCCGTGGTCAACGAGTGGCTGAAGCAGAACGCGAACCTGGCGCCGGTTGGTGAGAAAGTCACTGACAAAGGCTATTTCGGCACCGGGCTGGGCATTGCGGTACGTCAGGGCAACACTGACCTGCAGGCGAAATTCGACGCCGCGCTGGAGAAAGTGAAGGCTGACGGCACCTACAAAACCATCTACAGCAAATGGTTCCAGCAGTAATTACCAATGAGTGAGTTCTATCCACTTGCCAGCGCCGCCGGTATGACCGTCGGCCTCGCTGTTTGCGCCCTGATCGCCGGCCTTGTGCTGGCGATGATTTTTGCCGGCTGGGAATCGCTGCGGATCAAACCGCTGGCGTGGATCGGCACGGCGCTGGTCACGCTTATTCGCGGCCTGCCGGAAATTCTGGTGGTGCTGTTTATCTATTTTGGCGCCTCGCAACTGCTGCTGGTGCTCTCCGATGGCTTTACCCTCAACTTCGGCCTGTTTCAGCTGCCGGTACAGGTGCAGATCGAAAACTTCGACGTCAGTCCGTTCCTGTGTGGCGTAATTGCGCTGGCCATCCTCTACTCCGCTTACGCTTCGCAAACCCTGCGCGGCGCGCTGAAGGCGGTGCCTCAGGGCCAGTGGGAATCGGGCCAGGCGCTGGGCATGAAAAAGTCCGCTATTTTCCTGCGGCTGATTATGCCGCAGATGTGGCGTCACGCGCTGCCGGGGCTGGGCAACCAGTGGCTGGTGCTGCTGAAAGACACCGCGCTGGTGTCGCTGATTAGCGTGAACGATTTGATGCTTCAGACAAAAAGCATTGCGACTCGCACCCAGGAGCCCTTTACCTGGTTTTTGATTGCGGCGGCGATTTACCTGGTCATTACGCTGCTGAGCCAGGCGGTGCTGCGCCGCATTGAGCTGCGCACTACGCGCTTTGAGCGAGGAAACAGCTAATGCTGAGCTACCTGCCTGAGATCCTGAAAGGGCTGCAAACCAGCCTGACGCTGACCGTCGCGTCGCTGCTGGTCGCACTGGTGCTGGCACTGCTGTTTACGGTGGTGCTGTCGCTGAAAACGCCGCTGCTTAATCCGCTGGTGAAGGTCTATATCACGCTGTTCACCGGCACGCCGCTGCTGGTACAGATCTTCCTGATTTATTACGGCCCCGGCCAGTTCCCCAGCCTGCAAAGCATTCCCTGGCTGTGGCATCTTCTGTCGCAGCCATGGCTGTGTGCGATGCTGGCGCTGTCGCTCAATAGCGCAGCCTATACCACGCAGCTTTTCTACGGCGCGATGCGCGCGATCCCTGCGGGACAGTGGCAATCCTGCGCTGCGCTGGGGATGAACCGTAAAGATACGCTGCGCATTCTGCTGCCCTATGCGTTTAAACGCGCCCTCTCCTCCTATTCCAACGAGGTGGTGCTGGTGTTCAAAGGCACATCGCTGGCCTACACCATTACGCTGATGGAAGTGATGGGCCACGGACAGCTGCTCTATGGCCGCACCTACGACGTGATGGTATTTGCCGCGGCCGGGCTGGTCTATCTGGTGGTGAACGGTCTGCTGACGTTAATGATGCGGCTGATTGAACGGCGCGCGCTTGCCTTTGAGCGCAGAAGTTAATATCCAGGCGAGCAATGCTCGCCTTTTTAATTTTTTACTCACAAATATTGCATAAAGATTCATTAGCTGGCATCGTGTAACCCGTTCCGCCTCTGGCATACGTTTCAGGAGTTACCCGATGAAAAAATGGATCCTTGCCGCCGCACTGGCGACCCTGGCAATGAGCGCCCACGCAGCAGAAAAAATTCGCTTTGCCTCTTCCGCCACCTATCCGCCGTTCGAATCGCTGAACCGCGAAAACCAAATCGTCGGGTTCGATATCGATCTGGCCAACGCCCTGTGCCAGCAGTTACAGGCAGAGTGCACCTTTACCAATAACGCTTTCGACAGCCTGATCCCGTCGCTGAAGTTTCGCCGCTTCGATGCGGTTATCTCCGGCATGGATATCACTGACGAGCGCAGCAAGCAGGTCGATTTCACGCAGCCCTACTACGCCAACTCTGCCGTGGTTATCGCGCGCAAAGGCAAATTCAGCGATTTCGCCGCGCTCAAAGGCAAACGTATCGGCGTGGAAAACGGCACCACGCACCAGAAATATTTGCAGGAAAAACATCCTGACATCACTACCGTTGCCTACGATAGCTATCAGAACGCCATTCTGGATATGAAAAGCGGCCGTCTTGACGGCGTATTCGGCGACACGGCGGTAGTTAACCAGTGGCTGAAAACTAACAGCGACTTAGCGCCAGTGGGCGAGCATGTTACCGATAAGGCTTATTTTGGCACCGGGCTTGGCATTGCGGTGCGTAAAGGCGATGACGCGCTGCGCGACAAGCTGAACGGCGCGCTGGCCACGCTGAAAAGCAACGGCACGCTGCAACAGCTGAACCAGAAATGGTTCCCTGAGTAATCCGCTATGGGCCAGCGGACGACCGCCTGACCGGTTCTGCATCGTCCTCAGTTCAGGCTGTCAGGACGCTGGCCCGCCCTCTTGTTTATTCTGCCGTACCAGCAGGCTCAGCACTTCGAAATGTGCGGTATGCGGGAACATATCAAACAGCTGCACCCGCTCGACGCGGTAATCTGCCAGCCGGGCCAAATCTTGCGCCATGCTTTCTGGATTACAGCTGGAATAGAGAAGGTAGTCCGGTGCCATCTGGCTCAGATAGTGGCATAGCGCTTCGCCGATGCCGCGTCGCGGCGGGTTGACCAGCACCAGATCCGGTACCGCGTCGCGTCCGGTCGCAAAGGCGGTGGAATCCAGCGCGGCGAAGCTGACCTTCTCCAGCCCCAGCATCTCTGCCGAACGTCGCGCGCAGGCGATCGCCTCGGCGCTGATCTCAATGCCAGTTAGCTGCATCTGCGGGGTGGCACAGTGCAAACCAAAGCCGCCGACGCCGCAAAACAGATCCCACATGCTGCTAATATTCAGTTCACCCACCCAGTCGCGCGCGGTGGCATAGAGCGCGGCGGCAACCTGCGGGTTGGTCTGGAAAAAGCTCTGTGGCCGGATCCACAGCGGCACCTGGTTAAAGCTTTCCGCCAGCGACTGGGACGGCGTCAGCGCAATCTCCTCATCCCCTTCCAGGATCGCCATATGCACCGGCTGAATATTGGCAGAGATCACCTTGAGCTGCGGCAGCTGCTGTTGCAGCCACGGCAGCGCCGCGCGCAGCTGCGCCAGTTTTTCCCTGGAGCGCAGCACAAAGCGCAGCATCATGCCGCCCTGCGTACTTTCGGTCAGCAGCAGAAACTTCAGTTCGCCGCGCTTGCGTGCCACGTTATAGGGCGTTAATCCGGCGCGGGCGATAAAAGGCTTCAGCGCGGCAAATACCGGCGCAAAGCTGGCCGGATAGAGTGGGCAGTCGCAGAGATCCACCGCGCTGCCGTCGCGCTGCACCATCCCCAATACAGGGCGCTCTACGCTGCCGCTCACCACCATTTTCGCCTTGTTGCGGAAAGCCTGCTGCGCAGAGGTGACGGGCGGCAGCCACTGCGCGACCGGCAGCTGCGCCAGCAGCTGTTCCAGCTGCGACTGCTTGTCGCTGAGCTGTTGCGAATAGGGTTTTTCCAGCCACTGGCATGAGCGGCAGCGGTCAGCGTCATAGAGCGCGCATTGCATTGGGTAAGGCCTGTATTAATCGTAGCGAGGTCGGGCGGAGCGCGATTGTATCACCGCTTGCGGAAAAATGCGCGGCTGCTCCCCGGGAGAAACAGCAGCCCCAGCATCAGCAGATCGGGCAGTTTTTGCAGCAGCGTGTGGTGAATAATCTGCGCATTGCTGGCGCCGCTGATGCTAAAAATCTCCGGATAGATGCCGCCGGTTGACGCCGTCAGCATATAGAGCAGCACCACGAGCTGGGTCGCCGCAAAGCCCCAGCGGCCCTGATTGCTGCCGCGCAGCAGCAAAAAGGCGCAGCGCAGTTCGTAAAAAAAGATCAGCTGGCTGGCAATAAAGATAAGGGTGGAGTCCCAGGCCTGGGCGCTGCGGTGAACAAAGTTCACCATCTCTTCGAAACCCAGCTCATTTGCCAGCATCACTACGCTCAGGCAGCGCGTCGCGATGATGGCAATGCCCGCGACCGTCACCGGTACGGGCGCAAGAGAGATAAAATCACTGTTTTTCAGGGTTTCTGACATGGCTGACTCCGTAACCGCACCTGTACAAGGCGGAAATAATCCGCCCGCATCTATAGTGGCAAAAGTTAGGGATTTCAGCCACGTCTGGCTTTCTGAATATCGCGAATTCGCTGTTTTTCTTCGTGCGCCATCCAGCGCCAGGCGATAAAACCGACTAACCCGACGATAAACAGGATCAGCGAGGCCAGCGCGTTGATTTCCGGGTTCACGCCGCGCCGCACGGTCGCGAAGATCGCCATCGGCAAGGTCGTTGCGCCTGGCCCGGTAACGAAGCTGGCGATAACCAGATCGTCCAGCGACAGCGTGAAGGCGAGCAGCCAGCCGGTCACAATCGCCGGTGCAATCATCGGCACGGTAATCACGAAGAAGACCTTCAGCGGCGTTGCGCCCAGATCCATTGCCGCCTCTTCAATCGAGCGATCCAGCTCGCGCAGGCGTGAATTGATCACGACTGCGACGTAGGCGGTACAAAAGGTAACGTGCGCCAGCCAGATGGTCAGCATGCCGCGATCGCTCGGCCAGCCAAAGGCGTTGCCCATGGCGACGAACAGCAGCAGCAGCGACAGTCCGGTAATGACGTCAGGCATCACCAGCGGTGCGGTCAGCATAAAGGCGAAGCCGGTATGGCCGCGGAAACGGCCAAAGCGCACCACCACTACTGCCGCCATGGTGCCCAGCACTACCGCCATGGTCGCGCTCAGTGCGGCAATGGTCAGGCTGAGACCAACGGCGTCCAGCATCGCCTCATCCTGGAACAGCACGCGATACCAGTGGAACGAGAAGCTCTCCCACACCGTAACCAGCTGCGAACTGTTGAAGGAGTAAACCACCAGCAGCAGCATCGGCGCATAGAGAAACAGGAAGCCGCAGATCAAGATAGCCGTACGCCACGGCGAGCGAATCTCAGGTAGCTGATTCATCCCTTCTCTCCTGTTTCACGGTTTTGATGCTTATGGAACCAGATAATCGGCAGGATCAAGATCAGCAAAATAATCACCGCCAGCGCCGAGGCGACCGGCCAGTCGCGGTTATTAAAAAACTCCTGCCACAGGATGCGGCCAATCATAATGCTGTCCGGGCCGCCCAGCAGTTCCGGGATAACGTACTCGCCGACCGCTGGAATAAACACCAGCATCGAACCGGCAATAATGCCGCCTTTGGTCAGCGGCACAATCACGCTGAAAAAGGTTTTCAGCGGCTTCGCGCCAAGATCGAGCGACGCCTCCACCAGCGAGTAGTCGATGCGTGTTAAGGCGGTATAGATCGGCAGCACCATAAACGGCAGATAACAGTAAACGATACCGATATAAACCGCCGTGTTGGTGTAGAGGATCACCAGCGGATGATCGATCACGCCCAGCCACATCAAAAAGCGGTTCAGGATGCCGTTGTTATTCAGCAATCCCATCCAGGCATAGACGCGCACCAGAAATGAGGTCCACGACGGCAGGATCACCAGCAGCAGCAGGATAGTCCGCATTGACGGCTTGCTGTGCGCCACCGCCCAGGCAAGTGGATAGCCGACCAGCAGGCAGATCAGGGTCGAGATGGCCGCCACCTTGAGCGATTGCAGATAGGCGTCCACGTAGAGCGGATCGTCGGTCAGCGTCACATAGTTGCCAAGATTCAGCACGATATTGAGCTGATCGTCGGCCCAGCTAATCAGCTCGGTGTAAGGCGGAATGGCGCGTGCAATATCCGCAAAGCTGATTTTCAGCACGATTAAAAACGGCAGCAGGAAAAAGAGCACCAGCCAGATGTAAGGCAGCGCAATTGCCAGCTTGCGGCCGTGGCGCATCTTCATGCGCGTTGCCCAGCGCTGTAGCGGCGTACCGACCAGCCGGGCACCCGGTGGTTTGCTGGAGTGAAATAGTTGGCTCATCGCGTCTCCTTAAGCCGTCAGGACCACACAGCTGTCGACATCCCAGCAGAGGCGCACTTCATCACCCCAGGTCGGCTGCCCTTTGCGGAAGCGGTGCGCGTTTTGCAGCTGGGCGCTGATCATCTGGCCGCTTTTCAGCCGGACGTGATAGATGGAGAGATCGCCAAGGTAAGCAATATGCACCACTTCGCCGACGGCAAAGTTATAGCCGTCCGCCGGGACCTCTTCACACAGCATCACTTTTTCCGGCCGCAGCGCGACGTGCACCGGCACGTTATCCGGCACCGACACGTCGGAATCGACCTTCAGCGGATGCACCAGCCCAGGGCTGTCGATCACCAGGCCATTTTCCTGCCGTTCGCGCAGCATGCCGCTGAACACATTTACCGAACCAATAAACTCGGCGCTGTAGACGGTGGTCGGATGCTCATAAATCTCCTCCGGCTCGCCAATCTGCACGAACTTACCGCGGTTCATAATGGCGATACGGCCTGCCATGGTCATCGCCTCCTCCTGGTCGTGGGTCACCATTACGCAGGTTGCCCCGACGCGCTCGAGGATATCGACCACTTCCAGCTGCATGCGGTCGCGCAGTTTTTTATCCAGCGCACCCATCGGTTCGTCGAGCAGCAGAAGTTTCGGACGCTTCGCCAGGCTGCGCGCCAGCGCCACGCGCTGACGCTGGCCGCCCGAAAGCTGATGCGGCTTGCGCTTCGCAAACTCCTGCATATGCACCAGCGCCAGCATCTCCTGCACGCGCGCTGCGATCTCGGCCTTTGGCAGTTTGTCCTGCCTGAGCCCAAAAGCGATATTCTGCTCAACCGTCATGTGCGGGAAGAGCGCATAAGACTGAAACATCATATTGACCGGACGCTGGTAAGGCGGGACGTGGGACAGGTCCTGCCCGTCCAGCACAATCTGCCCGCTGGTAGGTGGCTCAAAGCCCGCCAGCATACGCAGCAGCGTCGATTTCCCGCAGCCGGACGCCCCGAGCAGCGCAAAAATCTCGCCTTTATAAATAGTCAGGCTGACGTCATCAACGGCGTGCTGTCCGTCGAAGGATTTTGTCAGGTTGCGGATCTCCAGCAGCGGCGTTAACGCCTTTGCGGTTTTATGTTGGGGACGAGGGATCGCGTCGTTCACTAACAGTTCACTCCGGTCTACGCGGAACGGCTAAGCCAGCCGCAAAAAAGAGAAAACAGAGGCCAGCGCAGCGCCTCTGTTCCAGGTTGTAAGCTTGCGAATGCGTAAAAAGCCGTTTATTTCCCGCTTTTCACTCGCGTCCACGCACGGGTGCGCGCACGGTCCAGCTTCGGATCCTGCACCTTCAGCACGAACAGCTTCGACATCGCTTCCGGCGTCGGGAAAATGCCTGGGTTGCTGCGGATGTCAGCATTGATCAGCGGCAGCGACGCCTTGTTACCGTTAGCGTAGGACATCTTGTCGGAAACGTCGGCAATCACTTTCGGATCCATGATGTAGTTCAGCCATTGGTAGGCCGCGTCGAGATTTTTCGCATCCTTTGGAATAGCCATCATGTCAAAGAAGGCCAGCGCGCCCTCTTTCGGCACGCTATAGGCGAGGTGCACGCCATTTTTTGCCTGCTCGGCGCGGTTTTTCGCCTGCAAAATATCGCCAGACCAGCCAATCGCCACGCAGGTATTGCCGTTTGCCAGATCGTTGATGTACTGCGACGAGTGGAAGTAACGGATGCTGGGACGCAGCTTCAGCAGTAGATCGGTTGCCGCACCCGAGTAATCCTTCGCATCGGAGCTGTTCGGATCTTTACCCAGATAGTTCAGCACGGTAGCGAAAATCTCTTCTGGCGCATCAAGGAAAGAGACGCCGCAGCTTTTCAGCTTCTCCAGGTTTTCCGGCTTCAGCACCAGATCCCAGCTGTTAACCGGGGCATCGGTGCCCAGCGCGGCTTTCACCTTCTCGACGTTGTAGCCGATGCCGGTGGTACCCCAGAGATACGGGATGGCATATTTATTGTCTGGATCGTGCTGCGCGACTTTCTGCATCAGCTCAGGATCGAGGTTTTTGTAATTCGGTAGCTTGCTCTTATCCAGCGGCTGAAACACGCCGGATTGCAGCTGGCGCGCCAGGAAGCTGGAGGATGGCACCACCACATCGTAGCCGGTGCTGCCCGCCATCAGTTTGCCTTCCAGCACTTCGTTGGAATCAAACACGTCGTAGACCACTTTGATGCCGGTCTGCTTTTCAAAATTCGGCACGGTATCTGCCGAGATATAATCGGACCAGTTATAAACGTGCAGCGTTTTATCTTCCGCCATCGATCCGGCAGAGGCGACCATCAGTACGCTGGCAATCGCACCTGACAACCATTTCTTTTGATTAAGCATGTTTTTATTTCCTCCTGAGCGGATCATCACCACCTGATCCCAGCGCTGCGAGCTGTGTGTTAATTCACAACACAATGAATCAATATTCATTGAGAGTTTAATAGTAAAAACTGATACCTGCGCTGCGAATCCACGTCTCATGCAGCCCCGCAAGAATAGCCCCACGACCTGTGCTGTACCATACCCCAGCTTAAAAAACGCCTTTTAGCGACAGCTTATGCATGTTTGTGCTATGTGGTCTGGCAGGATTGGCATAAACCACGAGAAATATCTGGCAGTAAAGGGCAAAATGCAGAATAAAAAATGGCGGGGCCAGAAACGAAAACTGCCGCATAAAGCGGCAGTTAAAGCGGGTCGGGAAACGCGTTCAGCTTAGTGCAGTAGCGAATGGCTAAAGCTGGTCAGCGGACGCTCTTCTTCCTCACCCATCATCAGCAGATTATTGGCGAAGGCTTCCATAATGACCATGGAGACCTGCTCTTCGCTCTGCTTCATAAAACTGGCGAACTGGCCGAAGGTTAACCCGGCGCTGGTGCCAAGAGACTGGCAGACAATCAGCTTCGGCAGATTGTCGTCCTGAATGTCGATAAAGGCTTTTACCGTCAGCGAACTGGCGTTGATTTGCGACAGATCGCCAACCAGCGGAATCAACGCCGTCGGCTTCACTTCCGCCAGCGCAGAGAAAAGAATGACGTTGTCGACCAGATCGATTTTAGCGTCAAACACCCCATCGAAGTTTTGCATGTGCGGCAGATGAAGTGCCTGACAGGCATCACATTCGAACCAGGTGATATTTTGCTGATCCAGCCAGCGACGCAACAGGTCGATATCCGGAACGACAAGAGAATCCATCGTAGTGTCCCAAGGGGTGAATAAACAGGCGCTAAGCTTACGGAAAAAATGCTCCGGACGCTACGAAAACCGCTGGAAAGCGCGCCTCAGCCGCCGGTTTTAAGACTGAAACCGGGCAAGGCGTTCCGCTCTATCCAGGCGATCATCAGGCCCGCAATATCGATTCCAGTGGTGGCTTCGATACCTTCCAGCCCGGGCGAGGCGTTAACCTCCATAACCAGTGGACCGCGACGGGCGCGCAAAATATCAACGCCCGCCACGTCCAGCCCCAGCGTGCTGGCCGCTTTTACCGCTATTGCGCGCTCCTGCGGCGTAATCTCTACCGCATGCGCTTTGCCGCCGCGATGCAGGTTAGAGCGAAAATCGCCCTCTTTCGCCTCGCGCTCGATGGCGGCGACCACTTCGTCACCGATGACCAGACAGCGCACATCACGTCCCTGCGCCTCCTGGATAAACTCCTGCACCAGAATATGCGCGTTAAGGCCGCGAAAAGCGTCAATCACGCTCTCTGCGGCCTGCCGCGTCTCCGCCAGCACCACGCCGATGCCCTGGGTGCCTTCTACCAGCTTCACCACCAGCGGCGCGCCGCCCACCATGGCGATGAGATCCTGCGTATCGTCCGGCGACGAGGCAAAACCGGTGACGGGCATATCAATGCCCTGGCGCGCCAGCAGTTGCAGCGAGCGCAGCTTGTCGCGCGCGCGGGCAATGGCCAGTGACTCATTGAGCGGATAGCTGCCGCACATTTCAAACTGTCGCAGCACCGCCGTGCCGTAAAAGGTGATGGCAGAGCCGATACGCGGAATGACCGCGTCGAAGTGGCCGAGCGGTTCGCCGCGGTAGTGCACCGCTGGCGACGCCGGATTGATATTCATGTAACAGGAGAGTGGATCGATGATCTGAATGACATGCCCGCGCCGTTCGGCGACCTCACGTAAACGCCGGCAGGAATAAAGCTCGCTGTCGCGCGACAGGATGGCCATTTTCATCATCGAACCTCGTTGCTATTAGCGCGTTGCCCAACCCTGCTGGTGCAGGTAGTCGAGCATAAAGGGGCGCGTCTCTTTGATAATCAGACGCTGGATGAGTTCGCTCCAGGTCTCGCTGCGCTGGTTGCTGTCGCGCTGCTCGTAGTAGATCGCCGTGCGGCTATCGTAATCGGCCAGTACCTGCGGGTCCACCGGCTGATAGCGGTTTTCATGCACCAGCATCGCCTGCGGCAGGCGAGGTTTGCTGTCCGGCACGCTCGCCGGGTAGCCGATGCAGAAGCCAAACAGCGGCAGCACAAATTTTGGCAGGCCGAGCAGCTCGGTAACCTGCGCGATATTATTGCGGATACCACCGATAAACACGCCGCCCATGCCGAGCGATTCAGCGGCGACCATGGCGTTCTGCGCCATCAGCGCGGTATCGACGCAGCCCAGCAGCAGCTGCTCGGCGCGGCCCAGCTGCGCGTCGGGGCAAATCTGCAGATGGCGGTTGAAATCGGCGCAGAAGACCCAGAACTCCGCGGCATCTGCGACCCATTGCTGACCACCGGTCAGCGTCACCAGCTGCTGGCGCAGCGCGGGATCGGTCACGCGAATGATGGAAGAGCATTGAAGAAAGCTGGAGGTGGACGCCGATTGCGCCGCGGCGATAATCGCCTCACGCTGTTCCGCACTGATTGCCCGATCGGTAAAGGCACGGATGGAACGGTGGCTGCACAATAAATCAATAGTCGGTGTCATTAAGGTCTCCGGCGAGTAGTCGTTTTTTTATCGGTGCGTCCAAACAGCTGCGGGGCCATGGCTCTGGCGGCGCGCCACATCATCAGCCAGGCGGCAGGCAGCATCAGCAGAATGCCGATCAGCAGCAGCGCGGTGGCCAGCGTTTTGCTGTCAACGCCAGCAGGCAGTGGCAGCCAGCGATTGGCGAGCAGCAGCGCGCCGAGCACCAGCAGACCGCCAAGAGCTTCCATCACCAGCAAAGCTGTGGGTAAACGAGCCAGATTTCGCATGGCTTTCTCCTGCGTCGCACCGGGTTCAGGCCGTCAATTATGGTCAAGCTTCAGAAACTTGCATAGACGACGCGCATCAGACTAACAGGCATTTCCTGCTTTCTTTAAGCGGTTCGAGCGGGCATCATGTTGACCATCTACTCTGAGCCAGTGTGACACAGGTCACACTACAAAGCCTGAATTAAGGAGCATGTCATGGTTACTGTGATTTTTGGTCGTCCGGGTTGCCCTTACTGCGTGCGTGCGAAGGAGCTGGCTGACAAGCTTAGCGCCGAGCGTGACGACTTTACTTATCAGTATGTGGATATCCAGGCGGAAGGCATTAGCAAAGCGGATCTGGAAAAAAGCGCCGGTAAACCGGTGAGCACCGTGCCGCAGATTTTCGTTGATGAACAGCATATCGGTGGCTACACCGACTTTGCGGCCTGGACCCAGGCTAATCTGAGCGCCTGACATAAATGTTCGCTATATCATAACGGGCCACTTTGGCCCGTTTTTTTATGCTGCTGTCAGCGCCAGATAATGCGTAGCAGCCGCACCAGCAGTGCGCCGCTTCCTGCCCAGAATACCGCGCTGAGGCTCCAGATCATCATCATTACCCAGTTGGTATGCACTAACAGGGCACTATTGAGCATCATGGCTCCGGTCAAGGTGCCCCACAATGCCATTAACAAAGTGCTTTTCAAGGGGCTCTCGACATGCAGCAGCGCCATTACGACACCGGGCAATAAAAACAGCAGTAGTTCAGGCTGCCCATGTAGCGCAGCATCGCCTGCCAGCCAATAACGATGCGCATAAATAAATACCAGACTGTAGAGCGCAACGCCTACCATTGCACCAGTCCAGTGTAAGGAACGCCGTGGCATATCACCCCACTTATCAAAAATCATCACAATGACAACAACCTGCTGAGAACTGGTGGAAATAAAATGAAACAGGCCACGCGTTTAATTCGTTTTCCGCGAATGGCTGAGGGTGATTTTTATGATTAGAATATCTGCCGTTTAAAACGGCCTGGTTACTATCCGATGGGCGGCGTAGTACACGACCTGCACAAGATAGCGAAAAACAAGCCTACCATCAACCACTTACACGTAAATAAGAAGTTAAACAGTGAACATAAACGTCGCAGATTTGTTAAGCGGAAATGACGTTCTGTTATTATTTGTTGTACTGGCCCTCGGGCTTTGCCTGGGTAAATTGCGCCTGGGTTCGGTGCAGTTAGGAAATTCCATTGGCGTATTAGTCGTTTCGTTATTACTGGGGCAACAACACTTCGCGATTAATACCGACGCATTAAGCCTGGGTTTTATGCTGTTTATTTTTTGTGTGGGTGTAGAAGCCGGCCCCAATTTCTTTTCTATTTTTTTCCGCGACGGGAAAAACTACTTCATGCTGGCTATCGTTATGGTGGTCAGTGCCCTGCTGCTGGCGCTGGGCTTCGGCAAATTATTCGGCTGGGATATTGGCCTGACGGCGGGCATGCTGGCGGGATCGATGACCTCAACGCCGGTGCTGGTTGGTGCAGGCGATACGCTACGCCAGAGTATCAACGACGGCGGTCGGCTGGCGCTGATGCAGGATCATCTTTCTCTTGGCTATGCACTTACCTACCTGATTGGGCTGGTGAGCCTGATTTTCGGTGCGCGTTATCTGCCGCGCCTGCAACATCAGGATCTGCCGACCTGCGCGCAGCAAATCGCGCGCGAGCGCGGCCTCGACGCTGACAGCCAGCGCAAGGTCTTCTTGCCGGTGATCCGCGCCTATCGCGTTGGCCCTGAGCTGGTGGCGTGGAGTGGCGGCAAAAATCTGCGTGAGCTGGGCATTTATCGTCAGACCGGCTGCTATATCGAGCGTATTCGCCGCAACGGCATTCTGGCCAGTCCAGACGGTGATGCGGTGCTGCAGCTCGGCGACGATATTTCCCTGGTGGGCTACCCCGATGCCCATGCGCGTCTCGACGCCAGCTTCCGCAACGGCAAAGAAGTTTTCGACCGCGACCTGCTTGATATGCGCATCGTCACCGAGGAGATTGTGGTGAAAAACCACAATGCGGTGAACAAGCGTTTGAGCAAGCTTAACCTCACCGATCACGGCTGCTTCCTTAACCGCGTTATCCGCAGCCAGATTGAGATGCCGATTGACGACAGCATTATGCTCAATAAGGGCGATGTTCTGCAGGTCAGCGGCGAGGCGAAGCGCGTAAAAAGCGTGGCGGATCGTATCGGCTTTATTGCTATTCACAGTCAGGTGACCGATCTGCTGGCGTTTTGCGCCTTCTTTATCGTCGGTCTGATGATCGGTTTGATCACTTTCCAGTTCAGCAATTTCAGCTTTGGTATTGGCAACGCCGCTGGGCTGCTGTTCGCTGGCATCATGCTCGGCTTTCTGCGCGCCAACCACCCCACCTTCGGCTATATCCCACAGGGCGCGCTGACGATGGTGAAAGAGTTTGGGCTGATGGTGTTTATGGCGGGCGTCGGTCTGAGCGCCGGTAGCGGCATTAATCACGGTCTCGGCAGTGAAGGCGCGCTGATGCTGTTATGCGGCCTGCTGGTCAGCCTGCTGCCGGTAGTAATCTGCTATCTGTTTGGCGCCTATGTGCTACGCATGAACCGGGCACTGCTGTTTGGTGCCATTATGGGCGCACGTACCTGCGCGCCTGCAATGGAGATTATCTGCGATACCGCGCGCAGCAATATTCCCGCGCTGGGCTACGCGGGCACTTACGCCATTGCCAACGTACTGCTCACGCTGGCGGGTACCCTAATCGTTATTATCTGGCCAGTTTTGCCTTTATAAAATTATTTTGACGGAGTCCAGAACTTTTTTGTTAAGGCCGAGTCTCAATAAGTGCCACTGCTTTTCTTTGAAATCCCCAAATTGTGGAGCCCGCCAGTTTTTTACTGACGGGTTTTTTTATGTCTGCAATTTACCTGTTCACAGCGCTAAGCAGGCAGCAGCGATGAGCTGTACCGTCATCTAACTTAAACAATTCTGCAACCTGAAAGACATTTAGGAACCGGCGCTATATACGCTCAGGTGTGGCACCGTCAGGATATGGCTAAATTTTGGCAAAATGTGCGCCGCGGCGAACGGGCACAGAGAGACACGACGAGGAACCTACGACCATAATGGAAGCGTTTAACCACTCCCTGTTTTTATCCATCAACGCCACTCCCGATTCGCCTGGCTGGTTGCTGGCGCTGGCGACCTTTATTGCCAAAGATCTGATTGCGATTGTGCCGCTACTGATTGTTGCGCTGTGGCTGTGGGGACCGCGCGAGCAGGTAAAATCCCAGCGCGTGCTGGTGCTGAAAACCGGTATGGCGCTGATTTACGCCCTGGCTATCTCCTGGTGCGTGGGCCAGCTATTCCCTCACCCCCGCCCGTTTGCCATTGGGCTGGGCCATCAGTTCCTGCATCATGCGCCTGACGACTCCTACCCCAGCGATCACGGCACCACGATTTTTACCTTTGCGCTGGCCTTTATCTTCTGGCATCGCCTGTGGTCAGGCGTGATCCTGATGGCGATCGGCAGCGCTATCGCCTGGTCGCGCGTCTATCTCGGCGTGCACTGGCCGATGGATATGCTGGGTGGGTTTTTGGTGGGGCTGCTCGGCTGTCTGGCGTCGCATCTCGCCTGGCAGGGCTATGGAGCGCGTATGCTGGCGATGTTTAACTCCGCCTACCGCGCGCTGTTTGCTCTGCCGATACGCAAGGGCTGGATTCAGGATTAAGTAAACGGGTAGCGCGCTGGCCTGAAACGGGCGCACCTCAAGGATGAGGTGCGTAACTGCGCGGGCCGAGCGAGCATGGATGCCTTGAGCGACTTTGCGATCGGCTCATGCCATTCGCGACTGCTCAAGGCTAACGACCCTTATCATTAGCTAAACCACTTGCCAAACAGCGTATGGAACTGCATCAGCACGAAATCCACGATGCGGCTAAAGAAGTTACCTTCCGGCACCTCTTCCATCACCACCAGCGGACGCTGCTCAATGGTTTTACCGTCGAGCTGAAAATCGATGGTGCCCACCACCTGATTTTTCTTCAGCGGCGCTTCCAGCTGCGGTGTAGTGAGGTTATAGCTTGCCTTCAGGTTTTTCATCTGCCCTTTCGGCAGCGTTAACGCCGCATCCTTCTCAACGCCAAGGTTGACCTCTTTACGGTCACCAAACCAGACGCGCTGCTGGGCAAACGGCTTATCGGATTTAATCGGCGTGACGGTTTCGAAAAAGCGGAAGCCCCAGGTCAGCAGCTTCTCGCTCTCGCGGAAACGTGCCGCATCGGTAGCCGTCCCCAGCACCACGGAGATCAGCCGCATATCGTTTTCCGTGGCAGAGGCGACCAGGTTATTACCCGCCCCTGACGTGTGCCCGGTCTTGATGCCGTCGACGTTGAGATTGGTGCTCCACAGCAGGCGGTTACGGTTCATCTGGCGAATGCGGTTAAAGGTAAATTCCTTTTCTTTGTTCAGCGCATATTCTTCCGGCACATCGCGGATCAGCGCCTGACCAATCAGCGCCATATCGCGCGCGGTACTGTACTGCCCTTCGGCATCCAGTCCGTGCACCGTCATAAAGTGGGTGTTCTTTAGTCCGAACGCCTTCACGTAATTGTTCATCAGACCAATAAAGGCGTCCTGGCTACCCGCCACATAATCTGCCAGCGCAATACAGGCGTCATTGCCTGACTGAATCACGATGCCCTTATTCAGCTCGGAAACTGGAATACGATCGCCCGGCTTTAAAAACATCAGCGAAGAGCCTTTCAGCTTCGGGTTCCCGGTAGCCCAGGCGTCCTGACCCACTGTGACCATATCATCGCGCTTGATTTTGCCTGACTTCAACGCCTGGCCGACCACGTAGCTGGTCATCATTTTGGTCAGGCTGGCAGGATCGAGTTTGTCATCGGCATTGCCCTCCGCCAGCACTTTGCCGCTGGCATAATCCATTAAAATCCAGGCTTTAGCCTCAACCTGAGGCGGTGCAGGGGCGTCCACAGCAAAGGTTACAGGCGCGATAAAAAGCAGTAATGAGGTGGCGGCGGCGAACCGCAGGCGGCGTGAAGAACGAGTAGTTGTCATGTGCGCGGGAATTCCATGTTAAATCGCGGTTTTAGGGCAAAATCGACAGAGTGAAACGCTAACCTCTGTAGAGCATGAAAAAAACCGCTCAACCGTAAAGTTTTATAGAGTTTAGTAGAGTAACCCTGGCATCTGCCGGGCGTGCTGACCAGTGTCGCGCCGCACGCGTCTGGAGAAAAGCCGGTGAAATTCCGATTTTTCGCAGAAGAGTTAAGACCGTCACAAAATTCTGCCAGGCTGATGTGAGTCAACCGAGGAGACGCACCATGGACTTAGCCGTATTCGACCTGGACGAAACCGTTATCTGCGAGGACAGTACCGGCCTGTGGCTGCGCTGGCTGGTTTCGCAAGGCTTTGCCCGTGAAACGCTGCTGGCTGAAGAGCAGGCGTTAATGGCGCACTATTATGCTGGCACCCTGGCGATGGAAGATTACATGGCACTGACGCTCTCGCCGCTGACGGGCCTGGCAGCACCGACCGTCGCCGGCTGGGTACGTCGCTGGATCCAGCGCGACATCCTGCCCCGCGTTTACCCCGAAGCACGTGACCGTATCCAGTGGCACCAGCAGCGCGGCGACAAAGTGGTCATTTGTTCCGCCAGCGGCGAGCATCTGGTGACACCCATTGCCGAACGGCTGGGTGCACACGGCGCGCTGGCGATTGGCGTTGAAGTGGTGGATGACCGCTACAGCGGCCAGACTTACGGTACGATGACCTACAAAGAGGGCAAGGTCACGCGGCTGACCGACTGGCGTGCGCTTCAGCACGAGAGCGCATTTCAGCAAACCTGGGCCTATAGCGATTCAATGAATGACCTGCCGCTGCTGGCGCAGGCCGATCGCGCACTGGTGATTAACCCCGATGCTCAGCTGCACCAGGAAGCGCTCGCCCGCGGCTGGGAAGTCTGCCGCTGGGCGCGCTAATCAACCGCGGGACGCGCTGGCGTCCTGCGCTAATCCCACCTTCAGCAGCTTGCCGTTGTCATCGTCGGTCAGCACATAGAGATAGCCGTCCGGCCCCTGGCGCACGTCGCGGATACGCTCATTGCGATCGGTCAGCAGGCGCTGCGCCTCCACCACCTTATCGCCGTTAACGGTAAGGCGAATCAGGTTTTTCTCTTTAAGCGCGCCGATGAACAGCGAATTTTTCCATTCAGGGAAACGCGCGCTGTTATAGAACGCCATGCCGCTGATCGCAGGAGAATTTTTCCAGTAAAAGACGGGCTGTTCCGTGCCGTCGGCGTGACTGCCTTTTGATTCCGGCACCCGGTTACCGTTGTAATCAATGCCCCAGGTCGCCAGCGGCCAGCCATAGTTTTTGCCTTTCAGCGGGATATTGACCTCATCGCCGCCGCGCGGCCCGTGCTCACTCTCCCACATTTGCTGCGTCCATGGGTTAAAGGCCAGCCCCTGAGGATTACGCAGGCCGTAGGCCCATATCTCCGGGCGCGCACCGCTGCGGCTGACGAAGGGATTATCTTTCGGCACGCTGCCGTCCTGATTCAGGCGCAGGATTTTACCGGTCAGCTTATCGAGATCCTGCGCGCTGCTGCTGTGGAAGTTATCGCCGAAAACAACATAGAGATAGCCATCGCGATCAAAAGCCATGCGCGTGCCGAGATTATTACCTGACGACAGCTGAGGCGTCTGGCGGATCACCGTTTTAAACCCGTTCAGACGGCGGTTATCTTCACTGAGCTGGCCGTAGCCGACCACGGCACCGAGCTCGCCGCTGCTGTTGGCTTCGGTGTAACTCAGCCATACGCGACGGCTCTGTGCGAAATCCGGTGCCAGCACCACGTCGAGCAGCCCAGCCTGGCGACGCACCACGGCTTCCGGCACGCCTTCAATCGGCTGCGACAGGCCGCTGTCAGGCCGCCAGCTGCGTAACTGCCCGGTTCGCTCGGTGATCAGCAGCGTCTGGTTGTCCGGCAAGAAAGCCACTGACCAGGGATGGTTAAGCTTGTCCTGTAATACCTGAACCTGCACGTCAGCCGCCAGTGCGGGTAACGTAAACAGCGCGCCGCTGAGTAACAGCGTGGCAGTAAGTCGGGCCATAAGATGCTCCAGTCGCCAGGGGATGAGTTTAAGGGTAGCCAGCGCGACCAGATAATGTTCAGGCTTTACAAAAGATTAAAGAAGGAAGCGTTACCCATGATCCCTGCGCCAGATAGCAGGTTGAGCAAGCATTATCGGAGAGAAGGAAAACGCCCGCTGCGTAAGCAACGGGCGGAGGAATTACTCGAAGCAGGTTTCCGGGTTATCGGAAAGGGAGATAAAGCTTTTACCGCCTTCGGTCAGCGCAATAATTTTGCCCGACTCAATGTCATACACCCAGCCGTGCAGGCGCACTTTGCCTTTACGCAGCGCCAGCGCCACCGACGGGTGAGTTTTGATGTTGTTCAACTGAGCGATCACGTTCTCTTTCACCATCTCGTTCAGCTTGGCTTCCGGCGTCTCAAACTCACGCTCTTCCACCACGGTTTTCGCCGCATCAGCGTAGCGCAACCAGTGCTCGACCGCGGGCATTGTATCCATGCACTGGCAGGAGGCGATAGCGTTCATTGCGCCGCAGTTGGAGTGGCCGCAGATGATAATTTCGCTCACGCCCAACACCATCAGCGCATATTCGATGGTCGCCGACACGCCGCCTGGCTCTGGCCCAAACGGCGGCACGATATTGCCCGCGTTACGGATCACGAACAGCTGGCCCGGTTCCTGCTGGGTCACCAGTTCCGGCACTAAACGGCTGTCAGAACAGGAGATAAATAGCGCTTTAGGATTTTGGTTAGACGCCAGGCTTTTGAAAAGATCCTGTCTTTCAGGAAATACATTCTGTTGGAAATTCAGAAATCCTTTAACGATCTCTTTCATCATTGCGCTCTCACTTTGTCCACTTAGTCGACTGCGGCAACAGGCGTCCGCAGCTGCCTTTTATCTGTTTATTATTGAATTGACTGTAAATTTGAATTTCGGATTTAAGCACCCGGCCGCGCTAAACTCAACCCTGTTGTTATTATTGACCCGTTTTGCCTGACCGGCGGAGTTTGATTTTATGCTGAGATTACCAGAGGTTAGCCAGCAAATAGCGGGCTGCAACGTTTGCACTTATTTACGTAAACCCACATAAAAGCCGGATTTGTTGAGCGGTAAGAATCTTGCTATCTGGCTGAAAAGGCAAACAAACACCCCTATAAAAAGAAGTGTTTTTAGCCTGATGTAAGCCAGCCGACGTCATTCGCAGGAGAACGCCGACGAATAGTACCTCTGGGGTTTGCGCGTTAACCGTAGCGCTTCTGGTGCGCCTGTTTGCGCGTCAGATAGTCCTCATCTTCCCGCAGCCGATCCCAGTACGCCTTGAAAACGGCCGCCGCAGCGGCCTTTTCTTCGTCTACGCCGCGCGGCAATTCATTGCCGTCGGCATCGTATTTGCGCCCGCCTTTGTGGTTACTGTAACGACGTGCGCGGGTATAGCCCATCTGGATAAACTTGCGGGCCATATCCATACCGACGAAATCGTCCTGCGCGCGGTACGCTTCAAACATCTCCATGATTTTCGCCGCCGACGCTTTGGCTATTGGCACGGTGCGGAAACGCCAGTGCGGCAAAATCTCGCCCTTATAGGGTTCGACCATCAGCACGCCCTGCTCGCCGCGCCCGACCTGATAAAGCTCCGGGTTTTTGCGGAAGTCGATGGTTTTAAAGTCCTGCTCGTAATCAAATTTTTTCATGTCTTGAGTTTAGGATCGAGTGCGTCACGTAGCCCGTCGCCAAGCAAATTAAATGCTAAAACCGTGAGGAAAATCGCCAGGCTAGGGAAGATTGCCACGTGCGGTGCCAGCACCATATCGGCGCGCGCCTCGTTGAGCATCGCACCCCACTCTGGCGTGGGCGGCTGCGCGCCCAGCCCCAGAAACGACAGGCTGGCGGCGGTGATAATCGAGGTGCCAATGCGCATGGTGAAATAGACCACGATCGACGATACCGTGCCGGGCAGGATATGCCGCAGCAAAATGGTCATATCGGACGCGCCGATACTGCGCGCCGATTCGATATAGGTCTGGTGCTTCAGCACCAGCGTATTGCCGCGCACCAGGCGCGCAAAAGCGGGAATACTGAAGATCGCCACCGCAATAATCACGTTGCTCATGCCACTGCCCATAATCGCCACCACGGCAATTGCCAGCAGAATGCCGGGAAAGGCAAACAGTACGTCGCAAATGCGCATGGTAATACGATCCCACGCGCCTTCGTAGTAGCCCGCCAGCAGGCCAAAAAAAGTACCTATCGCCGCGCCTATCGCCACCGAGAAAAAACCGGCGATCAGGGAGATGCGCGTGCCCACCAGCACCCGGCTAAAGATATCGCGTCCCAGCGAATCGACGCCGAACCAGTGCAGCAGCGATGGCCCTTGATTCAGGCGGTCATAGTCAAAATAGTTCTCCGCGTCGAACGGTGCGATAAGCGGCGCAATAAACGCCAGCACCACCAGCAGCAGCACAAACAGCCCCGCTGCCATCGCCACCGGCTGGCGGCGAAAGCGCCGCCAGAACTCGCTCCAGGGCGTACGTACCCGATTTTCCGTTGTCAGCGGCAGGCTTTTCAGCACCGCTTCGCGTCGCCAGTTTTTCATTGCGACTCCTTACCTGTAGCGAATGGCGGGATTGATTGCCGCATAGAGCAGGTCGACAATCAGGTTGATCAGAATGAACTCCAGCGAAAAGAGCAGCACCTCGGCCTGGATGACCGGGTAGTCGCGCATCTCTACCGAATCCACCAGCAGGCGGCCCAGCCCCGGCCAGTTGAAAACCACCTCCACCACGATAGAACCACCGAGCAGAAAGCCAAACTGGAGCCCCATCATGGTCACGACCGGGATCATGGCGTTGCGCAGGCCGTGCTTCACCACCACCAGCGATTCGCGGACGCCTTTGGCGCGCGCGGTGCGCATATAGTCTTCCTGCATCACTTCAACGAACGAGGCGCGCGTAAAGCGTGCCATTACCGCCGCAACGGCGGCACCGAGCGTAATCGACGGCAGAATATAGTGTTTCCAGCTATCCGCGCCCACGGTCGGCAGCCAGCCAAGCTCTACCGAGAAGACCTGCATCAGCAGCATACCGAGCGCAAAAGCGGGAAAGGAGATGCCCGATACCGCCAGCGTCATGCCGAGGCGGTCCGGCCAGCGGTTGCGCCACACGGCGGAGACAATGCCGATCGCCATGCCAAAGATTACCGCCCAGACCATGCTGGCCAGCGTCAGCCACAGCGTCGGCATAAAGCGCGTGGCAATCTCTGTAGAGACCGGCCGCTTCGACACCAGCGACTGGCCAAAATCGCCCTGTAATGCGTTAAGAATAAAGTGCCAGAACTGCTGCGGCAGCGGCTGATCCAGCCCCAGCTCCTGGCGCACCATCGCTACCACCGTCGCGTCGGCATCCTGACCGGCGATCAGCCGCGCCGGATCGCCCGGCAGCAGATGAACGAACAGGAACACCAGCACGGCGACAATCAGCAGCGTGGGAATCAGCCCCAGCAGTCGTTTAATAAAATAGTTAAGCATGCGAAATCCTGCGCAGCAGCGGCCAGCCCTTGCAGACTGGCCGTTCGGGTTACTTCAGGTCAGCCTCATCAAAGCTAAACGAGGTATCGGGCATGACATAGAACCCGCTCAGCGAGGCGGTGTTGGCAGAAACCAGCTGTTCCACCACCAGCGGGATCCACGGATGGTCGTTCCAGATAGTATCCTGCGCATTTTTATACAGGCTGGCTTTGCGCTCGCGATCGGTGGTTTTCAGCGCGTCGGCCAGGTCTTTATCCACCTGCGGATTGCTGTAGAACGCGGTATTGAAGATCGCTGGCGGCCAGGACGTGGTAGCAAACAGCGGCGTCAGCGCCCAGTCAGCTTCACCAGTGGAAGCAGACCAGCCGGTATAGAACATACGCACGCCGCTCTCTTTCTGCCCTTTGCTCTCGACTTCAGCGGCGCGCTGGCCCGCATCCATCGCCGTCACTTTCACCTTCACGCCCACCTGCGCCAGCTGCTGCTGGGTAAACTGCAGCACCTTCTGGGCGGTGCTGTGGTTATGCGAAGACCAGAGCGTGGTTTCAAAACCGTTGGGGTAGCCCGCTTCCTTCAGCAGCTCACGCGCTTTAGCCGGGTTGTACTGGATTGCCGGGTAGGTCTGCGCAAAGTCGATGGAAGGCGGCACGATGCCGGTGGCTGGCGTGGCGTATCCGGCAAAGGCGACTTTAGTCAATGCCTCGCGGTTAATGGCGTACGCCAGCGCCTCACGTACTTTCGGGTTGTCGAACGGCTTCTGCGTCACGTTGAGGCTGATATAGCGCTGCATGATTGACGGCGAAGTCACCACTTTCAGCTTCGCGTTTTTCTCCAGCAGCTTCGCCTGCTCGAACGGGATTGGGAAAGCGAAGTTGGCTTCGCCGGTCTGTAGCATTGCCGCGCGGGTATTGTTATCAACCACCGGGCGCCAGGTAATGCTGTCCAGCTTCGGATAGCCCTTTTTCCAGTAGCCGTCCCATTTTTTCACCTTCACGTAATCGGTCTGGTTCCAGGTGACAAATTCATAGGGGCCGGTACCCACCGGGTGAAAGCCGATCTCTTTGCCATATTTTTTCAGCGCGGTCGGCGAGATCATGGCAGCAGCCGGGTGCGCCAGGTTGTTGATAAAGGCGGAAAACGGCTGCTTCAGGGTAATTTTCACCGTGGTCGGATCGACCGCCTCGGTGGTGGCGATATATTTGAACAGGTTATAGCGCTTGAGGTGGTTATCCGGGTTGCTGGCGCGCTCCAGGTTAACCTTTACCGCTTCAGCGTTAAAGTCGCTGCCGTCCTGGAATTTAATGCCAGGGCGTAGCTTGATGGTGTAGGTCAGGCCGTCCGGGCTCGCCTGATAGCTCTCTGCCAGCACGTTGGTCAGCTTCATCTCTTTGTCGAAACCGAACAGACCCTGATAAAACGATTTTGCCACTGCCTGCGACAGCGTGTCGTTGGCATCATAAGGATCGAGCGTCGTGAAGTTTGAGCCGACGGCGATAACCGCATCTTTGGCCGCCCAGGCGGGCAGTGCTGCCACGCTGCTCAGTATGCCCGCAGCCAGTAAACCTTTACGCATTGTGTTGTGCATCGTGTTCTCCTGTAGTCCCTGCTTTATGAGTATTGTGTTCAGGTGCCGCTGATGGCGTGGCGGGCCACAAAATGGCCCGGCGCAACCTCAGTCAGAGGTGCAACCTCAGGCTCGTCGCCCAGCGCGTGGACGGCGCTCGGGATCTCATCCACCATTAAGGCGCGTTCGCGACGCCGGTGCGTTGGATCGGCCACCGGAACGGCTGCCATCAGCTTACGGGTATAGGGGTGACGCGGCTGTTCGAAGACCGCCTGGCGCGGCCCCATTTCAACAATTTGTCCCAGGTACATCACTGCCACGCGATGGCTGATACGCTCCACCACTGCCATATCGTGCGAAATAAATAAGAAAGCGATGCCGAATTCGCGTTGCAGGTCGAGCATCAGGTTGACGATCTGCGCCTGAATCGACACGTCAAGCGCCGACACCGATTCATCGGCGATCACCACTTTGGGATTGAGCGCCAGCGCGCGCGCTATGCAGATGCGCTGGCGCTGGCCGCCAGAAAACTCATGGGGATAGCGCTGCGCGTGCTCTGGCAGCAGGCCAACCTTTTCCAGAAGCCAGGCGACGCGCTGTTCCGCCTCGCGGCGCGGCATCACCTTGTGCACCAGCAGCGGCTCCATAATGGAGAAACCGACCGTCAGGCGCGGATCGAGCGAGGCGTAGGGGTCCTGGAAGATAAACTGGATATCACGCCGCAGGTGGGCCAGCGCCGAACCCGCCAGCGTATCGATACGCTGGCCGTTGAAGGTAATAGTGCCGCCCTGGCTTGCCACCAGCCGCAGCAGCGATCGCCCGGTGGTGGATTTGCCGCAGCCCGATTCGCCGACCAGCGCCAGGGTTTCACCCGCGTAGAGGTCAAAGCTCACCTTCTCAACCGCGTGCACGCGCCGCTTCACGCGGTTGAGCAAACCGCCGCGAATATCAAAGCGCGTCACCAGATCGCGCACCTGCAGGATCGGTTCGAGATCGCGCCGTACCGTATCTTGCGGCGTTTCTGGCTCGCTCTGCGCATCGGCGTGCAGCAGCGGGAAGCGCGCGGGCAATGGCTGACCGCTCATCGCGCCCAGCTTGGGTACCGCTGCCAGCAGCGCTTTGGTATAGGGCTGCTGCGGCGCGTCGAACAGCTGTTGCACCGGCGCGCTCTCCACCACGTCGCCGCGATACATTACCTGCACGCGGTCTGCCATTTCGGCCACTACGCCCATATCGTGAGTGATAAAAATCACTCCCATATGCATCTCTTTTTGCAGTACGCGGATCAGCTGGAGGATCTGCGCCTGAATGGTGACGTCAAGCGCCGTGGTCGGTTCATCGGCAATCAGCAGCGCTGGCCGACACGAGAGCGCCATAGCGATCATGACGCGCTGGCGCATGCCGCCAGAGAGCTGATGCGGATAGCGCGACAGCACGCCCTGCGCCTCAGGAATACGCACCAGATCGAGCATACGGCGCGCTTCCGCCAGCGCCTGCTGGTGGCTTTTCCCCTGATGCAGGCGGATGGATTCAGCGATCTGCTCGCCGACGGTAAAGACCGGATTCAGCGAGGTCATCGGCTCCTGAAAGATCATCGCCATATCCGCACCGCGCACGCGCCGCATCACGTTTGCCGGGGCACGCGCTACGTCCAGCAGTTCACCGCTGCGGCGACGCAGCAAAATGTCGCCGCTAACCTCACCGCCGGTTTGCTCGATCAGCCGCATCAGCGCCAGCGAGGTAACGGATTTACCGGAGCCGGATTCCCCCACGATTGCCAGGGTTTCGCCACGGTGCACCTCCAGCGAGAGATCGCGCACGGCGTGTGTCACGCGTCCTTCATGGCTGAAGCGTACGTTAAGATTGCGTACCGCCAGAACCTGCTCTGGCGACATTTGCTGCGTCATGCCTGCTCCTTAGCCTTCGCGGTAGATGCCGATCTCAGCCTCTTCGCCCACGCGCGCAAAACCGCGATACATGCCTTCGCTGTTAAACGGCAACGCCACATTGCCAAAACGGTCAATAGCGATCAGCCCACCGCTGCCGCCGAGTTCCGGGATCGTATCGTGGATAACGTTGACGCAGGCCTGCTGTAGCGAGTGGCCACCGTAGCGCATCTGCGCAGCAATATCATAGGCCGCCAGGGTGCGGATAAAGACTTCGCCGGTGCCGGTGCAGGAGACCGCCACCGTGTCGTTGCTGGCGTAGCAGCCCGCGCCAGGCAGCGGCGAATCGCCCACGCGCCCTGCCTGCTTATTGGTCATGCCGCCGGTCGAGGTGGCGGCGGCGAGGTTGCCTTCGGCGTCAATCGCCACCGCGCCTACGGTGCCAAATTTACGGTCGGGATCGAGCGGGTCGTCGGACCGCGCCGCGCCGTCATGATCGAGCAGCATCTCATCGCTGCTCAGCGCCCGTTGCAGCTGCTCCCAGCGTTCCGGCGTTGAGAAGTAATCTGGCTCGACCTGCTCCAGCCCATTCTCCACGGCAAACTGCTCGGCGCCTGCGCCGATAAAAAGAACGTGTGGGCTGACGTCCAGCACTTTGCGTGCCGCCAGCACCGGATTGCACAGGCGCGAAACGCCCGCCACCGCACCGACGTCCAGCGTACGGCCATCCATCACGCAGGCATCCAGTTCGTGAGTGCCCTGATGGGTAAAAACCGCGCCTTTACCGGCGTTGAACAGCGGACACTCCTCCAGCAGCCGTACCGCCTCGGTCACGGTATCCAGCGCGCTGGCACCCTGCGCCAGCATGCGTTGCCCTGCGGTGACAATGTCCGTCAGTGCCTGACGGTATGCCTGTTCTTTTTCTGCGCTCATTGCCGAGCGCGTAATGGCACCCGCCCCACCGTGAATGGCGATGACTGCTTTGACCATAACGCTTGTCCTGTGCTGTTACTGGAGTGAAAACACTGATTTAAAATGGTTTTCAGCCAATTTTAGTGATTTTTGACTATAGAAAGCCTGTTACAGCTTGTAAAGCGGAAACTCGCTCTGCGGCCATAACCTTTTATTGTGGCTTATGCCGTGGCGCAGATGTGACTCAGCTGGCATTTCGCACCATAATAAGCAGCAACTGTCCTAACTCAGGTTTTAATCACGATGGAAAGCTTTACCGCAGGGTTAATTTCTCTTGAAGAAGCGCAGGCAAAAATGCTGGCGCAGCTCCAGCCTCTCCGCGACCGCCTCAGCGTGCCGCTGGCCGATGCCGTTGGCCGTATTACCGCACTGCCGGTGACATCGCCCATCGACGTGCCGCCGTTTGATAACTCGGCGATGGACGGTTATGCCGTGCGGTTGGCCGATATCCAGCCCGACAGGCCGCTGAAAGTCGCGGGCAAAGCCTTTGCCGGCGCGCCTTTTACCGGCGAGTGGCCCGCAGGCAGCGTGGTGCGCATCATGACCGGTGCGCCGGTGCCGTCCGGCTGCGAGGCGGTGGTGATGCAGGAGGAGACGCGCGAGGTCGAGGATGGCATTTTGATTAACGCACCGGTAAAGGCGGGTCAGAATATCCGTTTGATCGGCGAAGATATCCGTCGCGAACAGCCGGTGCTGGCGGCGGGCGTGCGTCTTGGCGCGGCGGAGCTGCCGCTGCTTGCCTCTCTCGGTCTTGCCGAGGTGAGCGTGCTGCGCAAGCTACGCGTCGCGGTGTTCTCCACCGGCGATGAGCTTCAGCCAGTGGGCCAGCCGCTGGCGGCAGGTCAGATTTACGATACCAACCGCTTTACCGTTTCACTGATGCTGCGCAAGCTCGGCTGCGAGGTGATTGACCTCGGTATTATCAAGGACGATCCGCAGGCGCTGCGCCGTGCGTTTGAAGAGGCTGACCGCCAGGCTGACGTGGTGATCAGCACCGGCGGTGTCTCGGTGGGTGAAGCCGATTTTACCAAAACCATGCTGGACGAGCTGGGTGTCATTACTTTCTGGAAGCTGGCGATTAAACCTGGTAAGCCTTTCGCTTTTGGCCGCCTGGGCAACAGCTGGTTTTGCGGACTACCGGGCAATCCAGTTTCTGCCGCCGTGACCTTTTATCAGCTGGTGCAGCCGCTGCTTGCCGCCCTGACCGGCCAGAACGCCTCGCCGTTGCCGCCGCGCCTGCGCGCACGCGCCGCCACGCGCCTGAAAAAATCGCCTGGCCGTCTCGACTTCCAGCGTGGCGTGATGAGCCGCGCCGCAGACGGTGAGCTGGAGGTGCGCAGCACCGGCCATCAGGGTTCCCACGTTTTTAGCTCTTTTGCCGCTGCGAACTGCTTTATCGTGCTGGAGCGCGAGCGTGGCGCAGTTGAGCCAGGCGAATGGGTTGAGATTGAACCCTTTAACGCGCTGCTGGAGGGCTAAATGCTGCCCGAACTCAGCAATGAAGAGATGCTGCGCTATAACCGCCAGATTGTGCTGCGCGGCTTCGACTTCGACGGCCAGGAAAAGCTGAAGGCGAGCCGGGCGCTGGTTGTCGGCCTTGGCGGGCTGGGCTGTGCGGCCTCGCCCTGGCTGGCTGCGGCGGGCGTCGGCGCGTTAACCCTGCTCGACTTCGATACCGTCGCCCTGTCCAATCTCCAGCGCCAGATCCTGCACCATGACGCTGATATTGGCCGGGCCAAGGTGGCTTCGGCGGCGGATAATCTGGCCGCCATCAATCCTCATGTGCAGATCGATACCGTTGACGGCCTGCTGGAAGAAGATGCGCTTGAAGCGCTGATTGCCGGACATCAGGTGGTGCTCGACTGTACCGACAACGTGCAGATCCGCGAACAGCTCAACCGGCTTTGCCGTACGCAGCGCGTCCCCCTGGTTTCCGGCGCGGCCATTCGCATGGAAGGCCAGATCAGCGTGTTCAACTGGCAGCCGGGCACGCCCTGCTATCGCTGCATCAGCCGACTGTTTGGCGAGCAGACGCTTAGCTGCGTTGAGGCTGGCGTGATGGCACCGCTGGTTGGCGTGACTGGCGCGATGCAGGCAATGGAGGCGATTAAGGTGCTGACGGCCTTTGGCACGCCCGCTACGTCGCGGCTGCTGATGTATGATGCGATGAGCGCGGAGTTTCGCAGCGTGAAGGTGGCGCAGGATCCGCATTGTGAGGTGTGCGGTAAATAATAAAGGGGATAGCTTGCGCTATCCCCTGTATGCCCTCAATAAAGCCGTCTGCCTGTTTTGCGCTAAAGCAAGTGGCGTGGACCGATCGCAAAGTCGCTTTACGCATCCCTGCTCGCTCGGCCCGCGCGGATACGCACCTCATCCCTGAGGTGCGCCCGTAAACGGGCCAACGCGCTGCGTTGTTCAAAAACGCCTCGGCGTTTTTGTCTATGGCGTGGGACGCTTTGCTCTTCGGTCCACGCCACCTGCTTTATGGCATTGTTATTCGTCTGCAATAACTGACCAGGCGCTGCTCATTTCGCTGACAGCAATCAGTAGATACCCTGGCTGCGCAGATAGTCTTCGTAGTTGCCGGTAAAGTCCACCACGCGGTCCTCTTTAATTTCCATCACGCGGGTCGCCAGCGAGCTGACGAACTCACGGTCGTGCGAAACGAAAATCAGCGTGCCTTCATACATTTCCAGCGCCATATTCAGCGACTCGATCGATTCCATATCCAGGTGGTTCGTCGGTTCGTCCATAATAAGGATGTTCGGCTTCTGCATCATCAGCTTGCCGAACAGCATGCGCCCTTTCTCACCACCGGAAAGCACCTTCGCAGGCTTTTTAATATCATCATGGCTAAACAACAGACGACCCAGAATACTGCGTACCGCCTGCTCATCGTCGCCTTCCTGCTTCCACTGGCTCATCCAGTCGAAAACGCTCAGATCGTTAGCAAAGTCGGTTGCGTGATCCTGCGCATAATAACCAATGCGCGCGTTTTCCGACCATTTTACCGTACCTTCATCGGGAGCCAGTTCACCCACCAGCGTTTTCAGCAGTGTGGTTTTACCAATACCGTTGGCACCCAGCACCGCCATTTTTTCACCTACTTCCAGCATCAGGTTAAGCTTTTTAAACAGCGGGCCATTATCAAAACCTTTACTTAATGCTTCTACTTCCAGCGCATTACGGAACAATTTCTTATCTTGTTCAAAACGAATAAACGGGTTTTGACGACTGGAGGCTTTGACTTCATCCAGCTTAATTTTATCAATTTGTTTGGCGCGCGAGGTTGCCTGACGAGATTTAGAGGCGTTAGCGCTAAAGCGGCTGACGAAAGATTGCAGCTCAGCAATCTGCGCTTTTTTCTTCGCGTTATCTGCGACTAAACGTTCACGCGCCTGAGTGGCCGCTGTCATATACTCGTCATAATTACCGGGATAAAGACGCAGTTCGCCGTAATCCAGATCCGCCATGTGCGTGCAGACCATATTCAAAAAGTGACGGTCATGCGAAATGATGATCATGGTGCTTTCACGTTCGTTCAGCACCTGCTCAAGCCAGCGAATGGTGTCAATATCCAGGTTGTTCGTTGGTTCATCGAGTAACAAAATATCAGGATTGGAAAATAACGCCTGCGCCAGCAGCACACGTAATTTCCAGCCCGGCGCAATTTCGCTCATCGGGCCATAATGCTGCTCAACCGGAATGCCTACGCCGAGTAATAACTCACCGGCACGTGACTCAGCGGTGTAACCATCCATTTCACCGTACAGCACTTCGAGGTCTGCAACTTTATAGCCTTCCTCTTCGCTCATTTCCGGCAAAGCATATATGCGGTCGCGTTCCTGCTTCACTTCCCACAATTCATGGTGACCCATGATGACGGTATCCAGCACGCTATATTGTTCAAACGCAAACTGGTCCTGCCTTAACTTACCGATGCGCTCGTTGGGATCGTAAGAGACATTTCCACCGGTTGGCGTCAGATCGCCGCCGAGGATTTTCATAAAGGTGGATTTACCGCTGCCGTTTGCACCGATTAAACCGTAACGATTACCGCCGCCAAATTTTACGGAGATATTTTCGAACAGTGGCTTGCTGCCAAACTGCATGGTGATATTGCTGCTTACTAACACGGCATTAACCTTTATGACTGAGTGGAGGAAAAAACGGCGGCCATTATGCCAGACATCGCCTTGCGCATGCCAGCACCCGACGTGCGGGCTGAGGCAAGCCGCTGGCGGAAGGGGAAAAATAAAAAGCCGATGGCTATTTAAAGCCATCGGCTCCCACTTGCAAGGATTGAGTAAATTTAGCCGATCAGGAAATCGTCGAGGCTTTTGCCTGAATCCAGCGCCTTTTTAATTGCCGCTGGGGTACGACCCTGGCCTGTCCAGGATTTTTCATCGCCATTCTCATCGGTATAAGAATACTTCGCCGGGCGAGGCGCGCGCTTAGCGCGTTTTTTACCGGTTTCGAGCGCACCGAGTAATTCATTCGGGTCAATGCCATCAGCCAGCAGCATTTCGCGATATTTAGACAGCTTTTCTTCTTTTTCGCGGTTCTGCGCTTCTTCAGCTTCGACTTCTTCACGGCGTTCCGTGACGACTACGGTTAATTTCTCCAGAATTTCTTCCAGATCGCTCAATGGCAGCTCGCGTGCCTGTGCACGTAATGTGCGAATGTTGTTCAGAACTTTAAATGCGTCGCTCATTTTTCAATGTCCTTGACTAAGGGGTTTAATAAAACTGTAGCGACAAGATTACCCAATTCAAATAAAAAAATAAATTAATTTTCGACTCCGGAAAATTCCGAAGCGGAAGCGTTAAATTTCCTTGCAGAAACTTAAGTGTATTCTCAATGCATTATTAACTGTGAATTAACAAGGTCAGGCGGCATTAAAGCGGGCAGCTGAAATCGTTTTCATTGCCTGCCAGCCGCTTTATTAGTGAATAGCCTAAAGAAAAAGCAGGATATAAACAGCGTTCTACATTATGTTTTGCAAATAGTGCCTGCCGTCCTGTTGAAGGTTGCCTGCGCTGAAGTTAACCAAAAAGTAAGAGAGGAGAAGCCTTGCAGAGCAACAAATGGATAAAAAAAAGCCGGCGTCTATGCCGGCTTCGTTAGCAATTGATAACGCATCATTATGATGTTTTATTTATCGGCTGTCCCAGTGGCTCTCTCACGGCACCTTCATCGCCAGAGAGTTTTTCATGCAGATAGTGCTCAATTTGCTCCAGGCTGCGGTTACGGGTTTCAGGTACGCATTTTATGACAAATATTGCCCCCCCAATCCCCACCAGCGCAAAGATAAAGAATGCGCCCGCTAATCCCACGCTTGCCAGCAGAACCGGGAACATCAGAGAAATAAGAAAATTAGCTATCCACATGGCAAATACTGCCCCGCCCATAAAAATGCCACGCAGACGCGTCGGGAATATTTCCGACAGCAGCAGCCAGGTGACCGGCGATAATGCGCCCTGCTGGAAGCTTAAAAACATTAGCATCCCCAGCAGCACCATATAGCTGCGCCACATGTCAGGCTGGCCATGAATAGTTTCAGGCATGAAGAAGGTTACGGCACCGATAAAAACCAGGCAGGCAGTACAGCCAAACTGACCAATCATGGTCATGGTACGTCGGCCAATTTTACCCAATAGCCAGATGCCGACAAACGTCATCAGCACCGAGATGACACCATTGGCGATAGTGGCGAACAGCGCAGCGCTGTCATCCATGCCCACCGCCTTTAACATGGTGGGCGCGTAGTACATGATGGTATTGACGCCAGTGAGCTGCTGGATCACAGCAATGCCCATGCCAATCAAAAACAGCTTAAACAGCCAGGGTTTACGCAGTTCGCGCAGGCGCGGGCGCTGCTGATCTTCCTCTGCCAGCGTCTCTTCGATCTCGGTCATTTCCCATTCAACGTCCTGGCGGGCACGGGTACGCTCCAGCACCTTACGCGCCTCGGCAAGGCGCCCCTTCATCGCATACCAGCGCGGTGTATCCGGCATAAACAGCATGCCAAAGAACAGCAGCACCGCTGGCAGCGTCGCGATGGCCAGCATCCAGCGCCAGGTTGTTTCACCGCCCCAGACGGCATTAAATCCGGCATTGGAGATATAGGCGAGCATCTGGCCTGAGACAATCATCAGCTCCTGTAGCGTCACCAGCTGACCGCGCCGGTTTGCAGGGGCAATTTCCGCGATATAAACGGGTACGGTAGCCGCTGCGCCGCCCACAGCGACGCCCAGCACCAGACGGAAGAAAATCATCCATTCCACATTCGGTGCCATCGACGTGCCCAGCGCGCCAGCGGCAAAGATAATGGCTAAAACCAGAATTATTTTTTTCCGCCCGGCTGCGGCGGCGAAATGGCCGGAAAGGAGCGCGCCAAAGGCCGCGCCAAATAGCAGGCTGCTGGTCACCAGACCAGTGGTAAAGGGTGTCAGATTGAGTTCCGGGCCCATAAACAGCAGCGCACCCGAGATTACGCCGGTATCGTAACCAAATAGCAGGCCACCCAGCGTGGCGACCACGGCGATGACTTTAACGAAAGGTTCGGTGCGGGTATTGCTGTTCGGCCCTGAGGCTTTATTTAGCGTAAGGTAGGGTTCTCTGGACATCTTATCTCCCAATGACAGGCAGGTGTCCAGTGAAAATAGATTATTTTTATCGCATACATGAAATATGAAATTTTAATTTTGCGCGGTGAGTCATATGTTCCGCTTAAATTTGTCTGCCTGATCACAGCGATCGCTATTAACGCTTTACCAACTGCAATTTATTCTTGTACACAGCAGAAAAATCCGCTGAAAAAGGAATATTTGTTTCATTGGCAGTTAAGGAGATCCAGAACAGGAATAGGGCTGCGACAATTATCGCAGCCAGAGAGACGTTGCTGCTTAGTTTACCGGGGTGGCTGGACCGAATACATCGAACTGCGGCAGCTTCACGTTCTGATAAGTTTCCCAGCCGCCGCCCAGCGCTTTATAGAGTGCCACCAGGTCTAGCGCGCTCTGCATACGCGCCTGCGTCGCCTGTTCCTGCGCCTGCGCCAGCTGGCGCTGTGCGTCCAGCACGTCGATAAAAGTCGAAATGCCCTGACGATAGCTGTCGCTGGCGAGGTCAAAGGCGCGCTGCAAGGAACCGGTCGTTTCATCCAGCGCCGTGACGCGAGCCTGATCGGCGCGATAGCTTACCAGCGCGTTCTCCACATCCTGCAGTGCGGTCAGCACCGTCTGGCGGTAGTCGAGCGCCGCGCTCGCCTGCTGCGCACGCGCCAGCTTCACGCTGGATACCAGCCGACCCCCCTGAAAAATGGGAATCGACAGCGAAGGGCCAACGGAATAGAAGTGGCTGCTCCAGTTATCAAGATAGCTGACGTCAGTATTGCGTACGCCCAACTGGCCGGTCAGTGACAGGCTGGGGAAAAGCTGGGCCACGGAAACGCCAATATTTGCGGTCTGCGCATGCAGCGTTGCCTCAGCCTGGCGAATATCCGGGCGACGTCGCGCCAGCGTAGCAGGAATACCCACCGGCACAATTTGCGGCAGCGCGGGCATCGCTTTCGGCGCGTAGAGTTCATTATCCAGCGCGCCGGGCGTTTTACCCAGCAGCACTGCCAGACCGTTCATCGCCTGGCGTGCCTGTGACTGGTACTGCGGCAGCTGCGCCTGGAGCGAACTGAGCTGCGCACGCGCATTCTCCACGTCGGTCAGCGGCGCCAGCCCGTTGCGCTGCTGACTCTGCGTCAGCTCCCAGCTCTGCTGTGCCACCGCAATCTGCTGCTCCAGCGTCGCCACAGTCGCCTGCGCGCCGCGCAGTTGCAGATAAGCGCGTGCTACCTCCGCTTCCAGCGAGACCAGCGCATCGTTACGCTGTTCAATCGCCGCCTGGGTTTGTGCGTCAGCGAGTTCGACCTGACGCCGTACCTTGCCCCACAGGTCCAGCTCCCAGCTGGCGTCAAAACTGCCCTGGTAGAGGGTGACCGGCTGTTCCAGGCTACTGAGCTGGCTGGCCGTCTCGCTGTCAAGCTGGTCAGTGGCACCATTCGCTTTAAGCAGCCCTTCCAGGCCCAGCTGCTGGCGTGTCACTTTTGCGCTGCCGTTCAGGCTGGGAAACAGGCCACCACGCGCCTGCGCCAGCTCCTGACGCGCACCAGCGATGCGCAGCACCGCCTGTTGCAGCGTCAGATTGCCTTCTACCGCGCGGTCGATCAGGCTGTTGAGCTGGGGATCGTTAAAGGTTTGCCACCAGCGCGAATTGATCGCGCCAGGTTGGGTTTTGGAGGCCTGCTGCGCGTCCAGCAGATGATAGCCGCCCGACAGCTGCGGCTTCGGCGCTTCATAATCGGGCCCAACGGCGCAGCCCGCCAGCCAGAGCGCCAGCGTTAACAGGCTGAGCGGTCTTGCCAGCTGGCGTGTAAAGATAACCTTCATGTCAGTGTGCTCCTGCACTGCCTTCGCTCTTAATCGGCGAAAGCAGCCAACAAAATGGAATCAAGATCAGGGCAACGATGCTCAGGCCCGAAAAGACGTCGATGTACGCCAGAATGCGCGACTGCGCCACCATCTCCTGATAGAGCTGGCCCGTCGCCAGCGTCGCGGGATCGCCTACCGCTGAAGTGAAATCGCGGATCGCCTGTGCCCAGTGCTGCACGGTAATATTGAACTGCTCGTTGAGCGGCGTCATGTTGTGCACCATATGCGCCGAGCGCACCTGTTCACGCTCGGTGATCGCCGCCGTCGACAGCGAGATGCCGATAGACCCTGCCACGTTACGGAACATGGTAAACAGCGCCGAGGCGTCAGCATTAAGGCGCTGCGGAATGGTGACAAAGGCGATAGTAGTCAGCGGCACAAACAGGAAGCCCAGCCCAATCGACTGCGCGCTGCGCATTAGCACCAGGGTTTTGAAATCGACATCCGGCGTCAGAGTCGACGAGTACATAAACGCCAGCGCCAGGCAGCTAAAGCCAAAAGCGATGATATAGCGCGTCTGCACGCGCGGCATCAGGGCGATCACCAGCGGGATGGTCAGGACAATTAATATCGCGCCAGGGGACAGCACCAGCCCTGACCAGGTTGCGGTATAGCCGAGATCCTGCTGCGCCAGCTGCGGCAGAACCACCGAGCTGCCGTACAGGATCATCGCCATGCCTGCCATCAGCAGACCCGATACCCAGAAGTTGCGGTCCTTCATCACCAGAATATCGACCACGGGTTTACGGGCATACATCAGCCAGTAAACGGCGCCGACGATGCCCACCAGCGCCAGCACGGCGAATAGCACGATAAAGTGCGAGGCGAACCAGTCTTCATCTTCGCCGCGATCGAGAAACACCTGCAAACAGCCCAGACCCAGGGTAATCAGGCCAATGCCGATATAGTCGATATTCAACCGCCCTTTCGCCCACTTGCGCTCCCACGGCGGATCTTCCAGCAGCTGATAGATCGCCAGCACCGTCAAAATGCCCACCGGGATGTTAATAAAGAACACCCAGCGCCAGCTGTAGTTATCGGTGATCCAGCCGCCGAGCGTCGGTCCAATGACCGGCGCCACGATGATGGCGATGGACGACAGGCCAAACGCCTTGCCGCGATCTTCTGGCTTAAAGTAGTCAAGCAATACCGACTGCTGTACCGGCTGCAAACCGCCGCCGAAGAAACCTTGCAGCACGCGGAACAGGATGATTTGCCATAGCTCGGTAGCAATGCCGCACAGGAACGAGCAGATGGTAAACATCACGATGCAGATCAGGAAGAATTGCTTGCGGCCAAACAGTCGGCTAAAAAAGGCGGAGATTGGCAGCACAATGCCGTTCGCCACCAGATAAGAGGTCAGCACCCAGGTGGATTCGTCATAGCTGGACGAGAGCGAACCGGCAATATGGGGCAGCGCCACGTTAACGATGGTGGTGTCCAGAATCTCCATAAACACCGCCAGTGTGACGGTGACCGCCACCAGCCAGGGGTTGCTGGAGGGTTGCCAGCTCTGTGTCTGGCTCATTCCACGGTAACCTTAGGTTCAACCGACAGGCCGAGCGGCAGCGGATGGTTAGGATCCAGCCCTTTATCGATAACGATTTTCACCGGTACGCGCTGCACGATCTTCACGTAGTTGCCGGTGGCGTTTTCGGCCGGGAAAGTAGAAAAGCGCGAGCCAGAGCCCATCTGGATGCTGTCGACGTGCCCTTCCAGCTGCATATCGGGCCAGGCATCAACGCTGATCGCCACTTTATCGCCTGGATTCATCCGTGCCAGCTGCGACTCTTTGAAGTTAGCGGTAATCCAGATTTCCGGTGATACCAGCGAGAACAGCGAACTTCCTGCCTGCACCAGCGTGCCGAGCTGCACGTTACGCTTAGTGACGAAACCGTCGTACGGAGCGCGTACCTGCGTGTAAGAGAGGTTCAGCTCTGCCGTATTCAGCTGTGCCTGCGCCTGCGCGACCTGCTGCTGGCGTGCTTCGACATTGGTTTCCTGCTGGCGGATCTGCAGTGCGACCTGCGAGGCAACCTCTACCTGCGCTTTGGCGCTCTGCAACTGCGCCTGCGCCGAGCGAAGCTGAGCCGCAGCGGTATCAATGTTGCGCTGGCTGGTGGCGCGCGGATCAACGCCGCGCTGACGGCGATAATCCGCCTCGGCATTTAACAGGTTCGCCTGCGCTTTCGCCTGATCCGCCTGCGCCTGATCGCGCTGCGCCGGATACTGCACTTTCGACAGCGCCAGTTGCGCCTGCGCCTGATGCAGCTGCGCCTGGGCCAGTCCAAGCTGTGCTTTTGCCTGATCGCGCTGGGCGAGCGTATCGCGTGGGTCAATTTCGACCAACAGATCGCCTTTTTTCACGCGCTGGTTATCTTTGACCAGTAGCTTCACCACATAACCAGAGGCTTTAGGCGCAATGGTGACCGCGTCACCTTCAGTAAAGGCGTCGTCGGTGGTCTCTTCATTACGCGTGCTGAACCAGAACCAGAAACCCACAATCAACATGATCACTACCACGATAGCGAGGATGATCAGCGGCTTTTTGCCGGGTCTTTTGCGCTCAGGTTCCTCATTATTCTGTTCAGACTGCTCATTCGAAGGGTCGTGCGCGTTCTTCGCATCATCCTGATGGGATTCGCGTTTCTCATTCTCGCTCATAGTCAGTTCCGCATGGCTAACGCCCTAATTCCCGGGCATAAAAGGTCAAATTAACAGTAGATGGTAAACTGACATTTTCCAGCGTTTCTTGACCTTTCCCGACAAAAGGGGCACATCCTGCAACATGAACATAAGCGCAACGGAAATTAATGCAGTAGCTTAAGCAATAGCCAGCCGCTTGCCATCGACCAGGCGAGCAAGGGCAATGAGAACAGGTGGAACTGCCACCAGACGCGGCGATCTTTCGCCATACGCAGTGCTATGAGGTTGGCGAGCGAGCCTGGCAACAGCCCAAAGCCACCAATATTTACGGCCCAGGCGAGCACGTCAGAAGGCGGAAGTTTTTGTAACAGCAAAATGGTAGCGGGCACATTGCTTATTACCTGTGACAGACCAATACCCAACAGGTAGATTGCGCCCTCGCCCAGGCGAGACACGGCATCAAAATGGTGCTGCACCACAGGCAGATGCGTCAGCAAATAGACGTCGATAAACATGGCGACAAATACCGCCAGCAGGCTCCAGTCAATATTAGTCAGTACCTTCCGCGCCATTAACAGGTAGCAGCCAACAATCAGCAGCAGCGCCCATCCGGTCATATGCCATTCAAGCGCGGCAACAAACAGTACGTACAGCAGCACGCTGATAGCAAACAGCGGCTTTTGCCACTGTCGCTCTTCGTCATTGCCATGTTTTTTAATGTCACGCGGTTTGAAGCTAAGCCATGTTAGCGCCAGCAGCGTGACCATCAGCCACGCCGCCAGCGGTGCCATTTGCGCGATAAAGCTCGCGACACCGAGTTTGCCGTGGCTCCATAGCAAGATATTTTGTGGGTTGCCTACCGGAGTCAGCAAAGAGCCTGCGTTAACCGCCAGCGCCTCAAAGATAATTAATCTTGATAAGGGCAAACGTGAAAATTTGCGCAGCGTTAAGGTCAGCGGTACCAGAATAAACAGCGCTACATCATTAGTAAGAAAGGTCGAGAGCAGCGCAGCAGCCAGCACCATAAACAAGGCCAGCGCGCGCTCGTGGCGGAAACGACCGATCAACCGCGCGCCCAGTACGTCAAAATAGCCGCTCGCCTCCAGCCCTTTCGTTAACAGCAGCAGGCCAGTCAGCGTAACGATGGTGTGCCAGTCAACTGCGCCAGGCAGATCCGCCCAGTGGAAATCCGCCAGCAGCAGTAAAATCGCGCCGAGCACGAGCAGTAGATGCAGAATACGATCATGCAAAAAAGTGCGCAGCACGGTTAACATGGCAGCGGATCCGGTAATTAACTGCGGCTTTCGTAAAATTTCTGGAAGACAGCCAGGGTTTCATCACTGACGTGATGCTCAATGCCTTCGGAGTCACGGCGTGCGGTTTCCGGACTGATACCCAGCGCCAACAGGAAGGTTTCAACGATGTGATGACGAGCGCGGCTCTCCGCTGCCAGCGTTTCACCTTCGCTGGTCAGGAACACACCGCGATAAGGCACTTGCTCCACCAGCCCGGCGCTGCTGAGACGCTTTAACATTTTGGCGACGGTTGGCTGCGAAACGCCCAGGCGTGCCGCCATATCTACCTGACGCGCTTCGCCAAACTCCCCGATTAAATCAGAGATCAACTCAACGTAGTCATCGATCAGTTCGCGGCGATGCGCTTCGCGTACCTGTCGAAATCCTTCGACATGCTCTTCGATATCTTTCAGGGGCCCTTGCGGAGCGGACACCCCATTTTTGGCACGACGACTCATTCAGCTTCCTCTTTATTATTCTCCGCACCCGCTTAGCGAGACGGATTTGCTGCGCTCATTGTAAACCAGGTACCAGGAAGCTCAAATTTTTCGTAAATAGCATTGGCTACAGGGTATAGCCAGTGCTATATTTGTCGATATTGTAGGCAAACGCGCTGGCAATGGAGAAACGATCGTGCAGGATCCTTATTTGTTGTTACTGCTGTTTCTTCTGTTTATCGCCGGGCTCTGCCTGCTGTTACGACGTTACTGATTGGGAGGTCAACATGAGCACAATGAAATGCTGCCTTGACTGTGGCAAATGCTTCCAGACTGAAACACCGGCTTCATCCGGCGCGCTGAAATCCTGGCTGTGTCTGCTTAGCCGCTCCCCGTTTTCACTGCGCCTGATGCTGGTTGAAAAACTGCTCGGCACCAAACAGAACACCCGCAGCTGCCCTAACCTTATCTGGCGCGGCTAACGCGCACTCGCTTTTAGCAGCCTTTCGCTTATTGCAAAGGCTGTTTTGCTATTTGTCTTCTGCTATTGCCTGTTATCGCCAGCCTGCTGTTTAGCCTGAAAAAGGCAAAAAAAAACGGCCACTGAGGGCCGTTTTTTCTGCAACTGGTCTAAGCAAAACTTAGAAGCTGTAACCAACGCCAGCGATCCAGGTGCCAACGTCAACGTTACGGATACGGCTCTGCTCGTAACCTACGTCGATAGCGAACTGCTGGTACGGGTTGAACTGCAGACCAGCACCGTAGGAGAAGCCTACGTCGCTTGAATCAGATTTGTCACGCACAACGGTGTCGTTCTGCTGGAATTTACCGTAGCCGATACCTACAACGCCGTAGATGCTTGCCCAGTCATTCAGACGGTAAGCCGGACCTGCGGTGAAACCGTAGTACTGGCCTTTGTTGTACACGCCAGAATCAGTGCGATCTTTTTCGGTGTAGGTGAAAGAACCGATCCAACCCAGCGGGTTAGAGCCGTCTTCGTAACGGTATTTCAGGTTGAAACCGTTAGCTTTGTTAGCTACGCCCTGATAGTCGGACTGAGCGTAACCGCCGGTGACTGTGCTCTGCGCCATTGCGGAACCCGCAGAAACTGCCAGAACACAAGCCAGTGCTGAAAGACATGCAATTTTTTTCATAACCACCTCAAATGTGATAATACTTCTCTCCTGACAACGCTAAAAATATAACAAAACTCAGCAAGAAACTCTGCCCGCAAATTATTGTCTAACAGAATGTTTGGTGTAACAGAAAGTTAATGAAGTTTCCTATGTTATTCATTTTACTTATGAATTTCGTCATTAATCTGCAATGAATTTTCTTAGATAAAAATTGTCCTTTAAGTTAATTCTTAAAAAATCCTGACAGTTCTTTACGGAAATGGCCCTGAAATGGGTTAAATTTCGCCCAGACGAGCTTCAGGAATCTCTGATAGCCTCCTCTTCTTTTAGCCCCAATTCCATTACACTGGGCAACTTATTAGTGGCTTGTTGACCATCAGGACGCGCTTACAGGATGTCTCTTTCTCTCTCTGGTAAAAATTCCACACCGGCAATGTCGGTTGCCCTGCTTCTGGTAGCGATGCTGTCGCTACAGGGCGGTGCATCACTGGCAAAATCGCTGTTCCCTGAAGTGGGTGCAACCGGCATCACCGCGCTACGCCTTGGGCTGGGCACCCTCATGCTGTGCATTATTTTTAAACCCTGGCGACTGCGCTTTACACGCGAACAGCGTCTTCCGCTGCTGATGTATGGCCTGGCGCTGGGCTGCATGAACTTTTTGTTTTACCTGTCGCTGCGCACTGTGCCTTTGGGCGTTGCGGTGGCGCTGGAGTTTACTGGCCCACTGACGCTGGCACTGCTGGGTACGCGCCGCCTGCTGGATTTCATCTGGGTTGTGCTGGCCGTCGCCGGACTCTGGTTTTTACTGCCGTTTGGCGGAAATTTGCAGGCCATCGATCCGCTGGGCGCTGCACTGGCGGTAGGAGCAGGCGCGTGCTGGGCTTTATATATCCTGGCAGGCCAGCGCGCTGGCGCGGAGCATGGCCCAGCGACGGTCGCCCTGGGATCGTTAATTGCGTCGATTATTTTTGTGCCAACAGGGCTCGTTTTCGCCGAACCGGGTATCTGGCACTGGAGCGTTATCCCTGTTGCGCTACTGGTCGCCCTGCTCTCCAGCGCCATTCCCTACTCGCTGGAGATGGTGGCCCTGACGCGCCTGCCTGCGCGCATTTTTGGCACGCTGATGAGCCTCGAACCGGCCGTTGCGGCTTTTTCGGGCATTCTGTTCCTGGGCGAAACGCTGTCGTTAAAGCAAAGTCTTGGCCTGGTGGCCATTATCCTGGCCTCAGCCGGTGCCACGCTGACGCTGAAGCCGCGTAATAACCAGCTGAAAGAAGTTGAATTAAACACGCCACCACCGCAATAACATATTCCGCCTGCGAATAACGCAGGTGGATAATATCTCCCGCTTGAGAATGCGTTTTATTTTAACCAGCTATACACACAAGTATTATTATTCTGAAACATTCTGATTAAACTGAATATCTTACCCCTGAAAAACACATTCTATACAAAGAGATACGCTTTAAAGAGTGATAGCCATCTAAAGCAAAAGACTTTATTCCCGCTTACTCTTTATCCGTAAATGCCATCTATTTCATCCATCGTTAAGTTCAATCCTGCAAACAGAGAAAGCGCTGCTATACTTATTCCCGTGCTTGATTAGGACAACTACCAAAGAGAGGATTCACACGATGAGTACCGCAAAACTGGTTAAAAATAACTCTTCCGATCTGCTTTACACCCGTAACGATGTAGCTGACGACGAGAAAAAAGCTACCATTGAGGTGCTCAACCGTCTGGTGGTGGAATTTATCGATCTGTCGCTGATCACCAAGCAGGCGCACTGGAATATGCGCGGCTCTAACTTCATCGGCGTACATGAAATGCTGGACGGTTTCCGCACCACCATTACCGATCATCAGGACACTATTGCAGAACGTGTCGTGCAGTTAGGCGGTGTCGCACTGGGCACCACCCAGGTTGTTAACGATAAAACGCCGCTGCAGAGCTATCCGCTGAATATCCACAGCGTTCAGGATCACCTGAAAGCACTGGCTGACCGTTACGCCATCGTGGCGAACGATACCCGTAAAGCAATCTCTGAAGTTAAAGATGAAGACACCGCAGATATCTTCACCGCCGCGTCTCGCGACCTGGACAAGTTCCTGTGGTTTATCGAATCTAATATCGAATAAAGCTGAATAGTGTTACAGGCGGGGCAACCCGCCTTTTTTGTGTCTGCATAACAAGAAAATTACTATTTTTTGACCTTCATAACATTTCTGCGCTCCCTCTCTTCACACCCTTATCCCCGCATGCAAAGGTGCGATTGCACCAAAAATGCCATTCGCACCCTTTTGGTGCTTCATTTTGGTGCAAACCGGTTTGCCGCTGCAAAATCGTGTCAGCTTTTCAGTTTAACCTGCTGATTTTGAGCAAAATGAAAAGTTGGCATAATTTTTTCATATGGTATGCCGTACACACCGCTTATAAGCCGGGTAGTAATAAGGAAAAATGATGAAGTCACTGTTTAAAGTTTCTGTGGCCGCGCTGGCGCTGGCCTTCTCCCTTTCTTCTGTTGCAGCAGAAAAAAAACTCATTGTTGCTACTGACACCGCTTTTGTTCCCTTTGAATTCAAGCAGGGCGACAAGTATGTGGGCTTTGATGTTGACCTGTGGGATGCCATCGCAAAAGAGCTGAAGCTGGACTACACCCTGAAGCCCATGGACTTCAGCGGTATTATTCCTGCACTGCAAACGCGCAACATCGACCTGGCGCTGGCTGGTATCACCATTACCGACGAGCGTAAAAAAGCCATTGAGTTTTCTGACGGCTATTACAAAAGCGGTCTGCTGGTGATGGTGCGTAATAACGAAAACGACATCAAAAGCATCAACGATCTGAACGGCAAAGTGGTCGCGGTGAAGAGTGGTACAGGCTCGGTGGATTACGCGAAAGCGAATATCAAATCTAAAGACCTGCGCCAGTTCCCGAATATCGACAACGCCTACATGGAGCTGGGCACTAACCGTGCCGACGCGGTGCTGCACGATACGCCGAACATCCTTTACTTCATCAACACCGCAGGCAAAGGCCGCTTTAAAGCGGTTGGCGACTCTATTGAAGCGCAGCAATACGGTGTTGCCTTCCCGAAAGGCAGCGACGAGCTGCGCGAGAAAGTGAATGGCGCGCTCAAGACACTGAAAGAGAACGGCACCTATAACCAGATCTACAAAAAATGGTTCGGCACCGAACCTAAATAATAATTTACTGATGCTACTTTGAGCAGGGACCCGTTCCCTGCTTTTTTCCATCGCAACAAAACTGGAGTCACACCATGGAGTTTGACTGGAGCGTCATTTGGCCCGCTATGCCGGTGCTGATTGAAGGCGCGAAAATGACCTTGCTGATCTCGGTGCTTGGCCTGATTGGCGGCCTGATCATTGGTCTGGTCGCAGGCTTTGCGCGCGCCTATGGCGGCTGGCTGGCCAATAACGCCGCGCTGGTCTTTATTGAGATTATCCGCGGCACCCCAATCGTGGTGCAGGTGATGTTCATCTACTTCGCGCTGCCGATGGCCTTTCCCGATCTGCGTATCGATCCCTTCACCGCTGCGGTGGTGACGATCATGATCAACTCCGGCGCCTATATCGCTGAAATTACGCGCGGCGCGGTGCTGTCGATCAACAAAGGCTTCCGCGAAGCGGGTCTGGCGCTGGGCCTGTCGCGCCGTGAAACCCTACGCTACGTGATTATGCCGCTGGCGCTGCGTCGTATGCTGCCGCCGCTTGGCAACCAGTGGATCGTCAGCATCAAAGATACCTCACTGTTTATCGTTATCGGCGTGGCGGAACTGACGCGTCAGGGCCAGGAGATCATTGCCGGTAACTTCCGCGCGCTGGAGATCTGGAGCGCCGTGGCGATTATCTATCTTGTGATTACGCTGGTGTTGAGCTTTGTGCTGCGCCGCATTGAGAAAAGGATGAAAATCCTGTGATTGAGTTTAAAAACGTTTCAAAGAGCTTTGGCACAACCCAGGTACTGCATGACATCAACCTGAAGATTAATCAGGGCGAAGTGGTGGTGATTATCGGGCCGTCTGGCTCCGGCAAATCGACGCTGCTGCGCTGCATCAACAAGCTGGAAGAGATCACCAGCGGCGATCTGATCGTCGATGGCCTGAAGGTGAACGATCCCAGGGTAGACGAGCGCCTGATCCGTCAGGAAGCGGGCATGGTGTTCCAGCAGTTTCATCTGTTCCCGCAGATGAGCGCGCTGGATAACGTGGCCTTCGGCCCCATCCGCGTGCGCGGTGCGAAGAAAGAGGCTGCGCATAAACTGGCACGCGAGCTGCTGGCGAAAGTGGGTCTCGCCGAGCGCGCGCACCATTTTCCGTCTGAGCTCTCTGGCGGCCAGCAGCAGCGCGTCGCGATTGCTCGCGCGCTGGCGGTGAAGCCGAAGATGATGCTGTTCGATGAGCCCACCTCGGCGCTCGATCCCGAACTGCGCCACGAGGTATTGAAGGTGATGCAGGATCTGGCAGAAGAAGGGATGACGATGGTGATCGTCACGCACGAAGTCGGCTTCGCGCAGAAAGTGGCTTCGCGCCTGATCTTTATTGATAAGGGCACCATTGCGGAAGATGGCGATCCCGACACGCTGATCACCCAGCCGCCGAGCGATCGTCTGCGCGAGTTTTTGCAGCACGTCTCCTGAGTTTCCGGGCCGACCTTGTCGGCCCGTCTTTCCCGACCGTACGATTAATGCCTTTCAGAACTTTCACTTCCTGCGCCTGACTATACTTTTCCTCCTGTGAGCCAGAGGTTGCTAAGGAGAAAGCCATGTCGTCAGCCCACACATGTTGTCGCCTGTTGCGGCAAGGGATCGTGCTGTTATTACTCGTCTGTTCTGTTTTACCTGCCGCGCAGGCGGTAACGTTGCCGCAGGCGGCCGTCGCGGCGCAGCAGTCGTCTGGCTCGACCAGCGGCGCGCAAAGCGAACCTTCCCTCGACGAGAAAAAAGCGGCCTACGCTGCCCTTGCGAATATTCTGGAGGACAATCAATCCCGCCAGGAGCTGATTAACCAGCTGCGCGGTGCGTCCAGCGCCACGGCGAAAAACGACCCGCCCGCACTCACGCCACCCACTGAAGAAGAAGAGGATAAAACTGTCCTGCAAGGCATCACTGACGTGACGCGCGAGTTTGGCGGCGATGTGGCGGAAAAATTTGTTCGCCTGCACGACAATATAGCCGACGCCCCGCACAAGGCGTTTAACCCTGACACGTTCTTCAATGCGCTGCGGCACTTCCTGGTGCTGGCGGCGGCCCTGTTCGCTTTCTACTGGCTGCTGCGCCGCGCCACCTCCCCGCTTTATCGCCGCATGGGGCACTGGGGTCGCGCCAAAAATCAGGAGCAGCGCAACTGGATCCAGCTGCCCGCTGCCATTACTGGCGCATTCATCATTGATCTGCTGCTGCTGGCGTTGACGCTGTTTATTGGCCAGATCATCAGCGACAACTATCACGGTAACAGCCGAACAATTGCCAACCAGCAAGGGCTGTTCCTCAATGCCTTTGCGCTGATTGAGTTCTTTAAAGCAGTGCTGCGTCTGATCTTCTGTCCCGGCTTCAGCGACCTGCGCTTTTTCCATCTCAGCGACGGTCGCGCCCGCTACTGGAATACCCGACTGAGCTGGCTTTCTGGCCTGATTGGCTACGGTTTGCTGGTCATCGTGCCCATCATCTCGAATCAGGTAAACGTGCAGGTTGCGGCCGTGGTGAACGTGGTGATTATGGGCATCATGACCGGCTGGGCGCTCTATCTGATTTTTACCAACCGGCGCACCATCCATTTTGCCCTTCAGGCGCTGTCAGATCGCAGCATGGCGTTTTTCGCCTTTTTTATTCGCGCCTTTGCGCTGGTATGGCACTGGCTGGCGAGCGCCTACTTTATCGCTCTGTTCCTGCTCTCTATCTTCAACCCCGGTGACAGCCTGAAATTTATGATGTCGGCGTCGGTGCGCACGCTGGCGATTGTGGGTATTGCCGCCTTTGTCTCCGGCATTCTGACGCGCTGGATCGGCAAAACCATTACGCTGTCGCCCGATCTGCGCCGCAACTATCCTGCACTGCAAAAGCGCGTTAACGACTGGGTCAAAGCGATGCTGAAGCTGGCGCGCATTATCACCGTGTTTGCCACGCTGCTGCTGCTGCTCAACGCCTGGAACCTGTTTGACCTCTGGCACTGGCTAACCGTCGGCGCGGGCGAAAAGATGGTGGATGTGCTGATCCGCATCGTGATGATCCTGCTGCTGTCGGCCGTTGGCTGGACGGTGCTGGCCAGCCTGATAGAGAGTCGTCTGGCTTCAGACTCTCATGGCCGCCCGATGCCGAGCGCCCGCACCCGCACGCTGCTGACGCTGTTCCGCAACGCGCTGGCGGTGATCATCAGCACCATTACTATTATGATTTTGCTGTCGGAAATCGGCGTGAATATCGCGCCGCTGCTGGCGGGCGCGGGCGCACTGGGTCTGGCGGTGTCGTTTGGCTCGCAGACGCTGGTAAAAGACATCATTACCGGTATCTTTATCCAATTTGAGAACGGCATGAACACTGGCGATCTGGTGACGATTGGTGCCATTACCGGCACGGTAGAGCGGATGTCAATTCGCTCGGTTGGCGTGCGCCAGGATACCGGCGCGTATCACATTATTCCCTGGTCCTCGATTACCACCTTTGCCAACTTTGTGCGCGGTATCGGCTCGTTTGTGGCTAACTATGATGTTGATCGTGGCGAGAACAGCGAACACGTCAACCAGGTACTGCAGGCGGCGGTCAAAGAGCTGCTGGAGAATGCGGATATTCGCGGCATGGTAATCGGCGAGCCGAACTTTGCGGGATTAGTAGGATTAACCAACCAGGCCTTCACCGTGCGCGTTTCCTTTACCACCCAGCCGCTAAAACAGTGGACGGTGCGCTTCGCGCTGGATGACATGGTGAAAAAGCATTTCGATGCGGCCGGTATAAAAGCGCCGCACCAGACGGTGGAGATGATGCAGACCGGCAACAGCGTGGCGAGCGTCACTGCCCTGCCCGCGCTGCCGTCGCCAGAGTAAGGCTATTTCGCCAGCCGCTGCGCGCGCGTTGCGGCTGGCATAAAGCTCCAGGCGAGAAAACGGCTCTGCTTGTTGCCCTGTGCCATATTCACTACGCGCACTTCCGCTACATCCAGCGCCTTCAGCTGTTTTTCCAGCGCGGCCAGATTCTCACGACGTGACACCAGCGAGGTAAACCAGATGCACTGGCGCGCCAGCGCCACGCTTTCCGCAATCATCTTGCCAACAAAGGCTTTCTCGCCGCCTTCACACCACAGCTCATTATTCTGGCCGCCAAAGTTAAGCGGTGTTGCGCTCTCCAGCTTCAGGTTACGCACTTTACGCTGCGAACCCGCTGCGGCTTCCGCCGCTGAGGCGTGAAACGGCGGATTACAGATCACCGCGTGGAAAAACTCATTTTTATTTACCACGCCTGCCAGCACGGCTTCGGGATTCTTCTGGCGGCGCAGGCGAATGCTGCGCTGTAAGCCTGCATTGGCTGCCACGATGCGGTTAGCCGCTTTCAGCGCCGCCTCATCAATATCGGTGCCGGTAAAACGCCAGCCGTACTCTGCCTGACCGATCAGCGGATAGATGCAGTTCGCGCCGCAGCCGATATCGAGAACATCCACTCGCGGAATGGTGCCGTGATTATCCAGCGCCAGCAGATCGGCCAGATAGTGCAGATAGTCGGCGCGGCCGGGTACAGGTGGACAGAGCGATCCCGGCGCAAGCTGCCAGTCGAGGCCGTAAAACAGCTTCAGCAGCGCCTGGTTCAGCAGCATGACCGCTTCCGCGTCGGCAAAATCGATTGACTGCGCGCCATAGCCGTTGGGCCGCACTTTTGCCGCCAGCGGCGGATGCGCCGCGGTTAAGGCGGCGAAGTCGTACTCACCCTGATGGCGGTTACGAGCGTGGAATAATGTTGTGGCTGGCTTGTTCATGGCGTCTCCCGTTTTGCAGGCGCGTACAATACGCCGCAGCGCCGGGAAAATAAAGCCGCACAATCCGCTTACACATTTATTCCCGATGCAGCCGATGCTGTAGCGCTAAGATATTGTTAACACTTCGCTACGGGATAAAAGATGACGCAAAAACGCTACTCCTACCAGCCGCGCGCCGGTCACGGCCTGCCGCACGACCCGCTCAACGCCATTATCGGGCCGCGCCCGATTGGCTGGATCAGCTCGATTTCCGCTTCTGGCCAGCGCAATCTGGCGCCTTACAGCTTCTTCAACTGCTTTAACTACCATCCGCCGATCATTGGCTTCGCCAGCAGCGGCTGGAAAGACAGCGTGCGCAATATCAGCGAAAGCAAAGAGTTTGTCTGGAACCTGGCGACGCGCTCGCTGGCGGAGGCGATGAATGAAAGCTCGGCCTCAGTGCCGCCGGATCAGGATGAGTTTGCGCTGGCAGGCGTCACGCCGCTGCCCGCCTCGCAGGTAAAAGCGAGCCTGGTGGCGGAAAGCCCGGTGAACTTTGAGTGCCGTTTAACCCAGCTTATCCAGCTACAGGATGCGCAGGGCAACCTGCTCGATAGCTGGCTGGTGCTGGGCGAAGCGGTAGCGATTCATATCGACGAGTCGCTGCTGGATGAGGGAATTTACCAGACGGCGCGCGCCGAGCCGATTCTGCGCGCCGGTGGGCCGAGCGCCTACTACGGCATCAGCGAAAACGAGCGTTTTGATCTGGTGCGTCCGGATGCGCGCCGCCGCTAAAGGCGGCACGCTCATGCTCACGCCGGTTTGCCCCGCTCGATAAAGCTTTGCAGGAGCGGCTTCAGCACTGTTTGCAGTGCTGAGGCCCGCTCCTGCTGCCAGGCGAACGGCGGCGTCTCATCCATATAGTTCAGCTGCGCCAGCTCCAGCTGCACTGCCTGCACCTTCTGCTCTGGCTTGCCATAGGCGCGAGTAATGTAGCCGCCCTTGAAGCGCCCGTTCACCACCCAGCTATAATTGCTTTGCGCCGCACACACCGCTTCCAGCCCCTGCGTCACCGCAGCGTGACAGCTTTTACCGTCGTTGGTGCCGATATTAAGATCGGGAAGACGTCCGTCGAACAGGCGCGGAATGACGCTGGCGATAGAGTGCGCGTCAAACAGCAGCGCATAGCCGTGCTCCGCCTTCAGGCGCGCCAGCTCCTGCTGGATCTGCTGGTGATAGGGCTGCCAGATTTCTGCGAGATAGCCTTCGCGCTGCGCCGCCGTCGGCGTTTTGCCCGGCATAAAGGTCGGCGAGCCGTCAAACAGGGTGTCGGGATAGAGGCCCGTGGTCGCCGTTGCATAGAGCGGCTGGTTGTCTGGCGGGCGATTCAGGTCAATCACAAAGCGGGAATAGTGGCCGATCAGCACGCTGGCCCCGAGGTCGCGCACAAAATCAAACAGCAGCGGAATATGCCAGTCGGTATCGGGCAGGCCGCGCGCGGCGTCGCTCAGTCCGGCTTCCACTTCTGGCGTGAGCTGCGTACCGGCGTGAGGAATGCTGACCAGCAGCGGCAGGCTGCCCGGCGTAAAGTGAAAAGGTGTCATTGCGCGTCTCCACGATAGATAACGGTACAGGGCAGCTCGCCGCCCAGCCAGTAAACCAGTTCCGCCGGGCGCGCCAGCGGCCAGTGGACGAAATTCGCCACTTTGCCTGCCTCCAGCGATCCGTGCGTATCCTGTAATCCCAGCGCTTTCGCGCCCCAGATCGTCACCCCAGCCAGCGCCTCTTCCGGCGTCATGCCAAACAGCGTACAGCCCATATTGAGCATCAGGCGCAGCGACAACGCGGGCGAGGTGCCAGGATTGGCGTCGCTTGCCAGCGCCATCGGCACGTTGTGCTGGCGAAACAGCGCCACCGGTGGACGCTGGGTTTCGCGCAGCAGGTAGAACGCGCCGGGCAGCAGCACCGCAACCGTGCCCTGCTCGCCCATTGCCTGAGCATCCTCTTCGGTGGCGTATTCCAGATGATCGGCAGAGAGCGCGCCGTAGCTTGCCGCCAGCCGTGCGCCGCCGAGCGAGGAGAGCTGTTCAGCATGTAGCTTTACCGGCAGTCCCAGCTCGGTGGCCTTATCGAATACCCGCGCCACCTGCGCCGGAGAGAAAGCCAGATGCTCGCAAAAGGCGTCCACCGCATCAGCCAGCCCGTTGGCTTTCACCTGCGGCAGGATGCGCGCGCAAATCAGATTGACCCAGCCGTCAGGATCTTGTTTAAACTCCGGCGGAAACGCATGCGCCGCCAGACAGGTTGCCAGCACGTCAGCCGCCACGCTCTCGCCCAAACGACGGATCGCGCTCAGCATACGCAGCTCGCTCGCCTCATCCAGCCCGTAGCCCGACTTGATCTCCACCGTGGTGACGCCTTCTGCCAGCAGCCGGTTTAGCCGCCAGCGTGCCGATGCTACCAGCTGCTCTTCGCTGGCCTCGCGCGTGGCGCGCACCGTGGAGAGAATGCCGCCGCCCTGCGCGGCGATCTCCGCGTAGCTGACGCCATTGAGACGCTGCTCAAATTCTGCGCTGCGGTCACCGCCGAACACCAGATGGGTATGGCAGTCGATCAGGCCCGGCGTCACAATGCCGCCATCGAACTGATGCTGATGGCGTGGCGTAAAAGCGGGCATCTCTGCGCGCGGCCCCACCCAGATCAGCTCGCCCGCATCCACCGCCAGCGCGCCATTTTCAATGATGTGATAGTTGCCTTCACGCATGGTGACCAGATCGGCCCCCAGCCACAGGCTGTCGATTTGCCTGCTCTCCGCCATTGCACATCTCCTTCGCGACGGGCGATTTACTCTGCCCAGTAAAGTATGTATATGTATATACAACTACAGCCGCTGAGGATCAACCATGGCAATCTATTTTGCTCCGCGTGCGCTGCTGGCCGACGGCTGGCGGCATCAGGTTCGCATTGACGTCAATGAAGCCGGTATCATCGAAAGCGTCACGCCCGACAGCGAGGCGCAGGATGCGATCCGGTTAGAGGGGCCGGTTATCCCTTCCGTTGCTAATTTGCATTCGCACGCCTTCCAGCGCGCCATGGCCGGGCTGGCGGAAGTGGCGGGCGATCCGCAGGACAGCTTCTGGACCTGGCGCGACCTGATGTACCGCATGGTGCAGCGCCTGACGCCGGAACAGGTCGGCGCTATCGCCGCGTATCTCTATATCGACATGCTGAAAGGCGGCTATACCCAGGTGGCGGAGTTCCACTATCTGCACCATGATGCCAGCGGCGCGCCCTACCCGCAGGACGCTATGCTGCAACAACTCATGCTCGCTGCCGACATAGCGGGCATCGGCCAGACGCTGCTGCCCGTGCTCTACCGCTACAGCGGCTTTGGCGCGCAGCCGCCGCTGCCGGGCCAGAAACGGTTTATTCAGCACACCGACGCTTATCTGCGCCAGCAGGAACGTCTGGCGGCAAGGATACAAAGTAAGCCGCTGCTTAATCGCGGCCTCTGCTTCCACTCGCTGCGTGCGGTCAGCGAAGCGCAAATGCGTGAGGTGCTTGCTGCCAGCGACAGCGCATTGCCGGTACATATCCATGTCGCCGAGCAGGAGAAAGAGGTCAATGACTCGCTGGCCTGGAGCGGCGAGCGGCCGGTGCAGTGGCTGCTGAACCGCTTCGAGGTCAATGCGCGCTGGTGCCTGATCCACGCTACCCACCTTGATGAACACGAAATCGCGCGGCTCGCCGCCAGCCGCGCGGTCGCCGGGCTTTGTCCCACCACAGAAGCCAACCTTGGCGACGGCATTTTCCCGGCAACCGACTATATCGCCCAGGGCGGAGGCTGGGGAATCGGTTCCGACAGCCACGTCTCGCTCAGCGTGCTGGAGGAACTGCGCTGGCTGGAATATGGCCAGCGACTGCGCGACCGGCGTCGCAACCGCATCGTCACCGCCGGGCAGCCCTCGGTGGGCGATCTGCTGTGGCAGAGTGCGGCACAGGGCGGCGCGCAGGCATGCGGCGTACCACTTGGCGAGCTGGCACCGGGCAAGCGCGCCGACTGGCTGGTGCTGGCGCAAGACGAATGGCTCGGCAGCGTAGAAGACGACGCGCTGCTTAACCGCTGGCTGTTTGCCGGACGCCGCGACCAGATCCTTGCGGTATGGGTCGCTGGCCGCGCGGTGGTTGAAGCGGGACATCACGCAGCGGAAGAAACCTGCGCGGTTGCCTTCCAGCAGGCGATGGCGGCGTTGCGATGAGAACGCACTTCCGCTATGCCGACTTACCGGTTAGCCGCTGGCGTAACGGCGGTGGTGAGACGCGTGAAATCATCAGCTACCCGCCGGGCGCAGCAGATTTCGCCTGGCGCGCCAGCATCGCGACCATTGCCAGCGATGGTGCGTTTTCCCGTTTCCCCGGCGTGGATCGGGTGATTACCCTGCTGCGCGGCGGCAATGTGCGGCTGAGTCATGACGCCCTCACGCACGAGCTACTGCCGCTGCAGCCCTGGCCGTTTCCCGGCGAATGGGCCATCCATGCCGCGCTGCACGGCGAAAGTGAAGATTTCAATATCATGACGCGGCGCGACAGTTGGGAGGCGCAGGTAGCGGTAACGACCCAGGCTGAAACCAGCCTGCACGGCGTCGCCTGGGTGATTGCCGGTGAGTGGCTGCTGGCGAGCGGCGAAAGGTTGTGCGCCGCTGAGGGGATCTGGTGGCTGGACGAAGAGACGCAGCTGACGCCGGGGACAGCGGACGCGCAGCTGCTGCTGACGCGCCTCAGCCGTGTCCTTTAAAGCGGCCCAGCAGCTTATAGCGCGAGCCTGGGTAGAGCAGCCGCGCATAGGTCACGATTTTGGTGTCGCTCCAGGTCTGACGCCGGATCAGCAAGCAGGGTTCATGCTCATCAAGCGACAGGTATTTACGCTGGCGCGCATCCGGCAGCACCGCCTCGACAATATGCTCGCCTGCGGTCAGCGGTGCGACCTGCATCAGATAGGTGTAAGGGGTGAGCTGGTGGTAATCCTGGCTAAGATAATCCGGGGCCACCAGCGGGTTGACCAGGCGATCCTCCAGCTGCACCGGCAGATCGTCCTCGTAGTGCACGATCAGCGAATGAAAAATAGTCTGGCCGGTACTTAAACCGAGCACCGCCGCCTGTTCCGGATCGGCTTTATTCTGTCCGATCGCGAGGATCTGGCAGCGGTGCTGGTGCCCGCGCTGGGCAATCTCGTCCGCGATGTTATGCACTTCGAGCATCGCCGTGTAGCCCTTCATCTCTGCGACAAAGGTACCGACGCCCTGCATACGCACCAGAAAACCTTCGCTGGTCAGTTCGCGCAGCGCACGGTTAATGGTCATGCGGCTGACGCCCAGCTCATTAACCAACTCGCTTTCGGACGGCACGCGCTGGTTCGCCTTCCAGCTGCCGGCGCGGATCTGGCTGATAATCGCCTGTTTCACGCGCTGGTAGATCGGGGCCGGCTCATCGCTCATCGCGGCCGCCAGTTGTGCTATTGCCGAATGCTCGACCATGTTCATTTCCTTATCACGATAATGCCTGAAGTTTACTGTCTCACGGCGTGAATGTATATACATCCTCACGGCCAGCCCTGCGCCGCCATGACGCTGTCGGATGACGCAATTTGTGATCGCGCTGGCATAGCAATTGCTTATAGCTTGCCAGTTGTATAGACAAGAATAGACACTTGTGTTTCACTCGTTTTTATTCGCTGCGCAGGGCGAGAACAACACAGGTTTTTGCTGCACGCGCTCACTTGTATAGACAGGAGTAGACTATGTCAGGTTCGGTTCAGGCTTTGCGCCTGGTTCCCGGTGAAGTGGATCTTGCCGCGCTGCGCAGGGTGTATCAGGGCGGCGTCACGCTGACGCTCGATGAAGGCGCGCGTGAGCCGATCCTGCGCGCGCAGCAGACCGTGGACGAAATCGTCGCTTCAGGCAATGTGGTATATGGCATCAACACCGGTTTCGGCAAGCTGGCACAAACGCAGATCCCTGCCAGCCGCCTCGCGGATTTACAGCGTAATCTGGTGCTGTCGCACAGCGTGGGTTTAGGCGAGCTGTTGCCCGACAACGTCACGCGTCTGGTCATGGCGACCAAAATTATCAGCCTGGCGCGCGGCCACTCCGGCATACGCATTGCGCTGATCGAGGCGCTGCTGGCGCTGTTTAACGCGGGCGTGATGCCCTGTATTCCGGAAAAAGGCTCAGTCGGTGCGTCCGGCGATCTTGCGCCGCTGGCGCACCTCTCTTTAATGCTGCTGGGTGAAGGCGAAGTGCGCGCCAACGGCGTAGTGATGCCCGCTCGTGAAGGGCTGGCGTCCGCTGGGCTGGAGCCCTTCGTGCTCGGCCCGAAAGAGGGCCTGGCGCTGCTCAACGGCACGCAGGTTTCGACCGCGCTGGCGCTGCGCGGCCTGTTCGAGGCGGAAAACGTGCTGGCCGCCGGGCTGGTGGCAGGCGCGCTGTCGCTGGAGGCGATTAAGGGCTCGCTGAAACCTTTCGATGCGCGCATTCACCAGGCGCGCGGACAGCGCGGACAGATCGCTGTCGCCGCTGCCGTGCAGACGCTGGTGGAAGGCAGCGAAATTCTTGGCTCACACGTTAACTGTGGCCGGGTGCAGGACCCTTATTCCGTGCGCTGCGTGCCGCAGGTGATGGGTGCCTGTCTCGATAACCTTACCCATGCCGCGCGCGTATTGCAGATTGAAGCCAACGCCGCCTCTGATAATCCGCTGGTATTTAGCGACAGCGGCGACGTGATCTCTGGCGGTAATTTCCACGCCGAGCCGGTGGCCTTCGCCGCCGATATTATCGCGCTGGCGGTCGCCGAAATTGGTGCTATTTCTGAGCGCCGCATGGCGCTGCTGCTTGATACCGGCCTTTCAGGTCTGCCGCCGTTTCTGGTGCGCGACGGCGGGGTGAACTCTGGCTTTATGATCGCGCAGGTGACCGCCGCTGCCCTCGCCTCTGAAAATAAATCGCTGGCCCATCCCGGCAGCGTCGACAGCCTGCCTACCTCAGCCAATCAGGAAGATCACGTCTCGATGGCAACCTATGCGGCGCGCCGCCTCGGCAGCATGTGTTTCAACACGGCGGCGGTTGTCGGCATTGAGGCGATGGCGGCCACGCAGGGCATTGAGTTCCACCGTCCGCTGCAAAGCTCCGCGCTGCTTGAGCAGGAGATTGCCCGTATACGCCAGCAGGTCGCCTTCCTGGAAGAAGATCGCCTGCTGGCCCCCGATATTGACGCCATGCGTCTGTGGGCCAGCCGTAGCGACTGGCCCGATTTTCTCACGGCGCTGCTGCCCAGCCAGCGGACCCTCTCTTCTGATGAATAAGGAATCAGCTATGAGCGAAACTCTCTCCCACGCCGTGGCGCGCGAAGTGCGTGCCCCGCACGGCACCACGCTACACTGCGCCAACTGGCTGATTGAAGCCGCCTGGCGCATGATTCAGAACAACCTCGATCCCGATGTGGCCGAGCGTCCTGAAGATCTGGTGGTGTATGGCGGCATTGGCAAAGCGGCGCGCAACTGGGCGTGCTTTGAGCAGATCCTGCGCTCGCTGGAGCTGTTGCAACCCGACGAAACGCTGCTGATCCAGTCGGGCAAGCCGGTGGGCGTTTTCCGCACCCACGCCGACGCGCCGCGCGTACTGCTGGCCAACTCCAACCTGGTGCCGCACTGGGCCAACTGGGATCACTTCCATGAACTGGATAAGGCCGGTCTGATGATGTACGGCCAGATGACCGCTGGCTCCTGGATCTATATCGGCGCGCAGGGCATCGTGCAGGGCACCTATGAAACCTTCGTCGAGGCGGGTCGCCAGCACTACAACGGCGATCTGGCTGGACGCTGGATCCTGACCGCCGGTCTGGGCGGCATGGGCGGCGCGCAGCCGCTGGCGGGCGTGCTGGCAGGCGCCTGCGTGCTGGCGATTGAGTGTCAGGAGTCGCGCATCGATTTCCGTCTGCGCACCCGCTATGTCGATCATAAAGCCTACACGCTGGACGAGGCGCTGAAGCTGATTGAAGACGCCACCCGGGCGAAGCAGGCGATCTCCGTCGGTCTGCTGGGCAACGCCGCCGAAATTCTGCCGGAAATGGTGAAACGCGCCCGCGCGGGCGGTCTGAAGCCGGATATCGTCACCGATCAAACCTCGGCGCACGATCCCGTGAACGGCTATCTGCCAGCCGGCTGGGACGTGGCGCGCTGGCTGTCTGAACGTACCAGCAATCCAAAAGAGGTGGAAAAAGCAGCGCGTGCTTCAATGGCAGTGCATGTACAGGCGATGCTCGACTTTCATCATATGGGCATCCCGACGGTGGATTACGGCAACAATATCCGCCAGGTGGCGCTGGATGAAGGCGTGGCAAATGCCTTTGATTTTCCTGGCTTTGTGCCCGCCTATATTCGCCCACTGTTCTGCGAGGGCAAAGGCCCGTTCCGCTGGGTCGCATTATCGGGCGATCCAGAGGATATCTATAAAACCGATGCAAAACTCAAGGAGCTGTTCCCGCAGCATAAGAGCCTGCATCGCTGGCTTGATATGGCGCAGGAGCGCATCGCCTTCCAGGGGTTGCCTGCGCGTATCTGCTGGCTGGGGCTGGGCGAGCGGCATCTGGCCGGGCTGGCATTTAACGAGATGGTGCGCAACGGGGAGCTGAAAGCGCCAGTGGTGATTGGCCGCGACCACCTTGACTGTGGTTCTGTCGCCTCGCCGAACCGCGAGACAGAATCAATGAAGGATGGCTCCGACGCGGTGTCCGACTGGCCACTGCTGAATGCCCTGCTGAATACCGCGGGCGGCGCAACCTGGGTGAGCCTGCATCACGGCGGCGGCGTCGGCATGGGCTTTTCGCAGCATGCAGGCGTGGTCATCGTCTGCGACGGCAGCGAACAGGCCGATCAGCGTCTGGGCCGAGTATTGTGGAACGATCCCGCCACGGGCGTGATGCGCCATGCTGATGCTGGATATGAACGCGCGCAGGCCTGCGCGGCCGAGCATGGGCTGAATTTGCCGATGGTGAAGTGAGAGATGCCAGAACGGGCAGGTAAACCTGCCCGTTAACCTCTCCATTCACTGTCGTTGCGCCCCTCAGCAGCCTGATTCGATCGCTCTGGCCCACCTGCACGGTGGGCATAACGCCCGCGAAGCCGCTATCCTGCCCCGACCACAGCCCGTTCATTGGCCTTATTCACTTTGGTTCTGACCTATAGCCAAATTCCCGGTCGTGAAGATAGACGCGCCTGCGGCTTGCCACTACAGTGGAGACTCATCATTACCAGGAGCGCGATTCCGCATGACTTTATCCCCTGCCCTGCTCGAAAAAACCCAACACTGGCGTCATCAGCTGCACCGCGAACCGGAACTCGGTTATCAGGAGCATAAAACCAGCGATCTGGTCGCGCAGGAGCTGGAACTGGCTGGGCTACAGGTGCATCGCGGGCTGGCAGGTACAGGCGTGGTCGGCACGCTGCGCAATGGTGAAGGGCCAGTCATTGGGCTGCGCGCCGATATGGATGCGTTGCCCATCACCGAGAAAGGCAGCCCACAGTGGCGCTCGACGCGTCAGGGCGTGATGCACGCCTGCGGTCATGATGGACACACCGCTATGCTACTCGCGGCGGCGCACCAGCTGGCAGCCACGCGCCAGTTTAGCGGCACGGTGCACTTTATTTTTCAGCCTGCCGAAGAGAACCTCGGCGGCGCACGTAAAATGGTCGAAGAGGGCCTGTTCCAGCGCTTTCCTGTGGATGCCGTTTACGCACTGCATAACTGGCCGGGCATGCCGGTGGGATCGCTGGCAGTCAATTCCGGCGCAATGATGGCGTCACTCGACTCGTTTGAAATTACCCTCAGCGGCAAGAGCTGCCACGCGGCGATGCCGGAGAGCGGTGCCGATCCGATGGTAGTGGCTGCCGAACTGATCCTGGCGCTACAGACTATCCCGTCACGCCGCCTGTCACCGCTGGCCTCGGCGGTGGTCAGCGTCACGCAGATCCACGGCGGTGAGGCGATTAACGTCATTCCGGAAACGGTGACGCTGCGTGGTACGGTGCGATGTTTGCAGACCGACGTACGCAACAAGGTCCGCGGTCTGATTGAAGAGTTTGTCACTACCCTGCCGCGCCCGTTCGGCGTCAGCGGCGCGATCCACTGGTTCCCCGGCTATCCGGTTACTGCTAACCATGACGGACCGGCTGAGCAGGTGCGCGCAGTGGCGCAGCAGATGCTGGGTGAGGATCAGGTTCACTGGCAGGTCAATCCTTCCATGGCGTCGGAAGATTTTGCCTGTATGCTCGACGTCTGCCCTGGTGCTTACTTTTGGCTTGGCGCAGATGGTGCGACGCCTTCCGCGCCGCTGCATAACGCCGAATATGACTTTAACGACGCGCTGATCCCGCTGGGCGTTGAGTTCTGGCAACGCCTGGTTGAGCAGGCGCTGCCGCAAAAGTAGATTAAAACCCCGCGTCGCTCAGGCGCGCCAGGGCCGCCTCCAGCGACTCGCTCTCTCCGCTGGCGCGCAGACAGCAGGCGATTTGCAAACGCAGCGCCTGCGGCACCGCACGTTCTCCGCTTAGCACTGCCTCCGTCCAGCGCGCCGCCACCTCCGCCGATTTATCGGCAGGCAGTTCCAGTGCTACTTCCGGCTGACGCTCGACCCACACTTCCGCTTCGCGCCCCGCACCGGGGATAAAGCTAATTGCCGGGCAGCGCAGCGGATTCGCATAGACTTCCCCTTCCGTACCGTTCAGCAAAATAGCGGGCGCATCAATATCGCTAAAAAAGCGTGCAACGCGCGGCACATATTCCGGATGCGATACGCTGGAGAGGCGCAGCGCTTCACGCTCGCCAAACGGGGTCGCCAGCTTCACCAGCGTATGCGCACTGCTGCGTACACCCATACGCCAGCGCAGCGAGAGCTGCTTCGCCATCGGCGGACAGAGATGATCGATGGTGATAAAAGCGAGATCGCCCTTATCAAGCGCGGCCTGCGCCTGCTGCTGCGTCGTGACGACCGCAATCCCCAGTGCAGCAAATACCGCTTCGCTGGTGATGCGCGTCGGGTCGTCGCTAACGCCATGCACCAGCACCGGAAAACCCAGCCGGTTCAGCAACAGCGCCAGCAGCGGTGTCAAATTGCCCTGACGCCGCGCCCCGTTGTAGCTGGGGATCACGATGGGCTGTGGACGCTGTGCGGGTGCCTGCAATGACATCATCCGTGCCTGCATGGCCTGGTAGAACCCGCGCATCTCCTCTTCGCCTTCGCCTTTAATGCGCAGCGCAATCAGTACGCCACCCAGTTCAAGATCGGGCACCTCGCCCGCCAGAATCGCGGTATAGAGCGCCTGCGCGGTGGCAAGGTCCAGATCGCGCGCATGGTTTTTACCGCGCCCGATCTCCTTAATCACTTTGTTCAGTTCCATTTTTCGCTTCCGCTCAGCGGCCGCGGCATCGCTGCGGCCAGAAATTATCTGTCGTTATCGTTTCGCCGCTGGCCGTCTGGCTGGACGACGTTTATTGCCGGTCGATGTCGGCACGCTTTTCACCTTCAGCGCGGCGGGCGCTTCCGGCTGCTCAATGGGAAAAACCGGCAGCGCGGCCAGCAGCCGGCTGCCATAACTTTTACTCAGCAGTCGGCGATCGTAAATGACGATTTCGCCATAGCACTGATGGCTGCGGATCAGACGCCCAACCTGCTGTATCAGCGTAAAAGAGGCGCTGGGCAAACTCTGCACTTCAAAGGGATAACGGTTCAGGCTTTTCAGCCATTCGCCTTCGGTCAAAATTACCGGACTGTCCACCGGCGGAAAAGCGATTTTATGAATATGCACCTGACTCAGTAGATCGCCCTTTAAATCCAGCCCTTCCGCGAACGACTGCAGACCAATCAAAATGCTGGTTTCCCCCTTCGCCACCCGTTTACGGTGCAGGTCAACCAGGCGCGAGCGCGGCTGATCGCCCTGCACCAGCATAGTGAGCCGCAGTTCTGGCAGCTGGGCGACAAACTGCTGCATCGCGCGGCCGCTGGCAAACAGCACCAGCACGCCCTTGTGCTTTTCTGTTTTCATCTGCTGGCGGAAAAAAGCCGCCATCTCAGCAATATGCTCCGCTTCGTTCGCCAGTACAGGCTCATAGCGCATTTGCGGAATGACCAGCTTGCCCTGCTCGATGTGGTTAAAGGGTGAGTCGAGCGCCACAAAACGATCGCCTGCTTTTTCATTCAGGCCCGACATTTCCTGCAAACGGTTAAAGCTGTTGAGCGAGCGCAGCGTGGCGGAAGTGACCACCACATGGGGAATTTTGCGCCACAGCAGCTTTTCCAGCTGATCGCTGACGCGGATGCCCGCACAGTGAAACAGCAGGTGCGCCTGGCCGTCGCGCAGCTCGCGCGTGATCCACTTTGAAACCGGCGCGCCCGAGGCTTTGGGCATTGCTGCCAGCCGCCACAGCTTACTGACAGATTCGAACCAGCCGAACTGCCGGTTGAGCTGGAGTAAATTACGGTGCAGCCGCATAAGATCGACGCTGCCGGTCTGCTCGCTCAGCGCATTGATCAACCCTTCCGTCAGCCCGCGCAGCGCATCGCTCAGCTTAAACAGGCGCGCGCACATTTCGAGCAGCTCTTCAGGCAGCTCACCCAACACAAAGCGAAACTCGCCGGGTTGATTATCGGCGGGCAGCAGCGGATTGAGCGCCTGGCTCAGGATAGTCAGCAGCTCGCGCAGTTCCTCGCAGTGGGCCTTAAGGCGTTCAGGGTTGCTCAATGGCGGCGGCGACTTCGGCCGCATCTGCGTCATGATGCCCTCGACCAGCCGCACAAACAGGTCGAGCTGCAGGCTGCTCCAGCCTGGCGTGATGTCTGCGCTCATCTCCAGCGCGTCGCGCGCCACGTCCGGCAAATGGTGCCCCTCGTCCAGCACCAGCATCAGGTGTTTTGGCGGCGGCAGTACCGACTCGTTCTCCATCGCCGCCATCACCAGCGCATGGTTAGCCACCACTACATCGACCTGCTCGATCTCACGGCGCGCAATGAAAAACGGACACTCCCGATACCAGCGACAGTGCGCGCCAAGACAGCTTGCCTTATCGGTAGAGAGACGCTGCCACAGGCTGTCGCTGATGTTCTCTTCGCTGTGATCGCGCAGGCCATCCCAGGCGTAGCTGCCAAGGGATTTTTCCAGCCGCACGCACTGCGTCTGCTCCTCTTGCGTGCCGCTAACGGCCTCGTCATCGAGATACAACAGCAGATCGCCCTGCTGATCGTCGCTGGCCGCCAGCGCCGCCAGGTTGCGTGGACAGACATAGCGCCCACGCCCGAATGCGGCGGTAAAGGTAAGGTCGGGAATGATTTTTTTTAGCAGCGGCAGATCTTTCGTGAAGATCTGATCCTGCAACGCCACGTTGGCGGTGCTGATTACCAGCCTTTTCTCTTCGGCGCGGCTCGCCGCTATGCCGGGGATCAGGTAAGAGAGCGTTTTACCGACGCCGGTTGGGGCTTCGATAGCCAGATGGCGCGCGTCGTCGCCCGCAAGACATTTCGCCACTTCGGCAATCATCTGGCGCTGTGGCGCTCGGGGAATAAAATCCGGCACCTGCTGCTGTAGCGCCTTATACCATTGCGCTATCTGGCTTTTTAATGCTGCTGTCAGGGCCATAGTTGTGTACCGCCGGGTGAAAATGGCCTGTATTTTTACACAGTAATCTGCCAGCGTCAGCCTCAGGGAGAATTTTTTCGCGCTGCCTCGAAGAATTTCCAGCCAGATAAACCTTGCTGTAGCTATCGCTCCGCCTTCAGCGCTATGGTGTGGCGTCACAGCGGTTCTCATAAGGAAGAGAAGATGAAGATGGTCAGTCACGGATTTTCGGCACGCCTGCTTATTGCCTGTGCGCTGTGGCTCTGGGCGATCCTGGCCTCTGCACAGCCGAGCTACCAGCTGGAAAGCGTGGTGGAGCTGAGTCGCCACGGCGTACGTCCGCCAGCGCCTGAGAACCGCAAAGAGATTGAAGCCGCCACGCAGCGCCGCTGGCCCGTCTGGACCACGCGCGACGGCGAGTTAACCGGCCATGGCTATGCGGCAGTGGTAAACAAAGGGCGCTGGGAGGGCGAGCACTATCGTCAGCTCGGGCTACTGACCTCAGGCTGCCCGCAGCCGCAGGATATTTATGTGCGCGCCAGCCCGTTGCAGCGCACCCGCGCGACTGCCGAAGCGCTGGTTGACGGCGCGTTTCCCGGCTGTGGCGTAACGGTGCATCACGTAGCAGGCAAAAACGATCCGCTGTTCCAGACCGAGGCTTTCGCTGCCACGGCGACCCGTCCTGCCCAACAGTTGAAGGCGGTCACGACAACGGCGGGCGATCTGGCTGCGCGTCAGCGCGCATTGCAGCCGGCTATTCAGGCCTTAAAACAGGCGGTTTGCGTTTCTGATGCGCAGTGCATTTTCTTCGAGCAACCCTGGCAAATCCGCCAGAGCAAAAGCGGGCACACTTACGTAGCGGGGTTAAGCGCGCTCGCCAGCATGGTTGAAACGCTGCGCCTGGGCTGGAGCGAAAACCTGCCGCCTGGCCAGCTTGCCTGGGGCAATATCACCCGTGCAGCGCAGATTACCGCTATGTTGCCGCTGCTGACGGCGAACTACGATCTCAGCAACGACGTGCTCTATACCGCGCAAAAGCGTGCCTCGATTCTGCTCGACGCCATGCTGAAAGGTATCGAGCAAGCCGACAGCGTGCCGGACGCGCGCTGGCTGCTGCTGGTTGCCCACGATACTAACATCGCGATGGTGCGTACCCTGATGGGCTTTAGCTGGACGCTGCCCGGTTATACGCGCGGCAACATTCCGCCCGGCAGCAGTCTGGTGTTCGAGCGCTGGCGCGATACCACCAGCGGCCAGCTTTTTTTGCGCGTCTACTTTCAGGCACAGAGTCTGGAGGACCTGCGCCGTCTGCAACCAATTGATGCGGCGCATCCTTTGCTGCGTGAAGAGTGGCACCAGTCTGGTTGCCGCGTGACGCCAGTCGGGACACTTTGCCCGCTGCGCACGGCAGTCCGCACCCTAAGCCGCCACCTTGACCGGCAGGCCGTGCCGCAGGTCAGCTACGCCATGCCTTAGCATTCTGCCAGCGGTTTGAACATGATGGTGGTGGCTTCCAGCTCACCCTTGATTGATTCGGCATAGCAAGGAATCGATCCGGCGATCTGCCAGCCCAATGACAGATAGAGCTGGCTGGCGACGTCACCGCTGCGGGTATCGAGCACCAGCAGCGTCTTACCCATCGCCCACGCTCGGCGTTCGGCCCGTAGCATTAGCTCACGTGCAATGCCCTGACGACGGGCGCGTGGGTGCACCAGCAGCTTGCCGATCTCCGCGCGATGTCGGCCGTTAGGCATACCGCCAGCGTTAATCATGACCGTACCAACAACGGCACCATGCTGACAGGCAATGATCAGCTCGCTTTCGCCGCTGATAAGGTTTGCTGCGCGATCGCGCCAGAAACGCGCGATCGCCTGCCGATCCTGCGGATCGATAAAGCCGATGCTGGCACCGTCCGCCACGCATGCCTGCAACAGATCGCTGAGCTGTACTAAAAGCTGATGTGCCTGCGCGGCATCTGCCTGTTTGTATTCCGTCATGGTTTGCATACCACCAGTAGATAGCGCGCACCCTCGGTAAGATGCGCGGCAAATGAGGAACGTCCCGTCAGGTGAAAACGCAGGCAATCGCCTGTGTGCAGGGACCAGCTCTGCCCATCCATGGTGACAGTGAGCCCGCCTTCCTGTAGCCAGATATGCTGCTCCAGCCCCTGGACAGGCGGCGCATCGTAATCGATACGCGCGCCGGGACGCAGCTGCCCCTCGATCAGCTCAGCGCGAAAATGGGTGGCGGGCGGCGACAGGTTGCGCCGCACAAAGCCACTGACTTTATCGCGCCATACTGGCTGCTGCTGCTGCGTTAGCAGCAGATCGGTGCCCTCTTCCACTTCACTTAACAGACGTGACATGGTAAGACCGTAAGCGACACATAAACGATTTAATAACGTGGCCGTAGGGCTGGTTTCGCCGCGTTCAATACGCGACAATGAAGCCCGGCTGATGTGAGTTGCCATGGCGAGATCATCCAGTGACCAGCCGCGCTGAGCCCGTAGCTCCGCCAGGCGAGCCGCCAGTCGTTGTTCGGTCTCTGTTATCAGCACTGTTTTCCTCTCAAAGATGGGAATAATTTCTCATAGATGAGATTAAGCGTAAAATTAGACACATCGTCAACTTGTACACTTAAAAAACATTTGTACAAGTTGATCGCGTTGGTTAAGGTAATCTGATCGCGGTCAGGAAGTTGGGGAAGTTATGGCCTTTTACAGTATCGGTGACGTTGCCGAACGCTGTGGAATAAATCCAGTCACGCTGCGTGCGTGGCAACGACGTTATGGCTTGTTAAAGCCGCAACGATCCGAAGGTGGACATCGTCAGTTTGATGACGAGGATGTCCAGCGCATTGAAGAAATCAAACGCTGGATCGAAAGCGGCGTGCCGGTGGGCAAAGTCAAGGCGCTGCTTGAAGGCGAAAACGTTAATGTTCATGATGGCTGGGTTAATCTGCAGGAAGAGTTGATGAGCGTGTTACGCCACGTCAAACCTTCGAAGCTGCGTGCCAAAATCGCCTCGCTGGGTCGTGAAAATCCGGTGGATGCGCTTATAGACCATGTGATTATGCCGGTTCGGCAGAAACTGGGACTGGATCAAAATACCGCGCGCGTGATGAGCAGCCTGCTGGATGGCGCGCTGATTGATTACGTTGCTTTCTGCCTTGCTGCCAGCCGTAAAAAAGCGGGTAAAGACGCGCTTATTCTTGGCTGGGCGGTAGAAGATCGCACCCGTATCTGGCTGGAAGCCTGGCGCTTATCGCAGGAAGGCTGGCGGCTGGACGTACTGGCGGAGCCGCTGGATCTGCCGCGCCCCGAACTCTTCCCTGGCCAGACCATCTTTGTCTGGACCGGCAAGAAACTTACGCGCCGTCAGCAGGAGCAGCTGACGCACTGGCAGGAACAGGGCTTCTCCATTCGCGCGCACGAAACGCGCTATCAGTAAAACGCACGCAGGGCCCTTTTCGCCTTGCCCTGCCCGCGTTATCATCCCCGGCTTTCGGGCTTCAATCAGGTTTTCGCATGAACTGGCAAAAAATCTTCTTCGCAACGCTGTTTTTCATCATGGCCGTCGGTGGCACCGGTGGCTTGATGCTGGTCGGCTACACCCTTATTCTGCACTCACGCTAAGCCAGCGCTGCAGGCGTTCAAACAGGCGATCGCTGACAATCGCCAGCAGCGCCACCAGCAGCGCGCCCTGGATCACATAGGCTGTATTAAAACCGCTCAGGCCAATTATCACCGGCGAGCCGAGGCTTTCTGCGCCCACGGTTGAGGCGATGGCCGCCGTGCCGATGTTAACGATGACCGAGGTGCGCACGCCCGCCAGAATAACCGGTGCAGCCAGCGCCAGCTCGACTTTCCACAATCGCTGCCACGCGCTCATGCCGACGCCGTCGGCGATTTCTCTGCTGCTGGCGGGCACGCTATCCAGCCCGGCCAGCGTGCCCTGCAAAATCGGCAACAGCCCATAGAGCAGCAGCGCCACGACCGCGGGCCAGGCGCCAAACCCCATGACCGGCACGGCAATCGCCAACACCGCGACCGGTGGAACAGTTTGTCCTGCCGCCACGATGGTCTCTACCAGCGGACGGAAGCGGCGACCTGCTTGCCGCGTCACCAGCACGCCGCTGCCCACGCCAACGATTAATGCCAGCGCGCTGGCCGTCGCCACCAGAAACAGGTGCGCCAGGGCCAGCTGAAAAAAACTTTCCTGCTGATAGAGCGGCCGCGCCTGCTCGGGGAACCACCAGGCGAAAAGCGGCCCGCTGTAGGGCAAGCCGAAAAGCAGCGCGACAAAGACTATCACCAGCCACAACAGCGGATCTTTCAGCCAGCGCATCATTGCCCCTCACGCAGCGTCAGCAGATCGCTGAAGTAGAGCACGCCAAGCGGCTGCTGGCGCTCATCCACCACCGGCAATCTGTCCGTACGTTGAGCGATAAACTGCGACAGCGCCTCACGCAGCGACTGAACGGCCATCAGCGGCTCGCCCTCCAGCCACTCGCCGCGCCGCGCCGCATTGCCCACCTGCCCCAGCGAAAGCAGGCGTACGCCCAGCTCGCTTCGGCCGAAGAAGTCCCGCACAAAGTCGTTCTTCGGCTGCGTCAGCAGCGTTGCCGGTTTGCCCTGCTGAACGATTTCACCTTTGTCCATCAGAACGATGTTATCTGCCAGCGTCAGCGCCTCATCAATGTCGTGCGTCACCAGCACGATAGTGCGGCCCGACAGGCGATGAATGCGCAGCATCTCCTGTTGCAGCGCGCCACGCGTGACCGGATCGAGTGCGCCAAAGGGCTCATCCATTAGCAAGACCTCGGGATCGGCTGCCAGCGCACGCGCCACGCCGACGCGCTGCTGCTGTCCGCCCGAAAGCTGATGCGGCAGACGTCGCGCCAGCTGCGTATCCAGGCCGAGCAGCGCCAGCAGCTCCTCAACCCGTGCGCGAATGCGGGCTTTTGGCCAGCCAAGCAGCGCGGGCACGGTGGCGATATTTTTCTCCACCGTCCAGTGCGGGAACAGGCCAATAGACTGAATCGCGTAACCCATGCGCCGCCGTAGATCGCGCGCGTCGAGCTGGCGTATCGACTCACCGGCGAACAGGATCTCACCTTCGTCAAAATCCACCAGGCGGTTAATCATTTTCAGCGTCGTAGATTTACCGGAACCAGAGGTGCCTAGCAGCACGCTGAACTCTCCCTTACCAATCGCTAGCGTCAGGTCTTTGACGGCGGCTTTTCCGGCAAAGTGTTTACTGACGCCGTTAAAGTGAATCATGGGTTCTCTCCAGCAGGGAAATCAGCAGGCGGAACAGGGCGTCAATCACCACCGCCAGGGCAATCACCGGGATCACACCGAGCAGGACCAGGTCCAGCGCGCTGCTGAGCAATCCCTGAAAAATAATGGCACCAAAACCGCCTGCGCCGATCAGGGCGGCAATAACCGCCATGCCCAGCGTCTGTACCACTACGACACGCAGCCCGGCAAGCCATACCGGCAAGGCCAGCGGCATATCGACGGCGAAGAAGCGTTGAAGCTGCCCCATACCCATGCCGCGCGCGCTTTCACGCACGTCGCGCGGCACCTGTTGCAGCCCGGCCACCACGCTGCGCACCAGCGGCAACAGCGCATAGAGTGTTAGCGCAATGAGCGCCGGCGCCATGCCAATACCGCTGATACCCCATGCGCCGAGCCACGGGAAGATTTTCGCCAGCCCCGCCAGCGGCGCGATCAGCAGGCCAAACAGGGCGACCGAAGGTACCGTCTGGATCACGTTCAGCACGCTGAAGACGCTGCTTTGCCACTCTGGACGCCGGTGAAGCGCAATGCCGAGCGGCACCCCGATGAGCAGTGCGGGCAATAACGTGCCGCTGAGGAGCGCCAGATGGCGCGTCAGCGCGGCATCAAATACCGCGTGTCGATTGGCGTACTCTTTTAGCAATGACAAAGAGGCCAGCTCGCCGCTAAATAGCATGAGCAGAGGCAACAGCCAGATTTGCAGGTTCAGCAGCAGTCGCCACAGATTATTGCGAGTCAGATTGCGGGCCAGGTCTGCGCCCAGCAGCAGCGTTATACCGCAGGCCAGCCACAGACCGCTGCCGAAGCTGGTGCGCGCCAGCGCGCTGCCCTGAGCGGCCAGCCGCGCGGCCTCATGCCCGCTCAGCCATACCATGCCCGCCAGTAGCGCATCGCAGGCGAGCAGCATCAGGGCAAGCGGCGCGGCCGTGGGGCGCGCCCACAGCAGCAGCCAGAGCGCTGCCAGCGGCAGCGCCAGCCATCCGGCGTCGCTCACCTGGCCCAGCATCAGCGGCTGGCCAGACACCAGACGGTTTGGCGCATAGCTCAGGAAAGGCAGCCAGTAGAGTGCCAGGCTAAGCAGTAACAGGAGTAACAGCGCGACCGGCTGGCGGCGCGCTGGTAGCATCGCTTCCCGCGATAGCGCCATGGTTTACAGCAGCTTCTGCTGTTGCAGCCATTCACTCGCCACGCTGCTGGCGTCCTGGCCTTCCACCGCAATCTTCGCGTTCAGCTGCTGCAACGTTTTTTCATCCAGCTTGCTGAAAACCGGTTTTAGCCAGCTGTCGATGTCGGGATAGGCTTTCAAGACGGAGGCGCGGATGACTGGCGTGGGTGCATAGACAGGCTGGACACCTTTCGGATCGCTCAGGGTTTGTAGCCCCAGCGCGGCGACTGGGCCGTCCGTGCCGTAAGCCATCGCCGCGTTGACGCCAGATGTTTGCTGCGCAGCCGCTTTGATGGTAACGGCCGTATCGCCACCCGCCAGCGAGAGCAGCTGGCTCTGCGTTAGTTTAAAATCGTAGGCTTTTTCAAACGCCGGTAACGCATCACCGCGCTCAATAAACTCGGCAGAGGCTGCCAGTTTGAAGGTGCCGCCTTTTTTCAGATAGCCACTCAGATCGTCAAGCGAGTTAAGCTTATTCTGCTGCGCCACATCCTGACGCACCGCAATGCTCCAGGTATTATTCGCTGGCGCTGGCGTCAGCCACACCAGCTGGTTTTTATCGGCGTCGAGCTTTTTCACTTTTTCGTAGCCCTGGCGGGCATTTTTCCAGACGGCGTCTTTTTCATCATTAAAGAAGAACGCGCCGTTGCCGGTATATTCGGGATAGATATCCAGTTCACCCGCGGTAATGGCGCCGCGCACCACCTGCGTCGTGCCGAGCTGGATTTTATTTACCGTCTTCACGCCGTGCTTTTCCAGCACCTGCAGGATGACATTGCCCAGTAGCGAACCTTCAGTATCAATTTTTGAACCCACGCGCACTGGATCGGCAGCCTGCGCCGCACCTGTTGCCAGCAGCACTGCGGCTGCCGTTAATGCCAGAAAACCAGACCTTGCCATATTCCGTTCCTTTTATCGCAATTTGCTATGACGTCCCTATACAGACTAGACGCTCCGTCCTGTACCGCTTAATACATTGCCCGAAGCGTGAAGTCTCGCGCCTTAACTTTATCAGAACCTTATTGCTGGGGTTATAACCAAAAATAATTTACGTCCAGACGTCTGGACGGTAAGCTGTCCGTTCAGTTTACTTAAAATTACAGACAACATCATGACCGACCTCACTTCTTCTTCCGCCCATGTGGCGTTAACAGGGAGCCAGCCCGACGGGGAAACCCAGTGGATCCGCAGCGCGGCGGACGTTTCACGGCTCATTAATAACGGCGAAGGCGCGCGTAACAATGCCCGTATCGTGGTGGCCATTGCGCTGGGCGGCGTGTTTCTCGACGCCTACGATCTCGGCGCGCTGGCGTTCGGCATCAAGGATGTGGCGCGCGAGTTTAACCTGACGCCAACGGGCACCGGCATGGTCGCCTCGGCGATTACCTTTGGTGCGATTGTCGGCGCGCTGATCGGCGGCTATCTCACCGATAAAATCGGCCGCTACCGCGTGTTTATGGCGGATATGTTTTTCTTTGTGGTGGCGGCGCTCGCCTGCGCGTTCGCCCCGAATGAATATGTCCTTGGCGGCGCACGCTTTGTGATGGGGCTGGGTGTCGGCATCGATCTGCCGGTGGCGATGGCCTTTCTCGCCGAGTTTTCCCGCCTGCGCGGCCAGGGGAATAAGGCCGCCAGCGTGGCGATGTGGTGCCCAACCTGGTATGCGGCGATCAGTATCTCCTATCTGCTGGTGCTGTTGCTGTATGCGGTGTTGCCGGAGAGTCATACCGGCTGGCTGTGGCGCTTGATCCTGGGTTTCGGCGCGGTGCCTGCGTTAATTATTATCGCCATCCGCAGTCGCTATATGAGCGAGTCGCCGGTCTGGGCGGCGAACCAGGGCGATCTGAAGGGTGCGGCCGCTATTCTGCGCAGTTCGTGGAATATCAACGCGCAGGTTGCTAAAGATGCGCCGACGTCGCCGGTTCAGCCCGCACGCCGTGCGAGCTGGCGCAACTATGGCGCGCTGCTGCGGGGCGTTTATCTGCGCCGCACGCTGCTGGCAACCATCACGTCTGTCGCCTCTTCTTTCGCCTATAACGCAGTGGCATTTGGCCTGCCGGTGATCATTACCAGCTTTTTTGCCCAGTCGATGCTCACCACGATTCTGGTGTCGCTGGCGCTTAATCTGCTGTTTGCCTTTGTTGGCGGCGTGCTGGCGGTGCGGCTGGTACCGCGTCTCGGCGCGTGGAAAATGTCGGTTGCAGGTTACGCCTGCCAGTGCGTGGCGCTGCTGGGCCTGGCGCTGATTGGGCGTCCCGAAGGCGGCCAGGAAGCGGCTATTGCTATCGCGATGCTGGCATTGTTCCTGTTTGGCCAGGGCTTTGGTCCCGGCTCGCATACCATGACCTTTGCGTCACTCAGCTATCCGACCTCGCTGCGCGGCGTTGGTGTCGGTTTTAACCAGACGCTGATGCGCGGTAGTTCTACCGTCTCGCTGTTTCTGTTCCCGGTGCTGGTTGCCGCGCTGGGAACCGGCGTGTTTTGGGTGATCTTCCTTGCGCCGCTGGCTGGCCTGCTGGCGCTGCTGGCGATCCGCTGGGAGCCGTCGGGGTATGATGTGGATGCAGAGGATTTCGCTGCGCGTTAACCAGAAGGCCGCCCGATTGGGCGGCCTTACAGGAGGTGGAGTAGTACTGACGTGGGTGACAAGGCCCGATTAAGCGGTTACGTTTTTCACGCTGGCATACTCAACGCGTTCAGATAGGCCGGAATACGGGGAAAGGTATAGAGAAACCAGGGCGTGAACTGCTGCGGCTCGTCCAGCATCGCCCGCTGAATATCGCCCACTGAACGATAGCACCAGTCATCCGCCTCGAGCGGGTTTGGCTGCGGCTTATCATCGCTAACGGCGAAGTAGACGTGCCCATACTCGTGTTCGGTCAGGCCATTGCTGAGCGGCAGGTTATAGCTCAGTTCAAACACCGGCGTCAGCGACAGCTCCAGCCCCATCTCTTCAAATAAGCGGCGCTCCGCCGCCTGCTGGGTCGGCTCGGCCGGATAAGGATGGCCGCAGGTGGTGTTACTCCATAGCCCGCCGCAGTGGTATTTGCCGCTGGCACGGCGCTGCAACAGCAGCTCGCCGCGTGAATTAAACACGTAAACCGTCACCGCGCGGTGCAGCAGCCCCTTCTCATGGGCTTCCTGCTTTTCCATTTTACCGGTGGGACGATCGAGATGGTCGACGAGGATAACTTCAATAGCAGACATGGGCGTTCCTTAAGATAACTCTTAACTATTCTGGCACATCCCTGCCGTTTCATGCCGCGTGAATTCGTGCTTTTCTCGCAAAAGAGAACGGGCCCGCTAGTGCGGGCCCGTTTAACAAGATAAGGGATTACAGACGGAAGCTTTGCACGACCAGCTCCAGCTGGACGCTCTGCTCCTCCATTGCCTGGGCAGCGGCGGAGACCTGCTCCACCAGCGCGGCGTTCTGCTGCGTGGTGCCGTCAAGCTGGGTAATCGCCACGTTGACCTGTTCGATTCCCATACTCTGCTCGCGGCTGGCGGACATGATTTCGCTCATCAGCGTCGTCACGCTGCTAACGCCCTGCATCAGCTCGTCCATGGTTTCACCCGCCTGCTCAACCAGCTGGCTGCCTGCGTCAATATTCGCCACTGACTCTTCGATCAGCTTTTTGATTTCCCGCGCCGAGTTGGCTGAGCGTTGTGCCAGGTTGCGGACTTCCGACGCCACCACTGCAAAGCCGCGCCCCTGTTCACCGGCGCGCGCCGCTTCTACCGCCGCGTTCAGCGCCAGGATATTGGTCTGGAAAGCGATACTGTCGATGACGCTGATAATATCGACCACTTTGCGCGAGGAGTGATGGATCTCACCCATGGTCGTGACCACCTGACGCACCACTTCGGTGCCGCGCGCGGCGACCTGCGACGCGTTGCCCGCCAGCTGGTTAGCATGGGTGGCATTGTCGGCATTCTGGCGTACCGTGCCGGTTAACTCTTCCATCGAAGCCGCGGTTTCGACGATAGAGCTGGCCTGGTCTTCCGTACGCGATGAGAGGTTGGCGTTGCCGCTGGCAATCTCGCGCGAGGCAGCGGTGATCGCCAGCGCGCTGTCGCCAACCTGGCGCATCAGGCCCTGTAAATAGCCGATAAAGTTATTGAAGCTTTGCGCCACGGCGTTGAATTCCGGGCTGTTGCTGGCCGGCAGGCGCTGCGTCAAATCTGCGCCGCCCTGCGCCAGCGAATCGATATTGCGGTTCAGCTGGCTAAGACGCTGCATCATCGAACGGATAAAGCCCAGCAGCACCAGCAGCAGCACGATCGCCAGCGGGATCTGCACCAGGCCGAGACGCGTCAGCATACTGTGCGTTTGCGCGGTCAGCAGGCTGGTCGGCACGTCGCTGGCCAGATACCACGGGCTACCGGCGATCGATTGCAGGAACAATGTATGTTCGCCATCCTCGCCTTCAAACGTCGCCTCTGTCGGCTGCGTGCCTGCGCTGGAGAGCAGGGTTTTCAGCGGGGCCGCCATCGGCAATTGCAGATCGGCAAGATTCTCCAGCTTCGGCGTGCCGTCTACCAGCGCGGCGTTGCCCACTACTTTGCCATCGGCCTCAACAATCAGCACGCGTCCCTGAATCGCCTCGCCCATCTCTTTTGCCAGATGGTTAAAGAAGCCAAGCGTGACGTCGATGGTCGAGACGCCCCACACGGTGCCGTCACGGTAGATCGCCATCGCACAGTTGGTACGCGGCTGCGGGCTGGCAGCATCCTGATACGCCTTCGCCCAGGCACACTGCCCTTTCGGCGCGGCCATGCCGTCTTTGTACCACGGCTGCTCCCAGTATTTGTCGGCCGCGTCTGAGTTCCAGTAGGTGTTGACCTGCAGCTGGTTGCTGGCGTTACGCGCAAAGAAGCTGCTGTCTTTCTCTTTCGCCGGATCGCGGCGGTTAGGCAATGGCCAGATACCGCCGCCAAAGACGTTGCTGTCCTGGTACTGGTTCACCAGCGCGGGCAGCAGCTGGTCGATTGCGGGACTTTCCATCACGCCTGCGCTTTCGGTAATGGCGCGCTGCTGTGCCTGCACGCGGTTCATCTGTTCGACGATGCCGGTAGCCAGCGAGTCGACCTGATAGCGCACCAGCTGGCTCTGGTTAGCGGTTAACTGCGGTGCGATAAACTGCTTAATCACCACAACCGTGATTAGCATCAGAGCGAGAAAAAAAACGACAAGAACCGCAGTGAAGCGGGATTGAGTTGTTTTAAACATCTGCTTTCCCCTGGCAGAAATGGCGCGATTGCCTGATCAGGGTTAACGGCGCGGTCAGAGGTAACTTGAGGCGAGCAGGATCACAAATTCAACAAGTCGTTGAGAGGGGTGATTATTTAGTCGGTGATAGATCTGGACCGCGCGCTGCGTAAACAGCGCGCGTCTGTCAGGCTTCGCTGTCAACCACCTGCTGGCGCGGGCGGAAGATGTGGTTATTGCCCGCCGCCATTAGCAGCTCAGCCAGCTGCTGGCCGCCCAGCTCATCCGCCTGCGCAAACTGGCGCTCTGCTTCGGTAATGGGGGTCGCCCACAGCAGGCTGGGCCGGTCGCCGTCGCGCTTGGGCAGGGTAAACTGCGCCGCGTCATCTGCCAGCGCATTAGCCAGCAAAAAGCTTTCGAAACCCACCGGCGCGACTTCCGACGCCAGCGTATGGCCTTCGCCCAGCCAGGTGAGGCGCGCCCAGGGCAGATGGGCAAACTCCGCCAGCGCGCTCGCCATCTGCACCGCGTTACCCTCGGTCATTACTTCACCGTCTACCGCCATCGCCAGCTCGATGCGGCGATACTGCGGCGCCAGTTCGTCAAACAGGTAGTCAACCTGCGGCATCGGGCGAATGCTCATGCCGAGCGTCAGGAAATACCACGCGCCCTGATGCCAGTGCTGGGAGATCGCCATCGGCGGCCAGCTGCCCTGATCGATGGCGTAGTATTTCACCGACTCGCCGAAGTGCGCCTGATAGCTCTCCATCAGCTTCAGCTGCACCCGCTCCCACTCGTTGCCGTCGTGCCAGTCGCGCCAGAACTGGCGCTGGTGTTCGGCGCGCGCATAGTAGTCGTTGGTAGAGGCGGAGCCGAGCGGCGCGGTCAGGCGGTTTTTCTTGATGCAGCCAGAGGAGAAGCTCACCTGCTTGTCCTGGTAGAGGCTCCAGCCGGGAATGACCGCCAGCAGCTGGCCGTAGTACCACAGCGCCGCGCCGTCGTCGCTTGGCTCCCATAACACCTGCAAACCGGCCGGGTCGAGCGGCGGTTCAGCTTCAAGGGTGCGGCAAAACTCGGCGCTAAGCAGCGGCGCAATGCCCTGCTCCATCGCCACGCGATCTTCCTGCGCGGGTGCGGGCAGCAGATTGCGCAGCCAGCAGCCGCGCACCGCGTACTGGCTGCGGAACAGGTCCGTCGGCCAGATGTAGAAGTAAGCGGTGCGCTCATCCTGTTCGACAATCGCCGTCAGTGTATGTTGCTGATTGTGGACCTCAGCAATCAGAGGTTGGTAGGTCATAGCGCCTCGACAAAGCCAGGGGATCCATTTCCCCGAGATTAGAGCAGGATCCGGACTGCCGCCATGCGAGACAAGGGTAAAAATCTCAAAGTCAGATCGAGGCGACAAGGGAAGGGTAAGCAAAGGTAAAGAGAGCGAGGCGGAAACCCGCAGAAAGTCTCAGCGATGCTAAAGCACTGGCCGTATTGAGTGTAAAACGCTATTCGCGTTTATCAGGCACAGCCACATGCTATGGTCGCTCTACCCTTTTTATCGGAGGCGCATGATGCTGCCCATTCCCGATTTTGCCTGGCGCGATTTAGTGGTGCCTGCGCTTTTTCTCTGGCTTCTTTATCGCTATCCCCTGCTTACGCTGGCCACCACGCTCATTATGCTGGGCCTGACGGCGCTGGTGCTGTTGCCTACCGATCTCTACCTCTGCCTGCTGCCGCTGGGCCTGATCGGTGCCGGAATCGGCGTGCTGATGCACTACTACCAGCAGCGCCAGGCGCGGCTAGACCGCCAGGCGCGCACGCCGCGCACCTATACGCGGCCGCATGATGAGTTCCGTACTTAACCTTTCATTATCTTTCCCGACGCGGCGCTGTTAAGCCACGTTTGACGGTTTGCAGCCTTGCGCCAGCAAACCGTTAAGAAGGCGTTAAGGTTGCCGTCCCATGCGCAGCATGGCGCGATGGTAAGCCCCGCGCGTGATTGACCAGCGCAGCGTTTTTGCCAGCAGCTGCATCTGCCCGTCGAGCAGCGCGCGCGACAGCGGGCTGAAGCGGTATCCCGACATCTGCTGCGCCCAGTCGGGCAGCAGCGCCATGCCCGATTTCAGCATCACCTGCATGGCCGGTTTCGCCTGCCAGCCCGGCGCAGGCGCCTCGCGCAGCAGTCTGGTCACTTCCGCCGTACGCTCATCGTAGCGCAGTTCACCGCGCATAGTTTGCAGATAGCGCGCCACCGCTTCGACGCTTTTGGGCACCCCGGTTGCGCCCAGCGCCTCGGCGATCTGCGCTGCCTCCCGGTAATAACGATCCTGCTCCGCCAGGCTGAGCTGCGGATTTTTAAAGCGCAGATGAGAGGCGAGGAAGGCGCTGGTTTCCGCAACGTGTACCCAGGTCAGCAGATGCGGATCGCTGGCGGCGTAGGGCTGGCCGTAATTATCGACGCCGCGGACGCGCAGATGGATGTTTTTAACCCGCTCAATCAGCAGGTTCGCATCATGGCGATTGCCAAAGGTGGTGACGGCGATGAACTGGCTGGTGCGGCGCAGGCGGCCCAGCATATCCTGCCGGAAATTCGAGTGGTCCCAGACGCCCGCCAGCGCGGAAGGATGCAACATTTGCAGCAGCAAGGCGCTGATGCCGCCGCACAGCATAGAGGGAAAGTCGCCGTGCACGCGCCAGATGACGCTGTCCGGGCCAAACAGGCCGGGATCGCCGGGCGGCTGTGAAATATCGAACTCATTGAGCGCCAGCCCGTTGACGCGGAAAACCTGGTTCTGGATACGGTTGCGGATTGTGTTCATAGCAGTATGGCGGGGTTAAGCATTTGTTCCGTGTTCCCGGCACGCTGACCGGGAGCACGGCGTAACGCATGATTACTGATAGTTGAACTGTGCGTTCTGCGTACGGACAGAGTCAAGCCCGATCATTACATTGAACTTGCCCGGCTCCGCGACCTGCTGCATCTGCTGGTTCCAGAACGTCAGCGCATTGACGTCAATCTTAAAGCTTACCGACTGCGACTCGCCTGCTTTCAGCATAATACGCTTAAAGCCGCGCAGCTCGCGCACCGGGCGGCTGACAGATGCCACCGGATCGTTAAGATACATCTGCACCACCGTCGCACCGTCACGATCGCCGGTATTGGTTACCGTGACGCTGGCGTCTACCGTGCCGTCGTGCGGCATGGTGGGTGCCGACATCTTCACCGGCGAGACGCTGAACTGCGTATAGCTCAGACCGTAGCCAAACGGATAGAGCGGGCCGTTTACCGCGTCATAGTAGTGCGACGTGTATTTGTTCGGTTTGGCGAAGTTGTAAGGACGGCCTGTCGGCAGATGGTTGTAGTAGAGCGGGATCTGGCCGACCGAACGTGGGAAGGTCATCGGCAGCTTGCCCGACGGGTTATAGTCGCCGAACAGCACGTCGGCGATTGCATTGCCGCCTTCCGTGCCGCTGAACCAGGTCTCCACCAGCGCGTCCGCGATACGGTCTTCATTGACCAGCGTCAGCGGGCGACCATTCATCAGCACAATCACCAGCGGTTTGCCGGTGGCCTTCAGTGCCGCCAGTAGCTTCTGCTGGCTGGCCGGGATGCTCAGCTCGCTGCGGCTGGAGGCTTCATGCGCCATGCCCTGCGCCTCGCCGACCGCCGCGACCACCACATCGGCCTGCTTCGCCTTCTCTACCGCTTCGTCAATCATCGCCTGCGGCGTGCGCGGATCAACAGAGACCGCCTGCTCATAAAGATTGAGGAAATCCTGGATGCCTTTATTGTCGCTGACATTGGCCCCTTTCGCGTAGAGCAGCGTCGCTTTGCCAGCGGTCGCTTCACGCATCCCCTGAAGCAGGCTTACCGACTGCTTCGCCACGCCCGCCGCTGACCAGCTACCCATGATGTCGCGCTGGCTGTCGGCCAGCGGCCCGACCAGCGCAATGGTGCCTGAACGCTTCAGCGGCAGCGTTTCAAGACGGTTTTTTAGCAGCACAATACTCTTGCGCGCCACGTCGCGCGCTTCGGCGCGGTGCAGGCGGCTTTCCGCATTGGTATCCTGCGGATCGCTCTCTTTCGCCCCGAGGTGGCTGTAGGGATCGTTAAACAGCCCCATATCATATTTGACGTTGAGTACGTGGCGCGCGGCGTCGTCGATCTCCGCCTTTGTCACCGCCCCGCTCTTCACCAGATCCGGCAGATATTTGCTGTAGTACTCGTCGCTCATACTCATATCAATGCCCGACTTGATCGCCACGCGCACCGCATCCTGCGGATCGCTCGCCACGCCGTGCTTGAGCAGTTCTTTGATGGCGCCGTGATCGCTGATGGTGATGCCTTTGAATTTCCAGTCGTCGCGCAGCACTTTTTTCAGCAGCCAGCTGTCCGCCGTGGCAGGCACGCCGTTCAGCGAGTTGAGCGCCACCATCACGCCGCCGCTGCCCGCGTCCAGCGACGCTTTATAGGGCGGCAGATAGTCCTGGAACAGGCGCTGCGAGCTCATATCGACGGTGTTGTAATCACGTCCGCCTTCCACGCCGCCGTAGGCCGCGAAGTGCTTCACGCTGGTCATCACCGAGTAGCGATCGGCCGCGCTTTTGCCCTGCATCGCCTTCACCATGGTGCTACCCATCTGTGAGGAGAGCCAGGTGTCTTCACCAAATCCTTCAGAGAGGCGGCCCCAGCGCGGTTCACGGCTGACGTCGACCATCGGTGCCCAGGTCATATTCAGACCATCATCAGCGGCTTCATACGCCGAGACGCGCCCGACCTCGCTGACTGCGTCCAGATCCCAGCTGGCGGCCAGCGCCAGCGGAATGGGGAAAATAGTGCGCTGGCCGTGCACCACGTCGTAGGCAAAGAACAGCGGAATTTTCAGGCGGCTGAGCTGCATCACCTGATCCTGCATGGCGCGAATATCCTGTCGCGTCACGGTATTGAAAATCGCGCCGACCTGACCGTTATGGATCATGTCGCGAATCGCCTCTTTTGGGGTGTCCGGCCCCACGCTAATCAGCCTGAGCTGGCCGATTTTCTCGTCCAGCGTCATCTGGGTCAGAAGCTGGCTAACGAAGGCGTCGCGCGCCTGCTCGTTCATTGGGTGGGGACCAATCAACTCTTCAGCCAGTGCGGGTTGCAGAGCGAGGGAGACAGCGAGACTAACAGAGTAAATCCATTTCATCAGTTCGGGTTCTCTTAAGTGACTGCGCAATATCGAATAAACAGGCGGCAGTGTGCCACAAGTTGAGGATAGCAGGTAGCCGTTAGCGTCACACTGCCTCCCGCTGGTTGCTGACGTGCTACAGTAAGTGCGCCATGTAATGACAAGGGAGTTGCACATGATCCACTCAGCTTTACTCGCCGATCTCCGCCGCCTCGTCGGTGCTTCCCATTTGTTAACCGATACAGAACAGACCGCGCGCTATCGCAAAGGCTTTCGCTCTGGCGAAGGCGATGCGATGGCGGTGGTTTTTCCTGGTACGCTGCTGGAGCTGTGGCGCGTGCTGCAAACGCTGGTCAGCGCCGACGCCATTATCCTGATGCAGGCGGCCAATACGGGCCTGACGGAAGGCTCAACGCCCAGCGGCAGCGATTACGACCGGCCGGTGGTGATTATCAGTACGCGGCGTCTCGATAAGTTACAGCTCATTGATGACGGCAAGCAGGTGCTGGCGTTTCCCGGCAGCACCCTTTACCAGCTGGAGAAAATCCTGAAGCCGCTCAACCGCGAGCCGCATTCGGTAATTGGCTCCTCCTGTATCGGCGCGTCAGTGCTGGGCGGCATCTGCAATAACTCAGGTGGATCGCTGATTAAGCGAGGGCCAGCCTACAGCGAGATGGCGCTGTTTGCCCAGGTGGATGAAACGGGTAAGCTGAAGCTGGTGAACCATCTTGGCATCGATTTAGGCGCGTCGCCGGAAGAGATGCTGGGACGCCTCGATGACGAGCGCTGGCGGGCGGAAGATGTGCAGCACGACGGACGCCACGCCTCCGATCCCGACTATGCTGAACGCGTGCGGCACGTTGATGCCGACACACCTGCGCGCTTTAACGCCGACGCGCGCCGCCTGTTCGAAGCCTCTGGCTGTGCCGGCAAGCTGGCAGTGTTTGCGGTGCGACTGGACACCTTCCCCTGCGAACCGCAGCAACAGGTGTTCTATATCGGTACCAACGATCCGGCGGTGCTGAGCGATATCCGCCGCCATATCCTGGCGCACTTCACGCACCTGCCGGTCGCCGGTGAATATATGCATCGCGATATTTACGACATCGCCGAGGTGTACGGTAAAGATACCTTTCTGATGATCGATAAGCTGGGCACCGACAAAATGCCGCTGTTTTTCACCCTGAAAGGCCGCGTTGATGCCTGGCTGGCAAAGCTGAGCTTCGTGAAACCGCACTTTACCGATCGCCTGTTGCAGCGCCTCAGCGCCCTGTTCCCGGCGCACCTGCCGAAACGTATGAAGCAGTATCGCGATAAGTATGCCCATCACCTGCTGCTGAAAATGTCTGGCGCGGGCGTCGAAGAGGCGCGCGAATACCTGAAGGACTATTTCCGCGAAGGCGGCGGCGAGTTTTTCGAATGTGAAGGCAAAGAGGGCGCGCACGCCTTTCTGCACCGTTTCGCCGCCGCAGGCGCGGCAGTGCGCTACCACGCGGTGCACGCCGACGAGGTTGAGGATATTCTGGCGCTTGATATTGCGCTGCGCCGCAACGACCGCGACTGGTTTGAGACGCTGCCGCCAGAAATCAGCCAGTCGCTGAGCCATCGCCTCTATTACGGCCATTTTTTCTGCCATGTTTTCCATCAGGACTACATCGTAAAAAAAGGCGTGGACGCGCATGCGCTGAAAGAGCAAATGCTGGCGATTTTGCAGGCACGCGGCGCTCAATATCCGGCGGAGCACAATGTCGGTCATCTTTATCAGGCGCAGCCGCAGCTGGCCGCGTTTTATCGCCAGCTCGATCCGACAAATACCTTTAATCCCGGCATTGGCAAAACCAGTAAACTAAAAGGCTGGGCCGTTCGCGCTCGTTAGGGGCCAGCTGGCAGCGCTACGCGGCTGCGCAGAAGCCGGCGCTGGCGGGGAAAGTGCCGGTTCGCACGGCAAGCGCCATAGCCGTACTGAAACGCTGTAACCAGAAAAAAGGCTTCCTGCAGGAAGCCTTTGTTTTTTATATCAGGAAAGCGGTTCCGCCTCCGCTGGCTGCGCGCGCCGTTCGATGATCATGGTCTGCGGCGTCGAGAGCACAATCCCCTCTTTACGCAGCCGCGTCAAAATATCGAACAGCAGATCGCTTTTCGCCCCGGAAATCTGGCGCTGGCTGGCAACGTTGCCGGTCACGCTCAGCACGATGCCCTGCGGCGTTAGATCCTTAAAGGAGACCGATGGCTCTGGCGTCTCAAGAATACGCTCATTCTCGTTATAGACTTCCAGCAGCAGCTCTCGCACGCGCACCGGGTCAATATTGAGCGGGAAGGTCAGCAGGATAGTGACCACACCCTGCGCATTGCCCATGGTGGCGTTACGCACGTTCTGCGAGATGAACTGCGAGTTCGGCACGATCACCGTCGACTTGTCACCCAGCTGGATCTCGGTGGCACGGACGTTGATGCGGCGAATGTCGCCCTCAATGCCGCTAATGGTGACCAGATCGCCCACTTTTACCGGCCGCTCGGTCAGCAGGATCAGGCCCGAGATAAAGTTCTTCACAATCTCCTGTAAGCCAAAACCGATACCGACCGACAGTGCACTGACAATCCACGCCAGCTTGTTCCACTGCAGGCCCATTATCGAGAGCGTCAGCAGGATCACCAGCACATAGCCGATGTTGCTGAACAGCGTGATCAGCGACACGCGCATGCCCGCGTCCATGGTGGTTTTCGGCAGGAAATCGTTATCGAGCCAGCGACGCACGTTGCGCAGCACGTAGATGCCGACCACCAGACAGATAATCGCGTTGACCATGTGCGCCGGCACAATGTTCAGCGACTCCAGCCCTTTGCCGCCCCAGAACTCAATCGCTTTTTGCAGCAGCTCAATCGGCGTCGACGAGGCGAAGGTGCCGTTCAGCAGCGCCAGCGCAACAAAGCCAATCAGCAGCGTTTTGCCTAGCGCCGCCAGCAGCGTTGCCGCCTGTTGCAGGTGGCGCTCGTCAATATTCAGCAGCGCCTGCAGGCGTTTGCCGGTGGCGTTGTTAACAGAAAACAGGCTTTCGCAGCCGTCATTGACCAGATGGCTGAGGAAGTAGAACGAGCCAAACAGGATGCCGCACCACACCACTTCATAGCTCAGGAAGCGCGCCAGCGTGACGTAGCCGATAATCAGTGACAGCAGGATGGCCATCGCGGTAATGGTCAGGCCCAGCTGGATTAATCCCACCAGCGTAGAGCGCACTTCCGGAGTATTACCCGCATGCGCCAGGCGGCGGCGTACGCGGTTAGAACGCATGCTGATCGCCAGCGCCGTGCTGCCAATCAGCAGCGCCGTCAGGCCGTTGGCGAAAATCGTGGTGTTCAGGCTGGTGCCAACGGTGTAGTTAAAGTTTTCTACCGTCTGGAAAATAAACACCAGCGCGGCGGTAATCGGCGGAAAAGGCTTCAGCGCCAGCGCCACTTCATTGGAAATAGCGGGCAGGCGCCAGCTGGGTCGACGTGTGGAAAGCAGCGCACGACCCAGACCGGCGATCAGGCCGCAGAATACGCTGAGCTTGACGAGGCTGAGCACAAAATCCTGCACATCGCTGGAGACTTCATCGCGGCGGGCAAAAGCCAGCGCGGTAAAGTTAAAGGTCAGCACCACGGCGGCCAGCGTGGTCAGCGCAATCGCGGCGGCGAGGAAGCTGCGACGCAGCCGCCCTTCCGGCATTTTGTGGATGCTAATCCATGCCAGGAACTCCTCGCTGTAGCGGCGTCCCAGCGTCATGATCAGCATCGCCGCCAGCAGCCAGGCAACGGTGCCGAAACGGTATCCCGGCTCCCATGACAGCGCGGCGGTGTCTTTCAGTTCCTGCAAGAAGTCATCAATTTTCTCATTGTCGAGATCCTGCTTCACAAACAGCGGTGCCCAGAAGCGCGGGCCGAAGATACTGCCGGAATTAAGCGCCAGCTGGGTTTTCATCAGATCGCGGCGCAGGTTGGTGATCTGCGACGACAGCATCAGCGCGCTGTTTTTGATCCCGTCCGCCTGTTTGATCTGCTCGTCCAGCTTAGTTTTCTGGCTCTCCAGCGAGCTGCGCTTACGGGTCACTTCCGGCGTCTCTTTTACACCGCTGTCCGCTTTGGGCGCAGGGCCCAGCACCGCCAGCTGTGCGTCGAGCTGCTGTCGCTGCGGCTGGAGCGCCTGGGCCAGCGTATCGGCATTGCCCGACAGCTCCAGCGCCATCTCATTGAGCTGCGTCAGCTGGTTTTCGTTGGTCTGTCCCGACACCTGACCTTTGATCTTGTCGAGCACTTTCTGCATTTTTGGCAGTTCAACCGCCGCGTTCACTTTAGGCGCGGCGTCAGTTTGTTGCGCGGCATCGGCCGCATCGTCGTCTGCCATGCCCGAGGCGGGAACAAAAGCCACCGCCAGCAGCATTAACAGCGCGAAAAAGGAGCGTAACGTAAACATAAGAGTGAGATTCCAGCACAATTCAGACGATCGACCGTCGCCGTTCGCGCGTAGTTTAGGGCCAGGCGCACCGGGAAACTATAGGAATGCTGGCCGTTCTCGTCGAGTGGATTGCGGCGCTCGCGCGGGCGAGCGCCGGTAAAGGGTTATTCCACCACTGCCGCGCCGTGGACGTTGTTCACCACCAGCCCCGCCTTCTGCTTTTTATAGGCCAGCGCCGCCGCTGGCACGGGCGCGGCTTTACCCGTTTCCAGCCAGTCGCGCAGACGATTCGCATCGGCGAAATGGGTATATTTGCCGAACGCATCCAGCACCACCAGCGCCACCGGACGGTTGTTGATGACGGTGCGCATCGCCAGGCAGTGCCCTGCCTCGTCGGTGTAGCCGGTTTTGGTCAGCTGAATGCGCCAGTCGTTTTTGTAGACCAGATGGTTGGTGTTGCGGAACGGCAGCGCATAGCTCGGATGGGTGAACACTGCGGTCTGCTCTTTGGTGGTGCTCAGCTCACCCAGCAGCGGGTAGTCGCGCGTGGCGCGCAGCAGTTTGACCAGATCTTCGGCATTTGAGACGTTGCGCGTCGACAAGCCCGTTGGCTCAACGTAGCGCGTATGGGTCATGCCCAGCGCGCGCGCTTTGGCATTCATGGCGCGGATAAACGCGTCGTAGCCGCCAGGGTAGTGGTGCGCGAGGCTGGCGGCGGCGCGGTTTTCAGATGACATCAGCGCCAGCAGCATCATATTGCGACGGCTGATTTCACTGTTGAGTTTGACACGGGAAAAGACGCCGCGCATCTCTGGCGTGTGGCTAATATCTACGGAAATCCGCTCATCCAGCGACTGTTTGGCATCCAGCGCCACCATAACCGTCATCAGCTTGGTGATCGACGCGATAGGTCGTATGCGGTCAGGATGGCTGGAAAACAGCACCTTACCGCTATTGAGATCAACGATCATCGCGCTGCCGGAGGCAATTTGCGGCTCGGCAACCGGAGCCAGCTGGGAAAGTGAAGTAGCCGCCTGCGCGGGCGCAATGGCCTGAGCGCCGAACAGCAGCGCCAGCGAAAGCAGTGAATAACGAATGGTTACAGGCATCGTGTAAAAAAGTACCGATTAAGATATTACGCCGTGTTTGACACAGGCCGCCGCCGCAGAGCCGACCACGCGAAGGCTGGCAGCAGCATAATACGCGGAAGCGTAAGAAATTTCCTGGCGAGAATGTTTCCGGGCGTTAAAAAGCCCTGCGACAGCAATGTCGCAGGGCTTTTAGGATTCGGGCTAGCGTGCCCCGCTGCGAGACCTCACGTTAAAACAGCCGTGGTCCATATCCCCACAGCACCACGGTCAGCGCCAGCAGCACCTCAAATACCAGCACGCCAATCGCCAGCGTCGAGCCGGAAAAGCGCAGGCTTTCATCCCGGTCGATACTGAGGAACAGCGGAATGCCGATATAGAGTAAATAGCCGGTATAGACCAGGGCCAGCGCGCCGATCAGCACGCAGAGCCAGACCAACGGATAGAGCGCCACTATGCCGCTCAGGAACAGCGGCGTGGCGACATAGCCAGCGAACACCGTACAGCGCTGAATGCTCGGGCGCTGCGGGTAGTCACGCGCCATCCAGTGAATGACGCGACCCATCACCGCCACGCCGCCTAAAATAATCAGGTAAAACAAGACGCCGAGAGCGATCCCGGTAACCAGGTTGAGTTGGATATACTGCCCTTCGCCCAGATTCCAGCCCAGCTGCGTCGTGCCAATAAAGGCGCAGATCACCGGGATCGCCGCCATAAGCAGAACGTGATGGGTGTAATGGTGCGAAACGCTTTCGTTTTCTTGCTTGATGTCACGCATCTCCCGATCGGGATGCGCCATAAGACCCCAGACATGATTCATATAATCACCTCGCTGATGCGACAGGCTGCCCTGAATCCTTGCAGCTGACCTTCCAGGCAGCATCCCCTCAAGTATAAACGCCGTTGCTGCTTTTGTAGCCAGCGCGTCGGCAATCACCATAAAATTGTCGCCGGGCGCTAAGCCCACCGGAAGGATCGGAGGATGCGGTATAGAATGTAGGAATCGCGGACCAAAAAAGGGAGTTTACTTTTGCATTTTGATATCAACGGATTAATAACGCAGTATGGCTATCTGGCGCTGCTGATTGGCTGTATTGCCGAAGGGGAAACCTTTACGCTGCTGGGCGGCGTGGCGGCCCATGAAGGGTTACTGAACTTTGCTGGCGTGGTGCTGGCGGCGATGGCTGGCGGGGTAATTGGCGATGAGCTGCTTTACTGGATTGGCCGCCGCTACGGCACCAAAATTCTGCGCAAGCTGAAAAAACATCAGGATAAAGTGGTCAAGGCCAACCGACTGATCCAGCGACATCCCAGCCTGTTTGTTATCGGCGTGCGCTTTATGTACGGCTTCCGCATCATTGGCCCGATTATTATCGGGGCCAGCCGCCTGAAGCCAATGAAGTTTCTGCTGCTCAACATTATTGGCGCGGCGATTTGGGCGACAATCTTTGTCGCCCTGGGGTATTTCGCCGGCGGTATTATTGCGCCCTGGCTGCACAAACTCGACCAGCACCTGAAACATATTCTGTGGCTGGTGGCGGCCGTGGTATTTGCCTTTGCGCTGCGCTGGGTGATCCGTCGCTGGAACAACCGCCGCGCCGGTTAAATATCTTTCCCGCCGTAAAACTGCGGATTGGCCAGCATAAAGCCACCATCGACGATGAAAGACTGGCCGGTGGTGTAGCTGGCCCACTCCGAGCAGAGCCACGCCACCAGGCTGGCGATCTCCCGCACGTCGCCAGGCCGTCCAATAGGAATTTCCGGCGTCTTGATCTTCTGCGCATCGCCGTCGCCCATATTGTTCATTGGCGTGGCGATCGCGCCAGGCGCAACCGAGTTCACCAGAATATTATGTTTGATCAGGCTGATGGCCATCGATTTGGTCAGGCCACCCATCGCGTGTTTGGCTGCCGTGTAGGCAACCGCGTCAGGCAGCGGCGTATGTTCGTGCACCGAGGTAATATTGATGATGCGTCCGCCATCGCCCTGCTCCACCATTTTGCGTGCGGCAATCTGGCCGCAGACAAAGGCACCGTCGACATCTACGCTGAATACTTTGCGCCATTCGTCAAAAGGCGTGTCGAGGAATTCCGATTTGGCGTTGGCCCCGGCGTTATTCACCAGCGCATCAATACGGCCGAGCCGCGAGATAAGTTCAGAGAGCGAACGGCCGCCTTCCTGCGGATCGGCGAGGTCGAGATGAATGATTTCGGCGCGCTGGCCTTTATCGCGCACCAGGCGCGCCGTCTCTTTCGCGCCCTCTTCGTCGGAACGCCAGGTGATACCAAGATCGTAGCCAAGCTCCGCCAGCATTAGCGCGCTGGCGCGGCCAATGCCGGAATCTGATGCGGTCACAACGGCTACTTTGGTCTGGGATGGGGTCATCATTGTCTCCTCAGGATGTCGGGTAAGGTGAAGTATAGAAGTAATCCGGTTTTGTCCAGGCGCGGCCTCTGGTGCCGCTTTGTCTATAGTTAAGCTATTGCCCGCAACGGAGAGAAGGATGAGCAAGATAAAACGCCCGATTGAAGATCACGGCATCATTGGCGATTTGCGCACCTGTGCGCTGATCGCCAGTGACGGCACCATCGATTATCTCTGCTGGCCGGAGCTGGACAGTCCGTCGGTGTTTGCCGCCCTGCTCGACAGCGATGATGCAGGCCTGTTTTCGCTGGCACCAGAGTGGGAAGACGTGCGTCATCAGCAGATCTATTTGCCCGACACCAATATTCTTCAGACGCGCTGGCTGGGCGCAGACGGCGTTGCCGAGATCACCGACTACATGCCGATCTGTGACGACAGCAAAAAGCTGCCGCGCCTGATCCGCCGTATCAAAATGGTGCGAGGCAGCGCCTGGTTCAACATGCGCTGCGCGCCTCGCCATGACTATGCACGCGCCGAAACCCGCGCCGAAGCCGCAGGCGACTGCGTTGATTTTCTCGCGGTAAACCAGCCTGGATTACGCCTCGCCGCCACCGTGCCGCTGACCTGCGAGGCGCATGCCGCCACCGCCCGTTTTGAGCTGAAGGCGGGCGAGCATGCCGAGTTTGAATTAGGCAGCGTAGAGGATGCGCACGTTAAGGTCGTTGCCACCGAAACCTGCTTTGAAGAGACCATCAACTACTGGCGGCGCTGGAGTAAAAAGAGCAATTACAACGGCCGCTGGCAGGAGATGGTGCAGCGCTCGGCGCTGGCGCTTAAACTGCTGACCTCCAGCCAGCACGGCTCTATCGCGGCGGCGGCGACCTTTGGCCTGCCGGAAGAGCTGGGCGGCGTGCGCAACTGGGATTACCGCGCCTCCTGGATCCGCGACGCCTCTTTCAGCATGTATGCGCTGATGCGCCTCGGCTATGTTGATGAAGCCAAACACTTCACCCACTGGGTCGGGCGCTGCGTCGAGAACAGCCACCACGACGAAATGCGTCTACAGGTGATGTATCGCCTCGACAGCGGCACGGAGCTGCACGAAATTGAACTGCTCAATCTCTCCGGCTACGCCGACTCGCGCCCGGTGCGCATCGGCAATGACGCCTGGCAGCAGACGCAGCTCGATATTTACGGCGAACTCATGGACGCGGTCTATCTGGCGAACAAGTATGGCGAAGCGATTTCGGAACGCGGCTGGCAGCACGTTTCGCAGATGATCGATATGGTGTGCGACAACTGGAACCAGCCTGATGCCGGTATCTGGGAAATGCGCGGCGAGCCAGAACATTTTCTCCACTCGCGCCTGATGTGCTGGGTGGCGCTGGATCGCGCGCTGCGCCTCGGCATGAAGCGTTCATTGCCGATGCCCTATGCGCGCTGGGACAGTGCGCGCAGTGAAATCCGCGCGGACATCTGGAAAAATTTCTGGAATGACGATCGCGGCCATTTTGTTTCGACGCGCCATGGCGACTATCTCGATGCCTCGATGCTGCTGATGCCGCTGGTGCGTTTCGTGGGCGCAACCGATCCCGAGTGGCTGTCGACGCTCGACGCCATCAAGCGTGAGCTGGTGAGTGACGGCATGGTGCGCCGCTACAATATCAGCGAGACGCCTGCCGACGGCTTAACCGGCTCGGAAGGCTCTTTCGGTGCCTGTTCGTTCTGGTATGTGGAGTGCCTGGCGCGCGCCGGACGCATCCACGAAGCGCATTTCGAATTTGAGAAGCTGCTGAGCTATGCCAATCCGCTCGGTTTGTACGCCGAAGAGTTCGACAGCCACGGCCGCGCGCTGGGCAATATGCCGCAGGCGCTGACCCATCTGGCGCTGATTAGCGCGGCGTTTTTCCTTAACCGCAAACTCAGTGGAGAAGTGACTTTATGGCAGCCCTGACGGCAACCGCCCGGATAGTTAACGCAGCCATTTACCTAAAGTCTGCGATGGCTGCTAAAATCCTGATTCACAATGTCGAAACAATGCCCATATAATGTGCAGCCGGTCACGCTGACTGGTACGGGTTCGATAAACTGACAAGCCTGCAAACAGGCCATAACGACTTGTAAAATATGAAAATGATTCGCGCGTTCGCTTCAATGGCTTTGGCTCTGGCTGCATTCAGCCAGTCCGCTTTTGCCGTGGTATACCCTTTACCGGCGGCAAACAGCCGTCTGATTGGGCAAAACATAGAGATCACTGTCCCGCAGGACAATAAACTGCCGCTGGAAGCTTTTGCGGCGCAGTACCAGATGGGCCTCAGCAATATGCTGGAAGCCAACCCGGGCATGGATGTCTATCTGCCGCAGGCAGGCAAGAAAATGATTGTTCCGCAGCAGCTGATCCTGCCTGACGCCCCGCGCGAAGGCATTGTGATCAACAGCGCGGAAATGCGTCTCTACTACTACCCGAAAGGCACGAAGACCGTTGTGGTGCTGCCAATTGGTATCGGTGAATTAGGCAAAGATACGCCGGTTAACTGGACCACCACGGTACAGCGCAAGAAAGATGGTCCAACCTGGACGCCGACCAAAGCGATGCATGCGGAATACGCGGCGCGCGGTGAAAGTATGCCAGCGGTGTTCCCGGCCGGTCCGGATAACCCGATGGGCCTGTACGCGCTCTATATTGGTCGCCTGTATGCTATCCACGGCACTAACGCCAACTTCGGTATTGGCCTGCGCGTCAGCCACGGCTGCGTGCGCCTGCGCGCCGACGACATTAAATGGCTGTTCGACAACGTGCCGGTCGGTACGCGCGTTCAGTTCATTGACCAGCCGGTCAAAGCCACGGTTGAGCCGGACGGTTCTCGTTATGTAGAGGTGCACAACCCACTCTCTACCACCGAAGAGCAGTTTAACTCGCGTGAGCTGGTGCCGATTACGCTGACCTCTGCGGTGACGAAAGTGATTACTGACGCCAGCGTCAGCCAGGATCAGGTCAATGCGGCGATCCAGAGCCGTACCGGTATGCCGACTAAAGTGAACGGCGTTGCTGACAGCGTGCAGACTGCGCCGACCGAAGTACCGGAAACGCAGGATGCGCAGCCGAAAGAAGAGCCGATGACGCCAGTTACGCCACAGGGCGCTAACGCGGCCGATCCTAACGCTGCGCAGCAGGCGCAGCCGGTTGCGGCTGATAACGCTTCATAAGGTTATTTAGCTGTATAAAAGCCCGCGCTTGCGGGCTTTTTTATTGGCTTGTATAGCAGGTTACGTTATTTGCCCAGCAGCTCTTTTCGCACAATTTCTGCACCCGCGCTTAACGCCTTTAACTTACCGTTCGCCACGCGACGGGGCAGCGGGATCATGCCACAGTTGGTGCAGGGATAGAGTTTATCGGCATCAACAAACTGCAGCGCTTTTCGCAGCGTACTGGCAACATCCTCGGGCGTTTCAATGTTGTTTGTCGCCACGTCAATCGCGCCGATCATCACTTTTTTGCCACGAATCAGCTCGATAAGATCCATGGGAACATGCGAGTTCTGGCACTCCAGGGAGATAATATCGATAGATGACTTTTGCAGCTTAGGGAAAATCTCTTCGTACTGGCGCCACTCTGACCCCAGCGTCTTTTTCCAGTCGGTATTGGCTTTGATGCCGTAGCCGTAGCAAATATGCACGGCCGTTTCGCACTTCAGCCCTTCGACGGCTCGCTCCAGAGCAGCGATTCCCCAGTCATTGACCTCATCGAAAAAGACGTTAAATGCGGGTTCATCAAACTGAATAATATCGACGCCGGCAGCCTCTAACTCTTTGGCTTCCTGGTTAAGAATTTTGGCAAATTCCCAGGCCAGTTTTTCGCGGCTTTTGTAATGACTGTCATAGAGCGTATCGATCATGGTCATCGGGCCGGGCAAAGCCCACTTAATCGGCTGGCTGGTTTGCTGGCGCAGGAATTTAGCATCCTCAACGAAAACAGGTTTTTGACGGCTTACTTCGCCCACTACCGTCGGCACACTGGCGTCATAGCGATCGCGGATTTTAACAATCTCACGCTTTTCGAAATCCACGCCGCTCAGGTGTTCGATAAAGGTGGTGACGAAATGCTGGCGCGTTTGTTCGCCGTCGCTGACAATATCGATACCCGCCTGTAGCTGGTCGTCCAGACATAAACGCAGGGCGTCCTTTTTACCTTCAGCTAATTCCGTATCCTGTAATTTCCAGGGCGACCAGAGTGTCTCTGGCTGTGCCAGCCAGGAAGGTTTCGGTAAACTACCAGCAGTCGACGTGGGTAATAACTTTTTCATTAAAGATAACCTTGTATTTTGTTAATCAAAGAACGGAATGCGCTGCCCACTGCTCGAGAAGGGTGCGGTAAGGTTTAATGAATTTTTCGTCAGTAAACTTCCCTTGCTCAACCGCCAGCTGGCTACGTTCTTCGCGGTCGTAAACAATCCGGGTTAAAGAGTAATCCTGGTAATTCAGGCTTGGCTGGTATATTTTCCCGGCGGCTGAATTGGCGTTGTAGATTTCAGGCCGGTAAATCTTTTGGAAGGTCTCCATCGTGCTGATGGTGCCAATAAGCTCAAGCTCGGTGTAATCGCTCAGCAGGTCACCGCTAAAGTAAAAAGCCAGAGGCGCTACGCTGTTTGCAGGCATGAAATAGCGAACCTGCAACCCCATTTTTGCGAAATAACGATCGGTCAGGGAAGGCACATCTTGCTGATATTCTATGCCCAGAACGGGATGGTGGTTATAGGTTCTGTGGTAGACATTTTTACTTGAAACGCTCAGGCAAATAACCGGCTTCTTCGCAAAATTCTCTTTGTAACTCGCAGAGTCAACGAAACGCTTGAATATATTCCCATGCAAATTACCGAAATTTTCCGGGATGCTAAATTCAGCTTTGTCTTTATTATGCTCTGACAGCAGCACGCTGAAATCGTAGTCGCGCACGTAAGAAGAGAAGTTATTGCCGGTAATGCCGTCGATACGCCTGTTGGTTTTATGATCGATGATATTGGTTTTCAACACTTCAATGACCGGGAAGGCGCTGCTATTGCCAGCGCGATGGATAGTCATCTCTGCGGAGACAATTTCAATTTCGACGGAATAACGATCGCCTTTGGGGTTGTCCCAGTGCGCGAGGGAATTAAAGCGATTATTAATCATCGTCAGGGTGTTGCGCAGATTTTCCTGACGTTTCTCACCCCTGGCTAAATTAGCGAAGTTAGTGGTGATACGCGTATTGTCTGAGGGGTTGTAATTCTCGTCGAAGGAAATTTTCTTAATCGCAAAGCTGAAATCGCTGTTCATCGTAATCCGGCATCCTGATCTTCAATATCAAGCCTGGCCCTGCTTCTGCTTTACAGGCTCCCGGATTTTTCCGGGTTTCCTGTGCGCCAGACTTCATATTATCTAAAGTTATTAACACTCCTTACTTTATGCCTGATTCGCTGGTTGCGGAAAAGTGATTTGATTTCAACAAACATGAACGAATTTCATGATCGGTGTTAAAGAGATGAGAAAGGTTGTTGCAGAGGCGACGCCTCTCCAACCCACAGATTCAGACCGGTCAGACCCCCGATGCGCTTTGACCCGCTAAGCGCCAGATTTTCTCACGTACCGCGGTCTGCTGCGCTTCATCACATCCGACCTCCAGCTCACCGAAAAGCAGCCAGATTTTCTCTTCCAGCATTTGTTGCTCCTGCTGGCGTGCGGAGAGACCTTTTTGCACCTCTTGCGTCTGCTGTTCACCTTGTCTGGCGGATTTGCTGATCATAAAGACTCCTTTACCTTAGTCGGCGGTTTTCGTGGCGGGAACCCGAGCAATTAAGCCCAATATTTAATGCGATAATATGTTGTGAATTTCCGTCAGGAGCAGATTTTATTCCTGAGGATAAATAATCATGGTCGAATAAATGAGGATTACAAGGAAGATCGGGAGAACCCAGCGGGCTTGACTGCTAAAGCGTGCAGAGACGTGCGTTGTGGCAGGCAATCAGGATAGTGAAAGGATATGCGTTCCCTGATAACAGGATTTTGCCAGGGCGGCGGAGCCAGGCATCGGGAAATGCTGGCTAACTGAACATCTCCGCCTGGGTTTATAGCCGCCGCCGCTCAGTGCCGTCAGCGGACATTTTCATCTTATTTTTTCTTATTGAGCAGGGATTTTAAATCGGCGAAGGGGTTATAGGTTGCCGCTTCAACATCCTTTTGTGCGTCCTCCCCGGCGATCACCGTCGTGCCGTACTGGTCAGCCTCGGTGTACTTCGAGTGCTCATGGTCGTGGCAATAGAGACACAATAGCTCCCAGTTGCTGCCATCTTCCGGGTTGTTGGTGTGGTCGTGATCGATATGGTGGACCGTTAGTTCACGCAGGTTCGAGTAAACAAACTCGCGCGCGCAGCGTCCACATACCCACGGATAGATTTTTAACGCTTTTTCACGGTAGCCACTTTCCAGCCGCGAGTAGTTTTTAGGGATCAGAGCCATTGCCGATGTTACCTGTTTTAAAGAGATCGTCTTACGTTTGCGTCAGGCAGCTTTGCCTGCTTAACAGGGTACTGCAAGTTGCCGGGTAAGTCCGCTATTCATCACCTGTTGGTGCGCTATTTCTTTGGCCGCCGCAGCGCCAGCCAGCCTGCTGCGCAGGTAAAAGCCAGCACCACCAGCACCAGAATCACAAAGCCGTGCGCATTGCCCGCCAGCGGAATGCCGCCGACGTTCATACCGAAAAATCCCGCGACGATATTGATCGGCAGCGCCAGCACGGTAATCACGGTTAACAGAAACAGCGTGCGGTTGCTCTGCTCCATCAGGCGCGCGGCAATCTCCTCCTGTAGCAGCCGAATACGCTCCATCAGGCTGGCGAGATCGTTAAGCACCACGCTGAACTCCTCGGTAAAGGCACGCAGCTCACGCAGCGTATCGCGATTCAGCCAGGCAGGCGGCCGGTTAAGCAGGCGAAACAGCGCGGCGGGTTCGGGTGCCAGCAGGCGCTGAATCCGCAGCAGCATACGGCGCAGATGCCCGAGCTCGCTGCGGTTCGCCTTAATGGCCTGGCTCAGCAACCGTTCCTCAATCGTGTCCACGGCGAGGCTGGTGCGCCGCACTACCTGCTCCAGCTGGCGCTCCTGCTCGCCCAGCAGGCTCAGCAGCATCTCTTCAGCATTGAGGAAAGCGCAGGCGTGCAGGCGCTGCTGCATGCGCTCAATCATGCCCACCTGCCGGTAGCGTGCGCTGACCAGCAGCTGGCGGCGGCACCAGATCCACAGCGTGGCGTTCTGTGCGTTGTGCTCCTCTTGCTGGAAAGTCACGTCATTAAGCACCGCCATCAGCGCTTCGCCCTGCTCCGCCAGCCGGGTACGCGACGAGGCCGAACGTATCTCCTCGAAGAAATCTTCATCAACCTGAAAGTGGCTCTGAATCCAGTGCTGGGCGCGGGCGTGATTGAGGTTGATATGCAGCCAGAGAAACTCGCCGTCTTGTCGGGAATGTTGGCCAGCCAGCACCGCCTCACGCGCGTTGAGGCGGCGCGGTGGCGCATCGGGCGAAATCAGATAGCCGTGGATCAAACCCGCTACCTCATCGTCAAAATCGCATTTATTTGGCGCAAGCAACAGGTCAGAAACCATGAACGGGAATCTATCGAAGAGCGGACCAGATCCATAGCCTGATGCAGAGTGATGACAGAATAATGACAGCGCCAGCACGATATCATTGTTCTGTCACACAAAGCGCGTATCACCTGGCAGTATTGGGCGCGAGCAGGGCGCGCCCGTTATCCCATACCGAGGTGTTTATGAGCGAAAACAGCTTAGCGTCATCCCAGGCGGCTGGCGGACGTCCGGATCTGACTGGCAAACGCAACCGATTTTCAAAACCGCTGTTCTTTCTTTTACTGGTCGCAGGATTATCTTTCGCTGGCTTCAATTTGTTTAGCGACGTGCAGGAAACTGGCGCGCCGGTCACCAGCTATGTGCCCTTCTTTTTACTCGGACTGGCGCTGGTGATCGCGCTGGGATTTGAGTTCGTCAACGGTTTTCACGACACCGCCAATGCGGTGGCGACGGTGATCTACACCCATTCGCTGACGCCCGGCGTCGCGGTGGTCTGGTCGGGCTTATGTAACTTTCTTGGCGTGCTGCTTTCCAGCGGCATCGTGGCGTTCGGTATTATCTCGCTGCTGCCGGTTGAGCTGATTTTACAAGCGGGCAGCGGCGGCGGCTTCGCCATGGTTTACGCGCTGCTCTTCTCCGCGATTATCTGGAACCTGGGCACCTGGTATCTCGGCCTGCCCTCCTCTTCATCGCATACGCTGATCGGCTCCATTATCGGCGTTGGCGTCGCCAATGCGCTGCTGCACGGCCGCAGCGGCATGAGCGGCGTGGACTGGGATCAGGCAATCAAGATTGGCTATTCGCTGATCCTGTCGCCGCTGGTGGGCTTTATCTGCGCCGCGCTGCTGCTGCTGGCGATGAAGGCGTTTATCCGCAATCGTGAACTCTATGAAGCGCCAAAAAGTAATGAACCGCCACCGGCCTGGATCCGCGGTCTGTTGATCCTCACCTGTACCGGCGTCTCTTTCGCGCACGGCTCCAACGACGGGCAGAAAGGCATGGGGCTGATTATGTTGATTCTGGTCGGCACGATGCCCATTGCCTATGCGCTAAACCGTTCGCTGCCGCCGGATCAGATCCCGCGTGTAGCGGCGCTGGCGCAGGTCACTGAGCACCAGCTATTGCAGCTGCAACCCGCCAGCGCGCGTCCGCCGGTATCGCGCGAGGTGCTCACTGACTATGTGCGCACCAACGAGATGAACCCCAACGTGCTGCCCGCGCTGGCGTTAACGCTGGGCGACATCAGCGACCAGATCCGCCGCTACGGCTCGATGGAGGCTATCCCGGCGCAGGCGGTCTCTAACACCCGTAACCAGATGTACCTGACCTCAGAATCGATCAAGCATCTCCAGACAAATAAAGTGGCGATCCCGGAAGAGACGCAGCGCAACCTGACGGCGATTAAGCAGGAGCTGGACAGCGCCACGCGCTTTATTCCGATGTGGGTGAAGGTGGTGGTGGCGATTGCGCTCGGGCTTGGCACCATGGTTGGCTGGCGGCGGATTGTAGTCACCGTTGGCGAACGCATCGGCAAGACCCATCTTAACTACGCGCAGGGTGCCAGCGCCGAACTGGTGGCGATGGCGACCATCGGCGCGGCGGATAGCTTTGGCCTGCCGGTGTCAACCACGCATGTGCTGTCATCCGGCGTGGCGGGCAGCATGGCGGCCAACCGCTCTGGCCTGCAACTCGCCACGCTACGCAATCTGGCGATGGCGTGGGTTCTGACGCTGCCGGTTTCCATTCTGCTGGCTGCCGGGCTTTACGCCCTTTTTTCGCAGTTCTGATCGAAAGGCGTGGCGCTAAGCCGCGCCGCTACCGCGCTGCATCAGGCGCAGCGTCATGCAAAATGCGCCCAGTACCATCAGCGCTGCCGCCAGATAGACCGACTGCATGCCCCAGTAGCCAATCAGCAACCCTGCCACCGGCCCGGTCAGGCCTAATCCCAGATCGAGAAACGCCGAGTAGACGCCCAGTGCCGATCCCTGGTCCTGCCGTTCGACCTGCTTTACCGCCTCGACGCCGAGCGCCGGGAATATCAGTGAAAAGCCGCAGCCGGTGAGCAGCGCGCCGAGATCGACCAGCAGACTGGTCTCCGCCTGCCAGATAATCAGCAGGCCCGCGCACTCCAGCAGGAAGGAGACAAGCGCGACCTTTAGCCCGCCGAAGCGCGTAATCGCGCGACTGAACCCCAGACGGAATAAGACAAAACCCAGGCTAAACAGCGACAGCGCAAAGGCTGCGCCGCTCCAGTCGCGGCTGGCAAAGTAAAGGGTAATAAAGGTCGAGATCACACCGAAGCCGATGGTGCCAAAGCCGAGCGCCAGGCCGAACAGCCAGACGCGGGAAAAGACGCGGTGAAACGGGATGCGCTGGCCCTGGCTGACATCAACCGCTGGTTTACGGCTCGCCAGCACGTAGCCCACCACGCCCATCAGCGCCACCAGACCGGCAAAGCCGCCAATCCCCAGCCCCTGATTGAGCATCACGCCGAGCGGCGCGCCAATCGCCATCGCAAGGTAGGTGGCGACGCCGTTCCAGGAGATAACGCGTGCCGTCTGCAGCGGCCCGACGATATTCATGCCCCACAGCGTCGAGCCGGTGCTGCTGAAGCTTTCGCCGACGCCGAGGAACAGGCGTCCAACCGCCAGCAGCAGCAGGCTCAGCAGCGGCCAGTCGCGACACAGCGCGGCAATAATGGTCAGCACGCCGCTCATGCCGCAGCAAAGCGTGCCCAGCATCACCACGCGTTTCGGGCCGAGGCGGTCAGCCAGACGGCCCGACTGCGGACGGCTCAGCAGCGTGGCGAAATATTGCAGGCTAATGATCAGGCCCGCAATAAAGGAGCTGAAGCCGAGCTGGTTATGCACAAAGCCGGGCAATACCGCCAGCGGCAAGCCGACCGACAGGTAGCAGAAGAAGGTGAAGATCAGGACAGAGAGAATGCGTTTGTTGAGTTGACCGTTAGTCAGTACCGCGACATCAGACATAGCAGGCTGGCTTGTTGTGAAAAATGGCTTTCACTATACGCTTAGCCTGCTAATGGGTCGCCTGAATTTTTGTCACAGGGCCAGGGTAATGGCCTGCCGATCAATCACCTCGGCGATAGCGGAGGAGTTTTTCAGCGTGCGGATTTCGGTAAACAGCCCGTCGGCCTGCGGGTAGGCTTTACGCAGGTAGCCGAGCCACTGCTTGATGCGCGCCACGTGGTAAAGCCCGGTATCGCCCTGCTTCTCCAGCCGCGTGTACTTTTGCAGCAGCGCGACCACGTCAGGCCAGGCCATCGGCGCTTCGTTGTATTTGACTACCCGGCTAAGGTTGGGCACGTTGAGCGCGCCGCGACCGATCATCACTGCATCGCAGCCGGTGATGCGCAGGCAATCCTGGGCGCTCTGCCAGTCCCAGATCTCACCGTTCGCCACCACCGGAATACGCAGCCGCTGGCGGATTTCGCCGATCGCCTGCCAGTTGATCGCCTCAGCGCGGTAGCCATCCTCTTTCGTGCGGCCGTGCACCACCAGCTCGCTGGCACCCGCCTGCTGCACCGCGTCGGCAATTTCAAAGCGGCGCTCGCCGGAATCCCAGCCGAGACGCACTTTTACCGTGACCGGCAGATGCGCAGGCACCGCCTCGCGCATCGCTTTCGCGCCGCGGTAGATCAGCTCTGGGTCTTTGAGCAAGGTGGCACCGCCGCCGCTGCCGTTCACCAGCTTCGACGGGCAGCCGCAGTTAAGATCGACGCCCCATGAGCCCAGCTCTGCTGCGCGCGCCGCGTTCTCCGCCAGCCACTCGGGATACTGGCCGAGCAGCTGCAAACGCACCCGCGTGCCAGATGGCGTGCGGCTGGCGTTATGCAGCTCAGGACAAAGGCGGTGGAACGATTTGACCGGCAATAGCTGATCCACCACGCGCAAAAACTCGGTGATGCAGAGGTCATAGTCGTTGACCTCGCTCAGCAGCTCGCGTACCAGCGAGTCCAGCACGCCCTCCATTGGGGCCAGCAAAACTCGCATGGCGTTACGCGGTTCCGGTTTTCTTCATGGCTGGACGACGCGACGGACGTGCAGGCTTATCGCCCTGCGCAGCCTGGCCCTGACGGCGCGGCTGTGGAGCAGCACGCTTGTCGCCCTGCGGACGTGACGACGGCGCGCCGCCCTGTCCACGACCGCGACCACGCGGCTGCTGTTGCTGCTGACGGCCGTTCTGAATCGGCTCCGCCTTGATGCTCGGATCCGGCTCGTAGCCCGGCACCGCCAGACGTGGGATTTCACGCTTCAGCAGGCGCTCGATGTCGCGCAACAGCTTGTGCTCATCGACACAGACCAGCGACAGCGCGGCACCGGTTGCGGCAGCGCGACCGGTACGGCCGATGCGGTGCACGTAATCTTCCGCCACGTTCGGCAGCTCATAGTTCACCACGTGCGGCAGCTCTTCAATGTCAAGGCCACGCGCGGCGATGTCGGTCGCCACCAGCACGCGGATCGCACCGGTTTTAAAATCGGCCAGCGCGCGGGTACGTGCGCCCTGGCTTTTATTGCCGTGGATCGCCGCGGCGGTGATGCCGTCTTTATTCAGCTGCTCCGCAAGGTGGTTGGCACCATGCTTGGTACGGGTGAACACCAGCACCTGCTGCCAGTTGCCCTCGCCGATCAGCTGGGAGAGCAGCTCCCGCTTGCGCTTCTTGTCGACGAAGTGCACCTGCTGCGACACCTGCTCTGAGGCGGTATTGCGGCGCGCCACTTCAACCTGCTCCGGGTTGTGCAGCAGTTTTTCCGCCAGCGCTTTGATGTCGTCGGAGAAGGTCGCAGAGAACAGCAGGTTCTGGCGCTTAGCCGGCAGCTTAGCCAGCACGCGACGAATGTCGTGGATAAAGCCCATATCGAGCATACGGTCCGCTTCGTCCAGCACCAGCACTTCGATCTGTGACAGATCGACCGCGTTCTGGTGTTCCAGATCGAGCAGACGGCCCGGCGTGGCGACCAGGATATCAACCCCGCCGCGCAGCTTCATCATCTGCGGGTTAATGCTGACGCCGCCGAACACCACCAGCGAACGCAGTTGCAGGTATTTGCTGTAGTCACGCACGTTTTCGCCAATCTGAGCGGCCAGTTCGCGCGTTGGCGTCAGGATCAGCGCGCGTACCGGGCGACGGCCACGGCCTGATGCAGGCTGGGTAGAAAGTTTTTGCAGCAGCGGCAGCGTAAAACCGGCGGTTTTGCCGGTGCCGGTCTGCGCGCTGGCCAGCAGGTCGCGGCCGGAGAGCACCACAGGGATCGCCTGGCGCTGAATAGGCGTTGGTTCACGGTAGCCCTGTTCGGCGACCGCACGCAAAATATCGGCACTCAGGCCGAGAGAGTCAAAAGACATTAAGTGTGTTACTCCGGTCCGCCCTGACCGCGATTCACGGTGTAGTTTTCAGGGGGGATAGTGACGCCAGCCGACGGCTAACGTGTGAAAAGGGCACAAACTACGATGCGTAAGGCAGGCAGTGTAGCAGCTTTCGCTGCAGGGTGCGAGAAAGGCACGCGGCGCGAAAGATATTGTGCCAGAAAGCAAAAAGCCACCCTAGGGTGGCCTGGTTTTACCGCGCCGCCGTTTAGCTGCGCTTCTTTTCGATGCGTCCTGCTGGCTCTTTCGCCAGCAGCGAGACCAGCGCCGGTCCCACCAGCATCACCACGCCCAGCGTGCCGATCAGCAACGCGTTGTGTACATAGCGTGAGACAATGAACAACGTCATCATCGCCGCGCCAAAGTAATAGGTGGTGGTCGCTTCTTCAAGATAATCACCGATGCTACGCAAACGAACACTACGCTGCAGGACCAGCATGGCGATAAACACCACGGCATAGGCGGCTACCAGCGTGCTGCACACTTCGATCAGAGCTTTATGTTTCCAGCCCCAGACCAGCGCGGCGATCACCAGCGCATGCATAGCAATATGCACGCAGGTTTGTCCGGTGATGATTTGAACACGATTAGACCATTTCATTCGTTTCTCCTGGCAGACCCAACAGGTCGCCCAAGTGCAACCGGCACAGGCCGGTAACGGTTTCCTCAATGTAAAGCAATTTTCGGATAACGCCCTAAATTTCCCCTCTCATCCGCACCCGTTTGTGACAAAGACTACACTTTACTTTTGTTGCTGATGAAAAGGAGTGCGTCGAGAGTATGCCACAAACTAAGCAAGGATTTTCCCTTAAAGTCCTGACGATCAATACCCACAAGGGATTCACCACCTTTAACCGCCGCTTCATCTTGCCGGAACTGCGTGAAGCGGTACGCGCCACATCGGCGGATATTGTGTTCCTGCAGGAGGTCATGGGCACACATGCCATTCACCCTTTGCACCATGAAAACTGGCCTGGCACGCCCCACTACGAGTTTTTGGCCGATACCATGTGGAACGATTTCGCTTACGGGCGCAACGCGGTTTACCCGGAAGGGCACCACGGGAACGCGATTTTGTCACGCTTTCCGATTCTGGAGTATGAAAATCGTGATATTTCTGTTGCCGGAAGTGAAAACCGCGGCATGTTGCACTGTAAAATCACCCTGCCAGAGCCGCACGGCACGCTGCACGTTATCTGCGTGCATCTTGGCCTGAAGGAGGCGCACCGCCACGCGCAGATGAAGATGATGTGCGACATGGTGGCCTCACTGCCGCACGATGCGCCGCTGGTGGTGGCAGGTGACTTTAACGACTGGCAGCTGCGCGCTAACCGCATTTTGAAACATGGCGCGGGATTGAAAGAGGTCTTTAGCATGAAACACGGCCGCCCGGCACGTACCTTCCCGGCGCGCTTTCCACTGCTGCGCCTTGACCGTATCTATGTGCGTAACGCGACCGTCAGCCATCCCTGGGCGCTTCCGCGCAAACCCTGGTCACATTTGTCCGATCACGCCCCGCTCGCCGTGGAGATTCACCTATGAAATTTGAATGGCGAGAAGGCAATAAACTGCGCCTGTTAGAAAACGGCGAAGAATTTTTCCCGCGCGTCTTCGGTGCTATCCAGCGTGCTGAACGCACGGTGCTGCTGGAAACCTTTATCCTGTTTGAGGATGAGGTGGGCAACGCGCTGCACCGCGAGCTGCTGGCTGCTGCGCAGCGCGGCGTAAAGATTGAAGTGATGGTGGACGGCTACGGCTCGCCCGATCTTTCTGACCAGTTCGTCAATAGCCTGACGGCCGAAGGGGTGCGTTTCATCTACTACGATCCGCGCCCGCTGGTGATGGGGATGCGCACTAACGTCTTCCGTCGCCTGCACCGCAAAATCGTGGTGGTGGATGAGGATATTGCCTTTGTCGGCGGCATCAACTTCTCTGCCGAGCACAACACCAGCTACGGCCCGGAAGCCAAACAGGATTATGCGGTCGAAGTGAAAGGCCCGATTGTGGCCGATATTACCGCTTATGTGCGCCAGGCGATGGGCAGCGAAGCGGTGACGCGCCGCTGGTGGGGAGGCCGCTCGCACCGCCCTGCCGTCAATGCGACGCCCGGCAATGCCCAGGTGCTGTTCGTCTATCGCGACAATGACGATCACCGTGACGACATCGAAAAGCACTATCTCGACATGCTGCGCACGGCGGAAGAGGATGTGATTATCGCCAACGCCTACTTTTTCCCGGGCTATCGTCTGCTGCGCGAAATGCGCAGCGCGGCCCAGCGCGGCGTCCGCGTCCGGCTGATCGTGCAGGGCGAGCCAGATATGCCGATTGTCAAAGTCGGCGCAGAGCTGCTCTATAACTATCTGGTGGATGCTGGCGTAGAAGTTTATGAATACATTCGCCGACCGCTGCATGGCAAGGTGGCGGTTCAGGATCAGCAGTGGTCTACCGTTGGCTCCAGCAACCTCGATCCGCTGAGCCTGTCGCTCAACCTTGAGGCCAACCTGATTGTGTATGACCGCGGCTTCAACCAGACGCTGCGCGACAACCTGGAAGGCCTGCTGGCAAGGGATTGCCAGCGCGTCCAGGAGGATCAGCTGCCGCCGCGCAACTGGTGGCAATTGACCAAGAGCGTGGTGGTGTTCCATTTCTTACGCCATTTCCCGGCGATTGCGGGCTGGCTTCCCGCCCATACGCCGCTGATTGCCCAGGTCGATCCGCCTAAGCAGCCGGAGATGGAGACGCAGGACCGTGTCGAAACGAATAACGAAGGGGCGAAATCCTGATGGCAAAAAAACACTCCAAATGGAGCCTGGCGAAGAAGGTACTTACCTGGCTGTTTTTTATCGCAGTGATTGTGCTGCTGGTGGTCTATGCGCGCAAAGTTAACTGGCAAGACGTGTATGACGTCATCGTTAACTACAACCGTTTTGCGGTGCTGAGCGCAGTGGCGCTGGTGGTGCTGAGCTACCTCACCTACGGCTGCTATGACCTGATTGGCCGCGCCTACTGCGGCCACAAGCTGGCGAAGCGGCAGGTGATGCTGGTGTCGTTTATCTGTTACGCCTTTAACCTGACCTTAAGTACCTGGGTTGGCGGCGTGGCGATGCGTTACCGGCTCTATTCGCGTCTCGGCCTCGACAGCGGCACGATCACCCGCATCTTTTCCCTGAGTATCGCCACCAACTGGCTCGGTTATATCCTGCTGGCGGGCGTCGTGTTTAGCGCCGGGATGGTGCCGATCCCCGGCGGCTGGTTTATCGGTGAGACCACGCTGCGCATTATTGGCGTGGTGCTGCTGATTGCCGTCGCGGTTTATCTCTGGGCCTGCGCCTTTTCCAGACGCCGCAAATGGACCATCAAAGGCCAGACGCTACAGCTGCCATCGCTGCGCATGGCGCTGTTCCAGTTTGTCGTGTCATGCGCGAACTGGCTGGTGATGGGCACGATTATCTGGCTGCTTCTCGGCCGCCAGGTGGACTACCCTATTGTGCTCGGCGTGTTGCTGATCAGCAGTATCGCGGGCGTTATCATTCATATACCCGCCGGGATCGGCGTGCTGGAAGCGGTGTTTCTTGCGCTATTGAGCGGGCAGCATGCGTCGCACGGCACCATTATCGCCGCGCTGCTTGCCTATCGCGTGCTCTATTTTATTTTGCCGCTGCTGCTGGCGCTGGTGCTTTATCTGGTGCTGGAAAGCCGTGCGAAGCATTTGCGTCAGAAGAACGAGCAGAAACTACAGAAGAGTTCGTAGTGCAGAACAGACGCCCCATCCCGTCAGAGGATGGGGCAAATCTGGTTAGCGGCGGTTGCCAAAAATACGCAGCAGCATCAGGAACAGGTTGATAAAGTCCAGGTAGAGCTTCAGCGCGCCCATAATCGAATGGCGGCGCAGCGACTCGCGATCGCGCACATCAATCTGCTCGCCAATCTGGCGCAGCTGCTGGGTGTCATAGGCGGTCAGCCCCACAAACACCACCACACCGATATAGGTAATCGCCCACATCAGCGCCGGGCTTTTCAGCCAGAAGTTCACCAGCGACGCCAGCAGAATACCAATCAGCGCCATAAACAGCAGGCTGCCGAAGCGGCTCAGATCGCGTTTGGTGGTATAGCCGTAAAAGCTCATCGCACCAAACATCCCCGCCGTGACAAAGAAGGTGCTGGCAATCGATGAATAGGTGTAGACCAGGAAAATACTGGCCATGGTTAGCCCGGTCAGCGCTGAATAGAGCATAAACAGCCCGGTCGCCACTGCACCGCTCAGGCGATGTACCATGCCCGACAGCACGAAGACCACCGCCAGCTGCACAATAATCAAGCCGAAGAAGGTGATGCGGTTAGCGAACACCAGCTCCATAACCGCAGGCGTGCGCGCCGCAAACCAGGAGACAAAGGCGGTCAGCAGCAGACCGCAGGTCATCCAGCCGTAGACCTGCGCCATATACGTCTGCAACCCGCTTGTCGCGGGCTGCACAATAGAGTCATTGCGTGGATATCGATCCATGATGCACCTCATGTTGGTGAAAAGGCGTCGGAAACCCGACGGACATGCCTAAGTGTGGCACAGCACAACTTAACTGCGCCACCATGCGCCACTTAGCGGCGCGATAAACACTGCTGGTAGCGGCTGTCGACACGCTGGGCAAACCAGGCCGTGGTGAGATTGCGGGTGATTTTCGGGCTTTCCAGCTTGATACCCGGCAGCATTTCACGCGGCAGCGGCCGGCCGGCCATTTTGTCCGCCAGCGCAAACACCTGCTTCCACAGCGTGCTGTCGCTGAAACTCGCCTGCTCCCCTTTCTCTAAATCGCGGCGGATGGCGCTGTTGCTCATATCAATCTGCTTCGCCAGGGTACGCACCGCCAGCTCGGTCGAACCCGCCTTGTCCGAGCCGTAAAGGATCAGATCGCCATCCAGCGCCAGCTTCATCCCGGTCGCGCGCGCCACTGCCGCCTGAAAAGCGGCGTTGCGGCTGGCATACCAGCCTGCGTTGAAGTCGGCAAAACGGTAAATCGGCTTGCTGTAGTCCGCTGGATAGCCGAGCAGATGCATAATGCCGAAGTACATGCCGCCGTGGCGGGTAAAGACCTCACGGCGAATCGAGCCGTCGACCGGCCACGGATAGCCTCTGGCGTGCGCTTCGGCAAAGCTAATGCTCACCTGCATCGGGCCGCCGGTGTGGATCGGGTTGAGGTTGCCGAACAGCGTCTGCCCCATCGGCACCATATCAATAAAATCGTCAAAAATAGCGCTCAGCTCTTTTTCGCTGCTGACTTTGTCGAGCCGCGCCGCATAACTTTCCCCGTTGGAGGATTTAATCAGCAGCGCGGTGCGCACCAGAAAGGCAGGCACATGCACTTTGGCCGCGCGGCGGTCGATCTCGCCCCAGGCGATTTTCGGCAGGCCGGGCACAGCGGCATCTGCGCTGAAGTTTGACTCCTGGTCCGCCACGGCAATCGCCGCGCACAGGTTGCTGACGCTGGGGTCGATCTGTTGGGTACGGAACGAGGTGTAAATGTCGGTGGCCCAGCCTGGCTTGTCGCTGACGTGCGCGGGCAGCAGGCGCTGGATCTGCGCCTTAACGTCCTCAGGCTGGCGCACCGGCGCTTCGGGTGTTTTTTTGGTGCTACAGCCCGCCAGCACCAGCGCGGCGAGCAGCGAAAGACGCTTGAGAAATCCTGAAACTGACATACCTGTCCTTGCGAGAAAACAAACCCTTACCTTAGCACCGAAGCGCGGGTGCGCCATCAGACGAGGCGTAAATTCGTGTCTTGCCGCCGCGCTTGCTTATCGGAGGTTCTCAGCCAGGCTCAGGTTTTCTCGCGTAAAAGGAAATAGTTATGCAAAAACTCTGGATCGGTGCCGCCATTGCGCTGCTGCTGAGCGGCTGTGGTGCCAATAACACGCCTGCGCAGGTCGCTTCGCCCGGCGCGCCTACCTCAACGAAAATGAAAGCCCTCTCTACGGGCGCGGATCTGTTGCAGTCGCGTCCGCCGATTGACACAATCAATACCTATCTCGACGGCTTCCACTTCTATAACGGCGACCAGAATGGCCAGATGGAGGCGCATCACTACGTGACGGTTCTCAACGATGACGTGATGCAGGCGGTGATTTACGATGGCAATACCAAAGACGCGCGGCTGATGGGCGTGGAGTACATTATCAGCGCGCGGCTCTATCAGACGCTGCCGCCAGAGGAGAAGAAGCTGTGGCACAGCCACGAATATGAGGTGAAATCCGGCACGCTGATTGCGCCGGGCCTGCCGCAGGCGGCAGATCATGCGCTGATGGCGCGCATTGCTAATACCTACGGCAAAACCTGGCACACCTGGCATACCGATCGCGACAAAACGCTGCCGATCGGCATTCCGGCGCTGATGATGGGCTTTACCGCCGACGGTCAGCTCGACAACCGCCTGCTGGCCGACCGGGATAAGCGGTTTGACATCGACAGCCACAAAATTCGGGCGTCGCGCGCGGATATTGTTGCGCAGCCGGTGCTGCCGGGCGCGAATGCCTGGCAGCGTGGCGAAGTGATCCAGCTAAAACGCGTGTCTGGCGGTGGCGAGCATGCTCACGGCCAGACGCATTTTGGCCCAGCGGAGCAGCTCAGTAAGCCTTAGTCCCAGCGCTGCGCGGCCTGATGGTCGCTGTCACGGGCGTCAACCCAGCGGTCGCCCTGTTCGGTGGCTTCACGCTTCCAGAAAGGCGCGCGGGTTTTCAGGTAGTCCATAATGAATTCCGCAGCGGCGAAGGCGCTGCTGCGGTGCGCGCTGGTGACGCCGACGAACACAATCTCATCGCCGGGGAACAGCTCGCCGATACGGTGGATCACGCTGACGCGCTGCAAGGGCCAGCGGCCGCGCGCCTCGTCAACAATCTCCTGCAAGGCTTTTTCCGTCATGCCCGGATAGTGCTCCAGCGTAAGCGCCGCCACGCTGTCACCCAGATTATGGTTGCGCACTTTGCCGGTAAAGGTCACGACCGCGCCGTCTGCGTCAGACGTAGAGAGCCAGGCGTATTCGTCGGCCATGCTGAAAGGCGCAGCACCCACGCGGATTTGCGTTGCCATCTTAGCCTCCCGTTACCGGTGGGAAGAAGGCCACTTCGTCGCCCGCCTTGATGGGATGCGACAGCGGCACCAGCGTCTGGTTGACGGCGGCCAGCAGCTTGCCGGAGTCGAGCGCCAGCGCCCAGCGGTCGCCTTTTTGCGCCAGCGCGCTGCGCAGCGTCGCAACATCGCCAAATTCGTCGGGCATTTCCAGCGCGCTGATGCCCACCAGCTCGCGCACCTGCGCGAAAAACAGGACGTTAATCATGGGCCACCGCCTGAAAATCACCGGACTTGCCGCCGCTTTTGCTTAGCAGTCGTAGCTGGTCAATCACGATGTCTTTCTGTACCGCTTTACACATATCGTAAATGGTCAGCGCCGCCACCGATGCGGCAGTCAACGCCTCCATCTCAACGCCGGTTTTGCCGCTCAGGCGGCACAGCGAGGTGATACGCACGCGCTGGTGCTCGGGTTCGGCAACCAGGTTAACTTCGACTTTGCTCAGCATCAGCGGATGGCAGAGCGGTATCAGCTCCCAGGTCCGCTTGGCGGCCTGGATCCCGGCAATCCGCGCGGTGGCAAAGACGTCGCCTTTGTGGTGGCTGCCGTCAACGATCATCTGTAGCGTTTCGGCGTTCATCAGCACCAGCGCTTCCGCGCGCGCTTCGCGCGCCGTTTCCGCTTTGGCCGAAACGTCGACCATATGGGCTTCGCCCGCGGCATTAATATGGGTCAATTGCATGGCTTACAGCTTCTTTAGGTGTGAAACGAAATTACAGGGTCCGGTGCGGGCATCGATCTGGTCGGCGATAATGCGTTCCCAGGCGCTCTCGCAGGCGCTGGTGGAGCCTGGCACGGCGAAGATCAATGTGCCGTTGGCCATCCCCGCGACGCCGCGCGACTGTAGCGTCGAGCCGCCAATATCTTCATATGAGAACATGCGGAACAGTTCGCCGAAGCCAGCGATCTCGCGATCGAAGAGCGGCTGCAGCGCTTCTGGCGTGTTGTTCTTCGCATTGAAGCCAGTGCCGCCGTTCACCACCACGACCTGCACGTCCTGGCTAGCGATCCAGCGCGACACGATGGCGCGGATGCGGTAGCGGTCTTCACCGACAATAGCGTGGTCGACCACCACGTGCCCGGCTTCGCTCGCCGCTGCGCGCAGGTAGTCACCCGAGGTGTCGCTGCTGGCGTCGCGCCGATCGGAAACGGTCAGCACCGCCAGGTTGACCGGAATAAATTCACCCGTAGATTTGCCCATTACTCGCTCCTGAGATTAACCGCCAATGAAGGAAAGGTTCTGCGTAATGCCGGTATTGCCCTGATGCAGGAAGTGCGTTTGCTTCTTCTCACCGAGGCTGTGGGCAATACGCGCCTGCAGTTCCGCCTGCTGATCGTCAGAAACCAGCAGATCGCGCAGCGATACGCCGCTGTCGCCAAACAGACAAAGGTGCAGGTTGCCGTGCGCCGAGACGCGCAGGCGGTTGCAGCTGGCGCAGAAGTCGCGCGAATAGGGCATAATCAGGCCGATCTCACCGACGTAGTCAGGGTGGTAAAAGACCTGCGCCGGGCCATCGCTGCGGCCGCGCTCGCGGCGCTGCCAGCCTTGCGCCACCAGCTGATCGCGGATCACCGCGCCAGAGACGTGCTGCTGGCGGAACAGCGCGCCGCCCTCGCCCGTCTCCATCAGCTCGATAAATCGCAGCTGAATCGGGCGCGTACGGATCCAGTCAAGAAAGGTTTGCAGGCTGTGGCTGTTGAGATCGCGCATCAGCACGCTGTTGACCTTGACCTGCTGGAACCCGGCGTCAAAGGCCGCGTCGATGCCCGCCATCACCTGATGGAATTTGTCCTGTCCGGTAATGGCATGGAACTGGCGTGCATCAAGGCTGTCTACGCTGACGTTCAGCGCAGTCAGGCCAGCATCGCGCCAGGCGGCAACGTCGCGCGCCAGCCGATAGCCGTTTGTAGTAACGGCAATCTGGCGGATCGCGTGGTTTTCCCGCACGGCGGCGATAATGTCGGTAAAATCGCGGCGCAGCGACGGCTCGCCACCGGTCAGGCGCACCTTTTCGGTGCCCGCCGCGGCAAAGGCGCGTGTGACGCGTCGAATCTCATCGAGCGAGAGAAAGCTTTTGTTACGAACGCCCTGCGGTTTATAGCCGTCGGGCAGACAGTAGGTGCAGCGGAAGTTACAGACATCCGTCACCGAGAGACGCAGGTAATAGAACCGACGTGCAAATGCATCAGTAAATTGTGACACCAGAACACCTTTTCCAAGTACGGGAGATGCAGGCATTTCTTTCTGCACCCTGGCAGCGCGGTGGCTGCGGCCTGAATCCCCTATCGTTTGACTTAGGCATTCAGGCTTTGAGTGTATGTGGCCCAACATGGGCGACATGGTGGATAAATGGTAGCGCGATTTCAGGCAACCATCATTAAATAATTTCGCTATATATATTGATACATAACGAATTTTCGCCGCATTTTCGCGGCAGTACGGTTAACATAGCCCGCTGAAACTGACGCAGATCCGGCAAGTTAACGGCGGGTGTAAAGAGGAAATATGAACCGAACATTGGCAGACCTCGATCGCGTAGTGGCGCTGGGCGGCGGACACGGCCTGGGACGCGTGATGTCGGCACTTTCGCCGCTGGGCTCGCGCCTGACCGGCATTGTCACCACCACCGACAACGGCGGCTCTACCGGACGGATTCGTCGCTCAGAAGGCGGCATCGCCTGGGGCGATATGCGCAACTGCATTAACCAGCTGATTACCGAGCCGAGCGTCGCCTCAGCCATGTTTGAGTATCGCTTTGCCGGTAACGGCGAACTCGCCGGGCATAACCTGGGCAACCTGATGCTCAAGGCGCTGGATCACCTCAGCGTGCGGCCGCTGGAAGCGATCAATATCATCCGTAATCTGCTCAAGGTGGATGCCTTTCTGATCCCGATGTCGGAGCAGCCAGTCGATCTGGTAGCGTTAGACAGCGAAGGCAACATGGTTTACGGCGAAACCGATATTGACGCCATGAAGCAGCCGCCGCAGGAGCTGATGCTGCACCCGAACGTTGCGCCGACGCGTGAGGCGCTCGACGCTATCGCCGAAGCGGATCTCATCCTGATTGGCCCCGGCAGCTTTTACACCAGCCTGATGCCGAGCCTGCTAATGGAAGAGATGGCGCGCGCGCTGCGCCGCACGCCAGCCACCATGGTGTTTATCGGAAATCTGGGCCGTGAACTCAGCCCGGCGGCCGCCAGCCTGACGGTCGCGGATAAGCTGGCAATGATGGAAAAATATATCGGCAAGCGGGTGATTGACGCGGTGGTGGTCAGCCCGGCTGCCGATACCGCTGGCGTTGAGAACCGCCTTATCGTGCGCGAGCCGCTGGAGGCCGCCGATATTCCCTATCGTCACGACCGCCAGCTGCTGCGCGTAGCGCTGGAACACGCCATCCAGCGCTTTAGCTAAGCCGCTACGAGGCGGCGATAAAGAGCTCGCGCAGCTGGTGCAGCTGGTCGCGCACGTTGGCCGCCTCTTCGAACTCGAGGTTTTGTGCGTGCTGCTGCATCTGCGTTTCCAGCTCGTGGATTTTCTTCTGTAGCGCCTGCGGGCTGAGCGCCATATAGCTGGCCTCCGCCTCGGCGGCGCTGCGGCTGGTCGCTTTGGCCTTGCCGCGCGTTTTGACGACGTTCTGGCCCAGCTCGAGGATGTCGGTGATCTTCTTGTTGAGACCCTGCGGCACGATGCCTTTTTCCTCGTTGTACTTCTCCTGCTTCTCGCGACGGCGTTCGGTCTCTTCAATGGCGCGCGCCATCGAATTGGTGATCTTGTCCGCGTAAAGGATCGCCTTGCCGTTGACGTTACGCGCGGCGCGGCCGATGGTCTGGATCAGCGAGCGTTCCGAGCGCAGGAAGCCCTCTTTATCGGCGTCGAGGATCGCCACCAGCGACACTTCCGGCATATCCAGCCCTTCACGCAGCAGGTTGATCCCCACCAGCACGTCAAACTCGCCAAGGCGCAGATCGCGGATGATTTCCATACGCTCGACGGTATCGATGTCTGAGTGCAGATAGCGCACCTTCTCGCCGTGCTCTTCCAGATATTCGGTCAGATCTTCCGCCATACGTTTGGTCAGCGTCGTCACCAGCACGCGCTCGTTGATCGCCACGCGCTTGCGGATCTCCGACAGCAGATCGTCGACCTGGGTCGCCACCGGACGCACTTCCAGCAGCGGATCGAGCAGCCCGGTTGGGCGCACCACCTGATCGATCACCTCGCCGCCCGATTTTTCCAGCTCATATTTGCCCGGCGTTGCCGAAACATAAATGGTCTGCGGTGCCAGCGCCTCAAACTCTTCGAATTTCATCGGACGGTTGTCCAGCGCCGACGGCAGGCGGAAACCATACTCTACCAGCGTCTCTTTACGCGCCCGGTCGCCTTTATACATGCCGCCAATCTGTGGGATGGTCACGTGGGACTCATCGACAATCAGCAGCCCGTCAGCGGGCAAATAGTCGAACAGCGTCGGCGGCGGCTGGCCCGGCCCGCGTCCGGAGAGGTAGCGCGAATAGTTTTCGATGCCCGAGCAGTAGCCCAGCTCGTTCATCATCTCCAGATCGAACTGGGTGCGCTGCGTCAGGCGCTGCTCTTCCAGCAGCTTGTTATTCTCCAGCAGCACCTTACGGCGATCCGCCAGCTCTACTTTGATCTCTTCCATCGCCTGCACAATGCGCTCGCGCGGCGTCACGTAGTGCGTTTTAGGGTAGATGGTGTAGCGCGGTACGGTCGAGACAATTTGCCCGGTGAGCGGATCGAACAGCGACAGCCGCTCGACTTCTTCATCAAACAGCTCGACGCGCAACGCAATGTCTTCCGATTCCGCGGGGAAAATATCGATAACCTCTCCACGCACGCGGAACGTACCGCGCTGGAACGCCTGGTCGTTACGCGCATACTGCAGTTCCGCCAGGCGGCGCAGAATACTGCGCTGGTCGATGATCATGCCGCGCGTCAGGTGCAGCATCATTTTCAGGTAGAGATCGGGATCGCCCAGGCCGTAGATAGCGGAAACGGACGCCACCACAATGACGTCGCGGCGCTCCAGCAGCGCTTTGGTCGCCGACAGACGCATCTGCTCGATGTGTTCGTTCACCGAGGCATCTTTCTCGATAAAGGTGTCGGAGCTGGGCACGTAGGCTTCGGGCTGGTAGTAATCGTAATAGGAGACGAAGAACTCGACCGCGTTATCCGGGAAGAACTCTTTCATCTCGCCATAGAGCTGCGCCGCCAGGGTTTTGTTGGGTGCCAGCACCATCGCAGGCCGGTTCAGATCGGCAATGACGTTGGCGACGGTAAAGGTCTTGCCGGAGCCGGTTACGCCGAGCAGCGTCTGATGGGCAAGACCATCCTCTAGTCCCTCTTCGAGACGACGGATCGCCTCGGGCTGGTCGCCGGAAGGTTTGAAGGCGGAATTTAGTTTAAAGACTTTACTCATGACTTGCGGTTCCTGCTGAAGAATGCGGCGGCTAGCCGAGTCATTTTACTCTGCCGTGGCGATTTTGCCAGAAAATAATACTGGATAAATCCCCAGTAACGCGGCACAGTGAGGTGCTGGAGCCGCGCCGCGCTTAAGCTCGTATAACGGCGCGGTAACATTTTCTTTGTTGCGCAAGGTTATCCCCAGCCAGAGCGGATTTATAACATTTGTCAAGAGAACGTCATTAAATTTCAGCTGTATGACGCGGCGGAAAAATCTCAGGCTTGTTTTTTAATAACTCGCTGTTTATAAACAAAATATGCAAAAAGCCCAGTTTCTCAGCATTATGTAACCAGGCCGCGTATTTCCTCGCTTGCGCTCTGTTTTCATTGTCTAATGCACAAGGTTATCCACAGGAATAGTGGATAACTAAAGGCAGCCCTTCCACCATCAGCTGTGCATAATTTTTTGTAGTTAAGCTGTTCGCGTGAAAAAAATTTTTTTCCGTTTAAATTCCTGTCAGAAACGGTGCCGTTAACTATGCTTTTCTGCGTATCGCTGGATTTTCATCCAGCCGGACCCTCAGTCAAGACCAGCAATAATTCAACGGGCTGCCTTGCTGCAGCACAGTTGCACCAGAAACGTTAAGTAATTGGCACCGTGAAAGTGCAGTCCCCTGATTACCCCGAGCAATTGTTAAGTGCTTTTTACCATTAGTGGGCAAAATTCCCCTTATTGCCCCCTGCCTGCCACTTAAGGGGTTTTGGCCCGGGAATTGCAGGTTTTAGCGGGAAGCAGTTCATAAGGCGACATTCGCTACACCGCCACCGTTGAAGACTTGTTTGCCAGACGTCAAAGAGCGGAAGCATTCAGGCAAAATCTGTAAGAGGAGAGTCAGATGCTGAGTTTACGTTCGGTGAATCAGTTTTACGGCCAGAACCATATCCTGTGGGATGTGGACCTTGATCTGCCGCCGGGCACCTGCACCGGCGTGCTGGGACGTCCAGGCATGGGCAAAACCACGCTGGTGAACTGCATCATGGGTCGATTGCCGATTAACAGCGGATCGATGACCTGGCAGGAGGATGGCTCACCGCCGCGCGATCTGCTGCTTCAGCCTGCTGAGCAGCGCGCACGCATGGGCATCGGGTATGTGCCGCAGGGCCGCCATATTTTCTCGCAGATGAGCGTCGAGGATAACCTGCTAATTGCGCTGCTGGCGGGCAGCGGACAGAGCGACAAACCGCCTATGATTCCTGAAATGGTTTTCGATCTTTTTCCTGCGCTCTACTCGCTACGGCAACAGCGCAGCGGCGAGCTGCCGGTCGATCAACAGCAGCAGCTGGCGCTGGCGCGCGCGCTGGTCCTGCGTCCCCGACTGCTAATCCTGGATGAGCCGACGGACGGCATGTCGCCCTGGCTGGAAGAGGAGATGGGCAATCTGATCCGCCGCCTTAATCTGGATTACGGCCTGACCATCCTGCTGCTGGAGCAACGCGTCTCGCTGATCAGACGCGTCGCGGATTACTTTCTACTGCTGCACCGCGGCCGCAACGTGGCGCAGGGCCGCGTGGCGCAGCTGGATGACCTCATCGTCAATAAATGGCTGACGGTGAGCTGAGCACTAGCGCGGCAGCGTCAGGAAGCGACCGCACTCTGCCTGCTGCGCGGCATCTGGCAGCCAGGGAATTTCGCCAAGAAACGGCGCGGGAATGCGCTGTTTCAGCGTATCCATATAGGCCTGATGACGTTTGCCGGGCGGCTCGATGTCGTTAGCGATCCAGCCCGCCAGCCGCAGGCCGCGCGCCAGCACCGCATCGGCGGTCAGCATCGCGTGGTTGATGCAGCCCAGCTTAACGCCGACCACTAAAATCACCGGCAGCTGCTCCTGGGTTACCCAGTCCGCATAGGTCTGCGTGTCCGACAGCGGCGTATACCAGCCGCCAGCGCCCTCTACCAGTAGCCACTCCGCCTGTGCCTCCAGCGCGCGCAGCCCCTGCGACAGCACCTCAAACGTAATCGACCGGCCCTCTTCCGCGCTAACGATATGCGGTGAGGTCGGCTCTACAAACGCCAGCGGATTCACCTGTTCATAGCTTAGCGCCAGGCTGCTGTAGCGCTGTAACGCCAGCGCGTCGCTGTTGCGAATGCCTTCCGGCGTAACCTCACAGCCAGAGGCGACTGGCTTATAGCCTGCGGTGCGGTAGCCCGCCGCGCTTGCCGCCTGTAGCAGCGCGCCGCTGGCAACGGTTTTGCCGACCTCGGTATCGGTGCCGGTAATAAACCATTTCATCGTTGTGTGACTCCATAAAGCAGTTGATAGGTCAGACGGTAGCCCTGCGCATCGCGCGGCCACAGCGCTTCGAGCTGCGCCAGCCGCTGCCGCGTCATCGGCGTGCCGTCACGCCCCTGATGCAGGTGCGTCGCGCCAATACCTTTCAGCGAGCGCATTGCGCTCAGCGCGCTGGGGAAATGCATCACCAGCGTCTGACGGCTAAAGCTCAGATTCAGCCCGGCACCCGCCGCGCGCACCTGTGACTCGGTTAAAAAGCGGTTGGCATGCTCGCCCGCGCCCAATGGACGCCAGGCGTCATGCACCTCCTGCAACGAACCCGCCAGCAGCGTGGAGAACAGCATGACGCCGTTGGGGCGCAGTACGCGGGCGAACTGCTGCAACGCGGTGCGCAGGTCGCTGCTCCACTGCACCGCCAGATTACTCCACACCCAGTCAACGCTCTGGCTCGCCAGGGGAAGCGCGTCAATATCGCCCGCCAGATAGCCGATCGCCGCATCCTGGCTGCGTGCCTGCTGCAGCATCTGCGGTGAGAGATCGAGCGCCATCACGCGCTGTCCGCGCTGCCGCCAGAGGCGGCTATACCAGCCGGTGCCGCAGCCCGCATCCAGCAGATCGCCGCCAGCAATGGGCGGAGCCAGCGCCAGCAGCGCATCACCGCAGCGGCGCTGTAGCTCAGCATGCTGTTCATAATGGCTCGCCGCCCGGCCAAAGGCGCGCGCGACGGCCTGTTTGTTAACCGGCAGCGTCATGCAGCGCCTCCAGCAGCAGGTCAATATCGTCCGCCTGATGCGCGGCTGTCAGGGTGATGCGCAGCCGCGCCGTGCCCGGCGGCACCGTCGGCGGGCGAATAGCGCTGACCCAGCAGCCCGCCTGCGCCAGCCGCTGTGACAGCGCCAGCGCCGCACTATTTTCGCCAACGATCAGCGGCTGGATAGCACTCTCTGAGGGCATCAGCGACCAGGGCAACGCGGCGGCACCGGCGCGAAAGCGCTGGATGTTGTCGCTGAGCCGCTGGCGCAGCGCATCGCCCCGCTGTACTTCGTGTAACGCTGCCAGCAGCGCGCTCGCCTGGGCAGGCGGCATCGCCGTTGAATAGATCAGGTGGCGGGAAAACTGGAGAAAATAGTCAGCGGTGGCATCGTCGCACAGCAGCGCCGCGCCGCTGACGCCAAAAGCTTTGCCGAAGGTGACCACCAGCAGATCGGGCCTGATGCCCTGCTGCCAGCAGCTGCCGCGCCCCTGCTCGCCCACGACGCCAATGCCGTGCGCATCGTCTACCATCAGCCAGCCGTCGGCGCGACGCGTGGCAGCCGTGATATCTGCCAGCGGCGCGCTGTCGCCGTCCATGCTGAAGATGCCCTCGGTGATCACCAGCGTTGCGCCGTCGCACGGCGTTGCCAGCCGCTGCGCCAGGCTCTCCACATCGTTGTGCACGAAGCGTCGCAGCGTGGCGGGCGTGTGGCTGGCGGCATCCAGCAGCGAGGCGTGTGCCAGCTTGTCAGCAATCAGCCGGTCATTTTTTTGCGCCAGCAGATGCACCACGGCCTGGTTTGCGGCAAAGCCGGAGATGAACAGCAGCGCGCGCGGATAGCCGAGCCAGTCCGCCAGCTGCGTCTCCAGCTCCGCGTGATAGCGGCTATAGCCGGTGACGTGGCCCGACGCGCCCGCGCCCGGTGCGCCCTGTTGCCAGCCCGCGACCACCGCTGGGTGCTGGCTCAGGCCGAGATAGTCGTTACTGGAGAAGTGGCGGTAGGTTTCCCCCTCCACCTCCAGCGTGCGGGTATCATTGCGCGTAACCAGGCGTCGCCGCCGCCAGCCATCAGCGGCGCGGCGCGCCTCCAGCGCCTGCGCCATGCGTGTGGAAAAACCCATTACACCGCCGCGTTGTAAAACTGTTCGGTGTCGGCGTGGAACAGCTGCTCGCTCAGCTGCTGCTGCTGTTCGTTATCGCCGTGCGCGGTCTGGGTATGTTCAGGGTTAAGGCCCAGCTTGCGGAACAACAGCAGGTCTTTATCCTCTTCCGGGTTCGGTGTGGTCAGCAGCTTGCAGCCGTAGAAAATGGAGTTGGCGCCCGCCATAAAGCACATCGCCTGGGTCTGCTCGCTCATCTGCTCACGACCCGCTGACAGACGGACGTGCGAGGTCGGCATCATAATGCGCGCCACGGCAATGGTGCGGATAAAGTCAAACGGCTCGACGTCGTCGTTGTCGGCCAGCGGCGTGCCCTTCACCTTCACCAGCATATTGATCGGGACGCTCTCGGGCGGCGTCGGCAGGTTTGCCAGCTGCACCAGCAATCCGGCACGATCGCTGACGGTTTCACCCAGCCCAACGATACCGCCCGAGCAGACTTTGATCCCGGCATCGCGCACTTTGCCGAGCGTATCCAGACGCTCCTGATAGGAACGCGTGGTGATAATGCTGCCGTAGAATTCCGGCGAGGTGTCGAGATTATGGTTGTAGAAATCGAGGCCCGCGCCCGCCAGGCGCTGCGCCTGATCGTGGCTCAGCGTGCCGAGCGTCATGCAGGTTTCCATCCCCAGCTCTTTCACGCCCTGCACCATCTGCTCAAGGTAAGGCATATCGCGGTCGTTAGGGTTTTTCCAGGCAGCACCCATGCAGAAGCGGCTCGATCCTGCGGCTTTGGCCTTGCGCGCCGACGCCAGCACCTCCTGCACCTCCATCAGCCGCTCGGACTCGAGCCCGGTTTTATAGCGGGCACTTTGCGGGCAGTATTTGCAGTCTTCCGGGCAGGCACCGGTTTTAATCGACAACAGCGTGCTGACCTGTACCTGGCGCGGGTCGAAATGCTGGCGGTGAACCTGCTGCGCCTCGAACATCAGCTCAAGAAAAGGTTTATCAAACAGCGCCTGTGCCTGCGCCAGAGTCCAGTGTTGTGCCATTGCTTACTCCAAAAAAAGGGTGTCATCCCGACTGTTAACGTGGTTATACTTGTAAACTAAATCTTTTTATTTTGGTTTACAACTACCATGTTCACCGTTCACGACGCCGAATTTGACCGCCAGCATATCTGGCATCCCTACACCTCCATGCGCGATCCGCTGCCCTGCTACCCCGTCGTGGCCGCACACGGCATGCACCTGCAACTGGCTGACGGCCGCGAACTGGTGGATGGTATGTCTTCCTGGTGGGCGGCGATCCACGGCTATAACCATCCACGTCTCAATCAGGCGATGCAGGATCAGGTGGCGCAAATGTCGCATGTGATGTTTGGCGGTATTACGCATCCCGCCGCGGTGGCGCTCTGCCGTCAGCTGGTGGCGATGACGCCCGCCGCGCTGGAGTGCGTTTTTCTCGCCGACTCTGGATCGGTGGCGGTCGAAGTGGCGATGAAGATGGCGCTGCAATACTGGCTGGGGCGCGGTGAAGTGCGCCAGCAGTTCCTGACGCTTAAGCGCGGCTATCATGGCGATACCTTTGCCGCCATGTCGGTGTGCGATCCCGACAATTCGATGCACAGCCTGTGGCGGGGTTACTTACCGGAGCACCATTTCGCCGACGCGCCGCAGTGTGGCTTCGACGATGTCTGGGATGAGCGCGACGCAGGGGATTTTGTGCGCCTGATCGAGCAGCACCATGCGCAGCTGGCAGCGGTCATCCTTGAGCCGATCGTGCAGGGCGCAGGCGGTATGCGCTTCTACCATCCTCGCTATCTGCAACGGGTGCGCGAGTGCTGCGACCGCTATGGCGTGCTGCTGATCGCCGATGAGATCGCCACCGGTTTTGGCCGCACCGGCAAGCTGTTTGCCTGCGAACATGCTGACGTCACGCCGGATATTCTCTGTGTCGGCAAGGCGCTGACCGGCGGCATGATGACGCTGGCGGCGACCATCGCCACGCGCCACGTTGCTGACACTATCAGTAACAGCCCGGCAGGTTGTTTTATGCACGGGCCTACCTTTATGGGCAACCCGCTGGCGTGCGCCGTCGCGGTGGAAAGCCTTTCTCTGCTCAACGAAGGCCACTGGCCGCAGCAGGTTGCCCGTATTGAGCAACAGCTGCGCGACGAGCTGCTGCCGCTGCGTGCTGCGCCGCAGGTTGCGGATGTGCGGGTACTGGGCGCAATTGGCGTCGTCGAGACGCGCCATCCGGTCAATATGGCCGCGCTACAGCGCTTCTTTGTCGATCGCGGCGTCTGGATCCGTCCGTTTGGCCGCCTGATCTACCTGATGCCGCCCTATATCATTACGCCGGACGCGTTACGTAAGCTAACGCAGGCAATTGGCGAGGCGCTTGAGCGCGAGGCGCATTTTACTGGCTGAATGTTGCTAACCGCTGGAACAACCAGCTTTTTTCGATAAGATGGAAATCGTTCGCAGTGAACAGTTCCTGACAATCGAGGAGAGAAAATGCGCGTTTACAGCAATGATTTTAAAGACGGCGATAAAATGCCGGAGCGCCAGGTGTTTAACGGTATGGGCTACCAGGGCGATAATATCTCTCCGCATCTGGCGTGGGATGACGCGCCGCAGGGCACTAAAAGCTTCATTGTGACCTGCTACGATCCCGACGCACCGACCGGTTCCGGCTGGTGGCACTGGGTGGTAGTAAATATTCCTGCCAGCACCACGCTGCTGGAGCAAGGCGCGGGATCGGGCCTGGCGATGCTGCCGCAAGGCGCGCTACAGACGCGTACCGATTTTGGTAAAGCCGGTTACGGTGGCGCAGCACCGCCGCAGGGCGAAAGCCACCGTTATATTTTTACCGTGCATGCGCTGGATGTCGACGCGATTGAGGTGGATGCCGAGGCGAGCGGCGCAATGGTGGGCTTTAACGTACATTTCCATGCGCTGGCAAGCGCCAGCATTACGGTTAACTATTCGTAACCGGTAGTCAATGCGGCACGCCTTTAACGTGCCGCTACGTCAGCCGTTAATGGTGGATCTGCGCCAGTTCCACCTCGCTAAGACCCGTGGCTTGCTGCACAGACTCGCTGGACATGCCCATTTCCAGCAGGCGGCGCGCGACTTCCAGTTTGCCTTCGTTGCGGCCGAGCTGCATGCCTCGCTCGATGCCTTTTTCAATTCCTTTTTCAATTCCTTTTTCAATGCCTTTCTGTTCAAGCTGTTCTGCAATGGTCATCAGTACATCCCCCTGCTGCGGCACACGCTGTGCCAGTTCGCGAACAAAGGCCTCGGCGTCTGAGGTTTCGCCTGCCTGAAGCATATAGTGTACCAGCGATATTATTTGCGATGAAGAGAGATATCCAGCCAGCAGAATGGACGCCAGCTTGTCCATCATCTCCGTCAGGTCACGTTGATGAATATGCTTTTGCAGCAGCGTCAGCGCGGCCATCGTGCGGTGACCGGTAATCTCTTCGTCGGGAATAACAGTGACGTCCACCAGCGGGAAAGCCTTTCCGTATAGCTTGCCCGCCAGCGCTGGATCGCTGAACGCATCGAGCCAGCAGGTTGACCAGGGATAAGGGCTGCGTTTACCGGCGTAAAACAGTACAGGTATTACCAGCGGTAGCTTTTTATGGCCGGCATCCAGATGGCGCTGCATGGCGGCTACCGCATAGCGCAGCAGCCTGAAGGCCATATGTCTGTCAGGCGTGGACTGATGTTCAATCAGTACATGCACATAACCGCTATCTCCACGGGTGGTTTTCAGACTATAGAGTACGTCGCTAAAGTACTGGCGCAGGTCATCCTCAACAAAGGAACCCGACTCCAGCTGTAGCGTGCTGAGGTCGCAAAAAGCGCGTAGGTCGGGAGGAAGGTGGATCAGCATAAAGTCACGAGCGACGTCCGGCTGGGTGAGAAACTGGCGAAACGCGGCGTCATGGGGAGTGGGCGTGCGGTTTTTCTTCTTCATCTTTCCTGACTCCGAAAAAAGTTTCCCCCATCCTGTCATAGTCCAAAACAGGCGATTTTGATCTTACCGCCGCGTCATATCATTTATAAAGCAGTGCGGGATGTTAACCCCGCACTGGCTAATGGCTTAATCCAGCTGATGGATCACCACCCACATCGGTCCCTGGCCCACCGCGTAGCGCGCCAGCGGCGTCAGCAGCCCTTGCGGCTCATTGATGCGGTAGACTTCGATATGATGTGATTTCTGGCCTGACGCCACCAGATAACGGCCGCTATTGTCGATATTGAAGCCGCGCGGCTGGGTTTCTGTCGGCTGATAGCCCTCAATGGTGAGCAAGCCGCCATCTTCACTGACGCTGAAAACGGTAAGGGTGCTGCTGGTGCGGTCGCAGGCGTACAGAAAGCGGCCATTGGGGGTCAGGTGAATATCCGCCGCCCAGCGGGTTTCGCTAAAGCCCGGCGGCATCATATCCAGCGACTGTACGCGTTCAACTTCGCCGTGCGCATTATTCAGCGCCCAGACGTCAACGGTGCTGTCCAGTTCATTAACGCAGTAGGCGTAACTGCCGTTGGGGTGAAACGCCATATGGCGCGGGCCGGCACCCTCTACCGTGGTCACCTGCGCCTGCTCGCGCGGAGCCAGTTTGCCGTCGGCGCTCAGGGAATAGAGGCAGATGCGATCCTGCTTCAGCGCCGGAACGAACAGCGTCTGGTTGGCGTTATCAATGTTTGCGGAGTGACAGCCATCCAGCTCGCGGATCACCTGGCTGGGTGCCTGCGGCAAACCATCTTCGCCAATCGGGCTGATGCTGACGCAGGCGTCGTTATAGGAGCCGCAGAACAGGTAGTTGCCTGTGCGATCGGTAGAGATATGCGTTGGGCTACCCGGCAGCGGCGCTTCGCCCGCTTCGCTCAGGGTGCCGTCCGCGGCAATGCGGAACGCCAGCACGCGGAAGTTCGGGCGCACGCCGACATAAAGGAAATCTTTCTTCGGGCTGACCACCATCGGCTGAACCTGGCCAGAGACGTCGGTCACCTGCAACAGCGAAAGTGCGCCCTCTTCATCTAACCGCCACGCGTGAATCTGCTGGCTCTCGGGACTGGCGGTATAAACGACTTGTTTCATGCATTCTCCTTGTTCGCAGCCTGTCAGTATTATGTCTGTGGCTCACTGTAGCCTGTTTTGCCACGGTGCGCCGGAATGATTTGTGCCCTGCTTTTTGTCTCAGGGCCGCGCCCCAGTGTAGACTCGATGCCTCTTTAACACCTTAAGACGGAATGAGTCATGAGCTATCGCGTAATCGCCCTCGATCTCGACGGCACCTTGCTGACGCCCGCTAAAACCATCCTGCCCCAGTCGATCGACGCGCTGAAGCGCGCCCGTCAGGCTGGCGTCAAGGTGGCTATCGTCACTGGGCGTCACCACTGTGCCATCCATCCTTTTTATCAGGCGCTGGAGCTGGATACACCCGCAATCTGCTGTAACGGCACCTACTTGTATGATTATCAAGCTAAAAAGGTGCTGGCCGCCGATCCGCTGGATAAAGAACAGGCGCTGCGCGTGATCGAGATGCTGGATGAGCATGGCATCCACGGTTTGCTCTACGTTGATGACGCCATGCTCTATCAGACGCCAACGGGGCATGTGACGCGCACGCTGAAGTGGGCCGAGTCGCTGCCGCCGCACCAGCGCCCGCTGTTTGTTCAGGTGCCGGACCTGGCGCAGGCGGCACGCGACGCGCAATCTATCTGGAAATTTGCGCTGTCGCATGAAAACACCGCCGAGCTGCAACAGTTCGCCGAACATGTAGAAGCGGAACTGGGGCTGGCGTGCGAATGGTCATGGCACGATCAGGTTGACATCGCGCAGCGTGGCAACAGCAAGGGCAAGCGGCTGGCGGAATGGGTCGCCTCGCTGGGCCTCAGCATGCAGGACGTGATTGCCTTCGGCGACAACTACAACGATCTCAGCATGCTGGAAACGGTCGGGCTTGGCGTCGCGATGGGCAACGCCGATGAGGCTATCAAAGCGCGCGCGAAGCGGGTTATCGGCACCAATCTGGAACCCGGCATCGCCGAGGTGATTGAGCAGCAGCTGCTGTAATCAGGCGGTAACCGACACGCTTTTAATCTGGGCATAAAGCCACTGATCTGGCCGAATGCCCAGCTCATCCCGCGCCCAGGGCGAAATGCGCGCCCAGAGCTCGCTGACGCCAATGCGCAGCCGCACCTCAATCTGATCGCCGACCTCAAGCAGTTCCATCACCTGCGCCGGTAAAATATTACGTATCGAACTGTGCTGCGGCGGCTGTAGCGCCAGCGAAACGTCTGCCGAGGCGATGCGGATGCGCAGCGGGGTTTTCACCGGAAAGTTAACCCGGCTCACCCAGATGTGCTGGTCGCCCAGCGACAGCGCGCTCATCGGGTAGTCAGGGTGATGTTCCAGCACCTGCACGCGCAGCACGCTGGTCAGCTCATTCACCGGCAGCCAGGGACGCATTGCGCTGCTGCTCCAGACTTTCTCCAGCGGGCCGAACGCTTTGACGCTGCCGCGATCGAGTACCAGCACGTTTTCCGCCAGCTGTAAAATTTCCTCAAGGCTGTGCGTCACGTAGAGCACCGGGATCTCTACCTGCTTCGCCAGCTTTTGCAGGTAGGGCATCAGCTCGCGCTTGCGCGGCAGATCGAGCGACGCCAGCGGCTCGTCCATCAGCAGGATGTCGGGTGCGCTCAGCAGCGCGCGACCAATGGCAACGCGCTGCTTCTCGCCGCCCGAGAGCGAGAGCGGAAAGCGATCCAGCAGCTTCTCCAGCCCCAGCAGCGCCACCAGCGCGTCAAACTGCCCTTTCATGGCGGACGACATGCCGTAATGCAGATTGCCGCGTACGCGATAGTGCGGAAACAGGCGCGCATCCTGGAAAACGTAGCCGACGCGGCGCTTTTCCGGTGGCAGGCTGAGGCCGTTCTCCACGTCAAGCAGCAGGCGGTCGTTCAGCGCAATGGTGCCGCGCTGCGGCTGCGTCAGCCCGCTAATGGCATTGATAAGCGACGTTTTGCCCGCGCCGGAGACGCCAAACACCGCCGTGATGCCCTTTGCCGGGATCTGCGTATCGATGTCGAGCTGGTGCTCGCCAAGCCGTTGCGAAAAATT
>Ga0209371_1000096_pt1 | contig 160552 bp, 136 predicted proteins | sample AgamicAtAmrz_FD_187165 | JGI IMG/M metagenome (GOLD analysis project Ga0209371, IMG submission 187165) | Agave microbial communities from Guanajuato, Mexico - At.Am.rz (SPAdes) (version 2) | ecosystem: Host-associated > Plants > Roots > Rhizosphere | place: Guanajato, Mexico | collected... | reverse complement strand
TGATCGTTCAGGAAGTTCTGCCCGAAACGTTTACGGGCGTAGTGCCCCTGATGGACGCGATTATTCATTACTGCTCTTGATCATAGTGATGGCGAGGTTAAGCGCCGTAATAAAGCTGCCCGGCTCCGCCTGGCCCAGACCGGCCAGCTCCAGCGCGGTGCCGTGGTCGACGGAGGTACGGATAAAGGGCAGGCCGAGGGTGATATTCACCGCGCGGCCAAACCCCTGAAATTTTAGCACCGGCAAACCCTGATCGTGATACATCGCCAGCACTGCATCGGCGTGCTGCAGATATTTTGGCTGGAAAAGGGTGTCGGCCGGTAGCGGCCCGGTAAGCTGAATGCCCTGTTCGCGCAGGGAGTCGAGCGCCGGAATAATCGTATCGATCTCTTCGCGTCCCATATGGCCGCTCTCGCCCGCGTGGGGATTAAGCCCGCAGACGAAGATATGTGGCTGAGGGATGGCGAACTTCTGCTGCAGATCGCGATGCAGAATGGTAATCACTTCGCGCAGGCTGGCGTGGGTAATGGCCGCAGGGACATCTTTCAGCGGCAGATGCGTCGTCGCCAGCGCGACGCGCAGCTCTTCCGTCGCCAGCATCATCACCACGCGATGGCCGCCGGCGCGATCGGCGAAGAATTCGGTGTGGCCGGTGAAAGGAATGCCGGCATCGTTAATCACGCCTTTGTGTACCGGGCCGGTGATCAGCGCGGCGAATTCGCCGTTGATGCAGCCGTCGCAGGCGCGCGCCAGGGTCGCCAGCACATAGGCGCTATTGGCCGGCTGGAGTTCGCCCGGCGTAACCGGCTGCGCGGTCTCTATCGGCAGAACTGTCAGCGATCCGGCCTGCTGCGGCTGCGCCGCGAGGTCGGGCTGATAGTCGCGCAGCGTCAGCGGCAAGCCGAGCTGAGCGGCGCGCGCATGCAGCAGCTGCGGCGACGCGCAGACCACCAGTTCAACCGGCCAGTTTTGCTGAGCCAGCTGAATGGTGAGATCGGGACCAATCCCGGCGGGTTCGCCGGGCGTGATGACAACGCGATAATTACTGGGCATTGCCGTCCAGGATTTTCACGTAGGCGCTGGCGCGCTGTTCCTGCATCCAGGTCTGCGCTTCTTCGGCAAATTTGCGGTTGAACAGCAGGCGATAGGCGCGCTCTTTCTGCGCCGCGTCGGTCTTGTCGACCTGGCGGGTATCCAGCAGCTGAATCAGGTGCCAGCCGAAAGAGGAGTGAACCGGCTGGCTGGTCTGGCCTTTCTGCAGCTGCAGCAGAGCGTCGCGGAACGCCGGATCGTAGGCTTCCGGCGAGGACCAGCCCAGATCGCCGCCCTGGTTGGCAGAGCCCGGATCGTCAGAGAACTGTTTGGCTGCCGCCGCGAAGCTGGTTTTACCGCTGCGGATATCGGCGGCGATCTGTTCCAGCTTCGCGCGCGCCTGCTCTTCGGTCAGGATCGGCGACGGTTTGATCAGGATGTGGCGCGCGTGCACTTCAGTGACGGAGATGTTTTTGCTCTCGCCGCGCAGGTCGTTGACCTTCAGGATATGAAAGCCGACGCCGGAGCGGATTGGGCCGACGATATCGCCTTTTTTCGCCGAGGAGAGCGCCTGCGCGAACAGGGTCGGCAGCTCTTCAATTTTGCCCCAGCCCATGTTGCCGCCTTTCAGCGCCTGCGGATCGGCGGAGTAGGTCACGGCCAGCTTGCCGAAATCCGCGCCGCCTTTCAGTTCGCCGACCAGCTGCTTAGCCAACGCTTCCTGATCGTCAACCTGCTGCTGCGTCGGGTTTTCCGGCAGCGGCAGCAGAATCTGGCTGACGTTCAGCTCGGTGCCCTGAGCGTTTTGCGCGCCGACCTGGGTTGCCAGCGTATCGACTTCCTGCGGCAGGATAGTGACGCGACGACGCACTTCATTGTTGCGAACTTCGGCAATCAGCATCTCTTTGCGGATCTGGCTGCGGTAGTCGCTGTAGTTGACGCCATCGTAGGCCAGGCGGCTGCGCAGCTGATCGAGGCTCATATGGTTCTGCGCGGCGATATTGCCGATCGCCTGGTCGAGTTGCTGATCGCTGATCTGCAGGCCCGCTTTTTCGCCCATCTGCAGGATAATGTTGTCCATGATCTGACGTTCAAGGATCTGGTGACGCAACGTCTTGTCGTCCGGCAGCTGCTGTCTGGCCTGTTGCGCCTGCGCCTTTACGGTGCGCAGCATATTGTCTACGTCACTCTCCAGAACGACGCCGTTATTCACAACGGCAGCGACTTTATCAACCACTTGTGGTGCTGCGAACGCGGTGTTGGCGGCTACCGCCACACCCAGAATCAGCATTCTCCAGTTCTTCATACTTTTTCCATAGTTGTTTCCGCAGTGCGGGAATTACCAGTCAAACATTGCAACATCAGAAAGCGCGCTGGTAAGGAATAATGCCCTGACGCAGCATCTGGTCGGTGCCTAAGCCATAACCGGAGCTCAAACCACGCAGCTCAATGTTGAATGAGATTTGGTTGTCATACTTACTGTCGTTGTTTTCCCAACCGTTGATCTTGCGTTCGTAACCGACGCGGATCGCGTAGCAGCAGGAGCTGTACTGCAGGCCAACCAGCTGCGAAGCCGGTTTCTGGTTGCGCGTATCGTAGTAGTACGCGCCCACCACGGACCAGGCGTCTGCAATCGGCCAGCTGGCGGTGCCGCCTACCTGTGAAATTCCCTTTTTATAGATCGGGTTGTTCACGAGGTCGGAGTTGTTCAGCGCGCTGGCCACATATTCCGGGCTGCTGTAGCGATAGCTCAGCTGCAGAACGCGGTCGGCGTCGCGACGATACTCCAGCACGGTATTGCCCTGCGCGACGTTGTCGAGGCGGGTGTCATACTGCAACCCGCCGCGCACGCCCCAGCGATCGCTGACTTTCCAGTAGGTGTCGCCGGCCCAGATCAGGCTGCCGGTGTCATCTTCTTTGTTGGTCTGGTTTACGCCGGTACGCGCAGGGGTAAACGAGTAGATTTGACCCACGGAAACGTTAAAACGTTCAACCAGATCCTGATCATAAATACGCGTGGTGACGCCGGTCGATACCTCGTTGGCGGAGGCGATGCGATCCAGGCCGCTATAGGTGCGGTCGCGGAACAGGCCAGTATAGTCGGTCTGCAGCAGCGTCGAGTCGTATGGATAGATATCGCTCTGGTTGCGGTATGGAATATAGAGATACTGCACGCGCGGCTCGAGCGTCTGGGTGTAGCCTGCCGCCCAGTCCATATCGCGGTCGAATACCAGACGGCCGTCAACCTTGAACTGCGGCATGGTGCGGTTCACCGTGCTTTTCAGCTGGCCGCTCTGGCTGTTGGCCGCCCCCGCCAGATTGGCGTTGTAGTAATCCAGCGAATCCTGCTCATAGTGCGTCGCAAGGAACTTCGCTTCGGTATCCAGACTCGCCCAGCCGTTGGAGAGCGGCAGGTTCAGCGTCGGCTCAACGTGCAGGCGGGTCGCTTCAGGATAATCATTGTTGACGTTAGTGAACTTCACCGCCTGCGCATAAATGCGGCCGTCGAACGGACCCATGTCGTTCTGGTAGAAGTTCAGATCGAGCTGCGGCTGCGCGCGATAGACATTGGTGTTATTGGTCTCGCCGAAGACCTGGAAGTCACGGCTGGAGAGCGTGGCGTCCCAGTTGGTGTCGGCGTAGCCGATACTGAACTTTTGCGTCGCATAGCCGTCGGTAGAGTTGTAATATTTCGAGTCGAGATCGTTAAAGTAGTACGGATCGCTGACTTTGGTGTAATCGGCGTTGAAGCGCCAGTGCTGATCGTAGACCCCGGCGTGGCGCCAGTAGAAGAGCCAGCGGTCATTGCTCTTGTCTTCTGCAATACTACGCGCCGCTTTGTCTTTATCGTACTGGTTGTCCGACGGCAGATAGTCGAACTCCATCAGGCCTGCGCCAAACTGCGTCAGGTAGCGGAATTCGTTTTCCAGCTGCATGCCGCGCTTCGACATATAGTGCGGCGTAATGGTGGCGTCCGCCTGCGGCGCGATGTTCCAGTAGTAGGGCAGGACAAACTCGAATCCTTTGCTGCTGCCATATTTCGCGTTCGGGATCAGGAAGCCGGAGCGGCGGCGATCGCCGATCGGCAGCTGCAGATAGGGGCTGTAAAAGATCGGCACCGCGCCCAGCTTAAAGCGGGCGTTCCAGATCTCCGCCACCTCTTCCTCGCGATCCTGGATCACCTGCGAACCCACGACGCTCCAGCTGTTGTAGCCGGGCAGACAAGAAGTGAAGCTGCCGTTTTCCAGAATGGTGTAGCGGTTATCGGCGCGCTGCTTCATCAGGTCGGCATCGCCGCGTCCCTGACGACCCACCATCTGGTAGTTGCCGTTCCAGACGTTGGTGTCTTTGGTATTCAGATTGGACCAGGCTTTCGGACCTTTCAGGATGACCTGATTGTCGTCATAGCGCACATTACCCAGCGCGTCGACGGTGCGAACCGGCGCGGTTTGTCCTTCCTGCTGGCGCTGATGCAGCTGCATCTCATCCGACTGCAGGCGGCTGTTGCCCTGCTGTACATCCACATTGCCGGTGAATACCGCGTCGTCCGGATAGTTTCCCTTCGCCGCGTCGGAATGAATCGTGACCGGCAGCTGGTTCGTCTGGCCAGTGACCAGCGGGCGGTTATAGCTCGGCACGCCCAGCATACACTGCGACATAAGATCGTCGGCCAGGGCAGACTGACTGGATATCGCTGCGCCAATCATGGTGGCCAGCAGGGTAGGTAGTCGTTTATTCATACGCGGTATCGAGAATTCCATGAAAACTGGCATCATGCCGACAATCGGCTCAGAGACTAACGTACTGCCCGGCGTTGTGCCAGTGTTAATCCGTGTCTGTCCGCGTTGCCGTTAGGCGCTGGGATAAATGACAGGTATGATAATGCAATTTTCAGCCGCAAGCATGGCGAATTGAGGAGTTTATGCGCTACTGGGGAAAAGTTATTGGGCTGGTGCTGGGGCTGCTTTCCGGCGCCGGTTTTTGGGGCATTGTGTTCGGTCTGGCGATTGGTCATCTGATCGATAAGGTTCGCGGCGCAAAAGGACAGGCCTGGTTCGCGAATAACCAAACCCGCCAGACGCTGTTTTTTCTGACCACTTTTCAGGTGATGGGCCACCTTACCAAATCGAAAGGGCGCGTCACCGAAGCCGATATCCAAATCGCTTCTTTATTAATGGAGCGCATGCAGCTGCACGGCGAGGCCCGCACTGCTGCGCAGCGCGCCTTCCGCGAAGGCAAGCAGGGTGACTACCCGCTGCGCAGCAAACTGCGCGAGCTGCGCAGCGCCTGTTTCGGCCGCTTCGATCTGATTCGGATGTTTCTGGAAATTCAGATTCAGGCCGCCTTCGCCGACGGCTCGCTGCATCCGAACGAGCGCCAGGTGCTTTATGTGATTGCTGAAGAGCTCGGCATCTCGCGCATTCAGTTCGATCAGTTCCTGCGCATGATGGAGGGCGGCCAGCAGTTCGGCGGCGGGCAAGGCGGCGGCTACCAGCAGGCGCAGCGCGGGCCGACGCTGGAGGATGCCTGCAGCGTGCTGGGAGTAAAAAGCAGCGACGACGCCACCACTATTAAGCGCGCCTACCGCAAGCTGATGAGCGAGCATCATCCCGACAAGCTGGTGGCGAAAGGCTTGCCGCCGGAGATGATGGAGATGGCGAAGCAGAAGGCGCAGGAGATTCAGGCGGCTTACGATCTGATTCGCCGCGAGAAAGGCTTTAAGTAGCGCGCTGGCCCGCTTAAAAATCGGCGGGCTGGCGGAAGGTCATGCTGTTGCCGAATGCCGGATGCGTGATGGTCAGCGATTCGGCATGCAGCAGCAGGCGCGGCGCGCGGGCTTTCGCCTCCGGATGGGCGTAAAAGCCGTCGCCCAGGATAGGATGGCCTAGCGCCAGCATGTGCACGCGCAGCTGGTGCGAGCGACCGGTGATCGGCTTCAGCGCCACGCGCGCGCTGTTGTCGTCCAGATAGTTCAGCACTTCATACTCGGTCTGCGCCGCTTTGCCGGTTTCAAAGCAGACCTTCTGTTTCGGCCGGTTCGGCCAGTCGCAGATCAGCGGCAGATCGATGACCCCTTTTTCCGCTGCCGGATGGCCCCAGACGCGCGCCACGTAGCTTTTTGACGGCTCGCGCTCGCGAAACTGACGTTTTAGCTCGCGCTCCGCTGCTTTGGTTAAGGCGACCGCCAGCACGCCGCTGGTGGCCATATCGAGGCGATGCACCGATTCCGCCTGCGGGTAGTCGCGCTGAATGCGCGTCATTACGCTGTCTTTGTGCTCTTCCAGACGGCCAGGCACCGACAGCAGCCCGCTCGGCTTATTGACCACCATAATGTGCGCATCCTGATAGAGGATGTGCAGCCAGGGCTCGCGCGGCGGATTGTAGGGTTCCATGATGTATTCTGCTTATTGATCAAAGAAAAGGAGCCGGATGACCCCAGCGTTTATTCACTCGGTGCCAACGCAGGTGAGAGGGCCCGATCGCAAAGACGCAAAAGGCGGCATCCCTGCCAGCCCGGCCCGCGCAGTTACGCACCTCATCCCTGAGGTGCGCCCGTCACCGGGCCAACGCGGGACGCTTTGCTCTTCGGTCCCTCTCACCTGCTTGCAAGCATTTTAGCCGTCTGTAAGAGATTACTGGTGCGTCACCACGATCAGGCGCAGCGCGTCGAGACGCCAGTTGGCCTGGCTCAGGCTTTCCAGCACCTGCTGGCGATTGCTCTCCAGCGCCTCGATCTCATCTTCACGGATGTTCGGGTTGACCGCCTTCAGCGCCTCAAGTCGCGACAGCTCCGCGCCCAGCTTTTCGTCCGCTTCGGCGCGCGCCGTGGCGATCAGCGCCTGCGCTTCCGGCGCCACTTTCTCTTCCGCCTGCACCAGAATCGCATGCACATCCTGCTGCACCGCATTGACCAGCTTGCTGCCGGTGTGACGATTCACCGCGTTGAGCTGGCGGTTGAAGCTTTCAAACTCCACCTTGCCCGCCAGGTTGGTGCCGTTGCGATCCAGCAGCATGCGGATCGGCGTCGGCGGCAGAAAGCGCGTCAGCTGCAGATGCTTCGGTGCCTGCGCTTCGACCACGTAGATCATCTCCACCAGCAGCGTGCCGACCGGCAGCGCCTTGTTTTTCAGCAGCGACAGCGCGCAGCTGCCGGTGTCGCCGGAGAGGATCAGATCCAGGCCGTTGCGGATCAGCGGATGCTCCCAGGTGATGAACTGGGTATCTTCGCGCGACAGCGCCTGGTCGCGGTTAAAGGTGATGGTGCAGCCATCTTCGGGCAGGCCAGGGAAATCGGGCACCAGCATATGGTCTGACGGCGTCAGCACGATCAGGTTATCGCTGCGATCCTCCTGATTAATGCCAACGATATCGAACAGGTTCAGCGCGAAGTTCACCAGTTCGGTGTCGTTGTCCTGTGCGGCGATCTCCGCCGCCAGCGCCTGCGCCGACTCGCCGCCGTTGGAGTTGAGCTCCAGCAGGCGGTCGCGGCCCTGTTCCAGCTGCGACTTCAACGACTCGTGCTGCTTGCGGCATTCGGCGATAAATTCATCCAGGCCTTCGCTGCTTTCCGGCGCGGCGAGGAAGTCGATCAGCGGCTGATGCACGCTGTCGTAAATGGTGCGGCCGGTCGGGCAGGTGTGCTCGAAGGCGTCGAGCCCTTCGTGGTACCAGCGCAGCAGCACCGCCTGCGCGGTTTTCTCCAGCCAGGGCACCATGATCTGAATATCGTGCGCCTGGCCGATACGATCGAGACGGCCGATGCGCTGCTCCAGCAGATCCGGGTTAAACGGCAGGTCGAACATTACCAGACGGCTGGCGAACTGGAAGTTACGTCCTTCGGAACCGATTTCGGAGCAGAGCAGCACCTGCGCGCCGTTCTCTTCCGAGGCGAACCAGGCGGCGGCGCGGTCGCGTTCGATAATCGACAGCCCTTCATGGAATACCGCCGCGCGGATGCCTTCGCGCTCGCGCAGCACCTGTTCCAGCTGCAGCGCGGTGGCCGCCTTGGCGCAGATCACCAGCACTTTCTCTTTGCGGTTGCTGGTCAGGTAGCCGAGCAGCCACTCAACGCGCGGATCGAAGTTCCACCAGGTGCCGCTGTCGCCTTCGAATTCCTGATAAATTTGCTCGGGATAGAGCAGATCGCGCGCGCGCTCCTCTGCGCTTTTGCGCGCGCCCATGATGCCGGAGACTTTGATGGCGGTCTGATACTGCGCCGGCAGCGGCAGGCGGATCTGATGCAGCTCGCGTTTCGGAAAGCCCTTCACGCCGTTACGCGTGTTGCGGAACAGCACGCGGCTGGTGCCGTGGCGGTCCATCAGCATGGCGATCAGCTCTTTGCGCGCGTCGAGTTTGCCCTCGCGTTCGCTGTTGGCGACCTGCAGCAGCGGCTCGATATCCTGCTCACCCACCAGATCGTTAATGATGTTCATCTCTTCCTGCGAGATCGCTTTGTCGGCCAGCAGCGAAGAAACCGCGTCGGCGACCGGGCGGAAGTGCTGCTGCTCTTCGACAAACTGCGCGAAGTCGTGGAAGCGATTGGGATCGAGCAGACGCAGACGGGCGAAGTGGCTCTCCATTCCCAGCTGTTCTGGCGTCGCGGTCAGCAGCAGCACGCCGGGGATCTGCTCCGCCAGCTTTTCGATAACCGCATATTCGCGGCTCGGCTCGCCTTCGCTCCAGGCGAGATGGTGCGCTTCGTCGACCACCATCAGATCCCACTCCGCCTCTGCCAGCAGCTCAAGACGCTGCTTGTTGCGGCGCACAAAATCGAGTGAGCAGATAATCAGCTGTTCGGTCTCGAAGGCGTTGTCGCTGTCGTGCTGCGCTTCGGCGTAGCGGTCGTCGTCGAACAGCGAAAAGTGGAGGTTGAAGCGGCGCAGCATCTCGACCAGCCACTGGTGCTGCAGGGTTTCCGGCACGATGATCAGCACGCGCTCGGCGCGTCCGGCCAGCAGCTGCTGCTGGATGATCATGCCGGCTTCGATGGTTTTGCCGAGGCCGACTTCGTCTGCCAGCAGCACGCGCGGCGCATGGCGGCGGCCCACATCATGGGCGATATGCAGCTGGTGCGGGATCAGGTTAGTGCGCATGCCGCGCAGACCGCTTACCGGCAAACGATACTGCGCGCTCTGATATTTGCGGGCGCGATAGCGCAGGGCGAAGCGATCCATACGATCGAGCTGGCCGGCGAACAGGCGATCCTGCGGTTTGCTGAACACCAGCTTGCTGTCGAGCATCACTTCACGCAGCACCACCTCGCTTTCATCCGTGTCGAGACGCGTGCCGATATAGGTCATCAGGTCATTTTCGTTGCGTACTTCATCGACGCGCATCTGCCAGCCTTCGTGGCTGGTCACCGTATCGCCCGGATTAAAGATAACGCGAGTCACCGGAGAGTCGTTACGGGCATACAGGCGGTTTTCGCCCGTTGCCGGAAACAGCAGCGTAACCATGCGGGCGTCTGCCGCCACGACCGTTCCGAGCCCCAGTTCACTTTCCGTATCACTAATCCAGCGCTGACCTAATGTAAAAACCATATTTTTCTAGCTCGAATTTTTAAGGTGTTTTTGGTGATGTTTCCCCGCCACAGGCAATACCTTTTCCCCAGACAAAGGGCGGTCTGGTCAGGTTTTAAGAGCGGTGAGATGCAGGAAGGGCGCTATGGTACTGGAAGGCAGGCCATTCGTCACCTGTCAAAAAAGCCCCAGCTGCCCAGTAATCAGTGTAGCAAAGTCGCCGTCGACGAAAGGCAAAATGCCGTCGGCCACCGGCTGCAGCTGCTTGCTGACGTAGTGATCGTAATCCAGCGGCGTGACGCGCGCCTCCAGCGGCTCAGGGCCTGCGGTGGCCATCACGTAGCGGATCGAGCCGCCGTTTTGATACTGCAGCGGGCGGTTCAGCTTGCGATTCTGCTCATCCGCCAGCCGCGCGGCGCGCACGTGCGGCGGCACGTTGCGTTCATAGTCGGCCAGCGGGCGGCGCAGCCGTTTTTTATAGATCAGCTGCTCGTCCAGCTCGCCCGCCAGCAGCCGCGCCACGGTGTCGCGCACGTAATCCTGCCAGGGCTCGCCGCGAAAAATATGGCCGTAGAGCGCCTGCTGAAACTGCTGCGCCAGCGGCGTCCAGTCGGTGCGCACCGACTCCAGCCCTTTGAACACCAGCCGCTCCTTTTCGCCGTCGCGGATCAGCCCGGCATAACGCTTTTTGCTGCCCTGTTCGGCGCCGCGAATGGTCGGCATCAGAAAGCGGCTAAAGTGGTTTTCATACTCCAGCTCCAGCGCGCTCTCGAGGCCGTACTGCTGCTGCAGATGCTCGCGCCACCAGGCGTTGATCTGCTCCGCCAGCCTGCGGCCGATGCCGGCCGCTTCCGCTTCGCCGTGCAGCGATTTCAGCCAGACGAAGGTCGAATCGGTATCGCCGTAAATCACATCGAAACCCTCGGCTTCGATTAGCTCGCGCGTCTGCTGCATAATGGCGTGGCCGCGCAGCGTAATCGATGAGGCGAGCCGCGGATCGAAGAAGCGGCAGGCGCTGGTGCCGAGCACGCCGTAAAAGGCGTTCATAATGATTTTCAACGCCTGCGACAGCGGCTGATTGCCCTGTTTTTTCGCTGCCTCGCGCCCCTGCCAGATCTGCTCGACCATAGCGGGCAGGCAGTGAGTATGGCGCGAAAAGCGCGCTTCGCGGAAGCCGGGCACTGAATCGGCGTCGTCGGGATGCGCCAGGCCTTCGACCAGCCCGACCGGATCGATCAGGAAGGTGCGGATAATTGACGGGTAAAGGCTTTTGTAATCGAGCACCAGCACCGAATCGTAGAGGCCGGGACGGGAATCCATCACGTAGCCGCCTGGGCTCGCTTCCGGCGCGACCTCGCCCAGATTAGGCGCGACGAAGCCTGCGCGGTGCATACGCGGAATATAGAGATGGCTAAAGGCGGCCACCGAGCCGCCGTGGCGATCCGCCGCCAGGCCGTTGACCGAAGCGCGCTCCAGCAGGAACGGCATGATGGCGGTTTTATGGAAGATGCGCGTCACCAGCTCGCAGTCTTTAAGGTTGTAACGCGCCAGCGCCGGCTTGTCGTTGGCGAAGCGCCAGTTGATCTCCTCCATGCGGTGCCAGGGATTATCGATCGCTTTGCCTTCGCCCAGCAGGGTTTGCGACACCGCTTCCAGGCTAAAGGAGGGAAAGGTCCAGAAGGCAGATTTCAGCGCCTCGATGCCGTCGATAATCAGGCGGCCGGCCGCGCTGGCGGAAAAGACGCCGGGCTTGAAGCCGTGCTCGCGCCACTCCAGCGGCGTATTCTCACGTCCGAGACGCAGCGGAATGGCATAGCGGTCGGCATGTTTTTGCAGCACGCGCAGGTCGAACTGAATAACGTTCCAGCCGATCAGCACGTCGGGATCGTGCTCGGCGAACCAGGCGTTGAGCGCTTCCAGCAGCTGCGGGCGGGTGTCGACATAGATCAGTTCGAAGTCGAGCGCGCTGGCGTCGCCGTTGGGCGGCCCCAGCATAAAGACCTGCCGCTGGCCGCAGCCCTCCAGGCCGATGCAGTAGAGTTCACCATGCTGGGTGGTTTCGATATCCAGCGACACCCACTTCAGCGGCGGACGATAGTCGGGATGGGGCTTCAGGCGCGCATTGACCAGCGCGTCGCCCTGCGGCTCGCCGCTAAACCATACCGGCGCGGTAATAAAGCGCTCCATCAGGAAACGCTCTGGCGGGCGGATATCGGCTTCGAACACCGGAATGCCCTGTTCGCGCAGCAGCTTTTCCAGCCGCTGCAGCTGGCGATGCTGACGACAGTAGAGGCCGAAGACCGGGCGGCGGCGGAAATCCTTCAGCGCCAGCGGCTGTAGCCGTACCTGACGCTCGTCGCGCAGCAGCGCTTCCACCTGCGGCTGATAGTCGCACGGAATAAAGGCTACCGACTCCTGCGCCGGCAGCGCCAGACGCTGCGGGCCGCTGTCCGTCGCCAGCCAGAAAACGATTTCGGTGCCCTGGGGGCTGTCGCGCCAGTGGCGGGTAAGCAGGAATCCTGCGCGGGGCGTATTCACATCGGCTCCAGACGAAAAAACAGCCAGAGTATAACATGGTTATTTATCCAGTGCGCGCGGCGCGCTTTGTCAACATCACCCTACAATTCTTACCTTGACGCTGTCGTGCCGCCTCTGGACAATCCAGCATCCAAAGTATGAGTAAGGACGGTTATGGAAGCCTGGATTCAACATCTGTTTACGCAGTCGCTGGAGTACGCGCTGATCGCCGTTGCGCTGGTGACTTTTCTTGAATCGCTGGCCTTTGTTGGCCTGCTGCTGCCGGGCACCGTGATGATGGCGAGCCTGGGCGCGCTGGTGGGCAGCGGACAGATTGGGCTTTATCCCGCCTGGGCGGCGGGCTTTGTCGGTTGTCTGCTGGGCGACTGGATCTCATACGGCATCGGCTGGAAGTTTCAGGGGCCGCTGCACCGCTGGAAATATTTGCAGAAATATAAAGGGCTGCTGGATAAAACCGAGCACGCGCTGCATCAGCACAGCATGTTCACTATTCTGGTCGGCCGCTTCGTCGGGCCGACGCGTCCGCTGATCCCGCTGGCGGCCGGCATGCTCGAGCTGCCGGTGCGCAAGTTTCTGCCGCCGAACCTGATTGGCTGCGTGCTGTGGCCGCCGCTCTATCTGCTGCCCGGCATTCTGGCGGGCGTGGCGATCGACGTGCCAAAGGACGCGCAGAGCGGCGCGTTCAAGTGGCTGCTACTGCTGGTGGCGCTGCTGGTCTGGCTGGGCGGCTGGCTCGGCTGGCGCTGGTGGCGCAGCGGCAAAAGCCGCGACTGGGCGACGGCGTATCTGCCGCCTGCGCGCCTGCGCTGGCTGGCGCCGCTGGGCATCGCTATCGCGGTCGCCGCCTTCGCGGCGATCCAGTTCCATCCGATGATGCCGCTGTTCCGCCAGCTGTTATGGCAGGTGTTCTTTGCCTGACGCGCGCGCGACGCCGAGCACGTCGGCCTCGCGCGTGCTGCCCGACAGCAGCGTCTCGGTCGCGCCGTCCCAGTAGACGCGGCCATCGACGATCACCAGGCTGCGCGGCGCAATTTGCTGCGCATCCTCCAGGCTGTGCGACACCATCAACAGGGTAATCGCGCGCGCCTCGCAGACGCGCCGCACCAGCTGCAGCATCTCGTTACGCAGCGCCGGATCGAGCGCCGAGAAGGGTTCGTCCAGCAGCAGCACCGGCCGGTCGCGCAGCAGACAGCGCGCCAGCGCCGCGCGCTGGCGCTGGCCGCCGGAGAGCTGGCCCGGCAGACGCGTCAGCAGATCGCTTAACCCCACCTGATCGGCAATTTCCTCCAGCTGCCGCCGCTGCGCGGCGTTCAGCTTCAGTCCCGGGTGCAGACCCAGCGCCATGTTCTGCTGCACGCTAAGGTGCGGAAACAGATTGTTCTCCTGAAACAGCATCGACACCGGACGCTGAGACGGCACGCTATGGGCGTGATCCGCGCCGTCGATGCAGAGCTGGCCCTGGCTCACCGGCAGAAAGCCGGCGATCAGGCTGAGCAGCGTACTTTTACCCGCGCCGCTGGGGCCGAGCACCGCCAGCCGCTCGCCGCGTTCGGCGCTGAAGCTGAAACGCATCGGCAGATGCTGGTAGAGGTAGGTCAGATTAGTCAGTGTCAGCATGGCGGCCAGGTAATTTTTCCATCAGGGTAAACAGCAGCAGGCAGATCGCTAACAGCAGCAGAGCGGTCACCGCGCCGTCCGCGCCGCGATAGGCGCCGGTCTGCTGATAGAGGTAAAAGGGCAGAGTACGAAAATCGGCGCTGCCGAACAGCGCCACCACGCCGAAGTCGCCGATGGAGAGCACGCAGGCGAAGGCCAGCGCCTGCGCCAGCGGGCGTTTTAGCGCGCGCAGCTCGATGAGCCACAGTCGGTTCCAGCCAGCGATCCCCAGCGACGCGCACAGGTGCGAATAGCGCTCGGCGCTGTCGCGCATCGGGTTTTCCAGCACCTTTAGCGCATAGGGGATGGCGAGCAGCGCATTGGCGAAGATCACCAGTCCGTCGGGCGAGTCGGGCAGGCCGGTGGTGGCGTTGAAGAGTAAAAAGAAGCCGGTCGCCAGCACGATGCCCGGCATCGCCAGAATCAGCATGCCGCTGGTCTCCATTACCTGCGCAGGCAGCAGGCGCTGACGCAGGCGCAGCTCGCGGCTGCTCCACAGCAGCATCAGGGTCAGCGTGACGCAGAGCGCGCCCGCGCCGAGGGCGATACGCAGCGAGGTCAGCGTCGCCTGCCACAGCGCCGGCTGCGCCAGCGCGCCGCCCGAGACGCCGCGCAGCCCGTCAACCATAACCGCCAGCAGCGGCGGCAGCAGCAGCAGCAGCGCCAGCGCGATCAGCAGGCCGTCGCCGAGGCGCGCGCGCCGCGAATCGTACGGATCGCGCCAGCCGCGCAGCTGCGCGCTGCCTGCCGGAATCGCCTTGCTGAAGCGCTGGCTGAGCAGCACCAGCGTCAGGCAGAAGGCGAGCTGGATCAGGGCCAGCAGCGCGGCGCGGCCGGGATCGTAGTCGTAGCTCAGCGCCTGAAAGATCGCCAGCTCGATGGTGGTCGCCTGCGGGCCGCCGCCCAGCGAGAGCACGGTTGCGAAGCTGGCGAAGCAGAGCATAAAAATCAGCGCGCCGGTCGGCAGCAGCTGACGGCGCAGCCAGGGCCACTCCAGCAGGCGGAAAAAGTGCCAGCCGCGCAGTCCGAGCTGGGCGGCGAGCTGCCGCTGTTCGCCTGGAATATTCTCCAGCGTTTGCAGCATCAGGCGCGTCGCCAGCGGCAGGTTGAAAAAGCAGTGCGCCAGCAGAATGCCCTGCAGCCCATAGGGCGAGAAACGGTAGTCGACGCCGAACAGCTGGCAGAGCTGCGCCAGCCAGCCGACGCGGCCATAGACCGTCAGCAGGCCGAAGACCGCCACCAGCACCGGCAGCACCAGCGTCATGGCGCAGAGGCGCAGCAGCAGCTGGCGGCCGGGAAAACGTCGTCGGTAGAGCGCGCGCGCCAGCGGGATCGCCGGCAGCAGCGACAGCACGGCGGAGAGCAACGCCTGGATGAATGAGAAGCGCACCACGTGGCGCAGATAGCTGTCATGCAGCAGCCCGCGCCAGTCGCCCGCTGGCGCGCTGGCCCAGAGCGCGCCGAACGCCAGCAGCGCCACGGCGCACAGCAGCAGCGCGGCGGCACTGCCCGGCGCCATCCACAGCGGGATTAGCGGCTGACGGCGCGTTGCCATGTGCTGATCCAGTTCGCGCGCTGCTGCGCCACTTCCTGCGGGCTATACTGCAGCGCGGTTTGCGGCACGCTCAGCGTCTGGAAACCCGCCGGCAGCTCGCTGTTAATCACCGGATACATCCAGTTGCCGGTCGGGATGGCGTTCTGGAAGGCGGGCGTCAGCATAAACTGCATAAACTGCTGCGCCAGCTTCGGCTGTTTGCTGCCGGCGAGCCGTGCGGCGACCTCCACCTGTAAATAGTGGCCTTCGGCGAACGACGCGGCGGCGTAGTTCTCTTTCTTCTCTTCGATCAGGTGATACGCGGGCGAGGTGGTATAGCTCAGCACCAGATCGCCTTCGCCTTTCAGGAACAGGCCGTAGGCTTCGCTCCAGCCCTTGGTCACGGTGACGGTTTTCTGCGCCAGCTTCTGCCAGGCCTGGGGTGCGCTGTCGCCGTACACTTTCTGCATCCAGAGCAGCAGGCCCAGACCCGGCGTGCTGGTGCGCGGATCTTCATAGATCACGCGCCATTTCTCCGGGCTTTCCACCAGCTCTTTCAGGCTGGTCGGCGGGTTTTTAAGGCGCGTTTTGTCGTAGACGAAGGCGAAATAGCCATAGTCGAAGGGCACGAAGGTCTGATCCTGCCAGCCGCCCGGCAGCGTCAGGTTATGGAGATCGACCTCGCTTTTAGCGAACAGGCCGGTCTGCTGCGCCGCCTGCAGCAGGTTGTTGTCGAGACCGAGCACCACGTCGGCCTTGCTGTTCTTGCCCTCCATGCGTACGCGGTTCAGCAGTGAGACGCCATCTTCCAGCGCCACATAGCGCAGCTCGCAGCCGCACTGCGCTTCAAAGGCTTTTTTCACCGCCGGGCCGGGGCCCCATTCGGCGGAGAAGGAGTCGTAGGTGTAGACCGTCAGGGCAGGTTTTGCCGCCAGCGCCGGCACGGACAGCAACATCAGCAGAGGGAGAATCTGTTTAACCACTTTGCGCTCCAGGGGAGGGTTGTTATGAGTCGCAAAGGATCTGAGCGTAGCAGCCTCTCAAATCCCTACGTCGGTATTAACCGAATCAGGTTCGACGGGTTTTTCTCAGCCTTTTGCAGGCACCCCGTTGAGAACGGCTCATTCTAGACATTTCGCCGCCGGGGGGAAAGCGTCACAGCGTCGGCGGCGCGAACCAGGCGGATTTAAAGTCGAACCAGCCGAGCGTATTGAGCCGCACGCCGCGCATGCTGCGCTGGCCTTCCAGCAGCAGCCAGTGATGAAACAGCGGATGCAAACCGTCCGCATCGAGCAGCCGTTTGCTCCATTCGGCGAGCGGCAGCGCTTTGCGCCGCCAGCGCGCGGCGTCCGCCTCCCAGTCGAGCGGCAGACAGTGATGCAGCAGCGGGATCTCGTAGAGCTGGGCAAACAGCGCATACTCCAGCGGCAGGGTGAAGTTGACGCTGCCAAGCCAGACGTCGCTTTCTGCCTCGCCCTGATGCCAGGTTTCATAGTCGACCGCGCGGGTAATCAGTCGCACGTTGTGCTGCGCGAGCAGCGGGCGCAGCGCGTTGGCGATGCCCTCATGCTCGACGTGCTGGCTGTACCAGGTCAGCGTCAGGCTCTCCAGGCCGGGCGGCCTGGTCGCCGGCGTCAGGTCGCGGCGGTGATGCCAGCGCGGCAGCAGGCCGTAAGCGGGATACCAGTAGCGCTGATAGCCGGCCTCGGCATGGTTGAGCAGCGCGATGGGATTCAGCAAATGGCACAGCCAGCGCCGGATGTCGGCATTGCGTCCCAGGGCGGAGCGCTGGTCGAACAGGAGAAAATAGCAGCCCTCTTCAAGGCGGCTCTCTTCTGACTTTTCATCCTCGGCGGCGCCCTGAAGGCGCACACCGGAGTAGACCAGCTCGTCGCTGATCTCCGGCAGCACCCAAATCGAGACGTCGTCGATTAGCGCGCGAAAGCCGAAATAGTCGTCGAACGCCTCGATCTTCAGCTGACTTTGCTGATTGCGCACCACGCGATAGGGACCGGTACCGACGGGATGTCGCGCGAAGTCGCGCATCTGCGGCCATTCGCGCGGCAGGATCATGGCGCTGACGCCGCCGAGCAGCCAGGGCAGCCAGTCGTCCGGTTCGCTGAGATGGAGATCCAGCGTCCAGGGCGCGGGGGAATCGATGCGTTGAATATGAGAGAAGAGCGGCAGCGGGCGCAGGCGCTCCAGGCTTGACGTGACGTCAGCCATCTCCAGCTCGCGGCCGTGATGAAAGCGGATCGCCGGACGCAGGTAAAAACGCCAGTGCAGCGGCGTTATCGCCTGCCAGTGATGGGCGATATCCGCCTCGACTTCCCCGTTTTCCTCATTTATGCGCGTCAGACCGTTAAAAATTTGCCGCGCCAGATGCGTTTCGGAACGACGCAGCGGCGAGCCGGGCAGCAGGTTGAGCAGCGGCCGGTAATAGAGTACGCGCAGAATATGTTTGCCCTGGCGGAAGCTGCGGCCGAGGTGGGCACGGATCATCTGGCGTACCTCCGCCTTGTCACCGACCAGCTGCACCAGCTGATCGATACGATCCTGCGCCAGCAGATCCTCGGCGCGCTGCTGCTGCAGCGCTAGGCCGGTGTAGCAGAAGCTGAGCTGCGAGCGCTTGCCGCGTCCCGCCTCGGCCTGCCAGGTCAGCCAGCCCGCCGCCTGCATCGCATTCAGCAGGTTGCGCATATGGCGACGCGAGCAGTGCAGCCGTTCGGCCAGTTCGCTGAGCGTGACCAGCTGGCTTTCCCCCTGGCAGCTTTGCCACAGGCGGATGAACTGCTGCTTAAGGCGTGATGAGGACATAAAAGAGGAACTCCCTGTGAAAAGCGCTCAGTTTTTCCTGCCTCATATTAAGGGCAAACTTAGCGCTATTGGAAGAGCGGGAGGCATTCCAGCCGGAATGGCGCTCGACCATGATACCGCTGCGGCGGGATCTTTTCTGAGTAGGGTGCAATTACACCGCCAGCAGCGATTTTCCTGCTGGCTTTTTTCTGTTGCGTTAGAATCCGTTCTCCTGGTTTTCCTGTTTTCGCCACCGCAAAGGGATGTCGCTATGAAGTCGCTGTTAACCCGGAAGCGCCGCATTAATCCGGTCTTTCTCGCCTTTATGGCCGCCTCTTTTATGATCGGCGTCGCCGGCGCGCTGCAGGCGCCGACGCTGAGTCTGTTTCTGACGCGCGAGGTGCAGGCGCGTCCCCTTTGGGTCGGGCTCTTTTTTACCGTCAACGCCATCGCGGGCATCGTGGTCAGCATGCTGGTGGCGAAGCGCTCCGACAGCCGCGGCGATCGTCGTACGCTGATCCTCTTTTGCTGCGCGATGGCGTTTTGCAACGCGCTGCTGTTCGCCTTTACCCGGCACTACCTGACGCTGATTACCCTTGGCGTGCTGCTCTCGGCGCTGGCCAGCGTGTCAATGCCGCAGATCTTCGCGCTGGCGCGCGAATATGCCGACCAGTCGGCGCGCGAAGCGGTGATGTTCAGCTCGGTGATGCGCGCGCAGCTTTCGCTCGCCTGGGTCATCGGCCCGCCGCTGTCGTTTGCGCTGGCGCTTAACTTCGGCTTCGTGACGCTTTTTCTGGTGGCGGCCGCGCTGTTTCTGGTCTGTATCCTGCTGATCAAGTTCACCTTGCCGTCGGTGCCGCGCGCCGAGCCGCTGATGAGGAGCGGCGGCATGCCGCTGAGCGGCTGGCGCGACCGGGACGTGCGCCTGCTGTTTATCGCCTCGGTAACCATGTGGACCTGCAATACCATGTACATTATCGATATGCCGCTCTATATCAGCGTGACGCTCGGCCTGCCGGAGAAGCTGGCGGGTTTGCTGATGGGGACGGCGGCCGGGCTGGAGATTCCGGTGATGCTGCTGGCCGGGCACTACGCGAAGCGCGTCGGCAAGCGCAATCTGATGCTGATCGCGGTGGCGGCGGGTATTCTGTTTTACGCCGGGCTGGCAATGTTCGCCTCGCAGACCGCACTGATGGCGCTACAGCTATTTAACGCGGTATTTATCGGCATTATCGCCGGCATCGGCATGCTGTGGTTTCAGGATCTGATGCCGGGCCGGCCGGGCGCGGCGACCACCATGTTCACCAACTCTATTTCGACCGGGATGATTCTGGCAGGCGTGATTCAGGGCACGCTCAGCGAGCGCTTCGGGCATATTGCGGTCTACTGGCTGGCGCTGGGGCTGGCCGTGGCGGCGTTCGCCATGTCGGCGCGCGTGAAGAACGTCTAAGAGGGCACTGTTTTTCTTACAGGCAGCGCTAAAGCTTAAAGCGCGGGTGGCTGGGTCCGAAGAGCAAAGCGTCCCGCACCATGGATGGTGCGGGCCGAGCGAGCAGGGATGCGTTTAGCGACTTTGCGATCGGACCCTGCCACTCGCGTTAGCGCCCAATCTGCAAACAGTTATGCCTTAATTCAAAAACGCAGGCTGGCGCTGTTCGTAATCGGTAATCGCCGCTTCGTGCTGCAGCGTCAGGCCGATGCTGTCGAGACCGTTCAGCATGCAGTGGCGGCGGAAGCTGTCGATCTCGAACGAATAGACTTTGTCGCCAGCCGTCACCGTCTGCGCTTCCAGATCGACGGTAAAGCGGATGCCCGGCTGCGCCGCCACCAGCTTAAACATCTCGTCCACCTGCTCGTCGCTGAGGCGCACCGGCAGCAGCTGATTGTTAAAGCTGTTGCCGTAGAAAATGTCGGCAAAGCTCGGCGCAATCACCACGTGAAAACCGAAATCGGTCAGCGCCCAGGGCGCATGCTCGCGCGACGAGCCGCAGCCGAAGTTTTCGCGCGCCAGCAGAATACTGGTGCCCTGAAACTCAGGCTTATTCAGCACAAAGCTGGCAGTTGGCACGGTGCCAGCGTCGTCGTCAAAGCGCCAGTCGTGAAACAGATGGGCGCCAAAGCCGGTGCGCGTCACTTTCTGCAGAAACTGCTTGGGAATAATGGCGTCGGTGTCGACGTTCGCCGCGTCCAGCGGGGCGACGATGCCGGTATGCTGAGTAAATTTATTCGCCATGATTAGGCTCCTGTCAGTTCACGGATATCGGCAAAGTGGCCGGAAACAGCGGCTGCGGCGGCCATCGCCGGGCTGACCAGATGAGTACGCCCGCCGCGGCCCTGGCGGCCTTCAAAGTTACGGTTGCTGGTCGAAGCGCAGCGCTCGCCCGGATTCAGGCGGTCGTTGTTCATCGCCAGACACATTGAGCAGCCCGGCAGGCGCCATTCGAAACCGGCTTCGAGGAAAATTTTGTCCAGGCCTTCCGCTTCCGCCTGCGCTTTCACCGGACCGGAGCCAGGCACCACCATCGCCACCACGCCCGGTGCGACTTTACGCCCTTTGGCGATGGCCGCCGCGGCGCGCAGATCCTCGATACGCGAGTTGGTGCAGGAGCCGATAAACACCTTGTCGATCGCCACGTCGGTCAGGCGAATGCCCGGCTGCAGATTCATATAGGCCAGCGCCTTTTCGGCTGAAGCGCGTTCGACCGGATCGGCAAACGAGGCCGGGTTCGGGATCGGCTCATCCACGGCGATCACCTGCCCCGGGTTGGTGCCCCAGGTCACCTGCGGCGCGATATCGGCAGCGTTCAGCGTTACCACCGCGTCGTAGTGCGCGCCTTCGTCCGACTTCAGGGTGCGCCAGTATTCCACCGCCTGCTCCCACTTCTCGCCTTGCGGCGCGAACTGACGGCCTTTCAGGTAGTTGAAGGTGGTATCGTCCGGCGCGACCAGGCCGGCTTTGGCGCCCATCTCGATCGCCATATTGCACAGCGTCATACGGCCTTCCATGCTCAGGGCTTCGATAGCCGGACCGCAGAACTCCACCACGTGGCCGGTGCCGCCCGCGCTGCCGGTCTTCCCGATAATTGCCAGCACGATATCTTTCGCGGTGATGCCCGGCGCGGCGTCGCCCAGCACTTCGATTTTCATGGTCTTCGCGCGACCCTGCTTCAGCGTCTGGGTCGCAAAAACATGCTCAACTTCCGAGGTGCCGATGCCGAAAGCCAGCGAACCGAACGCGCCGTGGGTCGCGGTGTGCGAATCGCCGCAGACGATGGTCATGCCCGGCAGCGTCATGCCTTGCTCCGGCCCGATAACGTGCACGATGCCCTGGAACGGGTGGTTCAGATCGTAGAGCTGCACGCCGAACTCGGCGCAGTTCTTCATCAGCTCCTGCATCTGGATGCGCGCCATCTCGCCGGAGGCGTTGATGTCTTTGGTCTGGGTCGAAACGTTATGGTCCATGGTGGCGAACGTCTTCGACGGCTGACGGACTTTACGTCCGTGCGCGCGCAGGCCATCAAAGGCCTGTGGCGACGTCACTTCATGGATCAGATGACGATCGATATAGAGCAGCGGCGTCTCGTTGGGCGCTTCGTGAACGACATGTGCATCAAATAACTTCTGGTATAAGGTTTTCATTATTTTATTTTTCCTCGGCGATAAAGCGGGCAATCACGCTGCCCATCTCATCCGTGGTGACGGCGGGACCGTCACCGGCCAAATCCCGGGTGCGGTAGCCTTCTTCCAGCGCGCGGCTGACGGCGCGCTCAATGCTGTCGGCGGCGGCATCCGCATTCAGGCTGTAGCGCAGCAGCAGCGACAGCGACAGGATCTGCGCCACAGGGTTGGCGATATTCTGTCCGGCGATGTCCGGCGCGGAGCCGCCCGCCGGCTCATACAGGCCAAAACTCTCTTCATTCAGGCTGGCTGACGGCAGCATGCCCATCGAGCCGGTGATCATCGCGCACTCGTCGGAGAGAATGTCGCCGAACAGATTGGAGCAGAGCAGCACGTCGAACTGCGACGGGTCTTTGATCAGCTGCATGGTGGCGTTATCGATATACATATGGCTCAGCTGCACATCGGGGTAATCCTGCGCCACTTCATTGACGATTTCGCGCCACATCACCGAGGTCTGCAGCACGTTGGCTTTATCGATCGAGGTGACTTTATTGCGACGCTTGCGCGCCGACTCAAAGGCGATGCGGGCGATGCGTTCAATCTCGAAACGGTGATACACCTCGGTGTCGAAGGCGCGCTCATGCGGACCGCTGCCTTCACGCCCTTTCGGCTGGCCGAAGTAGATACCGCCAGTCAGCTCGCGCACGCACAGAATATCGAAACCTTTCGCGGCGATATCGGCGCGCAGCGGGCAAAAAGCCTCCAGCCCCTGGTAGAGCGCGGCGGGACGCAGGTTGCTGAACAATCTGAAATGCTTGCGCAGCGGCAGCAGCGCGCCGCGTTCCGGCTGCGCGGCGGGCGGCAGATGCTCCCACTTCGGGCCGCCGACCGAGCCGAACAGCATCGCGTCGGCCTGCTCGCAGCCGGCGACGGTGGCAGGCGGCAGCGGTTCGCCGTGGCGGTCGATGGCGATGCCGCCAACGTCATACTCGCTGGTGGTAATGCGCATATCAAAGCGGTGACGAATGGCGTCCAGTACTTTCAGGGCCTGCGCCATGACTTCCGGGCCGATGCCGTCGCCGGGCAATACTGCGATATGAGAAGAGGTAGACATAGTTACACCGTTTCCTTCTGAAATTTGCGCTGCAATTCTTTTTCAACTTCTTTGGCGCGCCAGATATTGTTCAGCGCGTTCACCATCGCCTTCGCGGAGGATTCGACGATATCGGTCGCCAGACCCACGCCGTGGAATTTGCGGCCGTTATAGTTGACCACGATATCCACCTGGCCCAGCGCGTTCTCGCCGTGGCCTTTCGCCGTTAACTTGTAGTTCACCAGCTCGGCTTCGAAGCCGGTAATGCGGTTGATCGCCTGGTAAACCGCGTCGACCGGGCCGTTGCCGGTGGCGGCGTCTGCTTTGGTCTCTTCGCCGCAGCCCAGCTGCACCGAGGCGGTCGCCGTGACGCTGGACCCGGTCTGCACGTTGAATTCGTTCAGCTGGAAATATTCCGGCTCTTCATGCTGTTTATTGATAAAGGCCAGCGCTTCCAGATCGTAATCGAATACCTGGCCTTTCTTGTCGGCCAGCTTCAGGAAGGCGTCATACAGCGCATCCAGACTATAGTCGCTCTCTTTGTAGCCCATCTCTTCCATGCGGTGTTTCACCGCAGCACGGCCGGAGCGCGAGGTCAGGTTCAGCTGAATTTTGTGCAGGCCGATCGACTCCGGCGTCAGGATTTCGTAGTTTTCGCGGTTTTTCAGCACGCCGTCCTGATGAATGCCGGAGGAGTGGGCAAAGGCGTTAGAGCCGACCACCGCTTTGTTCGCCGGGATCGGCATATTGCAGATCTGGCTGACCATCTGGCTGGTGCGGTAGATTTCCTGGTGATGGATGTTGGTATGCAGGTTCAGGATCTGCTGGCGGGTTTTGATCGCCATGATGACCTCTTCCAGCGCGCAGTTGCCGGCGCGTTCGCCCAGGCCGTTCAGCGTGCCTTCCACCTGACGCGCGCCCGCCTGCACGGCCGCCAGCGCGTTGCCGGTCGCCATGCCTAAATCGTCATGGGTGTGCACCGACAGAATCGCTTTATCGATGTTGGGCACGCGATTGATCAGCTGGCTGATGATGCTGGCGTATTCGCCCGGCAGGGTGTAGCCCACGGTGTCCGGAATGTTAATGGTGGTGGCACCAGCGTTAATCGCCGCCTCTACCACGCGACACAGATCGTCGATCGGCGTGCGGCCGCCATCTTCGCAAGAGAACTCCACGTCGCTGGTATAGTTGCGCGCGCGCTTCACCATGTGCACCGCGCGCTCGATTACCTCAGGCAGGGTGCTGCGCAGTTTGGTGGCGATATGCATCGGCGAGGTGGCGATGAAGGTGTGGATACGATAGGCCGCCGCCACGCGCAGCGCTTCATACGCGGCGTCGATATCTTTCTCGACGCAGCGCGCCAGCCCGCAGACGCGGCTGTTTTTAATGGTGCGCGCGATGGTCTGTACGGATTCAAAGTCGCCCGGCGACGAGACCGGAAAACCGACTTCCATCACGTCGACGCCCATGCGCTCCAGCGCCAGTGCGATCTGCAATTTTTCTTTCACACTCAGGCTGGCCTGTAATGCCTGCTCACCGTCGCGCAGAGTGGTATCGAAAATAATGACTTGCTGGCTCATCGTATTCATCCTTATGCGTTAACTTCACCGTGCAACGAGCATAAAAAAACCCGCGCAAGGCGCGGGTTTTTAACTTTCAGCAGGTTCGAATCAGTGTTTGATTCTGCCCACGAGTCTACCGCGCAAACTGAATGCGTTAAGTAGTAGACCGAGTAGGCGGAATGAATGAAACATGGATTCGAACCTCGTAAAATTTTGTGCTGCACATATTGGTACTGGAATCGGGACGGGATGTCAACCATAAGTAAAAGGGTATTTTCGGCGGACGTTAAGGAAATAATTCTGCGATTTCACGCCAGATCAGTGGAACAGACAATGTGCGGAGAAATGGCGCGCAGAAGAGGCGGAATGCTGCAGTGATTTGGATGTATATTTTTGATTTAAAAGATTTTTTACGGGTTGCCTCGACCGCTGCAGCAAAACTATTTTGCCGCTGCCCGGCAGCACATTGTCGTGCATCGCCTTTATTTTAGAGTTAATAACGCCACAAATGAATTTCACAGGAAAATTGTGGGCTGATGCAGGCAGAATTCATTTTTTATTATTTCTTATAACCCGCTGAAAATGATTTCGTCTTCAGCATTTTCTTCTGCCTAACTTCCAGGGAATTAGATAATTCCTCGCGCGCTTAACTTATCGCGCAGAGGCTTTACGGCCGACTTAACGATAAGCGCAGGCTCTGACGTTTGCCTGCCAGGTTTTCTACGGTTATGGTAATCGACCAACTCTTAAAATAATCAACCAAGCAGATTTCTCTGTATCTGGATGTCGGAAAGGCGTTCCGGCGTCTGCGCATAAACATAAGGTTTTGATCTTAACTGGCGAATAGGGGCAGGATGCCAGTGGCGCGCAGGAACAGCGAGCGTCAGTGGATTCAGTTCCTCAAGCCTGGAGGCAGAAAATGGAGATGTTGTCAGGAGCCGAGATGGTCGTCCGTTCGTTAATCGATCAGGGCGTAAAGCAGGTGTTCGGTTATCCGGGCGGCGCGGTGCTGGATATTTATGATGCGCTGCAAACCGTCGGCGGAATCGATCACGTACTGGTGCGCCATGAACAGGGCGCGGTGCATATGGCAGACGGGCTGGCGCGCGCGACCGGCGAAGTCGGCGTGGTGTTGGTGACGTCGGGTCCCGGCGCAACCAACGCGATTACCGGTATCGCCACCGCCTATATGGATTCGATTCCGCTGGTGATCCTGTCGGGGCAGGTGCCGTCCTCGCTGATTGGCTACGACGCCTTTCAGGAGTGCGACATGGTGGGAATTTCCCGTCCGGTGGTGAAGCACAGCTTTCTGGTAAAAAGCACCGAAGAGATCCCGACCGTGCTGAAAAAAGCGTTCTGGCTGGCGGCCAGCGGGCGTCCGGGTCCGGTGGTGATCGATCTGCCGAAGGATATTCTGAATCCGGCCAACAAACTGCCTTACGTCTACCCGGAATCGGTGAGCATGCGCTCCTATAACCCGACGATTCAGGGCCACAAAGGACAGATTAAGCGTGCGCTCAATACGCTGCTCGCCGCGCGCAAGCCGGTGATGTATGTCGGCGGCGGCGCGATTACCTCGGCGTGCGAGGCGGAGCTGTTGCAGCTTGCCGAGCAGCTGAACATTCCGGTTACCAGTTCGCTGATGGGGCTGGGCGCTTTCCCCGGCACTCATCGCCAGTCGGTGGGCATGCTTGGCATGCACGGCACCTACGAAGCCAATATGACGATGCATAACGCCGATCTTATCTTCGCTGTCGGCGTGCGCTTTGACGATCGCACCACCAATAATCTGGCTAAATATTGTCCCAACGCGACGGTGCTGCATATCGACATCGATCCTACCTCGATCTCAAAAACCGTGGCGGCGGACATTCCTATCGTCGGCGATGCGAAGCAGACGCTGCAGCAGATGCTCGATCTGCTGGCGCAGAGCGAAACGAAGCAGGATCTCGATAGCCTGCGCGACTGGTGGCAGAGCATCGAGGGCTGGCGCAGTCGTAAATGCCTGGCGTTCGATCGCAACAGTGAAAAGATCAAGCCGCAGGCGGTAATCGAAACCATCTTTCGCCTGACCAACGGCGACGCCTACGTGACGTCGGACGTCGGCCAGCACCAGATGTTCGCGGCGCTCTATTATCCCTTTGATAAACCGCGCCGCTGGATCAACTCTGGCGGGCTCGGCACCATGGGCTTTGGGCTGCCGGCCGCGCTGGGCGTCAAAATGGCGCTGCCGGAAGAGACGGTGATCTGCGTGACCGGCGACGGCAGCATTCAGATGAATATTCAGGAGCTCTCCACCGCGCTGCAGTACGATTTGCCGGTGCTGGTGCTGAGCCTGAACAACCGCGTGCTCGGTATGGTGAAACAGTGGCAGGATATGATCTATTCTGGCCGCCATTCGCAATCTTATATGGAATCGCTGCCGGACTTCGTGCGCCTGGCGGAGGCGTACGGTCACGTCGGCATCGCGATTCAGCATCCTTCCGAGCTGGAAGAGAAGCTGCAGCTGGCGCTGGATACGCTGGCGAAAGGGCGGCTGGTATTCGTCGACGTCACCGTCGACGGCAGCGAGCACGTCTACCCGATGCAGATCCGCGGCGGGTCGATGGATGAGATGTGGCTGAGCAAAACGGAGAGGACATAATTATGCGTCGTATTTTATCGGTTCTGCTGGAGAACGAATCCGGCGCATTGTCTCGCGTGGTGGGCCTCTTTTCCCAGCGCGGCTATAACATCGAGAGCCTGACGGTCGCGCCGACCGACGATCCCACGCTGTCGCGTATGACCATCCAGACCGTCGGCGACGAAAAGGTGCTGGAGCAGATTGAAAAGCAGTTGCATAAGCTGGTGGATGTGCTGCGCGTCAGCGAACTGGGGCAGGGCGCCTATGTCGAACGCGAAATCATGCTGGTGAAACTGCAGGCCACCGGCTACGGCCGCGAAGAGGTGAAGCGCAGCGCGGAGATCTTTCGCGGTCAGATTATCGACGTGACGCCGACGCTGTACACGGTTCAGCTGGCAGGCACCAGCGACAAGCTCGACGCCTTCCTGAATACCGTGCGCGAAGTGGCGGAAATCGTTGAAGTGGCGCGTTCCGGCATCGTCGGCGTCTCGCGCGGCGATCGCATTATGCGGTAATTGCTCAGGGTGACTGTCTCTAACCCGGCGTAATGCCGGGTTTTTTTTATTTTATGCGCTATGCGGAGATCGCTAAGAAAAGCGGTTGCTCAGCGCGAAGTTCTGCTGTTAGATGTTACAAACGAGTTACCCTTAGCTTAGTTGCGGACATCTGCCGCAACGCGGCTCGCCGTGAAGTATGGAGTTATCGTGAAACTGGATGAAATCGCGCGCCTGGCAGGCGTGTCGCGCACCACGGCCAGTTATGTCATCAATGGCAAAGCGCGGCAGTATCGTGTCAGCGAAAAAACCGTCGAGAAAGTGATGGCGGTCGTGCGTGAGCATAACTACCACCCCAACGCCGTGGCGGCGGGCCTGCGTGCCGGCCGTACGCGCTCGATCGGCCTGGTGATCCCCGATCTGGAAAACACCAGCTATACCCGCATCGCCAACTATCTTGAACGTCAGGCGCGTCAGCGCGGCTATCAGCTGCTGATCGCCTGTTCGGAAGATCAGCCCGACAATGAAATGCGTTGCATTGAGCATCTGCTGCAGCGTCAGGTCGATGCGATAATCGTTTCAACCTCTTTGCCGCCTGAGCATCCGTTCTATCAGCGCTGGATTAACGATCCGCTGCCGATTATCGCGCTGGACCGCGCGCTGGATCGTGAACACTTCACCAGCGTTGTCGGCGCCGATCAGGACGACGCTTTTACGCTAGCGGCTGAATTGCGTCAGCTGCCGGTGAAAAACGTGCTGTTTCTCGGCGCGCTGCCCGAGCTTTCCGTCAGCTTCCTGCGTGAAATGGGCTTCCGCGATGCCTGGAAAGAGGACGCGCGTCCGATCGACTATATCTACTGCAACAGCTTCGAGCGCACGGCGGCAGCGGCGCTGTTTGAGAAGTACCTTGACGATCACGATATGCCAGAAGCGCTCTTTACCACGTCGTTCGGCCTGCTGCAGGGCGTAATGGACGTGACGCTGAAACGTGACGGACGGCTGCCGACCGATCTTGCGATCGCGACATTTGGCGACCACGAATTACTGGACTTTTTAGAGTGTCCGGTGCTGGCGGTGGGACAGCGCCATCGCGACGTGGCGGAGCGCGTGCTGGAGTTAGTCCTGGCTTCGCTTGATGAACCGCGAAAACCGAAACCGGGATTAACGCGTATTCGACGAAATTTATTTCGCCGCGGCCAGCTGAGTCGCAAAGTTAAATAGCTGAGGGGCAGCATTAGCGCTGCCCTTAAATTTTCGCGTATTAATATTTGTCATTTTTCAGGGTAAAAAAGCGTAAAGCTGAGACACCTCATCTAACAAATTAGCAGCGATGTGATTGTTAAATGTCCATTTCTTTGGCCTGGCGCGCACTCCTGAACGGCCTGAAGCGGCGGGCGCCGCTTTCGGAACTCCCCTAAAATGCAGCCCCTGTCTCAGAAATAGTGAAGAATATTAACGCAGGTCGTCAGGCTTATTTTTAAGCATTTTTTAAAGCAACGTAGTTTTTATTCCATTATTCATCAGGTTAATTTTTAAAATTGACCTTTTGCCCCGTTTGCCGCTTTTCAATCAGCGAAATCACCCCTTGTAAATAGTTATATTCCCGCCGCGCTTCGGCTTGACAACGATTTCATCGCCTCCGTAAACTCGTGGCGTGGTAAAAAGTGGGGTAAAGTGGTGAAAATGGGGAGCTGAGGGGAAGACTGGCATGTTCCGTGGAGCAACGTTAGTCCATCTCGACAGCAAGGGGCGACTGGCCGTACCCACGCGCTATCGCGACACGCTGATCGGGGAATCTCAAGGGCAGATGGTTTGTACCATCGACCTTCATCAGCCATGCCTGTTGCTTTATACCCTGCCCGAATGGGAAATCATCGAAAAAAAGCTGTCTCGCTTATCCAGCATGAACCCCGTTGAGCGTCGCGTACAGCGTCTGCTGCTGGGACATGCCAGTGAGTGTCAGATGGACAACGCAGGCCGTGTGCTGCTGGCGAATACCCTTCGGCAACACGCGCACCTGACGAAAGAAGTGATGCTGGTCGGCCAGTTCAACAAGTTTGAACTGTGGGATGAACAGACCTGGTATCAACAAGTCAAGGATGACATTGACGCAGAACAGTCGGCTCAGGAACCTTTGTCTGAGCGGTTGCAGGACTTGTCGCTATAGCTATGCAGGAAAATTTTAAACATACCACGGTGCTGCTGGACGAGGCGGTTAACGGCCTCAACATCAGGGAAGACGGCATCTATATCGACGGCACTTTCGGTCGCGGCGGACATTCACGTTTGATTCTGTCGCAGCTGGGCCCGCAGGGACGGCTTATCGCCATCGATCGCGACCCGCAAGCTATCGCCGCCGCTGCCGAAATCGCCGATCCGCGCTTTTCGATCGTGCACGGCCCCTTTTCGGCGCTGGCCGACTATGTCGAGGAGCTGGGCTTAAGCGGCAAAATCAGCGGCATCCTGCTCGATCTGGGCGTCTCGTCGCCGCAGCTGGACGACGCGGAACGCGGCTTCTCCTTTATGCGCGACGGGCCGCTGGATATGCGTATGGACCCGACGCGCGGGCACTCCGCCGCTGAATGGCTGCTGCAGGCGGAAGAGGCGGATATCGCCTTCGTGCTGAAGACCTACGGCGAAGAGCGTTTTGCTAAACGCATCGCGCGCGCCATCGTCGAGCGCAACCGTGAACAGCCGATGACGCGCACCAAAGAGCTGGCTGACGTCATTGCGGCGGCAACGCCGGTGAAAGATAAGTTCAAGCATCCGGCCACGCGCAGCTTTCAGGCGATCCGTATCTGGATCAACAGCGAGCTGGAAGAGATTGAAAAAGCGCTGAAAGGCGCGTTAACGGCGCTGGCGCCCGAAGGACGCCTCTCTATTATCAGCTTCCATTCGCTGGAAGATCGCCTGGTGAAGCGTTTTATGCGCGACCAGAGCCGCGGCCCGCAGGTGCCGGCCGGTCTGCCGATGACCGAGTCGCAGCTTAAAGCGCTGGGCGGACGTCAGCTGAAGCTGCTCGGCAAAATGACGCCGGGTGACGCGGAAGTCGCGGACAACCCGCGCGCGCGCAGTTCAGTTCTACGCATCGCGGAGAGAACCGACGCATGATCGGCAACGAACGCCACAGCCTGCCTGGCGTCATCGGCGGCGATCTGCTGCGGTTCGGCAAGATCCCGCTGATTTTGCTGATCGCCGTACTGGTGTCGGCCGTGATGGTGGTGACGACGACGCACAAAACGCGTCTGCTGACCGCGCAGCGCGAACAGCTGGTGTTAGAGCGCGACGCGCTAGACATTGAATGGCGTAACCTGATCCTTGAGGAGAACGCGCTGGGCGATCACAGCCGGGTGGAGCGCATTGCCACCGAGAAGCTGCAGCTACAGCATGTAGACCCATCCCAGGAAAATATTGTGGTACAGAAATAAGGAACGCTAAATCGCAATGAGCGGCGCAAGCAAAACGCTGAAGTTGAAAAAACAGGAAGATAAAGCCAGCTTTGTAAGCTGGCGTTTTGCGTTGCTGTGCGGCTGTATTTTACTGGCGCTGTTTGGTCTGCTCTCTCGCGTCGCCTGGCTGCAGGTCATCAGCCCGGACAAGCTGGTGAAAGAGGGCGATCTGCGCTCGCTGCGCGTGCAGGCGGTGCCTACCGCGCGCGGCATGATCAGCGATCGCGCCGGTCGCCCGCTGGCGGTCAGCGTGCCGGTCAACGCCATCTGGGCCGATCCAAAAGAGCTGCACGACGCGGGCGGCGTGACCCTCGATGGCCGCTGGAAAGCGCTCGCCGACGCGCTCTCTATTCCTCTCGATCAGCTGGCGACGCGCGTCAACGCCAATCCCAAAGGACGCTTTATCTATCTGGCGCGCCAGGTGAATCCCGCCATCAGCGACTACATCAAGAAGCTCCGGCTGCCCGGCATCCATCTGCGCGAAGAGTCGCGCCGCTACTATCCGGCCGGTCAGGTGACATCTCACCTGATCGGCTTTACCAATATTGACGGCCAGGGTATCGAAGGCATTGAGAAGAGCTTCGATAAATGGCTGACAGGCGCGCCGGGCGAACGAACGGTGCGTAAAGACCGCAACGGCCGCGTGATCGAAGATATCTCGTCGGTGGACAGCCGCGCCGCTCACAACCTGACGCTCAGCATCGACGAACGCCTGCAGGCGCTGGTCTACCGCGAACTTAACAACGCGGTGGCGTTCAACAAAGCCGAGTCGGGCACCGCCGTACTGGTGGACGTCAATACCGGCGAAGTGCTGGCGATGGCCAACAGTCCGGCCTACAACCCAAACAACCTTAGCAACACGCCGAAAGAGATGATGCGCAACCGCGCCATCACCGACATCTTTGAGCCTGGCTCGACCGTCAAGCCGATGGTGGTGATGACGGCGCTACAGCGCGGCGTGGTGCGGGAAAACAGCGTGCTTAATACCGTGCCGTACCGCGTTAATGGTCATGAGATCAAAGACGTGGCGCGCTATAACGAATTGACCCTTACCGGGGTTCTGCAGAAGTCGAGTAACGTCGGCGTTTCACGGCTGGCGTTAGCGATGCCCTCCTCAGCGCTTGTAGATACTTATGCGCGCTTTGGCCTGGGTAAACCGACCAATTTGGGGCTGGTCGGGGAAAGTAGTGGCTTATACCCTCAAAAACAACGGTGGTCTGACATAGAGAGGGCCACCTTCTCTTTCGGCTACGGGCTAATGGTAACGCCGTTACAGTTAGCGCGTGTCTACGCGACCATCGGCAGCTACGGTATCTTCCGGCCGCTGTCGATCACCAAGGTCGATCCGCCTGTCGCGGGCGAGCGCGTCTTCCCGGAATCGCTGGTGAAAACCGTGGTTCATATGATGGAAAGCGTCGCGCTGCCGGGCGGCGGCGGCGTAAAAGCGGCTATCAAAGGCTATCGCATCGCGATTAAAACCGGTACGGCGAAAAAAGTCGGGCCGGACGGCCGCTACGTCAATAAATATATCGCATACACCGCAGGCGTCGCGCCTGCCAGTCATCCTCGTTTTGCGCTGGTGGTGGTGATCAACGATCCCCAGGCCGGCAAGTATTACGGTGGTGCGGTTTCCGCGCCGGTGTTCGGTGCCATCATGGGCGGCGTGCTGCGCACCATGAACATCGAACCGGACGCGTTGCCGACCAATGACAAAAACGAGCTGGTGACAAACAGAAGTGAGGAAAAAAGTGACAGATCGTAACCTGCGCGACTTGCTGGGCCCGTGGGTGCCAGGCGCGCCGGCGCGTCCCCTGGGTGACATGACACTGGATAGCCGCAAGGCGGCGTCCGGCGATCTGTTTGTGGCCGTGGCAGGCCACCACGCCGATGGACGGCGTTTTATTCCACAGGCGATCGCGCAGGGGGTTTCCGCTGTGATTGCGGAGGCCGAAGGCGAAGCCAGTGATGGCGATATCAAAGAAATGCACGGCGTGCCGGTGATTTACCTGGCGCAGCTGCCGCAGCGGCTCTCTGCGCTGGCGGGCCGTTTTTATGGTCAGCCCGGCGAAAAGCAGACGCTGATCGGCGTAACCGGCACCAATGGCAAAACCACGACTACCCAGCTGCTGGCGCAGTGGGCGCAGCGTCTAGGCGAAACCGGCGCGGTGATGGGCACGGTCGGCAACGGCCTGCTCGGCCAGCTGGCCACCGCAGAGAACACCACCGGCTCGGCCGTGGAGGTTCAGCATCTGCTGCAGGAGCTGGCGCAGCAGGGCGCGACGCTGACCGCAATGGAAGTCTCCTCGCACGGTCTGGTGCAGCATCGCGTTGCGGCGCTGCCGTTCGCCGCCGCGGTCTTTACCAATCTGAGCCGCGATCATCTCGATTATCACGGCGATATGCAGAGCTACGAATCGGCTAAAAAGCGGCTGTTCACCGACCATCAGGTCGGCGAAATGATCCTTAACGCCGACGACGAAGCAGGGCGCCGCTGGCTGGCGACGCTGCCTGACGCCGTTGCCGTCACCATGGAGAATAATCTCCAGCCGGGCTGTCACGGCCGATGGGTAAAAGCCGAAGCGGTCACCTATCAGGACAATGGCGCGCATATCCGCTTCAGCTCAAGCTGGGGCGAAGGCGAATTCGACAGCCGTCTGATGGGCGCCTTCAACGTCAGCAACCTGCTGCTGGCGTTTGCTACGCTGCTGGCGCTCGATTATCCGCTCGCCGATCTGGTGCGGACGGCGCCGCAGCTGCAGCCGGTATGCGGGCGCATGGAAGTTTTCAGCGCGCCGGGCAAGCCGACCGTGGTGGTGGATTACGCCCATACGCCGGACGCGCTGGAGAAGGCGCTGGAAGCCGGGCGCCTGCACTGCAAAGGCAAACTGTGGTGCGTGTTTGGCTGCGGCGGCGATCGCGACAAAGGCAAGCGTCCGCTGATGGGCGCTATCGCCGAGCAGTTCGCGGACGTCGTGGTGATTACCGACGACAATCCGCGCAGCGAAGATCCCCAGACTATCGTTAACGACATTTTGACCGGCCTGCTTGAGCCGCATCGCGCGCGCGTTGTCTCTGGTCGTGCGCAAGCGGTCACTAACGCCGTTCTGCAGGCGCAGCCTGACGACATCGTGCTGGTGGCGGGCAAAGGTCATGAAGATTATCAAATCGTGGGAAATCGTCGTCTGGATTACTCCGACCGCGCCACGGTTGCCGCGTTATTAGGAGTGACGGCATGATCCCGGTTTCCCTTACTACGCTGGCCGACATCAGCGGCGGCACGCTTCACGGCAGCGATCTTGTTCTGAGCGACGTCACGACCGATACGCGCAAAGTGACGCCCGGCAGCCTGTTTGTCGCGCTGGTCGGCGAACGCTTCGACGCCCATGACTTTGCCGCTGACGCTATCGCCAGCGGCGCGCAGGCGTTATTAGTGAGTAAGCATTTACCTCTTTCTGTCCCGCAGGTAGTGGTGGCCGACACGCGTATCGCGTTCGGCAAGCTGGCCGCCTGGGTACGCCAGCAGTCGAAGGCGCGCGTCGTGGCGCTTACCGGCTCCTCCGGCAAAACCTCGGTGAAAGAGATGACCGCCGCCATCCTGCGTGAGTGCGGCGAAACGCTCTATACCGCCGGCAACCTGAATAACGATTTCGGCGTGCCGATGACGCTGCTGCGCCTCACCGAACAGCATCAGTATGCGGTTATCGAGCTGGGCGCCAATCATCAGGGCGAAATCGCCTATACCACCGAGCTGACCCGTCCAGAGAGCGCGCTGGTGAATAACCTGGCGGCGGCGCATCTGGAAGGCTTTGGCTCGCTGGCAGGCGTGGCGAAGGCGAAAGGGGAGATCTTTAACGGTCTGCCAGCGAACGGCACCGCCATTCTCAACGCCGACAGCAACGACTGGCCGCACTGGCAGACTAACCTTCACGGCAAGCGCGTCTGGCGCTTTTCGCCGCAGGCTGCCGAGAGCGATTTCACCGCGCGCGATATCCGCCTGGGCGTAGATGGCACTCACTTTATCCTGCAGACGCCGCGCGGCGACATCGACGTCACGCTGCCGCTGCCGGGCCGCCATAATATTGCCAACGCGCTGGCCGCCGCCGCGCTGGCGCTGTCGGTCGACGCGCCGCTTAACGCCATTCAGAGCGGGTTAAAAAAGCTGCAGGCCGTGCCTGGCCGCCTGTTTCCCATTCGCCTCGGCGAGCATCAGCTGCTGCTTGACGACAGCTATAACGCCAACGTCGGCTCAATGACGGCCGCCGCGCAGGTGCTGGGCGAGATGCCCGGCTATCGCGTGATGGTGGTCGGCGATATGGCCGAGCTGGGCGAAGAGGCGGAACAGTGTCATCGCGAAGTCGGGCTGGCGGCGAAAGCCGCAGGCGTCGATCGCGTGCTGAGCGTCGGCGCGCTGAGCGCCAACATTAGTGAAAGCAGCGGGGTTGGCGAACATTTCGCCACTAAAACCGCGCTGACTGAACGTTTACGGACGTTGTTGTCCGAACATCGGGAATTAACCGTTTTGATTAAAGGTTCGCGGAGTGCTGCCATGGAGCAGGTCGTGCAGAACCTACAGGAGATGGGAACATGTTAGTCTGGCTGGCCGAGCATCTGGTCGCTTTTTATTCCGGCTTCAACGTCTTTTCGTATCTGACGTTTCGCGCCATTGTCAGCCTGCTGACCGCTTTATTTATCTCTTTATGGATGGGGCCGCGCCTGATCGCCTGGCTGCAAAAGCTGCAAATCGGCCAGGTGGTGCGCAACGACGGTCCGGAGTCGCACTTCAGCAAGCGCGGCACGCCGACCATGGGGGGGATTATGATCCTTACGTCGATTACCGTTTCGGTGCTGATGTGGGCCTATCCTTCGAATCCCTACGTCTGGTGCGTGCTGGTGGTGCTGGTGGGCTTCGGCATCATCGGCTTTGTCGATGACTACCGCAAAGTGGTGCGCAAAGACACCAAAGGGCTGATCGCGCGCTGGAAATATTTCTGGATGTCGGTGATTTCGCTCGGCGTGGCGTTCGCGCTCTACGCCGCCGGCAAAGGGACGCCCGCCACGCAGTTGGTGGTGCCGTTTTTCAAAGACATCATGCCCCAGCTTGGCCTGTTCTACGTCGTGCTGGCCTACTTCGTTATCGTTGGCACCGGCAACGCCGTTAACCTCACCGACGGTCTGGACGGCCTGGCAATTATGCCGACCGTGTTTGTCGCGGCCGGGTTCGCGCTGGTGGCTTGGGCAACCGGCAACGTTAAGTTCGCCGAGTATCTGCATATTCCTTATTTGCGCCATGCGGGCGAGCTGGTGATCGTCTGTACCGCCATCGTTGGGGCAGGGCTGGGCTTTTTGTGGTTCAACACCTATCCGGCGCAGGTCTTTATGGGCGATGTGGGCTCGCTGGCGCTGGGCGGCGCGCTCGGCACGCTCGCCGTGTTGCTGCGTCAGGAATTTTTGCTGGTGATCATGGGCGGCGTGTTCGTGGTTGAGACGCTGTCTGTGATCCTGCAGGTAGGATCGTTCAAGCTACGCGGACAGCGCATTTTCCGTATGGCGCCGATTCATCATCACTATGAACTGAAAGGCTGGCCGGAACCGCGCGTCATCGTGCGCTTCTGGATCATTTCGCTGATGCTGGTGCTTATTGGCCTGGCCACGCTGAAGGTACGTTAATTATGGCTGACTATCGGGGCAGAAAAGTCGTCATTATCGGGCTGGGCCTGACAGGCCTCTCCTGTGTTGATTTCTTTTTAGCGCAAGGCGTAACGCCGCGCGTGATGGATACCCGTGTGTCGCCGCCGGGACTCGACAAGCTGCCTGAGCAGGTAGAGCGCTATACCGGCGGGCTTAACAGCGACTGGCTGCTGGCGGCGGATCTGATCGTCGCCAGTCCGGGCATGGCGCTGGCGCATCCAGCACTAACTGAAGCGGCCGAGGCGGGCGTGGAAATCGTCGGCGATATCGAGCTGTTCTGCCGCGAGGCGCAGGCGCCTATTGTGGCGATTACCGGATCCAACGGCAAAAGCACCGTCACCACGCTGGTTGGCGAGATGGCGCGCGCTGCGGGCTGGCAGGTCGGCGTTGGCGGCAATATCGGCCTGCCGGCGCTGTCGCTGCTGAAATCGCCCGCGCAGCTTTACGTGCTGGAGCTTTCCAGCTTTCAGCTCGAAACCACCTGGAGCCTGAAAGCGGCGGCGGCGACCATTCTCAACGTCACCGAAGATCATATGGATCGTTATCCGCTCGGCATGCAGCAGTATCGCGCCGCGAAGCTGCGTATCTATGAAAACGCGCAGGTCTGCGTGGTAAACGCCGACGATGCGCTGACCCTGCCGGTGCGCGGCGCCGATGCGCGCTGCGTCAGCTTCGGCATCGATTTCGGCGACTATCACCTTAATCGTCAGCAGGGCGCAACCTGGCTGCGCGTGAAGGGCGAAAAAGTGCTGAACACCGATGAGATGAAGCTGGTAGGCCAGCATAACTATACCAATGCGCTGGCGGCGCTGGCGCTGGCCGACGCCGTGGGTCTGCCGCGCGGCTCCAGTCTGGCGGCGCTGACTAGCTTTGGCGGGCTGGCGCATCGCTTCCAGCTGGTGCATGAAGCCAACGGCGTGCGCTGGATCAACGACTCGAAAGCCACCAACGTCGGCAGCACTGAAGCAGCGCTTAACGGCCTGCAGGTCAACGGCCGTCTCTGGCTGCTGCTGGGCGGCGACGGCAAATCGGCGGATTTCACGCCGCTGGCGCGCTATGTGCAGGACGAGAAGGTTCGCCTCTACTGCTTCGGCCGCGATGGCGACGCGCTGGCAGCGCTGCGCCCCGACAACGCCGTGCGCACCGAGACGATGCAGCAGGCGATGGCGCTGATCGCGCCACAGGTTCAGCCTGGCGATATGGTGCTGCTGTCGCCCGCCTGCGCCAGCCTCGACCAGTTCCGTAATTTTGAACAGCGCGGCGATCGCTTCGCGCAGCTGGCGAAGGAGTTAGGCTGATGCGTATTCCTGGCGGCGCAATGATCATCGGGCTCTTCGCCTTTATCGGCAGCCGACTGAAGGACTGGGTGATGGGCGCGCGCGAAAGCGACGATTCCGCCCTGGTGCTCTACGACCGCACGCTGCTGTGGCTCACCTTCGGCCTCGCTATTGTTGGCTTCGTGATGGTGACCTCGGCCTCAATGCCGGTGGGGCAGCGTCTCAACGACGACCCCTTTTACTTCGCTAAGCGCGACGCTTTCTATATCGTGCTGGGGCTTGGCATCGCGCTGGTCACGCTGCGCGTGCCGATGGATTTCTGGCAGCGCTACAGCAACGCGATGCTGCTGGCCACGGTGGTGATGCTGCTTATCGTACTGGTGGTGGGCAGCTCGGTGAACGGCGCCTCGCGCTGGATCGCCCTCGGCCCGCTGCGTATCCAGCCGGCGGAGCTATCGAAGCTGTCGCTCTTCTGCTATCTCGCCAGCTATCTGGTGCGCAAGGTGGAAGAGGTGCGCAATAACTTCTGGGGCTTCTGTAAACCGATGGGCGTGATGGTGGTGCTGGCGGTGCTGCTGCTGGCGCAGCCTGACCTCGGCACCGTGGTCGTGCTGTTCGTCACCACGCTGGCGATGCTCTTCCTGGCGGGCGCGAAGCTGTGGCAGTTCCTGGCGATTATCGGCTCCGGCATGTTCGCCGTGGTGCTGCTGATTATCGCGGAACCCTATCGTATGCGCCGCGTGACCTCGTTCTGGAATCCCTGGGAAGATCCCTTCGGCAGCGGCTATCAGCTGACGCAGTCGCTAATGGCGTTCGGCCGCGGCGAATTCTGGGGGCAGGGACTCGGCAACTCGGTGCAAAAACTGGAGTATCTGCCGGAGGCGCACACCGACTTTATCTTCTCTATCATCGGCGAAGAACTGGGTTATATCGGTGTGGTTTTAGCCTTGTTGATGGTATTCTTCGTCGCTTTTCGTGCGATGTCGATCGGCCGCCGCGCGCTGGAGATCGATCAGCGTTTTTCCGGCTTTCTTGCCTGTTCCATCGGCGTATGGTTCAGCTTCCAGGCGCTGGTTAACGTCGGCGCGGCAGCGGGCATGCTGCCGACGAAAGGGCTGACGCTGCCGCTGATCAGCTACGGCGGCTCCAGCCTGCTGATTATGTCGACGGCGATCGTGTTTTTGCTGCGTATTGATTATGAAACGCGCCTGACCAAAGCGCAGGCGTTTACCCGAGGTGCCCGATGAGTGGGAAGCGTTTGATGGTGATGGCGGGCGGAACCGGCGGGCATGTTTTCCCCGGTCTGGCCGTCGCCCATCATCTGATGGAACAGGGGTGGCAGGTTCGCTGGCTCGGCACGGCCGACAGAATGGAAGCGGATCTGGTGCCGAAACACGGTATCGAGATTGAGTTTATCCGCATCAGCGGTCTGCGCGGCAAAGGCATGAAAGCGCTGCTGCTGGCGCCGGTGCGTATTTTCAACGCCTGGCGTCAGGCGCGCGCCATTATGCGGGCGTGGCAGCCGGACGTGGTGCTTGGCATGGGCGGCTACGTTTCCGGGCCCGGCGGCCTCGCGGCCTGGAGCTGCGGCATTCCGGTGGTGCTGCACGAACAGAACGGCATTGCCGGGCTGACCAACAAGTGGCTGGCGAAGATCGCCAGCAAAGTGATGCAGGCGTTTCCCGGCGCCTTTCCGCATGCGGACGTCGTCGGCAATCCGGTGCGCACCGACGTGCTGGCGCTGCCGCTGCCGGACGCGCGTCTGGCCAACCGCAGCGGCCCGATCCGCGTGCTGGTGGTCGGCGGAAGTCAGGGCGCGCGCGTGCTGAACCAGACGCTGCCGCAGGTCGCGGCCGCGCTGGGCGACAGCGTGACGCTGTGGCATCAGACCGGCAAGGGCGCGCTGCAGGATGTGCTTAAGGCGTACCAGCAGGTCGGCCAGACGCAGCACAAGGTCACGGAATTTATTGACGATATGGCGGCCGCCTACGCCTGGGCGGATGTGGTGGTTTGCCGCTCCGGCGCGCTGACCGTCAGCGAAATCGCCGCGGCGGGATTACCGGCGATTTTCGTGCCTTTTCAGCATAAAGATCGTCAGCAGTACTGGAATGCGCTGCCGCTGGAAAAAGCGGGCGCGGCCAAAATTTTTGAGCAGCCGCAGTTTACCGCGGATGCCGTGGCGGAGACGCTGCGCCGCTGGGATCGCCCAACGCTGTTGAGCATGGCGGAAAAAGCCCGTCAGGTGGCGATCCCCGATGCGACCGACAGGGTCGCGCGTGAAGTGGCGCGCGCCGCGAAGTGAATAATCGGGCCAGCGTAGCTGGCCGGTGCCGCAACAGGCACGGATAAAGATGACAGGTAACTGAGAACGATGAATACACAACAACTGGCAAAACTGCGCTCCATTGTGCCCGAGATGCGTCGCGTCCGGCACATTCACTTTGTCGGCATCGGCGGTGCCGGCATGGGCGGTATTGCCGAAGTGTTGGCGAACGAGGGTTACCATATTAGCGGCTCCGATCTGGCGCCGAACGCGGTGACGCAGCATCTGGCGGCGCTGGGCGCCACCATCTATTTCAACCATCGCCCGGAAAACGTCACTGACGCCAGCGTAGTGGTGGTCTCCAGCGCGGTGGCGCAGGACAACCCGGAACTGGTCGCGGCGCGCGAACAGCGTATTCCCGTGATCCGCCGCGCCGAGATGCTGGCGGAGCTGATGCGTTTTCGCCACGGCATCGCGATCGCCGGCACGCACGGCAAAACCACCACCACGGCGATGGTGTCGAGCATCTATGCAGAGGGCGGTCTGGATCCGACCTTCGTCAATGGCGGACTGGTAAAGGCGGCGGGCACGCATGCGCGGCTCGGCAGCAGCCGTTACCTGATTGCGGAAGCGGACGAGAGCGACGCCTCTTTCCTGCATCTGCAGCCAATGGTGGCGGTAGTGACCAATATCGAAGCTGACCATATGGACACCTACCAGGGCGACTTCGAGAACCTGAAGCAGACGTTTATCAACTTTCTGCACAACCTGCCGTTTTACGGCCGTGCGGTGATGTGCATCGATGATGCGGTGATCCGCGATCTGATCCCGCGCGTGGGGCGTCATATCACCACCTACGGCTTCAGCGATGACGCTGACGTGCGCATTGAACACTATGAGCAGCGCGGCGCGCAGGGGCACTTTACTCTGGTGCGCCACGACAAGCCGCTTCTGCAGGTGACGCTGAATGCGCCAGGCCGTCATAACGCGCTCAACGCGGCCGCCGCCGTTGCGGTGGCGAGCGAAGAGGGCATTGACGACAACGCGATTCTTGCGGCGCTGGAAAGCTTCCAGGGCACTGGCCGTCGCTTCGATCTGCTGGGTGAATTCCCGACGGAGCCGGTAAACGGCAACGCGGGCACGGCGATGCTGGTTGACGATTACGGTCATCATCCGACCGAAGTCGACGCCACCATTAAGGCGGCGCGCGCCGGCTGGCCGGATAAAAAACTGGTGATGGTGTTTCAGCCGCACCGCTATACGCGCACCCGCGATCTGTTTGACGACTTCGCCAACGTGCTGTCGCAGGTCGACGTGCTGCTGATGCTGGATGTCTATTCGGCAGGCGAAACGCCGATCCCGGGCGCGGACAGCCGCGCGCTGTGCCGCTCTATTCGCGGGCGCGGCAAGGTCGATCCGGTGCTGGTGCCGGATCACGACGCGCTGCCGGAAATGCTGGCGCCGCTGCTGTCGGGCAAAGATCTGATTCTGGTGCAGGGCGCCGGCAACGTAGGCAAAGTGGCGCGCAAGCTGGCGGATGGCAAGCTGCAGCCCGAGCGCAAAGCGGAGGAGCGTCATGGCTGATAAAGTCGCCGTCCTGATGGGCGGCACCTCGGCGGAGCGCGACGTCTCGCTGATGTCGGGCAGTGCGGTGCTGGCCGGCCTGCGCGAGGCGGGCGTTAATGCGCATGCAATCGATACACGCGACGTTTCGGTGCTGACGCTGAAAGAGCAGGGCTTCGACGCCGCGTTTATCGCGCTGCACGGCCGCGGAGGCGAAGATGGCACGCTGCAGGCGGTGCTGGAATTTTTACAGCTGCCCTATACCGGCAGCGGCGTGATGGCGTCGGCCATTACCATGGATAAGCTGCGCACTAAGCTGCTCTGGCAGGGGCGTGGGCTGCCCTCTGGCCGTTTTGTCTGGCTGACGCGCGAGCAGTATCAGGCGGGGCTGAACGCGGAAACCCGCGACGCCGTCGAAGCGCTCGGTCTGCCGCTGTTCGTCAAGCCGAGCAGCGAAGGCTCCAGCGTCGGCATCAGCCGCGTCAACACGCTGGCGACGCTGCCTGCTGCGCTGGACGAAGCGTTCCGCCATGACGACAACGTGCTGATCGAAGCGTTTCTCAGCGGCGCGGAGTATACGGTCGGCATTATTGGCGACCAGATTCTGCCGGCGATACGCATTCAGACCGCCAGCGAATTTTATGACTATGAAGCAAAATACATTTCTGACGATACTCAATACTTCTGCCCCGCAGGATTGAGCGCGGAGCGGGAAGCAGAACTGCAGACGCTGGTGTGGCGCGCATGGCGCGCGCTGGGCTGTAGCGGCTGGGGACGGGTAGACGTGATGGCAGATGGCGAAGGCAACTTCCAGCTGCTGGAGGCGAACACCTCGCCGGGCATGACCAGCCACAGCCTGGTGCCAATGGCGGCAAGCGTTGCGGGCATGAGCTTCTCGCAGCTGGTGGCGCGCATTCTGGAACTGGCTGACTGATATGTCACAGGCGGCACTTAACGCACGGAACCGCGAACCCCAGGAGCGTGTGCGCACGGGGCGCAGCAACGGGGCCAGACTGTTCGGCATCGTTTTTCTGCTGATGGTTATTGGCATTATGATTTTCGGCGGGCTGGTGGTGCTGAAATGGATGAACGACGCGTCGCGCCTGCCGCTTTCACGGCTGGTGGTGACGGGCGAAACCCACTACACCACGCACGATGATATTCGCCAGGCGATTTTGTCGCTGGGCGCGCCGGGCACCTTCATGTCGCAGGATGTCAACATCCTTCAGCAGCAGATTGAGCGGCTGCCGTGGATTAAACAGGTCAGCGTACGCAAGCAGTGGCCTGACGAGCTGAAGATTCACCTGGTGGAGTATGTGCCGGTGGCGCGCTGGAACGATCTGCATATGGTGGATGCGGACGGCGTCTCCTTCAGCGTGCCGGCCAGCCACATCGGCAAAGAAACCATGCCGATGCTGTACGGACCGGAAGGCAGCGAAAAAGAGGTGTTGGCGGGTTACCACAGCATGAGCGACGTGCTGAAGGCCAACAAATTTACCCTGAAGGTCGCGTCGATGACGGCGCGGCGGTCATGGCAGCTGGTCACCAGCGACGATGTGCGCATCGAACTGGGGCGCGGCGAGCCCATGAAGCGTCTTAACCGATTTATTGAGCTCTATCCGGCGTTGCAGCAGCAAGGGCAGAACGAGCACAAGCGCATCAGCTATGTGGATTTGCGGTACGACTCGGGTGCAGCCGTGGGCTGGACGCCGGAGCCCGTAGAGCTCCAGGACAGTAATCAGCAACAGAACCAGGCACAGGCTAAACAATGATCAAGGCAACGGACAGAAAACTGGTAGTTGGACTCGAAATTGGCACCGCGAAGGTCGCCGCCCTGGTTGGGGAAATTCTGCCCGATGGTATGGTCAACATTATCGGGGTGGGCAGCTGCCCGTCTCGCGGTATGGATAAAGGCGGCGTAAACGACCTTGAGTCGGTGGTGAAATGCGTACAGCGTGCCATCGATCAGGCCGAGCTGATGGCGGATTGCCAGATCTCTTCCGTCTATCTCGCTTTATCGGGCAAACATATCAGCTGCCAGAACGAAATCGGGATGGTTCCGATTTCCGAAGAGGAAGTGACTCAGGATGATGTGGAAAACGTCGTACACACTGCGAAGTCAGTGCGCGTGCGCGATGAGCACCGCATCCTGCATGTTATTCCTCAGGAATACGCTATCGATTATCAGGAAGGCATCAAAAATCCGGTCGGCTTATCGGGCGTACGCATGCAGGCAAAAGTGCACCTGATCACATGTCACAACGATATGGCGAAAAATATCGTCAAAGCCGTTGAACGTTGCGGCCTGAAAGTTGACCAACTGATTTTTGCCGGTCTGGCGTCCAGCTTTGCGGTGCTGACCGAAGACGAACGTGAGCTTGGCGTCTGTGTTGTCGACGTCGGCGGCGGTACAATGGATATTGCTGTTTATACAGGCGGCGCGCTGCGTCACACTAAAGTGATCCCCTATGCGGGTAACGTGGTCACCAGCGACATCGCTTACGCGTTCGGCACGCCGCCGACAGACGCCGAAGCGATTAAGGTTCGCCACGGCTGCGCGCTGGGATCGATTGTCGGCAAAGACGAAAACGTCGAAGTGCCGAGCGTGGGCGGACGTCCGCCGCGCAGTCTGCAACGACAGACGCTGGCCGAAGTGATCGAGCCGCGCTACACCGAATTACTGAATCTGGTCAATGACGAGATTTTGCAGCTACAGGAACAACTGCGTCAGCAGGGCGTGAAGCACCATCTGGCGGCCGGGATCGTACTGACCGGTGGCGCGGCGCAGATTGAAGGGCTGGCCGCCTGCGCGCAACGCGTTTTCCATACGCAGGTGCGCATCGGGCAGCCGCTCAATATCACAGGATTGACGGATTACGCGCAGGAACCTTATTACTCGACCGCAGTAGGACTGCTGCATTATGGCAAAGAGTCCCATATGAACGGCGATGCAGAGACGGAAAAACGCGCATCGGTGGGCAACTGGTTCAAGCGCATTAATAGCTGGTTGAAGAAAGAATTTTGATTTTAGAAAGGAGACCATGCTGGCACTGTTTATGGTCTCCAGGCGACAGGCACATAACGGAGAGAAATCATGTTTGAACCGATGGAATTAACCAATGACGCGGTGATTAAAGTCATCGGCGTCGGCGGGGGCGGCGGCAATGCCGTAGAGCACATGGTGCGCGAGCGTATCGAAGGTGTGGAATTCTTCGCTGTGAACACCGACGCCCAGGCGTTGCGTAAAACAGCGGTTGGCCAGACTATCCAGATCGGCACCAATATCACCAAAGGTCTGGGTGCCGGAGCGAATCCGGAAGTTGGTCGTACCTCGGCGGAAGAAGATCGCGAAGCACTGCGTTCTGCGCTGGAGGGAGCAGACATGGTCTTTATCGCGGCCGGTATGGGCGGCGGTACCGGCACCGGCGCTGCGCCGGTGGTGGCGGAAGTGGCCAAAGACCTGGGCATTCTGACCGTTGCGGTCGTGACCAAGCCGTTTAACTTCGAAGGCAAAAAGCGCATGGCTTTTGCCGAGCAGGGCATCGCCGAGCTCTCTAAGCATGTCGATTCACTGATTACTATTCCGAACGACAAGCTGCTGAAAGTGCTGGGTCGCGGCATCTCTCTGCTCGACGCTTTCGGCGCGGCAAACGACGTGCTGAAAGGCGCGGTACAGGGCATCGCCGAACTGATTACCCGTCCGGGCCTGATGAACGTCGACTTCGCTGACGTGCGCACCGTGATGTCCGAGATGGGCTACGCGATGATGGGCTCCGGCGTCGCCTGCGGCGAAGACCGCGCAGAAGAGGCGGCGGAAATGGCGATCTCCAGCCCGCTGCTGGAAGATATCGACCTGTCTGGCGCGCGCGGCGTGCTGGTCAACATCACGGCGGGCTTCGACCTGCGTCTGGATGAGTTCGAAACCGTGGGTAACACCATCCGCGCCTTCGCCTCCGACAACGCCACCGTGGTTATCGGTACCTCGCTGGATCCGGAGATGAACGACGAACTGCGCGTTACCGTCGTGGCAACCGGCATCGGCATGGACAAACGTCCAGAAATCACCCTGGTAACCAATAAGCCTGCCAGCCAGCCTGTGATGGATCACCGCTACCAGCAGCACGGTATGTCGCCGCTGCCGCAGGAGCAAAAGCCGGCGGCCAAAGTGGTCAATGACCAGACCGCGCAGTCAAACAAAGAGCCCGATTACCTTGATATTCCAGCGTTTCTGCGTAAGCAGGCCGATTAGGAATAACCTGAGAATTGGGATTCTCCGCTCTTTGTGCTAAAGTGTTCGCCCGCTGGTAAAGTATACTAGCGGTCGGATGGGTAATATTGCGAGATAATACGATGATCAAACAAAGGACATTAAAACGTATTGTTCAGGCGACTGGCGTCGGTTTGCATACCGGCAAAAAAGTCACGCTGACACTACGCCCTGCGCCGGCTAATACCGGGGTCATCTATCGTCGCACTGACTTGAATCCACCGGTTGATTTCCCGGCTGATGCAAAATACGTGCGCGACACCATGCTGAGTACCTGCCTGGTGAATGATGAAGGCGTACGTATTTCGACGGTTGAGCATTTGAATGCCGCGCTGGCTGGTCTGGGTATCGACAACATCATTGTTGAAGTGGATGCGCCGGAAATTCCGATTATGGACGGCAGCGCCGCGCCTTTTATCTATCTGCTGATGGATGCGGGCATCGAACAGCTGAACAGCGCCAAGAAATTTGTGCGCGTTAAGCAGACTGTTCGCGTGGAAGATGGCGACAAGTGGGCCGAGATCAAACCGTACAACGGTTTCTCTCTCGACTTCACCATCGACTTCAACCATCCGGCGATCGACTCCAGCTCTCAGCGCTATCAGCTGAATTTCTCTGCCGACTCTTTTGTTCGTCAGATCAGCCGCGCACGTACTTTCGGCTTTATGCGTGAAATCGAGTATCTGCAATCCAAAGGCCTGTGCCTGGGCGGTAGTCTGGATTGCGCGATTGGTCTCGACGATTTCCGCGTGCTGAATGAAGAAGGCCTGCGTTTTGAAGATGAATTCGTTCGTCACAAAATGCTGGATGCGATCGGCGACCTGTTTATGTGCGGCCACAATATTATCGGCGCGTTTACCGCGTTCAAATCAGGCCACGCACTGAACAACAAGCTGCTGCAGGCCGTCCTGGCGAAACAAGAAGCCTGGGAATGGGCTACCTTCGAAGATGAAGCGGAACTGCCGCTGGCGTTCAAGGCACCGAATCTGGTTCTGGCTTAATTACCCCGGAATCTTTAAAGGCTGGTATCTGCTGACAACCCTCTCCGGTCAGCAGCGCCAGCCTTTTTTATTGCGCTTTTTTAATCCCCCGACGTTTTCTGCATGCTTCGCAGCAAAGCGTGCAACGTTGCTGAAACGCTGAACAAACAGGCGGCTTTTCTTCCAGAGCGACTTTAAACACTGATGTGGGCGCCCCACATTAATGGTACTATCAGGCGCTCTGAGAAGCTGAGCGCCGCTGTTCAAAGAGAGCGGCAAACCCCTGACAACGACGCGATCGTTGATGCGCAATGGAAGAGTTGTGATCGGAATTTTTCTACGCTGGCGACATTTAGGCAGACGCTATTTCTGGCCTCATCTCCTGTTGGGGATGGTGGCGGCCAGCTTTGGCTTGCCTGTCTGCGCCCAGAGCGCTGAATTCAACACTTCCTCTGAATCCTCTTCCAGCAGCCTCTTCGTCGGCAATGCCGCGCGCTTCGATCATCTGATCCGGCTGCAGGAAACGGCGCGCCGCCCCAGCTTTACGATAGATTACTGGCATCAGCATGCCATCCGCACCGTTATTCGCCATCTTTCCTTTACCCTGACGCCGCAGGCGGAAACACCCGATAACCTGCCGCTGGCTGCGCACAAGCTGGCGTTGATCGATTCGCTTCAGGCGTTGCTGACCACCCATACTTCTTTGCGCCAGCCGTCGCAGCCGGTCGCTATCGCGCCGCGCGATGCGCTTGCGCCTGCCACGTCACTGGCCGACTGGCGCAGTAAAACTCATGCAATTCGCGCCGGACCGTCTACGCTGCTTGTCTGAAACGCCTTTTAAAATACCTTTATTCATTATCGCAGCCCGCGTTACGCGGCTGAATTGAGAAGTTTTTAATATGTTAATCAAGCTTTTAACCAAAATGTTTGGCAGCAGCAACGATCGTACCCTGCGCCGCATGCGTAAAGTCGTAGACGTCATCAACAAGATGGAGCCGGATTTCGAAAAACTTTCTGACGATGAGCTGAAAGCGAAAACCGACGAGTTCCGCGAGCGCCTGAAAAAGGGCGAGACGCTGGAAAGCCTGATCCCGGAAGCCTTCGCCACGGTGCGTGAAGCCAGTAAGCGCGTCTTCGGCATGCGTCACTTTGACGTGCAGCTGATCGGCGGCATGGTGCTGAACGATCGCTGTATCGCGGAGATGCGTACCGGTGAAGGTAAAACGCTGACTGCGACCCTGCCGGCATACCTCAATGCGCTGAGCGGTAAAGGCGTGCACGTCGTGACCGTCAACGATTACCTGGCGCAGCGCGATGCGGAAAATAACCGTCCGCTGTTCGAATTCCTGGGCCTGAGCGTCGGCATTAACCTGCCGGGCATGCCTTCGGTGGCGAAGCGTGAGGCCTACGCGGCGGATATTACCTACGGCACCAACAACGAATATGGCTTCGACTATCTGCGCGACAACATGGCGTTCAGCCCGGAAGAGCGCGTGCAGCGCAAGCTGAACTATGCGCTGGTGGATGAGGTCGACTCCATTCTGATCGACGAAGCGCGTACGCCGCTGATTATCTCCGGTCCGGCGGAAGACAGCTCGGAAATGTACACCAAAGTTAATAAAATCATTCCAAGCCTGGTGCGTCAGGAGAAAGAAGATTCTGACAACTTCCAGGGCGAAGGCGATTTCTGGGTCGACGAGAAAGCGCGTCAGGCGCACATGACCGAGCGCGGCCTGGTCAAGGTGGAAGAGCTACTGGTAAGCCAGGGCATTATGGAAGAGGGCGAATCGCTCTATTCGCCGACCAACATTATGCTGATGCATCACGTCACCGCGGCGCTGCGCGCCCACGCGCTGTTTACGCGCGACGTCGATTACATCGTGAAAGATGGCGAAGTGGTTATCGTCGACGAACACACCGGCCGTACCATGCAGGGTCGTCGCTGGTCGGATGGTCTGCACCAGGCGATTGAAGCCAAAGAGGGCGTGGAAATCCAGAACGAGAACCAGACGCTGGCTTCTATCACCTTCCAGAACTACTTCCGTCTCTACGAGAAACTGGCCGGTATGACCGGTACGGCGGACACCGAAGCCTTCGAGTTCAGCTCTATTTATAAACTCGATACCATCGTCGTGCCGACCAACCGCCCGATGGTGCGTAAAGATCTGCCCGATCTGGTCTATATGACTGAAAAAGAGAAGATCGACGCGATCATCGAAGATATCCGCGAACGTACCGCTAATGGCCAGCCGGTGCTGGTAGGTACAATCTCTATCGAAAAATCGGAAGTGGTCTCTAATGAGCTGACGCGCGCGGGCATCAAGCACAACGTGCTGAACGCCAAGTTCCACGCCCGTGAAGCGGACATCGTCGCCCAGGCGGGCCAGCCGGGCGCGGTCACCATCGCCACCAACATGGCGGGCCGTGGTACCGACATTATGCTGGGCGGCAGCTGGCATGCGGAAGTCGCCGAGCTGGTAGAGCCGACCGAAGCGCAGATTGAAGCGATCAAAGTGGCCTGGCAGCAGCGCCACGATGCGGTGCTGGCTTCAGGCGGCCTGCATATTATCGGCACCGAGCGCCACGAGTCGCGTCGTATCGATAACCAGCTGCGCGGCCGCGCCGGTCGTCAGGGCGACGCCGGCTCTTCCCGCTTCTATCTGTCGATGGAAGATGCGCTGATGCGTATTTTCGCCTCGGATCGCGTCTCGAATATGATGCGTAAGCTTGGCATGAAGCCTGGCGAAGCGATCGAGCACCCATGGGTGACCAAAGCCATCGCCAACGCGCAGCGTAAAGTCGAGAGCCGCAACTTCGATATTCGTAAGCAGCTGCTGGAGTATGACGATGTGGCGAATGACCAGCGTCGCGCCATCTACAGTCAGCGTAACGAACTGCTGGACGTTTCCGACGTTAGCGAAACCATCAACAGCATTCGCGAAGACGTGTTTAAAACCACTATCGACACCTACATCCCGCCGCAGTCGCTTGAAGAGATGTGGGACGTGCCGGGCCTGGAAGAGCGCCTGCGCGCTGACTTCGACCTTGACCTGCCGATCGCCGAGTGGCTGGATAAAGAGCCGGATCTGCATGAAGAGACGCTGCGCGAGCGCATCATGACGCGCGCCCGCGAGAGCTACGCCAGCAAGGAAGAGATTGTCGGCGTCGAGATGATGCGCAACTTCGAAAAAGGCGTAATGCTGCAGACGCTCGATTCGCTGTGGAAAGAGCATCTGGCGGCGATGGACTACCTGCGTCAGGGCATCCATCTGCGCGGCTATGCGCAGAAAGATCCCAAGCAGGAGTACAAGCGCGAATCCTTCGCAATGTTCGCTGCCATGCTTGAGTCGCTGAAGTATGAAGTAGTCAGCACGCTGAGCAAGGTGCAGGTGCGCATGCCGGAAGAGGTGGAAGCGATGGAGCAGCAGCGCCGCGAAGAAGCGGAACGTCTGGCGCAGCAGCAACAGCTTAGCCATGTTGACGATGAAGCGGCCGCGGCCGCATCGCTGGCCGCGCAGAGCGGCGAGCGCAAGGTCGGACGCAACGATCTTTGCCCGTGCGGCTCCGGTAAAAAATATAAGCAGTGCCACGGCCGACTGGCCTGACAGTCGCGAAAAAAGGCGCTTCGGCGCCTTTGAGCTTGCGAGAAAAGTGTAGACGCGGTTGACAAGGCCCGATCGCAAAGGCGCAAAAGCGGCATCCATGCCAGCTCGGCCCGCGCAGTCCCTTGCGCGGGACGCTTTGCTCTTCAGTCCATGTCATCCGCGTTTTAAATATGTCAGCTGTTTGAAAGGCGCTTCGGCGCCTTTTTTCTTGTCGACGCGGCGCGGTTAACTTTGCGCCATCCATGCTTTAAAATCAGCGCACATTCACTTACCCGACGTGGAAAAAACTTATGAAGCACCTGCAGGTTGCCGTTGGCATCATCCGTAACGCCGATAAAGAGATCTTTCTGGCTCAGCGCCCGGCGTCGTCCCATATGGCGAATATGTGGGAGTTTCCCGGCGGTAAAATCGAGGCTGGCGAGAGCGCGGAAGAGGCGCTGAAACGTGAGCTGCTGGAGGAGACCGGCATCGAAGTGACGCAGGCGACGGCGATTGGCGCGGCGGATCATACCTATGACGCGCTGCGCGTCACGCTCAACTTCTTTCTGGTGGAAGGCTGGGAAGGCGAGCCGTGGGGACGAGAAGGGCAGCCGCAGCGCTGGGTCGCGCAACGCGATCTGGTCGCAGAAGAGTTCCCGCCAGCTAACCATGCGCTGGTTGCGCGTCTGGTCGCCGGCGAGCTTTAATATCAGGGGCGCGAGCCCCTGCTGTCGTCAGTGCTGTTCTTCGCTCCAGTCATCGCTTTCGTTCAGATCGCCTTCGCTGGGGATCCGCTTCTCTTCGTCCGCCCATTCGCCTAAATCGATCAGCTGGCAGCGCTTGCTGCAGAACGGGCGCCACGGGCTGAGCTCATCCCAGATTACCTCTCTCCCGCAGTGCGGACACTGAACGGTAATTACTTCATTTTGCATAGCTACCTCTAACAACAGGCCAGTTCAAAGTTAAGTCGTGCGGGCACTTCGCCGCGTTCGCTGTCCAGCGGCAGAAAGCGGATGGCGTAACGACTTTTGTGGCCGGAAACCTGGGGATAAAGCGCATCTTCCAGCTGGAGCTGCAGGCGCAGCAGATCCGCGCCCTCGGCGTTGTCCTGGTAAAAACCGTTCAGGCTGGTCTGATGGCGGAACGCGCCTGACTGACGAATAAGATCCAGAATCATCGCCAGGCTTTGATGCAGCGGCGTCAGCGTTTCCAGCCAGGCGGCGACGTGACCGTCGCGTACTTCCTGCGGCTGATGCAGCCAGATATGCAGTCCTGGCAGATCGAAGCTGCAACAGCCGCCCGGAATGCTGAGCCGCTGCCGCACCAGGCCGATAAGTCGATCTTCGCGCAGCTGCTGCCCCATCCTCGGCGCGCTGTTGAGCTGAACCGCCTGCGCTTTGAGCTTGTCGCGCAGCGCATCAACGACGGCCATGTCGACGCCCGGCACGTCTGCCCAGGCGCGCAGCTTTTGCTGCTGACGTTCCAGCTCCTTCAGCAGTTCGGTTCGCATATCGCCGCGCTCGAAAATATCCAGCAGCTCACCGATGATGCGGAAAAAGGTCAGCGCCGAGGCGGTGCGGGTAACCGGAACCGTTTCATGCAGCTGCTGAATTAAGAATTCCACGCGCAGCCAGGTGCGCATTTTTTCATTCAGGGGATGTTCAAACAGAACGACTGTACTCATGGCGTTAATCCTGTTGCGTTGCCGCCAGCGCCAGATAGCGCTGGTGCAGGGCGGCAACCTGCGGCAGCGCCTCATCGGGCGTGCCGCTGTTATTAATAATGTCGTCGGCTACGGCGAGGCGCGCGCTGCGCGTCGCCTGAGCGGACAGAATATTTTGCGCCTGCTGGCGGTCGATGCCGTCGCGCTGGATGGTGCGTCTGAGCTGCGTCGCTTCATCGACGTCGACCACCAGAACGCGATCCGCCTGATGCTGCAGGCCGTTCTCGACCAGCAGCGGCACGACCCACAGCACATAGGGCGCGGTCGACAGCGCTTTCAGCTGCTGCGTGCGGGTGTTGATCAGGGGATGAAGCAGATTATTCAGCCAGGTTTTTTCATCAGGCGACTGGAAAATAATCTTTCTCAGTCGGGCGCGATTCAGGGCGCCTTGCTCTGTCAGGATGCTTTCGCCGTGCCGCTCCGCGATTTGCCGCAGCGCCGCCGATCCCGGCTCGACCACTTCGCGCGCGATAACGTCTGCGTCAATTATGGGCACGCCAAGCGCCGCAAACGCATTGGCGATGGTGCTTTTTCCACTGCCGATTCCTCCGGTCAGCGCCACGGTATAAGGCATATTACTCTCTCAGGCGCGCTACGCAGCGGGCAAGCCGAAGCGCAAAACTGTGTGCGCGATCACAATGAAAATTCTCAGCTAAATTTATCGGATTGTAGCTTAAATAAAGTGAAATTCGCAGTCTTGTCGGCAGACGTAGGGCGCGTATGATTATGCCACTGGAGCCGTGTGCGCTACCCGAACTGCGATTCGCTGCCACTTACCAGGACAATTTTTATGCGTATTGAAGAAGATTTAAAGCTGGGTTTTAAAGACGTGCTGATCCGTCCTAAACGCTCCACGCTGAAAAGCCGCTCTGAGGTTGAACTGGAGCGCCACTTTACCTTTAAGCATTCCGGCCTGAGCTGGAGCGGCGTGCCGGTCATCGCCGCGAATATGGACACCGTCGGCACCTTCAGCATGGCGGAGGCGCTGGCCAGCTTTGATATTCTTACGGCCGTGCATAAGCACTACGGCGTCGACGAATGGCGCGCCTTTATCGAGCGTTCGCCGGTGGCGGTGCTGAATCACATTATGGTGTCGACCGGCACATCCGAGGCTGACCTGCAGAAGCTGACGGCAATTCTGGCACTCTCCGCCGATCTTAAATTCATCTGTATTGACGTAGCAAACGGCTATTCCGAGCACTTTGTCACCTTCCTGCAGCGCGCGCGCGAACTTTTTCCTGATCGCACCATTTGCGCAGGCAACGTGGTCACCGGCGAAATGGTGGAGGAGCTGATCCTCTCCGGCGCAGATATCGTTAAGGTCGGCATTGGCCCGGGCTCGGTCTGTACCACGCGCGTGAAAACCGGCGTTGGTTATCCTCAGCTCTCTGCGGTTATCGAGTGCGCAGATGCGGCGCACGGCCTGGGCGGCCAGATTGTCAGCGACGGCGGCTGTGCGGTACCGGGCGATATCGCCAAAGCGTTCGGCGGCGGCGCCGATTTCGTGATGCTGGGCGGCATGCTCGCTGCGCATGACGAGTGCGAGGGAACCGTAGTCGAGGAGAACGGCGAGCCGTTTATGCTGTTTTACGGCATGAGCTCGGAATCGGCGATGAAGCGCCACGTTGGCGGCGTCGCGCAGTATCGCGCGGCGGAAGGCAAAACGGTGAAGCTGCCGCTGCGCGGTCCGGTTGCCGAGACGGCGCGCGACATCCTCGGCGGCCTGCGCTCAGCCTGTACCTATGTCGGCGCAGAGCGGCTGAAGGAGCTGACCAAGCGAACCACCTTTATTCGCGTCGCCGAACAGGAAAACCGCGTTTTTAACCGTTAACCTCTCTCTTTTCATCAGGGTGCCTGGCGCACCCTAATGAATCACATTTCCCAGCCCAAACACCGGCAGATACATGGCGATCACCAGCGCGCCGACGATGGCGCCCACGATCACCATCATTGCGGGTTCCAGCGAGGCGGCGAGCGTATCGGCCAGCGCCAGGGTTTGCGCCTCATGCCACTCCGCCAGCTGTGCCAGCATGGTGTCCAGCGCGCCAGCCTCTTCCCCCACATGCACCAGCTGCATGCAGAGCGGCGTAAACAGCGGATGATCCTGCATTGCCTGGTGCAGCGGCGCGCCCTGCGCAATATGGTGCTGAAGCGCCACAACGGCGTCGCGCCACAGTCGCGTGGTCAGCGTCGCCTCCGCCGCCTGCAACCCCTGTAGCAGAGTAATGCCCGCCCGCTGCGTGAGCTGCAAAACCGCATAGATCTGGCTCAGCTGGCTGCCGCGCCACAGATCCGAGAGCAGCGGCAGACGCAGCATCAGGCGCTGCTCCCACAGCTGCCACGCCGGCGAGCGACGACGCAGCGCGCGCCAGGCGACTGCGGCCAACAGCAGCGCGACCGCGAGCCAGCCGCCCCAGCGCTGCAGACCGACGGAGAGCGCCATCACCGCCGCGGTAAAAGCGGGGAGCGGGGCGTTAAACGAGGCGTAGACCGAGACGAATTCCGGCAGTACGAACAGCAGCATACCGACGCTTACCGCCACGGCCACCAGTAAAATAAACAGCGGATAGCGCAGCGCTTTGATCACTTTATTCCACAGATGCTGCTGACGCGCTTGCTGATCGGCCAGCTGGGCGCAGCAGACGTCAAGCTGGCCAGTCAGCTCGCCCACCTGCATCAGCGCGGCGAACAAGGGGGGAAAAACCTGCGGCCACTGGCTTAACGCCTGCGAAAAGGGCTCGCCGCGCACTATCCGCAGCCGCAGCGCATGCAGCAACAATTGCCAGCCGGGATGCGGATGACCTTGCGACAGCAGCGCCAGCCCCTGCGCCAGCGGCAGGCCCGCTTTGAGCAGCGTGGCAAGCTGCCTGACGAGGTCGATTTTCTGCTGCCACTTCCAGTCGCGCGCCCGCCACGTCTTGCGGCGCTGCCAGCTAATCGGCAGCAGATCCTGTTCAGCCAGCTGGCGCAGCAGGCTCTCTTCATCAGCCGCCAGCAGCTGGCCTTCATGCAGCTGCTGCTGGCCGTTGACCGCCTGCCAGCGGTAGAGGCTAAGCCGGGACATCTTCCAGGCCGGTCACGCGCTGCATCTCTTCCAGCGAGGTTTCGCCGCGGCTGACCGCCTCCAGCCCGCTGCTGAACAGGGTGCGCATACCCTGTTTTTTCGCCAGTGCCAGTACGCTGTCGAGCGGCATCTCGGCGGCGATGGCGTTTTGCAGCTTGCCGCCGACCGGCAATATCTCAAACAGCGCCAGCCGTCCGAAATAGCCGGAAAAGCAGTGGTCGCAGCCGGGGGCGCGCCAGGTTTGCAGCGTGCCGGGCCAGATGTCGGGCGGAAAATGCGCCATCGCCTGCGCAGGCTGACGACAGTGCGGGCAGAGCCGCCGCACCAGCCGTTGCGCCACGATCAGCCGCAGCGCCGGGCCGAGCAGATAGCCGGGAATGCCCATCTGACGCAGCCGCGTCAGGGTTTCCGCCGTCGAGTTGGTGTGCAGCGTCGATAATACCAGGTGGCCGGTCTGCGCCGCTTTAACCGCCATCTCCGCCGTTTCCGCATCGCGGATCTCGCCTACCATAATGACGTCGGGATCCTGGCGCAGCAGGGCGCGCAGCACCCGGTTGAAGTCGAGTCCGCATTTAGGGTTGATCTGCGTCTGGTTAATGCCGACCAGCGGAATTTCCACCGGATCTTCGACGCTGCTGACGTTCACTTCCGGTCGGTTCAGCGTGCTCAGGCAACTGTAGAGCGTAAAGGTTTTCCCGCTGCCGGTTGGGCCGGTCACCAGGATGAGTCCCTGCGGCTGCGCCAGCGCGGCGCTCAGCAGACGGCGCTGCGCGGCGGGCAGGCCCAGCTTATCCAGCGACAGGGTGCTGCTTTCACTCTGTAGCAGACGGATCACCGCTTTTTCGCCGTACTGCACCGGCAACGTCGCCAGACGGAAGGCGGCGGGTTTATCCTCCAGCATCAACGTAAACTGTCCATCCTGCGGCAGTCGTCGCTCAGCGATATCCAGCCCGCCGAGGATTTTCAGCCTGGCGATCAGCGCGGCGGGCGGCGCCTCGCTCAGAGGCGCCAGCGGCTGTAGCACGCCGTCGATGCGCAGTCGTATACGTACGCCGTCGCGCTGCGGTTCGATATGAATATCGGACGCCCGCCGCCGCAGCGCCTGCTGCAGCATCTGGTTGACGGCGTCGACCGCCGATTCCGGCAGCGCCTCGCGCGGCGCATCCGCTGAGGCGCCGCCGTGCTGATGAAGATCGAGCCGCGCCTGCGGCCAGCATTCGATCTCGATCTGACACTGGCTGGCGAAATGGAGCGCCTCGCTGAGGCCCTCTGGCACCTGTTCCGCCACGGCGACGCGCAGCAGCGTCGCATCATGATGCAGCAACACGGCTCGATAGCGCTGGCACAGCGCACGGATAGCGGAATCAGGCATCGCCATCGTTAGCTCCTTTATCATCGAAGCGGAACTGCTCCAGGCAGTTATCGCGCAGGCTGTCGCTGCTGCTGGTACAGCTGCGCTGCCATCTCAGGCTGCCTTCCGCGCTGTCCCATACCGGCGTCATTTCGACGCTCAGGCCGTTCAGGCTCTCCTGACCGGTTAAGGTAATCACACCGTTTACCACGCTGAGCGCGGAGACGTAACGCGAGCCTTTCGCCGCCGGAATGCCCTTTTCGCCAGCCTGGCACTGCGCCGGACCGCCTCGCTCCAGGGCGCACAGCTCGACGGCCGTTTTATAAGGCACCATGGTTTGCAGCATGTCGGTGAGCGCCGCGCGCTGAAGATAGTTTTGATAGGCCGGTAAGCCGATAGCGCTAAGGATCGCGACGATCCCTACCACAATCATCAGCTCGACCAGGGTAAAGCCCTGTTGGTTGGTCATTGCATCGCCTCTCTCATGGATAAGAGGGGGCAGAGTAGAAAAGCATGGGCGCTAAACCCAGCGGTGGATTGTCAGGCCGGAAAAAGGCGCGCAGTAAAAGGGCTGGTTTGCAGCGGACAGGACAACGAAGCGGGAGCGGGCACGCAAAAAAGGCCGTGCCGACGGCACGGCGCAGGGACGTTACAGGCTGGTGAAGCGCATTGAGAGATCGAGCGCGCGCACGTGCTTGGTGAGCGCACCGACAGAGACGTAGTCGACGCCGGTCTGGGCGATCTGCGGCAGCGTCGTTTCCGTCACGTTGCCGGAGACCTCAAGCTGCGCACGTCCCTGCGCGCGCGCCACGGCGTCGCGCATCGCATCGAGGGTAAAGTTATCCAGCATAATGATGTCGGCGCCCGCCGCCAGCGCCTGATCCAGCTCCTCCAGCGACTCCACTTCAACCTCCACCGGCACGTCCGGGTGCAGCCAGAACGCTTTCTCTACCGCCTGCTGAATCGACCCGCTGGCGATAATATGGTTTTCCTTGATGAGGAAGGCGTCCGAGAGGCCGAGACGATGGTTCGCGCCGCCGCCGCACAGCACCGCATATTTCAGCGCGGTACGCAGGCCCGGCAGGGTTTTGCGCGTGTCCAGCAGCTGCGTGTCGCTGCCTTCCAGCAGCTGCACATAGCGTCGGGTTTCGGTCGCTACGCCAGACAGCGTCTGGACAAAGTTCAGGGCGGTGCGTTCGGCGGTCAACAGCAGGCGAGAAGGGCCGCTCAGGGTAAACAGCGTCTGATCTGGCGCTACGCTGTCGCCATCTTCGACCTGCCAGCTCAGCGTCACATGGCCACCAAGCTGGTTAAACACCTCTTCCACCCAGCGTTTACCACAGAAAACGCCCGCCTCGCGCGTGATCACCCGCGCCTGCGCCTGGCTCTCTTCAGGCAGCAGCTGAGCAGTGATGTCGCGGTCGGCATCGATCTCGCCGCCTAAATCCTCCTGCAAAGCGCGCGCAACCGTAGCTGGGATGTCCTGTTCGATGCGGGCGATCAGCGTCTGGCGTCGGCTGTCGGCATTATAACGGCGGGTTGGCATAGCGATTTCGCTCCTGATGGCCTGAACAAAGAGGAAGCCACAATAGATCGAAACGGCGCTTTTCACCAGCCGAAGTCGAACTTTTGTTTAGTATACTTAACTTCGATGCGGCGACCTGCTCTTGCCGCACCTTTAGGCTGCAAAAAGTTATCGTAAATCATGCTATTCTCAGCCGGACTCTGCTAAGGAAAAACCAGCATGAAACTGGAACAGGGCTGGCTGACCGACATTCGTCAGGTGCCGTCGCCGCATTTTAATCAACGTCCCAATGACGAGAGCCCCTCGCTGTTGGTGATCCACAATATCAGTCTGCCGCCGGGCGAATTCGGCGGGCCGTGGATCGATCGGCTGTTTACCGGCACCTTGCCGCCCGACGCCCATCCCTATTTTGCCGATATCGCCCACCTGCAGGTCGCCGCGCACTGCCTGATTCGCCGCGACGGCGAAATCGTGCAGTATGTCTCTTTCGATCATCGCGCCTGGCACGCCGGGGTTTCCTGCTATCAGGGCCGCGAAAACTGCAACGACTTTTCCATCGGCATCGAGCTGGAAGGCACCGACGATCTGCCTTACACCGATGCGCAATACCAGGCGCTGGCCGCCGTCACGCAGCTCCTGCTGCAACACTATCCTTTGACGCCCTCGCGTATTACCGGACACAGCGATATCGCCCCGACGCGCAAGACCGATCCGGGGCCGGCTTTTGACTGGGAGCAGTATCAGCAGCTGTTGGCGCAGACTTCTTTTTGATTTTCGCGGAGTGGGTATGACGTTGTTTTCCTTGTTACTGGTTTTAGGTTGGGAACGCCTGTTTAAGCTGGGCGAGCACTGGCAGCTCGATCACCGGCTGGAGCCTATTTTTCGCCGCCGCCGCCGTTTTTCGCTGCTGCGCACGCTTGGCATGACCCTGCTGGCGATGGCGCTGACGGCGCTGGCGATCTGGAGCGTAAAAGGGCTGCTGTTCGGCATCGCGCAGCTGCTGTTCTGGATCCTGATTGGCCTGCTCTGCATCGGCGCCGGCTCGGCGCGCCTGCACTATCACGCCTATTTAAAAGCGGCGAGCCATGACGATGTCGCGGCGCATCAGGCGATGGCGGCCGAGCTGACGCTGATCCACGGCGTGCCGGTAGAGTGCAGCGAGCGAGAGTTTCTGCGCGAGCTGCAAAACGCGCTGATCTGGATTAACTTCCGCTTCTACCTGGCGCCGATGTTCTGGTTTGTGGCGGGCGGCCCCTACGGGCCGGTGCTGCTGGTGGGTTACGCCTTCCTGCGCGCCTGGCAGAGCTGGCTGGCGAAGCATCAGTCGCCGCTGGCGCGCGCGCAGTCAGGCGTCGACGGCCTGCTGCACGTGATTGACTGGATCCCGGCGCGGCTGGCCGGCGTTGCCTATGCGCTGCTGGGGCACGGCGAAAAGGCGCTGCCCGCCTGGTTTGCAGCGCTGACCGACCGTCACCGTTCGCAATATCAGGTGCTGACCAGCCTGGCGCAGTTTTCGCTGGAGCGCGATCCGCACCTGGACAAGGTCGAAACCCCGCGTATTGCGGTGGCGCTGGCGAAGCGTATCTCGCTGGTGCTGGTGGTGGTGGTCGCGCTGCTCACCATCTACGGTACGCTGGTGTAATCCGCAGGCGGCACGCCGAAATCGGGTGTGCCGTCTTCACGCCAGACAAAACGTTTCAGCCGCGTATGACGATTGGGATCCCACAGCGGATCCCCTTCGATTTCCGTGTAGTTGCGGGCGTGATAGACCAGCACATCCTCGCCGTTTTCATCCTGAGTAAAACAGTTGTGGCCCGGTCCGTACTGGTGGTTATCCCAGTTTGAGGTAAAGACCGGCCGCGCTGATTTGCGCCAGTTAGCGGCATCCAGCAGATCCTGCTCAATGCCGATCGACAGCAGCCCCATGCAGTAATTTTCGTCGGTGGCGCTCGCGGAGTAGGTAACGAACAGCCGATCGCCGTGCTGGATCACCGCCGGTCCTTCATTGACGCTAAACCCAGCGCACTCCCACTCATATTCCGGTCGGCTCAGCATTGCCGGCGCGCCTTTCAGCGTCCAGGGGTTAAGCAGCTCCGCCAGATAGAGGTTGGAGTTGCCCGGGATCGCCGGATCTTTCTGCGCCCACAGATACCAGTTTTTTCCCTGATGCGCGAAGTGGGTGGCGTCCAGCGCAAAGGTGTCGAACTGGCTAAACACCCGGCGCGGCGCCTGCCAGCGTCCACTGAGCGGATCGGCGTCGTCGCATACCAGCGCGTACATGCGATGCTGAAACAGCCCGTCTTTAATGTCGCGCGTTGGGGCAGCGGCGAAATAGATCACCCACTGTTCATCGATACGGTGCAGCTCTGGCGCCCAGATCAGCTCGCTACAGGGGCCGCTCTCTGGCTTGCGCCAGACCATAACCGGTTCGGCATGACGCAGATCGAGCAGCGTGCTGGCGCGACGCAGCTCCAGCCGATCATAGGCGGGTACGGAGGCGATAAAGTAGTAGTGCTGCTCATGACGCAGGATAAAGGGATCGGCCCGCTGTTCAATAAAGGGATTCGGCCAGGGTGTGCTCATTTCGCTTCTCCGGGTTGGGTGACGGCGCCGTCGTGCTGACGAATGTCATGCAGTTCGCGGAAGTTGGCGCGGCGCAGCGCGAGATCGTTCTGAATCGTGCGCATTAGCGCGCGGTCGACCTTCAGCAGGCGCACGACGCCTGCGGTAATCAGGTAGCCTACGCCCGGGATGACGGTGAACAGCAGCATAATGCCGTTTACCGCCTGCGAAGACTGCTGTTTCGCGCCCGCGTCGTAGCCGTAAATCGAGAGTAAAAAGCCGACCATCGCGCCCGCGACCGCCAGGCCGACCTTAAGGAAAAACAGGTTGCCGGAGAAGCTGATGCCGGTGATGCGCTTGCCGGTTTTCCACTCGCCGTAATCGTCGACGTCGGCCATCAGCGACCAGTGCAGCGGCGACGGGATTTGATGCAGCACGTTCAGCAGGAAATAGGCGACCACTACCGCGACAGTGGCGTGCGGATCGATCCAGTAAAAGCCGCAGGAGAAGAAGGCCAGCGCGATATTGGTCCAGAAAAAAACTTTCAGCTTGCACCAGCGGTCGGTGAGCAGCTTCGCCAGGGTGCTGCCGATCATCATGCCGACGACGCCGAGGCTGATAAACAGCGTGGCGAAGTGGGTCGTCTGGCCCATTACCCAGGTCACGTAGTACATGGTGGCGGCCATACGGATAAAGCCGGGGCAGACGTTACAGAAGGTGAGCAGCAGAATGCGCACCCACTGATCGTTTTTCCACACGTCGCGCAGATCGCTTTTCAGCGCGTCATGGGTCGGCACCGCCGGGCGAATACGTTCGCGCACCGTGGCGAAGCAGAACAGGAACATCCCCAGCCCAATCAGCGCCAGCACGCTCATCGCCAGCTGATAGCCGCGCGCCTTGTCGTCGCCGCCGAACCACTCGGCCATCGGCAGCAGCGACAGCGAGAGGATCAGCGTCGCAATGCCGACCATGACAAAGCGGTAGGACTGGCAGGAGACGCGCTCGCCGGGATCGCTGGTGATAACGCCGCCCAGTGAACAGTAGGGGATGTTGATGGCGGTGTAGGTCAGGGACATCAGGAAGTAGGTGACAAAGGCCCAGATCACCTTGTTTTCGTAGCTCCAGTCCGGCGTGGTGAACATCAGCACGCTAAAGAGCACATAGGGCACTGAGATCCACAGCAGCCAGGGACGGAAGCGGCCCCAGCGGCTCTGGGTGCGATCGGCGATGGCGCCCATAATCGGGTCGGTAATGGCATCCAGCACGCGCACCGAGAGCAGCAGCGTTCCGACCAGCGCAGGCGCCAGGCCAAAAACATCGGTATAGAAATAGTTGAGAAACAGCATGATGGCGCCGCCAATCATGTTGCAGCCCGCATCGCCCATGCCGTAACCCAGCTTTTCTCTAAATGAAAGCGCAGTTGGCTTCATTTTGCTTCTCCTCAAAATCGTGATGCCAGTGATTATTGGCTCAGAAGTAAGAAGCGGCGCAGCAGCAATTGGTTATAGAAATGGACAAAATGCGTGGGAGGGGAGAAGTGTGAACTGGCACATACTCCAGGCCAGTTCAAAGTATAAAAAAGCTTAATCGTTGTGCGGTTAGCCTTCGATCATACCGCCAACCAGACCACCAATCCATCCGCCAAGCGCACCGAGCAATATGCCTGCTGCGCTGGAAATCCAGTCGGATACCACGGGGACAGGGATTAATTTGCCTAACGTATTGCCGATGAGAGAACCTGTTCCTTTGCCAATATTTTCCGCAAGGGTCTGGATAAGGCCGCCGCCGCTGACTGCCATGATTTCCTGGGTATTGAGTTCACGCATAATAAACATCCTTATTTTGAGAAAAACAGGGGTAATTTATCAGCAAAAGAAGGCGGGACACATCGTAATTCAGCCAAAGTTCCCGATGCGTTGCGCGCATCGGGAACGCGTTAGCCTCAGGCGCGCTGCACCCTGTTTTTGATGGCGTAGCCGATCGCCAGGATCACCAGCCAGACCGGGATCAGCCAGACGGATATCGCCATGCCCGGCGTCATCAGCATAATCACCAGAATGCCGGCCAGAAACGCCAGGCAGAGCCAGTTGCCGAACGGATAGAGCAGCGCCTTAAAGCGCGTCGTCACGCCCTGCTGATCTTTCTTGCGGCGGAACTTCAGGTGAGCAAGGCTAATCATCGCCCAGTTGATCACCAGCGCGGAAACCACCAGCGACATCAGCAGGCCGAAGGCTTCGCCCGGCATCAGATAGTTGATCAGCACGCAGAGCGCGGTGGCCACGGCTGAGACCAGAATGGTGGCCACCGGCACGCCGCGACGGTCGACTTTCAGCAGCGCTTTCGGCGCGTTGCCCTGCTGGGCCAGGCCGAACAGCATGCGGCTGTTGCAGTAGACGCAGCTGTTATAGACCGACAGCGCGGCGGTCAGGATCACCACGTTCAGCGCGTTCGCCACCAGCGCGTCGCCGAGTTCATGGAAGATCAGCACGAAGGGGCTGGTGTCTGCGGTGACGCGCGTCCAGGGCATCAGCGACAGCAGCACCGCCAGCGAGCCGATATAGAAAATCAGGATGCGGTAGATAACCTGATTAGTGGCTTTAGGGATGCTCTGCTCGGGATTATCCGCTTCTGCGGCGGTGATGCCGACCAGCTCCAGGCCGCCGAAGGAGAACATAATGATCGCCATCATCATCACCAGCCCGCTGAAGCCGTGCGGCAGGAAGCCGCCCTGCGCCCAGAGGTTGCTGACGCTGGCCTGCGGGCCGCCGGTGCCGCTGAGCAGCAGCCAGCCGCCGAACAGGATCATGGCGATAACCGCGACCACTTTAACGATAGAGAACCAGAACTCCATCTCGCCATAGACTTTTACGTTGGTCAGGTTAATGGCGTTGATCAACACAAAGAAGACGGCGGCGGTAATCCAGGTGGGAATATCTGGCCACCAGAACTGAACGTATTTGCCGACGGCGGTCAACTCGGCCATGGCCACCAGCACATAGAGCACCCAGTAGTTCCAGCCCGACGCGAAGCCGGCGAAATTGCCCCAGTATTTGTAGGCGAAGTGGCTGAAGCTGCCGGCGACCGGCTCCTCAACCACCATCTCTCCCAGCTGACGCATAATCAAAAAGGCGATAAAGCCGGCGATGGCGTAGCCCAGAATAACGCCTGGACCGGCCGCCTGGATCACCGATGCGCTGCCCAGAAACAGGCCGGTGCCCACCGCGCCGCCCAGCGCGATCAGCTGAATATGACGGTTTTTCAGCCCGCGCTTCAGCGTATCGCCATGCTGTTGTTCCATACGAACCTCATGTTGTTTTAATTCTTCTTTTGCAGCGCGCGATGGCTGTCAGGAAGTGGTTACAATAACGTACTGATTTATTTACGGTATCAGGCGCCTTCTCTGTAAGCGGATGCTACCCTGGCGACAAGAATAGTGATATGCGGTGCGCTTTGCACCTGCTTTCTCTTTTCGTGCTGAGACTTGACTGAAAAAGCATCGCCGCCATCACACTGCCGCCTGCGCCTGTTCTGCCATGAATCGTTCCCAAAGACGAATAAGGTTGTCTTATGGTGAGCAAGAAAATCACCCTTAACGCAGTGTAAGGTTTGGTAAAAGTAGCCAGATTTAACATTTCCCGCGCCGCGCCATTTCTGTTTTTCCTGCGGCCACTTAAGGCTGGGTAGCGCCTTCCGGCACACGGAATGTGACCGGCGTCATATAGACACAAGGTGAATACTTTGTTACTTTACGGCCAACTTTTTGGAATTGGTATTACCAATTTACTCCGGACGACGGCTTGATAAGAAGGGAAGATGGCTTACAGTAAGATTCGCCAACCCAAGCTCTCAGACGCCATTGAGCAGCAGCTGGAATCGCTGATTATGGAAGGGACGCTGCGTCCTGGTGAGAAGCTGTTGCCTGAGCGCGAACTCGCTAAACAATTTGATGTCTCACGTCCATCCCTTCGCGAAGCCATACAGCGTCTGGAAGCGAAAGGCCTGCTGCTGCGCCGTCAGGGCGGCGGCACTTTCGTCCAGCAGAATCTCTGGCAAAGCCTGAGCGATCCGCTCGTCAGCCTGCTTACTAAGCATCCGGAATCTCAGTTCGATTTACTGGAAACGCGCCATGCGCTGGAAGGGATCGCGGCGTACTACGCGGCGCTACGCGGCACGGAAGAGGATATTGAGCGTATCCGCCACTGCCACGTGCAGATACAGCAGGCTCAGGAGAGCGGCGACCTCGACGCCGAGGCGGATGCGGTGATGCAGTATCAGATCGCTGTCACAGAAGCCGCCCATAATGTGGTGCTGCTGCATTTGCTGCGTTCGATGGGCCCTATGCTGGAACAAAACGTTCGACAGAATTTTGAATTGCTCTACTCGCGCCGGGAAATGCTGGCGAAAGTGAGCGGTCACCGCGCCAGTATTTTCGAGGCGATTGTGGCTCGCGAGCCAGAACAGGCGCGCGAAGCCTCACATCGTCATCTGGCGTTCATAGAGGAAATCTTGCTGGACAGAAGTCGGGAGCAGACTCGTCGTGAACGCTCCCTGCGTCGTTTACAGCAACGTAAGGAATAACGCGCGACAAAGAGCGCGCGGATATCAACGACGGGCCTGTCTCCTTGTGCTTTGGCGAGCCACACAAGCAGAACACATGGAGACAGGCTCCTGACAATTCAACGTATTAGACACAGATAAGGAATACCCCCCATGTCAGAACGTTTACAGAATGACGTGGATCCGATCGAAACTCGTGACTGGCTACAGGCGATCGAATCGGTCATCCGTGAAGAAGGTGTTGAGCGTGCGCAGTATCTGATCGATCAGGTGCTGAGCGCAGCCCGCAAAGGCGGCGTTAAAGTGGCGGCAGGCGGTAACGCCGTCAGCAACTATATCAACTCTATCGCCGTTGAAGACGAGCCGGAGTATCCGGGCAACACGTCTCTGGAGCGTCGTATCCGTTCCGCAATTCGCTGGAACGCCATCGTCTCGGTGCTGCGCGCCTCGAAGAAAGATCTGGAGCTGGGCGGCCATCTCTCCTCATTCCAGTCTTCCGCAACCATTTATGAAGTGTGCTTTAACCACTTCTTCCGCGCGCGCAGCGACAAAGACGGCGGCGATCTGGTTTACTTCCAGGGCCATATCTCCCCGGGCATCTACTCACGCGCCTTCCTTGAAGGTCGTCTGACCGAAGAGCAGATGAACAACTTCCGTCAGGAAGTGCACGGCAACGGCCTCTCATCTTATCCGCACCCGAAACTGATGCCGGACTTCTGGCAGTTCCCGACCGTTTCCATGGGTCTGGGTCCGTTGAACGCTATCTACCAGGCGAAGTTCCTGAAATACCTGGAACACCGTGGCCTGAAGGACACCTCTAACCAGACCGTTTACGCCTTCCTCGGCGACGGCGAGATGGACGAGCCGGAATCCAAAGGCGCGATCACCATCGCGACCCGCGAGAAGCTGGACAACCTGGTGTTCATCATCAACTGTAACCTGCAGCGTCTGGACGGTCCGGTTACCGGCAACGGCAAGATCATTAACGAACTGGAAGGCATCTTCGCGGGCGCCGGCTGGAACGTGATCAAAGTGATCTGGGGCGGTCGCTGGGATGAGCTGCTGAAGAAAGACACCAGCGGCAAGCTGATTCAGCTGATGAACGAAACCGTCGACGGCGACTATCAGACCTTTAAATCCCGTGACGGCGCCTACGTGCGCGAGCACTTCTTCGGTAAATACCCGGAGACGGCGGAGCTGGTTAAAGACTGGTCAGACGAAGAGATCTTCGCCCTGAACCGCGGCGGCCACGATCCGAAGAAAATCTACGCGGCACTGAAGAAAGCGCAGGAGACCAAAGGTCAGCCGACGCTGATTCTGGCGCATACCATTAAAGGTTATGGTATGGGCGACACTGCGGAAGGTAAGAACATCGCGCACCAGGTTAAGAAGATGAACATGGATGGCGTTCGCTACATCCGCGATCGCTTCAACGTGCCGGTTGCCGACGACAAGATCGAAGAGCTGCCGTACGTCACCTTCGAAAAAGGTTCGGAAGAGTACAACTACCTGCACGGCCAGCGCGAGAAGCTGGGCGGCTACCTGCCGACTCGTCAGGCGCAGTTCACTGAAAAACTGGATATGCCGAAGCTGGAAGAGTTCAAAGCGCTGCTGGAAGAGCAGAGCAAAGAGATCTCGACCACTATCGCTTTCGTGCGCGCCCTGAACGTGATGCTGAAGAACAAGTCGATCAAAGATCGTCTGGTGCCGATCCTCGCGGACGAAGCCCGTACCTTTGGTATGGAAGGTCTGTTCCGTCAGATTGGTATCTACAGCCCGAACGGTCAGCAGTACACCCCGCAGGACCGTGAGCAGGTTGCTTACTATAAAGAAGACGAGAAAGGCCAGATTCTGCAGGAAGGGATCAACGAGCTGGGCGCAGGTTCATCCTGGCTGGCGGCGGCGACCTCTTACAGCACCAACAACCTGCCGATGATCCCGTTCTACATCTACTACTCCATGTTCGGTTTCCAGCGTATCGGCGACCTGATGTGGCTGGCGGGCGACCAGCAGGCACGCGGCTTCCTGGTGGGCGGTACTTCCGGTCGTACCACGCTGAACGGCGAAGGTCTGCAGCACGAAGATGGCCACAGCCATATTCAGTCGCTGACTATCCCGAACTGTATCTCTTACGATCCGGCTTACGCCTATGAAGTTGCCGTTATCATGCATGACGGTCTGGTGCGCATGTACGGCGAAGCGCAAGAGAACGTTTACTATTACATCACCACGCTGAACGAAAACTACCACATGCCAGCGATGCCGGAAGGCGCCGAAGAGGGTATCCGCAAGGGTATCTACAAGCTGGAAACTGTGGAAGGCAGCAAAGGCAAAGTGCAGCTGCTGGGCTCAGGCTCTATCCTGCGTCACGTGCGTGAAGCGGCGCAGATCCTGGCGAAAGAGTACGGCATCGGTTCCGACGTCTACAGCGTCACCTCGTTCACCGAACTGGCACGCGACGGTCAGGACTGCGAGCGCTGGAACATGCTGCATCCGACCGAAGAAGCGCGCGTGCCGTACATCGCTCAGGTGATGAACGACGCGCCAGCGGTGGCATCGACCGACTACATGAAGCTGTTCGCTGAACAGGTTCGCAGCTATGTTCCGGCCAGCGATTACCGCGTGCTGGGCACCGACGGCTTCGGCCGCTCCGACAGCCGCGAAAATCTGCGTCACCACTTCGAAGTGGACGCCTCCTACGTGGTGGTGGCTGCGCTGGGCGAACTGGCTAAACGTGGCGAAATCGACAAGAAAGTGGTGGCGGACGCGATCGCTAAGTTCGACATCGATGCCGATAAAGTTAACCCGCGTCTGGCTTAAGAGGTAAGAGAGTAATGGCTACTGAAATTAAGGTACCGGATATCGGGTCTGATGAAGTTGAAGTCACCGAAATTCTGGTGAAGGTTGGCGACAAGGTGGAAGCCGAGCAGTCGCTGATCACCGTGGAAGGCGACAAAGCCTCTATGGAAGTTCCCTCGCCGCAGGCGGGCGTGGTGAAAGAGATCAAGATCGCGACCGGCGACAAAGTCGAAACCGGCTCGCTGATTATGATTTTTGACGCAGAGGGCGCGGCGGCAGATGCTGCGCCAGCGGCGGAAGAGAAGAAGGCCGAAGCCGCTCCGGCGCCGGCGGCCGCTTCTACCGCAGCCAAAGATGTCAACGTGCCGGATATCGGCGGCGACGAAGTCGAAGTCACCGAGATCCTGGTGAAAGTCGGCGACAAAATCGAAGCTGAGCAGTCGCTGATCGTCGTCGAGGGCGATAAAGCCTCGATGGAAGTACCTGCACCGTTCGCCGGCACCGTCAAAGAGATCAAAATCGAAACCGGCGCGAAAGTCAGCACCGGCTCGCTGATCATGGTTTTCGAAGCGGAAGGCGCTGCGCCTGCTGCTGCTGCGAAGCCAGCGCTGAAAGAAGAGGCGACCTCTGCCCCGGCGGCAACCGCTGGCGCGAAAGAGGTCAACGTGCCGGATATCGGCGGCGACGAAGTTGAAGTCACCGAAGTGCTGGTGAAGGTCGGCGACAAAGTTGAAGCCGAGCAGTCACTGATCGTCGTTGAAGGCGACAAAGCGTCAATGGAAGTGCCCGCGCCGTTTGCCGGCACCGTCAAAGAGCTGAAAGTCTCTACCGGCGATAAAGTGAGCACCGGCTCGCTGATCATGGTCTTCGAAGTGGAAGGCGCGGCGAAAGCCGAAGCGCCGAAGCAGGAAGCTGCGCCTGCGCAGGCTCCGGCGAAAGCGGAAGCGCCTGCCGCGCCGAAAGCTGACGCGAAAGGCGACTTCGCCGAGAACGACGCCTACGTGCACGCGACGCCGGTTATCCGTCGACTGGCGCGCGAATTCGGCGTAAACCTGGCGAAGGTTAAAGGCACCGGCCGTAAAGGCCGCATCCTGAAAGAAGACGTGCAGAGCTACGTGAAGGACGCGGTGAAACGCGCTGAAGCGGCGCCGGCTGCTGCCGCCAGCGGCGGAAGCCTGCCTGGTCTGCTGCCGTGGCCGAAAGTGGACTTCAGCAAGTTCGGCGAAGTGGAAGAAGTGGAACTGGGCCGCATCCAGAAAATCTCTGGCGCTAACCTGAGCCGTAACTGGGTGGTTATCCCGCACGTTACCCACTTCGACAAAACCGATATCACCGATCTGGAAGCGTTCCGCAAGCAGCAGAACGCCGAAGCGGAGAAGCGCAAGCTGGACGTGAAGTTCACCCCGGTGGTGTTCATCATGAAAGCGGTCGCTGCCGCGCTGGAGCAGATGCCGCGCTTTAACAGCTCGCTGTCGGAAGATGCGCAGCGCCTGACGCTGAAGAAGTACATCAACATCGGCGTGGCGGTCGATACGCCGAACGGCCTGGTGGTTCCAGTCTTTAAAGACGTGAACAAGAAAGGCATCACCGAGCTCTCTCGCGAGCTGATGGCGACCTCGAAGAAAGCGCGCGACGGCAAGCTGACCGCCAGCGACATGCAGGGCGGCTGCTTCACCATCTCCAGCCTTGGCGGCCTCGGCACGACGCACTTCGCGCCGATCGTCAACGCGCCGGAAGTGGCTATCCTCGGCGTCTCCAAATCGGCGATGGAGCCGGTCTGGAACGGCAAAGAGTTTGTGCCGCGCCTGATGATGCCGATTTCGTTGTCCTTCGACCACCGCGTGATCGACGGAGCGGATGGTGCGCGTTTCATCACCATCATCGGCAATATGTTGTCCGACATTCGCCGTCTGGTGATGTAAGCACAATCAAGGCCGGCAATCGCCGGCCTTCTTGTAAAGATTCGTGGCATCGCGGTTTGCAGTTTGTTAACAATTCTGTAAACTCTTGCGGTGATAAATGTCCCGGTGGAGCAAAGGACATCGTGAGCCTGTTTCGTCAGGCGTACCTGGCGTAGTCAGTTGTTGACGCCCAGCGCGCAGAACCCGCAGCGTACTTAAGATACGCAAGGCGCCGCGCACTGCCCGGATGCAAGTGGCCGACCAGCCTGATGAGAAGCGCTCTACGTCTGACCCGCCGGATCACAACTAAGAGGTCATGATGAGTACAGAGATTAAAACCCAGGTCGTGGTACTTGGGGCTGGTCCTGCAGGTTACTCTGCAGCCTTCCGTTGCGCTGATTTAGGTCTGGAAACCGTACTGGTAGAGCGTTACAGCACCCTCGGCGGTGTCTGTCTGAACGTGGGCTGTATCCCGTCAAAAGCGCTGCTGCACGTTGCTAAAGTGATTGAAGAGGCGAAAGCCCTGGAAGAGCACGGCATTGTGTTTGGTCAGCCCTCTACGGACATCAACAAAGTCCGCACCTGGAAAGAGAAAGTGATCAACCAGCTGACCGGCGGTCTTGCTGGTATGGCGAAAGGTCGTAAAGTCAAAGTGGTTAACGGCCTGGGCAAATTCACCGGTGCAAATACTCTGGTTGTGGAAGGTGAAGGCGGCGCGACCACCATCAACTTCGACAACGCTATTATCGCGGCCGGTTCTCGTCCGATCACGCTGCCGTTTATTCCGCACGACGACCCGCGCGTATGGGACTCTACCGATGCGCTGGAGCTGAAAGAAGTGCCGGAGCGCATGCTGGTGATGGGCGGCGGTATTATCGGTCTCGAAATGGGTACCGTTTACCATGCGCTGGGTTCGCAGATTGACGTGGTCGAGATGTTCGATCAGGTTATCCCGGCCGCCGACAAAGACGTGGTGAAGGTCTTCACCAAGCGTATCGCGAAGCAGTTCAATCTGATGCTGGAAACCAAGGTTACCGCGGTTGAAGCGAAAGAAGACGGCATCTACGTCACCATGGAAGGCAAAAAAGCGCCGGCCGAACCGCAGCGTTACGACGCGGTGCTGGTGGCGATCGGCCGCGTGCCGAACGGTAAAGGTCTGGATGCCGGTAAAGCGGGCGTGGAAGTGGACGATCGCGGCTTTATTCGCGTCGACAAGCAGATGCGCACTAACGTTCCGCACATCTACGCGATCGGCGATATCGTCGGCCAGCCGATGTTGGCGCACAAAGGCGTGCACGAAGGCCACGTGGCGGCAGAAGTTATCGCTGGCATGAAGCACTATTTCGATCCGAAAGTGATCCCGTCAATCGCCTACACCGAGCCGGAAGTGGCATGGGTCGGCCTGACTGAGAAAGAAGCGAAAGAGAAGGGCATCAGCTACGAGACGGCGACCTTCCCATGGGCGGCCTCTGGCCGTGCTATCGCCTCTGACTGCGCTGACGGCATGACCAAGCTGATTTTCGACAAAGAGACGCATCGCGTTATCGGCGGCGCGGTTGTCGGCACCAACGGCGGCGAGCTGCTGGGCGAAATCGGTCTGGCGATCGAGATGGGCTGCGACGCGGAAGATATGGCGCTGACTATCCATGCGCACCCGACGCTGCACGAGTCGGTTGGCCTGGCGGCTGAGATCTTCGAAGGCAGCATCACCGACCTGCCGAACCCGAAAGCGAAGAAGAAGTAAGTTTTTTGCTGGTTCAGAAAAAGCCCCCGCAAGGGGGCTTTTTTATTGGCGCCTTTATTTTAATTTCACTAAATCAATGATGAGATCGCGAGGAAAAATAGTTTCGTCCGATCGCTCCATCTCATCTATTGTCCACCAGTGATGTCTTCGAATAACACGCTGTTCATGATGACTCCAGCCGGTAACGTCGATCTCCTGACTCTTCACCCACACCACAAAGAAACGCTCATCAGCGAGAACGGCTTCTCCGCCTGGCAGCATCATCGTAAAGCTTCTTTTCGCTAACTGCGGACCGAGTGTTTTACATATAAAGCCTGTTTCCTCGTAGAGTTCGCGCGAGCCCGCCTCTTCGAAAGATTCATCTTTTTTAAGTCCACCACCCGGCGTTGCCCAGTACGATTCACCTGCAAGTGCATCATTTTGGTGATGAAAATGGAAAAGGAGAATGCGATTTTCAGGTGACAGGACAATTAATCTTGATGCCGGACGCGTGCGTATAATCATTCTCTGGATATTGCTGGGAATTGTTGGAGTTAGCTTCAGGCTATAAGCGCTTAGGGCTGGCGATTACAGTATGCAGATGAAGGGACAGGATGAATGATAAACACCATGGAGAAGACCCTTTTTTTATCCGTTTTATAATTAACTGATTTAAGAGGTTTTTATATAGACCCCGTAAAAAAGGGTTTTTAACAGGTTTTGGTCAAAAATGACTCCTTTTGAGTAGGTTAGAGTGTATGAGCAACAGTTCACTGCCGTACAGGCAGCTTAGAAACACTGGTTCGGAACGAGCCAGTGGCAGCTACCGTTCACTGCCGTACAGGCAGCTTAGAAAGGTTACGGTTCCGGCGACGCCAACGGCGCCCGGTTCACTGCCGTACAGGCAGCGCAAGCAGATATGCCTTATCTTAAGCCTTATGGTCACACACTCTCTCTGTGATAAAACCCATAACCCACACGTTCATCTTCTCAATAAAAGTAAGTCAAAAAGTTATGCCCATAGATTACATAATCACTCCTGGGCGATGCCTTTATGTAGCGCCGTTAACCCAGAATGCATTAGCGAGATCTTTCTCAAACCAGGCCTCACTCCCCAGCTAGCCCATAAACCCCAAAACCGCACTTTTTTACCCTGTTAATTATGTTGTGTTTTTGTAAACAGATTAACAAACAGCCTGAACCCTGCTATGCTGCCCCACGCGGAACCGGGCACCTTACCCTACTCATGGAATGCTTTGTCACCAGGGTGCACCGGAAACCCATACAATGTGAGCGAGGAGAACGTCGTGCTAGTAGAATACCGTAAGCACGTTGCCGAGCGTGCCGCCCAGGGGATCGTACCTAAGCCGTTAGATGCTTCCCAGATGGCCGCGCTGGTTGAACTGCTGAAAAACCCGCCAGCGGGTGAAGAAGAATTCCTGACCGATCTGTTGGTCAACCGTGTCCCACCCGGCGTTGATGAAGCCGCCTACGTTAAAGCGGGTTTCCTTGCCGCGGTGGCTAAAGGCGAAACGACCTCTCCTCTGGTATCCCCCGAAAAAGCGATTGAACTGCTGGGCACCATGCAAGGCGGTTACAACATTCATCCGCTGATTGATGCGCTGGACGACGCGAAGCTGGCGCCGATTGCCGCCAAAGCGCTGTCGCACACGCTGCTGATGTTTGACAACTTCTACGACGTTGAAGAAAAAGCGAAAGCGGGCAATACCCATGCGCAGCAGGTCATGCAATCCTGGGCGAATGCCGAGTGGTACCTGTCACGTCCCGAGCTGGCAGAAAAAATTACCGTCACCGTGTTCAAAGTGACCGGCGAAACCAACACCGACGACCTCTCTCCGGCGCCGGATGCATGGTCTCGTCCGGATATTCCACTGCACGCGCTGGCGATGCTGAAAAACGCCCGCGAAGGCATCAATCCGGATGAGCCGGGCAACGTTGGCCCGATCAAACAGATTGAAGCGCTGCAGGCCAAAGGCTATCCGCTGGCTTACGTCGGCGACGTCGTCGGCACCGGCTCTTCCCGTAAATCCGCGACCAACTCCGTGCTGTGGTTCATGGGCGACGATATCCCGAACGTCCCGAACAAAAAAGGCGGCGGTCTGGTGCTGGGCAGCAAAATCGCGCCAATCTTCTTCAACACGATGGAAGATGCGGGCGCACTGCCGATCGAAGTTGACGTAGGCGAGCTGAATATGGGCGACGTGATTGACGTCTACCCGTATAAAGGCGAAGTGCGCAACCACGAAACCGGCGAGCTGCTGGCCAGCTTTACGCTGAAAACCGATGTGCTGATCGACGAAGTACGCGCCGGCGGCCGTATTCCGCTGATTATCGGCCGCGGTCTCACCAGCAAAGCGCGCGAATCGCTGGGTCTGCCGCACAGCGACGTCTTCCGTCAGGCGAAAGACGTGGCGGAAAGCACGCGCGGCTACTCGCTGGCGCAGAAAATGGTCGGCCGCGCCTGCGGCGTTGATGGCGTTCGTCCCGGCGCTTACTGCGAACCGAAGATGACTTCCGTAGGTTCTCAGGATACCACCGGCCCGATGACGCGCGACGAGCTGAAAGATCTGGCATGCCTCGGCTTCTCCGCTGACCTGGTGATGCAGTCGTTCTGCCACACCGCCGCCTATCCGAAGCCGGTCGATGTCAATACGCACCACACGCTGCCGGACTTCATTATGAACCGCGGCGGCGTCTCGCTGCGTCCGGGCGACGGCGTGATCCACTCATGGCTGAACCGCATGCTGCTGCCAGACACCGTCGGCACCGGCGGCGACTCGCATACCCGCTTCCCGATCGGCATCTCTTTCCCGGCGGGTTCTGGCCTGGTGGCCTTCGCCGCCGCGACCGGCGTGATGCCGCTCGATATGCCTGAATCCGTGCTGGTGCGCTTTAAAGGCAAAATGCAGCCGGGCATCACCCTGCGCGATCTGGTGCACGCTATTCCGCTGTACGCCATCAAACAGGGTCTGCTGACCGTTGAGAAGAAAGGCAAAAAGAACATCTTCTCTGGCCGCATCCTGGAGATCGAAGGTCTGCCGGATCTGAAAGTCGAGCAGGCGTTCGAACTGACCGACGCCTCGGCCGAGCGTTCGGCGGCGGGCTGTACCATCAAGCTGGATAAAGCGCCGATCATCGAATACCTCAGCTCCAACATCGTGCTGCTGAAGTGGATGATCGCGGAAGGTTACGGCGATCGCCGTACGCTGGAGCGCCGTATCCAGGGCATGGAAAAATGGCTGGCGGATCCGCAGCTGCTGGAAGCGGACGCCGACGCCGAATATGCGGCGGTGATCGAGATCGATCTGGCCGATATCAAAGAGCCGATCCTGTGCGCGCCAAACGATCCGGACGACGCGCGTCTGCTCTCCGACGTGCAGGGCGAGAAGATCGACGAAGTCTTTATCGGCTCGTGCATGACCAACATCGGCCACTTCCGCGCAGCAGGCAAACTGCTCGACAGCCATAAAGGTCAGCTGCCGACCCGCCTGTGGGTGGCGCCGCCGACCAAGATGGATGCGGCTCAGCTGACCGAAGAGGGCTACTACAGCGTCTTTGGCAAGAGCGGCGCGCGTATCGAGATCCCGGGCTGCTCGCTCTGCATGGGTAACCAGGCGCGCGTGCAGGATGGCGCGACGGTGGTCTCCACCTCAACGCGTAACTTCCCGAACCGTCTCGGCACCGGCGCCAACGTCTACCTGGCATCGGCTGAACTGGCCGCGGTCTCTTCGCTGCTCGGCAAACTGCCGACGCCGGACGAGTACCAGCAGTTCATGGCGCAGGTGGATAAAACCGCCAGCGACACCTACCGCTATCTCAACTTTGACCAGCTGGATCAGTACACCGATAAAGCGGACAATGTGATTTTCCAGACTGCGGTCTGAGTGGCTGACTAAAAACCAAAGGGGCGATAATCGCCCCTTTTTCTTTTGCCTTTTCCCCGCAATAATGTCGCCCCGATCTCACTTTAGCGTTGATGATGCGCACACACTATTTTGGTGCGGATTCACTCGCCTCATTAACCAAAGGGTTAGCCCATGGAATACGAATTTTTACGCGATCTCACCGGGCAGGTGAAAGTACGCATGTCGATGGATCACGAAGCGGTGGGCCACTGGTTCAACGAGGAAGTGAAAGAAAACCTGGCGCTGCTGGACGAGGTCGAAGCCGCGATGCGCGGCATCAAGGGTAGCGAGCGCCAGTGGCAGCGCATCGGCCACGAATATACGCTGTGGATGGACGATGAAGAGATCATGATCCGCGCCAACCATCTCGCCTTAGAGGATGACGGGCTGGAAGAGGGCATGAACTACTACGACGAAGAGAGCCTGTCGTTCTGCGGCGTGGAGGATTTTCTCGCCGTGATGAACGCCTACCGTCAGTTTTTACAGGGACGCTGAGTCAGCGCGGCCATTCCCAGGGATTAAGCAGCTGCGCGCCCATGCCGGTAAAGTCCTTCACGTTGCGCGTGACCAGCACCATATCGTGCTGCCAGGCGATAGCGGCAATAATGGCGTCGTTCGCGGCACGCTTATCCGGCACGTGCAGCCGGGCGCAATAGCGCGCCGCTTCCGTTTCAAAAGGCAGAATGCGATCGCTGAACTCTGTCAGCACCGCCGTTTCAAACCACTCCCTTAGTCGGTCTGCCTGAGCCAGATCGCGGCGCGCCACCTGAGCAATGCCTTTCTCTATCTCCATAATGGTGATCGCCGAGAGAAACAGATCGCCTGCATCGACGCTATCGGTCCACGCAGAGACGGCAGGATCGATAGCACGCGTGCGCGCCTTGCGCAGCTCGGAAATCACGTTGGTATCCAGCAAATATCTCATGAAAAATCGACGTCCCTGAAATCGATATCGCCGCGTTCCGGCGCAAAGTCGATCGCCGCCACATCGGGCATCGCCAGCGCGTCCTGAATATTGCGACGCGTGCCGGTCAGTTTTTTATATGCCTCGAAAGTGAGTAAAACGTGCGCGGGTTTGCCGCGATCGGTAATGTAGACCGGACCTTCCTCTGCCGCTTTTTTCGCGTTCGACACCTGCTGGTTAAATTCTCTGCTCGACAGCGTGAAGATTTTCATCGCGCGCCTCCTGTTTGTAGTGACGTTGCTACATTTTAACCGGAGTGAGCATTTTTTCAACTACCAGCCGAGCGACTATACCTTTGACAGGCTGAGTTAACGACCTTGCGGTTAAGGGTTTGCGTAGCGGTACGCAAAAGGGCAAGCTCTGTGCGAACCCCATATTAAGGACAATTATGATGTTTTCTCTGACAAAACTTCTTGCCGCTTCGCTGCTGTTCAGCGTCGCGCTCGCGCAGGCTTCGATAAACGATGAGGGAATAGCGGCCATTGCGCAGCAGGAAGAGCAGGCGCTGAAGGCGCGTATCGGCATCGCCGTCATCGACAGCGGCGCGGAAAGCGTCGCCAGCTATCGCGGCAGCGAACGTTTTCCGCTGAACAGCACGCATAAGGCGTTGCTGTGCGGTGCGCTGCTCAGCGCGCAGGATAAAGGTAAACTGAGGCTTCCGGAGCGCACGCAGTTCGATCGCGCCGCGCTGGTCACCTATTCGCCGGTTACCGAAAAGTTTGTCGCGCCCGCCGGGATGAGCTGGGGGCAGCTCTGCGAGGCGGCTATCGGCTACAGCGATAATACCGCGGCGAATCTGCTGGCGAAAAAGCTGGGTGGTCCAGAGGAGGTGACGCGTTTTTTCGCCGATCTGGGCGACAAGGTCACGCGGCTCGACCGCTTCGAGCCTGAGCTAAACAGCGCCGTACCGGGCGATCTGCGTGATACCACCACGCCGCTGGCCGTCAGCGAGACGCTGCAAAAGCTGACGCTGGGCGAGGCGCTGACGCCCGCTTCGCGCGCGCAGCTGCTGCAGTGGATGCGCGACGACAAAGTTGCAGATGCGCTGTTGCGTTCTGTTTTACCGGCTGGCTGGTCTATCGCTGATAAAACCGGCGCAGGAGAGTATGGCTCGCGGTCGATTATCAGCGTGGTATGGCCGGAAAACGGCAAGCCGCTGATTGTTGCTATCTATATTACGCAAACCGACGCGACGCTTGCGCAGAGTAATGCGGCGATCGCCCGCATCGGCAAGGCGATTTTCGCCGCCGCGCGCTAGCCCGAAAAAGAAAAAGGCGCCTCACCATCAGCGCCTTTTTACTCTTGCCTGTCAGACCCCGCTGGCGACCGCCTGCGGCTCCGGCGCCTTCTCTTCATCGACAATCGGCTCAACCTTGCCCATCAGGAACAGATAGTTGAGGATGCCGATCACCACCAGCACGGCGGAGAAGACCAGCGCCCAGGTAAAGTTGCCGGTGGCGCCGACAATGGCGCCGGTAATAATTGGGCCGACCGCGCCGCCCATATTCGACACCGTGTTCTGTAGCCCGGCGACAATAGAGACGCTGTTCTTCGGCGCGACGTCGCCCGGCAGCGCCCAGACCTGCGAGGCGGCGACGGTGGTGCCCGACTTGGCGATACAGAGCAGCAGCACGGTCATAAACACCGACTCGGTAAAGGGCGCGAAACCGATGCAGAGCGCCATCAGCAGGCCAATGGTCAGGAACAGCTTGCGCGTGGCGGTCAGCGACAGCACCTTTTTATGCACCATACGATCCGACGCCCAGCCCGCCAGCACCTCGATCACCATGCCGCAGATCAGCGGCAGCGCGGCAACGAAGCCCATCTTGAGAAAGTCCATGCCCTTGTCTTTTACCAGGTAGGTCGGCAGCCAGGTAATAAAAAAGTAGGAGGTGTAGTTGATGGTGAAAAAGCCGATGCACATTGCCCAGATATTGCGGTAGCGCAGCAGCCTGTACCACTTCATCGGCCGCACGCCTTTCTCGCCGTGCTTCTGCGCCTGGCCGTCGCGGATCAGCCGCACTTCGTTCCGATCGATCTTTTTATGATCTTCCGGGTTCTCGGCGTAGATAAAGTACCAGGCGATCACCCAAAACAGGCCGATGGCGCCGATGACCAGGAAAGTGATGCGCCAGTCCACCATGGCGATCATCCAGACGATCAGCGGCATCGCCACCGCGCCGCCAAACTTCGAGGCGCTGTCGAACAGCCCTGATACGGTGGCGCGCTCGCGATCCGGGAACCAGCGCGCGGCAATGCCCGCGTTGCTGGGATAGGCGGCCGCTTCGCCGACGCCCAGCGCCAGGCGCAGCGCCAGCAGCGATTTAAAGCCGGTCGCCAGTCCCATCGCCATGGTGGCGATCGACCACCAGCCGACCGCGATGCCGAGGCCTTTTTTCTGGCCGAAGCGATCGGCGAACCAGCCCGCCGGGATTTGCAGCAGCGCATAGGACCAGAAGAAGGCGGCCATAATCAGGCCCATCATCTCCGGGTTGATCTCCAGCTCGGTGATCAGATGCGGCGCGGCGGCGGAGAGTACCGTCCGGTCAATATAGTTGATGGCGACGGCCAGCCACATCAGGCCAGCGATCCACCAGCGAATTTTGGTCGAGCGCAGCGTAGGGTTCATCATTATTTTCCACTCGAATCGGGTTGCAGGCGAGGGCGGCGCTTATGCCAGCCCGTTCATAACATTGACCGGCCGCTCGTCCTGACGGACGCACTGCACAATCTGCGCCACGCAGCGTTCGCCGATGGCGCTGATGGCGCCGTCGGTGTAGCCGGCGATATGCGACGTCGGGATAAAATTCGGCAGGCTAAACAGCGGATGCGAGGTCAGCGGTTCCTGGACAAAAACGTCGGCCGCTGCGCCGGCAATCACGTTGTCTTGCAGCGCATGAAAGAGATCCTCTTCATTCACGACGCCGCCGCGCGAGACGTTAATCAGGAAGGCGCGCTTCTTCATGCGACGCAGGCGCGCGCCGTCGAACAGATTGCGCGTCTGGTCGGTCAGCGGCGTGTGCAGCGTGATAAAGTCGCTCTCTTCGGTGAGCTGGTCGAGGCTGACAAAGGTGACGCCGTGCTCGGCGGCAAAGGCCTCGTCAGGATAGAAATCAAAGGCGATAACGCGCATGTTGAAGCCTTTCGCGCGCAGCGCCACCTGCTTGCCGATATTGCCCAGGCCGACAATGCCCAGCGTTTTGCCGTAAACGTCAGTGGCGAAGATACGCGGCCAGCTGCCCGCGCGCGTTTCCGTGACCGCCTGCGTCAGCTGGCGCGCGGCGTTAAGGATCAGCGCAAAGGCGAAGTCGGCGACGGCGTGCTTGTTGGCGTCCGGTACGTTGGTGACGTAGATGCCGCGCGCGCGCGTAGCGTCGAGATCGATATTATCGACGCCGACGCCGTGCTTGCAGACGATCTTCAGCTGCGACGCCTGCGCCAGCAGCGCCTCGTTTACCTCGGTGAAGGCGACAATCATCGCCACGGTTTCCGGCAGATGCGGCGCTAGCGCTTCAGGCGTCGCGTCGGCAGGCAGGGTGACCAGCTCGAAGCCGTGCTGTTTCAGGGTATCGATCGGCGTCGTGTCATATTTCGCGAACGACGGCGAGGTGCAGATTACTTTCATCGCGTTTCCCGGTGTGTAAATCGAACAGGCAAGGGCAGCAATGGCTGCCCTGACGGCCATTACTTCAGGTACTGATTGACGACCTGACGGATTTTTTGCTCTTCGTCGGCGCTGAATCGCACCGCATAACGGCTGTCGCCGACGTCATAGCCCAGCAGCGAAACCGCTTTCTTCACCGCTGCCGGCGAGAAGCCGATGCTGTAGAGATCGGTGCGCAGGCCGGTCACGTTCTCCTGCGCCGCGCGCGAGCCCTCAATATCACCTGCGTTGAAGCGCGCCCAGATGGCGTTGATCTCTTTGGGCGCGGCGTTGGCCAGGCCGGAGATACAGGCGGAGCAGCCGTCGACGAAGCCCTGATGGATCAGTGAGTCTGGCCCGTTGAGTACGTTGAAGTTATCGATGCCTTCCGCCGCTTTAATAAAGCCGCTCAGGCTTTCATAGCTGCCCGCCGAGTCTTTGATGCCGATAATGTTGGGATGCGACGCCAGGATTCGTACGGTTTCCGGCTGCAGCGTGTTGCCGGTGCGCGCCGGAATGTTGTAAAGAAACAGCGGCACATCCAGCGCGTCAGCCACCGTCTGGTAGTGATAGATCAGCTCATCCTGCTTAAGCGGCACGAAGTAGGGCGTGATCACCGACACCGCATCTACCCCGAGCTTCGCAATCTGCCTGCCGAGACGGATAGTTTCGCGCGTCGAGATTTCGCCAATATGCGCCACAACCGGCGCGCGGCCGTTCACTTCATCGACGCAGGTTTCGGTAACGGCGATCTTCTCCTGCTCGTTGAGCACAAAGAACTCGCCGTTGGTGCCGCCGCAGAAGATGCCGTTGCCCGCATCCAGCTGGCGTTTTACCTGCTCGCGCTGGGCTTCAGGGTTATAGGCGCCTTCCCGATCGAAACAGGTGACGATAGCGGTCAATACGCCGGTAATTTTCTGGCTCATACAATCCTCTTTATTCCTGATGTGAAGGGAACAGCGTCAGGTAGACGTCGCGAACGTCATGCGCGCTGACGGCAGCGGGCACGTTCTTCATCAGACGCTGCACGTCGAGCGCCGCTTCCACTAAATAGGGCAGGTGATCCGGGCCGATGCCAAGCTCTTCAAGGCTGGCTGGCAGCTGCAAACGTTTAACCAGCGCGGTGAAATAAGCCACCAGCGCGTGCGATTTGCTCTCGTTATCCAGCGAGGTATCGGCATCCGGCAGCAGATCGTAGGCCTGAGCGAATTTGTTCACCGCGGCCGGCCGCACAAACGCCATGCAGGGCGCCAGCAAAATAGCGTTGGCGACGCCGTGCGGCAGATGATATTTGCCACCCAGCGGATAGGACATGGCGTGCACCAGATGCGTGCCCGCATGGGCGATCGCCGCGCCGCCGTAATAAGAGGCCCACAGCATATCCAGCCGCGCCTGCAGGTTGTGCGGCTCGGCAACGGCGGTTTCGAGGCTGGCGAACAGTTTTTTCATGCCGATCAGCGCGTAGTTGTCGCTTACCGGATTCGATACCGTGGCGGTGAAGCATTCAATCAGATGACAAAGCGCATCAATGCCGGTCGAAGAGGCGATATGCGGCGGCATGCTGGTGGTCAGCTCCGGCACCAGCGCCACAAAATCGGGCAGCATTACCGGCGAGATAATGCCGACTTTGGTTTCACGTTCCGGGATCGCCAGAATGGCGTTCGGCGTCGCTTCCGAGCCGGTACCTGCGGTGGTCGGGATCAGCAGCGAGGTGGTGCGCGCGGTCGGCTTTTCGCCCGCCAGCAGCGCCTCCAGCGACGGGGCGCTGTCGACGCACAGCACCGACAGCAGCTTGGCGACGTCGAGCACGCTGCCGCCGCCGACGCCGATCACCAGATCCACGTCGCGTGCAGGCAGCGCCGCCAGCACCGCGGCGACGTCGTGCTGGCTCGGCTCTGGCGGCACGCTGTTAATCACGCTGACGCTGGCGATATGCTGTTTTAGCTGGGCGATAAGCGTCTGCACCGCCGGAATGGTTTCAATATTCTTGTCCGTCACCAGCAGCGCGCTGGCTTTTCCTTTCTGCAGATAGCTAATGTCGTTCAGCGCCTGGAAGCCGCTAATTACCGTGCTGTTGATATTCATCTCATACCCTTATTACTACGAAACTGAAGCGAATGATTAGGTTTGCTCATTTCAGTGCGATGTCTGTCCCTTGCTATGGGTCAATTTATAGGACATATCGATTTCGATTAATTTGATCTTGCTCACATATAATCAATCATGATTGAATATAATCAATCCACAGTGGCATACCGCCGAATCAGGAGAGAAGATGACGCAGAGGTCATGGAAAACGCCAGTGCTGGTGATCGCCGATGACTTTACCGGTGCAAACGACGCAGGTAGCGGACTGGCGCAGGCGGGCGCGCGCGTGCATGTCCTGTTCAGCAGCGAGACGCCGCTGGATAGCGCCGCCGCCGACGTCTGGGTGATCAGCACCGACAGCCGCGCCGTCAGCGCCGCAGAGGCGGCGGCGCGTACCGAAGCGGTGGTGCGTCAACATCAGGCTTTTATCGCCCAGGGCTGGCTGTTTAAAAAGATCGACTCCACGCTGCGCGGCAATATCGGCGCCGAAGTGCGCGCCGCGCTGGCCGCCAGCGGCAAAAAGCGGGCGCTGATCGTGCCCGCCGTCCCTCGGCTGGGACGCGTCACGCGCCGCGGCGAGGTGCAGGTGAACGGTGTGTCGCTGACCAAGACCGAATACGTCAGCGATCCAAAAACGCCGGTGATCAGCGCGCGGGTATTAACGCAGCTCGGGATCGCGGGCAGCGAGATCGATCTTGCCGCGCTGCGCAGCGATCGTTTTGCCGCGCTGCTGGCGGAGCAGCAGGGCGCGGTGGTGATCGATGCGGAAAGCGAAAGCGACATCGCGCTTATCCTTGCCGCCGCCGCGCAGCTTGACGAAACGCCGCTGCTGGTCGGTGCCGCCGGACTGAGCGACGCGCTTGGCGCACAGCTGGCAGCACGCGGCGCCGCGCCGGTACTGGCCGTTATCGGCTCGATGAGCGCCAGCGCCCAGCAGCAGATCGCGCGGCTGGCGGCGCAGCGAGATATCGCGCTGGTGGATATCGATATCCGCCAGCTGTTTGAACACCCTTGCTGGCCGAATCGCGCGCAGTGGACGGAGCAGGCGCTCGCCGCGCTGCGCAATGGCCGGCATACGGTGATCCGCACCTGCCAGCATGCCGATCAGCGCCATGAGATCGACGCGCTGTGTCAACAGCAGCAAATTACGCGCCAGCAGCTTGGCGAGGCGATTTGCCAGTTTCTGGGCGAACTGACCCTGGCCATCAGTCGCGCACAGCCTCCGGCCGCACTCTATCTCTCCGGCGGCGACGTGGCGATTGCGGTCGCGCAGGCGCTGGGCGCCAGCGGCTTTCAGATTCAGGGCATCGTGGCGGGCTGCGTGCCGCACGGCGTCCTGTTTAACAGTGAATTTACCCTGCCGGTAATGACCAAAGCGGGCGGTTTTGGCGACGAAAACACCCTGGTAGCAGTCATTCGTTTTATTGAGGAGAAGTCGAGTGAGTAAAATTATTGCGGTGACCATGGGCGATCCGGCGGGCATCAGCCCGGAGATCATCATCAAAGCGCTGGCGGAAGGCGACCTTAACGGCGCGCCGGCGGTGGTGGTGGGATGCGCGGCCACGCTGCGCCGCATCCTTGCCCTGAATATTACGCCCCAGGTCGAGCTGCGCGTGCTGGATAGCGTAAAAGAGGCGCACTTCGCGCCGGGCATCGTCAACGTTATCGACGAGCCGCTGGCCGATCCGGAAGCGCTAAAGCCAGGCGTGGTGCAGAAGCAGGCGGGCGATCTCGCCTGGCGCTGCGTGAAGCGCGCCACCGAACTGGCGCTGGCGGGCGACGTTCAGGCCATCGCCACCGCGCCGCTGAATAAAGAGGCGCTGCACTCGGCGGGCCATCTCTATCCTGGCCATACCGAGCTGCTGGCGCACCTGACCGACACCAAAGATTACGCGATGGTGCTCTACACCGATAAGCTGAAGGTGATTCACGTTACGACGCATATCGCGCTGCGCAAGTTCCTCGACACGCTGAACCGCTCGCGCATTGAAACGGTGATTGGCATGGCGGACACCTTCCTGCGCCGCGTCGGCTTTGAGAAGCCGCGTATTGCGGTGGCGGGCGTCAACCCGCACGCTGGCGAAAATGGCCTGTTTGGCGATGAGGAGATCACTACCGTTGCGCCTGCAGTGAAGGCGATGAAAGAGCAGGGCATTGAGGTTTTCGGCCCCTGTCCGCCGGATACGGTGTTCCTGCAGTGTCAGGAAGGGCAGTATGACATCGTGGTGGCGATGTATCACGACCAGGGGCATATCCCGCTGAAACTGCTTGGCTTTTATGACGGCGTCAATATCACTGCCGGTCTGCCGTTTATCCGCACCTCTGCGGACCACGGCACCGCTTTTGATATCGCATGGACAGGTAAAGCGAAGTCTGAGAGCATGGCGATCTCCATTAAACTCGCGATGCAGCTAGCATAGGGAAATATGAAGGGACAAAGTCGCCTTGACCAGATTATGGACTATCTGAAAAGCCATAATCTGGTGACTGTTGATCAGCTGGTGAGCGCCGTTTCCGCCTCGCCAGCAACCATTCGACGTGATTTGATTAAGCTGGATAAAGAAGGGGTGATTAGCCGCAGCCACGGCGGCGTCACGCTGAACCGTTTTATTCCAGCGCAGCCCACCACGCTGGAGAAGATGCAGCGTAACCTGGCGGAGAAGCAGGCTATCGCCCACCACGCCGCCACTTTCGTCCAGTCGGGCGATGCGGTCGTGCTGGACGCCGGCACAACCATGCTGGAGCTGGCGCGTCAGCTGACGCATCTGCCGCTGCGCGTCATTACCGCCGATCTGCATATCGCGCTGTTTCTCTCAGAATTTAAACAGATTGAAGTGACCATTATCGGCGGGCGCATCGACGATTCGAGCCAGTCGTGCGTCGGCGAGCACGGACGCCGTCTGCTGCGCAGCATCAACCCCGATATCGCTTTCGTCAGCTGTAACTCCTGGAGTCTGGAGCGCGGCATTACCACGCCGACGGAAGAGAAGGCCGGGCTGAAGCGCGATCTGCTGGCGAATGCGCGCCGCCGCATCCTGCTGGCGGACAGCAGCAAATATGGCTCCTGGTCGCTGTTCTGCGCTGCGCCGGTGGATGAGCTGACCGACGTGGTGACCGACAGCCGGTTAGACGACGACGTCTGCCGCACGCTGCGCGAGCGCGGCATTGCGCTAGCGCTGACGGATTGAGCTGATAATTTCCTTGGCATGCCCTGCGTCCGCTACCAGGTGCGAAGCGCAGGGATGTCGCACGCGTTTATTGGACATGGATGGAATTAAGCGCTTTAGCTGACAAATGCGATGCTGTTTGTTGCGAGAGTGCGAGAGTAATGTGCGTTTCCTACCTCAGTTTTGATTTTTGAGTGCTTCTCAAAACCCTTTTTTTGCGGGGCTTTATAACTTATTGAAAGATAAGGTGCGTTATCGCGTTCTGAATAAAAGGGTTAAAGCCGAGAGAATGCGGTTTTTTGCTGGGATATGAGTAGGTTAGTTTGGTAAAGTAACAGTTCACTGCCGTACAGGCAGCTTAGAAAAACGAGCCGCATAAAGGTTGGGGCAAGGTGTCGTTCACTGCCGTACAGGCAGCTTAGAAACTGCCGACTCAGGCAGCAACGCTGATGACCGAGTTCACTGCCGTACAGGCAGCTTAGAAATGGGAAGTTTCATGCCGTGACCTGCCGCTGATGTTCACTGCCGTACAGGCAGCTTAGAAAGGCTGGCCATTTTGGTACTCGAGCGGCCACTCGTTCACTGCCGTACAGGCAGCTTAGAAAAGTGCCGCGGTTTTATCGGTGTCGATCGGAGCGTTCACTGCCGTACAGGCAGCTTAGAAAGCCTGCTTATACTTCCTCGGGAGCCCAGTATCGTTCACTGCCGTACAGGCAGCTTAGAAAAGCCACAGGAACGTGACCAAGCACCGTTGCGAGTTCACTGCCGTACAGGCAGCTTAGAAAGCGGAGCGCGCGGGGCCGTTCTATGTTCGCAAGTTCACTGCCGTACAGGCAGCTTAGAAAAGCAGAATGCGTGAGCTAAATCTTCGAAGTAGGTTCACTGCCGTACAGGCAGCTTAGAAAACCTGGCGGATGCCTCCCGGCGTCACGTCGTAGTTCACTGCCGTACAGGCAGCTTAGAAAGAAAGGCTGGCCGGGTTCAGTAGGGACCGGTAGTTCACTGCCGTACAGGCAGCTTAGAAAAAATTATTCTGGATGCTTGAGCTTAAAAATAATTGCACTGCCGTACAGGCAGCTTAGAAATCTATGTGTAAAAACGTTACTACAAAGACGGAGTTCACTGCCGCACGATCAGCTTAGATAAATCCCGACCGCAGCGGCAGTGAGCTTTTCCTGTCCACAGCCCTACAGCCGGGAAACTCGCCTGACTTTTCATTAGGCCCATCAGCAATGCACCAACAGCCCCTAAAAGAGTCGCCTAACGATGATAAGCATCGTTCTCCGACAGCGTCATGGCCGGGGCATCCACCGTTACCTGGTCGAAAACCAGGTTATTTACGCCAGCGATTTTGCCAAACTCCTGCGCCTGCAAGCGGATCTCACTAAAACAAAGCCCCTCAATCGGACGCTCAGCTGCGCCTTCAATAAAGAACGCCCGCGAAAACGCAGCGGAATGCGTGAGCTTGCTGCTGATATGGCTGATAGCGATGTTTTCCACCCGCGTTAAACCCGCTTCGCCTTCCACGCCTTCAGTCAGCTTCCGCCAGTGCGGCGGCCAATCTGGACCGACAGACTGCTCGCCGTAGCTGTACTGCGGAAACCAGTTCAGCTGCAACATAAAGGGATAGCAAACATCTTCAAGCGTCAGATGGCGAACAGTCACGTTCCTGATCCAGCCGCCGCGATTGCGGGCTGATTTAATGCGAAAACCCACGCCGGTGCCGGAAAAATGGTTGTGCTCAATCAAAACATTTTCAATTCCGCCGGAGGTCTCGCTGCCGAGCGTAATGCCTGAGCCTTTCAGCAGCGTACAGTTACGAATAATGATGTCGCATGCCGTCCTCGCCAGCTGCTGCGCTTCCTTACCGCGTCCGGATTTAACACAGATATTGTCGTCATTGCAGGAAACCGTACAGTTTTCTACGCGCACCTGCTGGCTGGAATCAATATCAATACCGTCCGTGCTTGGCCCGGCTGAGTTTTGCACATTGAGTCCCTGCAAATTAACCTGTTTTGAATAGCAAACGTGAAGGTTCCAGAAGCCGGACTCACGCGACGTAAACCCCTCCAGCGTAACGCACTCGCTCTCATACACCAGCAGATTGCGTGGACGCTCGCAGTCGTAATCCACTACCCAGCGCAGCCCGCGCTGGCTATAGTCCGCCAGCATACCGCTGCCCTCATCGTCGCCCCAAAATTTGCGCCACCAGACAGCGCCCTGGCCATCAATGGTGCCGCTTCCGCTAATGGTGACATTTTGGCAGTTATTCACGTTCAGAATCGCCGCGGGCCAGACCATATCAATACCCGCGACGCGCGTTGCAATCCCTGGGTAGTCTGCCAGCCGTTCGCTGCCAAGCAACACGGCATCCTCTGCCAGTTGTAACGTCAGGTGGCTTTTCAAAAACAGCGAGCCGGTCAGAAAGCGGCCAGCAGGGATCAGCACGGTATCGCCAGCAGAGGCGTGGTCGATAGCGCGCTGTATTGCCTGAGTGGATAGGGTCGTGGCGTCCGGGACGGCATTGAAATCTATTATATTTAGCGTTGCCATTTTTCTGCCTGTAGTGGTCGATGAGGATAAAAACAGAGCGCTGAAAATAGCACTCCCACTCAGGGCGTTTATTGTTTGCGATCAGGCAAATTCTGCCGCCGCCATTCTGGCCAGTAGAAATGTGAAAGGGCGCGCATCCGCAAAATAGTCCGGGAGTGCGCGCGTCATCATTACAGGGTCTTTAATCCCACCGCCGGAATATTGCGGCCGTAGTAAATCTCGCGCATCTCTTTCCACAGCAGGTCGGTAATACGCTTATGTTCCGCCGGGCTGAGATCTTCCGGACGGGTATTGAACAGGTAGTGCTTCAGGTCGAACTCTTTCAGCAACATCTTGGTGTGAAAGATATTTTCCTGATAAACGTTCACATCCACCATGTCATACATCGCCTTCATATCTTCCGACATAAAGTTCTGGATGGAGTTGATCTCATGGTCGATAAAGTGTTTCACGCCGTTCACGTCGCGGGTAAAGCCGCGCACGCGATAGTCGACGGTCACGATATCGGACTCCAGCTGGTGGATCAGGTAGTTCAGCGCCTTCAGCGGGGAAATCACGCCGCAGGTTGACACTTCGATATCCGCGCGGAAGGTGCACAGGCCGCCTTCGGGATGGCTTTCCGGATAGGTGTGCACGCAGATATGACTCTTATCCAGGTGCGCCACCACGGAGTTAGGCAGCGGGCCGGGATGTTCCGAATTGTCGATGTCCTTTGGATCGATCGGCTCTTCGCTCACCAGAATGGTGACGCTGGCGCCCTGGGGTTCATAATCCTGGCGCGCGATATTCAGCACGTTGGCGCCGATGATCGAGCAGGTTTCCGTCAGGATCTCGGTCAGACGGGTGGCGTTGTATTGCTCGTCGATATAGGCGATATAGCCATCGCGTTCGGCTTCAGTATTCGCATAACAAATATCGTAAATACAAAAACTCAGGCTTTTGGTCAGGTTGTTGAAGCCATGCAGTTTAAGCTTTTGCAATTTGGTTCACCTCCTTATAAAGGCTGTTCAGCGGACAGGGCGGTCAGCAGGTACTGCGGCAGCGCGAAACTACCGACATGGATCGCCGGATTATAGTAGCGACACGGCAGGCCAGCCTCAGCGAAGCGCGCCTGCAATGTGGCGAGATCGAGCTGACGCAGCGCCGGATTGTCGCTCGCCCAGGCGAAGGTCATAATGCCGCCGTAGTAGGTGGGTATCGCCGCCTGATAAAAACTGACGTCGGCGAAATAGTGGCTCAGTTTACGATGGCTGGTGATCGCCTCTTCCTGCTGCAGAAAGCAGACGCCGTTCTGCGCCACAAAAATCCCGCCGGGATTGAGGGCGTTTTTACAGCCCGCGTAAAATTCCGAGGTGAACAGGCTCTCGCCCGGACCGACAGGATCGGTGCAGTCGGAGATGATCACGTCGAATTTTTCCTGCGTCTGGTTGACGAAGTTTACGCCGTCGTCGATCACCAGATTGAGACGCGGATCCTGATAAGCGCCCTGGCTGTGATTAGGGAGATATTGCTGGCAGAAGGTGACGACGCCGGCGTCAATCTCCACCATCGTGATGCTTTCCAGCTGCTGATGGCGCGCCACCTCACGCAGCATCGCGCCGTCGCCGCCGCCGATAATCAGCACGCGCTTCGCCGCGCCGTGCGCCAGTAGCGGCACATGCGTCATCATTTCGTGATAGATGAATTCGTCGCGCTCGGTGGTCTGCACCACGCCGTCCAGCGCCATTACGCGGCCCATCTGCGCGTTTTCGAAGATGATCAAATCCTGATGCGCGGTCTTTTCCCGGTACAGCTCTTTGTCGACCGTGAAATATTGTCCGAAACCGGCATGAAGGGTTTCATACCACATTTCTTTTTGCGCCATGGTGGGCTCCTCTCTGATGACTTCGCCATGAAAAAGAGCGACACATCATAACCAGGAGTGACCGTGCATGCACGGTCGAATGATCGGCGAAGAGGCGGGCGTACGGCTTATTTAACGTAGGCGAGCAGGCTGAGGGAATCGCGCGCCAGCGACTTACACTTTTTGTCGTTGGTAATGGCGATGCCGCTCAGATCTTTGTAGCTCGCTTCGCCAAGCGCCTTCATATTATAGGCGGCGTAATTACTCAAATCCCAGCGGTTCTGCTGGGCGAAAAACACCAGAGCTTTGCGGATTTGCGCATCAGGCAGATCCTGATAGCCGCAATCATTTTTCAGATAAACGAATACCGCGGTGAGATCGGCCAGATCTTCTGCTTCGGATTCGCTCAGCGCGAAACTGGTGGAGGAGAAGCCAAGGAGTCCTGACAGTAACAGGATCTTGATGCTTTTCTTCATAGTGGTTCTCATTCATTAATCATCATGTGACGATAGCACAGTGCCTGGCAGGATTCCGATTATTTTGCCGCTGGACGCCGGCTTGAGCATTTTTTTCAGGCGTTTCCGCTATCAAGAGCTTGACCCTCCCGCAGGGGAAGGGTTTAGGCTGTGGTTCCCTTATCACACGGATGAATAAGCTATGCATCGTCGCCACTTTCTTAAGCTGACCGCCGCGCTGAGCGCAGCCGGGGCGCTGCCGCTCTGGAGTCGATCCCTGATGGCGGCCAGCCGTCCGCTGCTGCCGGTTCCTTCACGGCTGGAGCCGGATCCGCGCGGCCAGATCCAGATCACCGCCATGACCGGCACCAGCCAGTGGCAGGGCAAGAATGTGCCGACGTGGGGCTACAACAGCGCGCTGCTGGGGCCGGCCATCGTGCTGCGTCGCGGCAAACCGACCACGGTGAATATCCTTAACCGGCTGCCGGAAGCGACCACGCTGCACTGGCACGGGCTGGCGATCCCTGGCGACGTCGACGGCGGGCCGATGGCGCGCATCGAACCTGGCGCGGCGCGGCAGGTCAGCTTTACGCCGGATCAGCCTGCCGCCACCTGCTGGTTCCATCCGCACCTGCATGGCAAAACCGGCCATCAGGTGGCGCAGGGGCTGGCGGGCCTGATCCTGCTGCAGGACGAGGAGAGCGACAAACTGCGTCTGCCGTCGCAGTGGGGCTCGGACGATGTGCCGCTGATTTTCCAGGACAAGCGGCTCACTCAGGATGGCAGCCACATCGACTATCAGCTCGACATCATGAGCGCCGCGGTAGGCTGGTTCGGCGATATGATGCTGACCAACGGCGTCCAGTATCCGCAGCAGGCCGTGCCGCGCGGCTGGCTGCGCCTGCGCCTGCTGAACGGCTGCAATGCGCGCTCGCTGCATATCGCCGCCAGCGACAATCGACCGCTCTATGTTATCGGCAGCGACGGCGGCCTGCTGGCGGAGCCGGTAAAGGTTGCGTCATTGCCGCTGCTGCCTGGCGAGCGCTTCGAGGTGATGGTCGATACCTCTGACGGCAAAAGCTTCGATATCGTTACGCTGCCGGTTGAGCAGATGGGCATGACGCTGGCGCCGTTCGACCAGCCCCTGCCGCTGGTGCAGATCCTGCCGCTGCGCGTGATGGCGAGCGCGACGCTGCCGGATAGCCTGGTCAAGCTGCCGCCGGTTCCCTCGGCGGAAGGCGCTAACGCGCGCTGGCTGCAGCTGATGATGGATCCGCAGCTCGACCAGCAAGGCATGGCGGCGCTGATGCGGCGCTACGGCGATAAAGCGATGGGCAAGGCGGGCGGGCATCACGCCATGCCGGCAGAGAGCGGCGGCGAGGCGATGAAGATGGAAGGACATGATATGTCGATGCATGACGCGCACGGCGATGCATCCAAAGGCTACGACTTCCACAGCGGCAACAAGATCAACGGCCAGGCCTTTAATATGGCGAAGCCGATGTTTAACGTGACGCCCGGCCAGCTGGAAAAATGGACCATCTCCGGCGAGGGCGACAAGATGCTGCATCCTTTCCATATTCACGGCACGCAGTTCCGCATTCTGTCAGAAAACGGCAAGCCGCCCGCGCCGCACCGCCAGGGCTGGAAAGATATGGTCAATGTCGACGGCTGGCGCAGCGAAGTGCTGGTGCGCTTTGACCACCGCGCCGCCGCCGAACACGCCTATATGGCGCACTGCCATCTGCTGGAGCATGAAGACACCGGCATGATGCTGGGCTTCAGCGTCGGCTAATCAGGCTTTCTCGAGCGCCAGGCGAATGTCCTCCACCAGATCGCCGGCGTTCTCGATGCCTATCGAGAGGCGGATCGTGGCGTCGCTGATGCCGATGCGCTGCCTGACCGCCTCCGGCACGCCGGAATGGGTGGTGCTGCCAGGATGGCTGGCAAGCGACTCGGTGCCGCCCAGGCTCACCGCCTGCTTAAACAGCCCCAGCGCGTTAAGAAAGCGGAACGCGGCGGGCTGTCCGCCGACGATATCGAACGAAAAGGTCGAACCGGCACCGCTGCACTGCTGGCGGAAGGTGCGGCCTTCGGCGCTGTGCTCGTCGAGGTAGGGCAGCCACTGCAGCTTCGCCACCTTCTCATGGTCGCGCAAAAAGGCGGCCACCGCCTCGGCATTCTGCCAGGCTTTCTCCATACGCAGCGACAGCGTTTCCAGCGAACGGCCGATCATCCAGCTGGAGTGCGGATCGAGCTGAGTGCCGATGGCGCTGCGCAGCGAGCGTATCTGAGTAATCAGCGCTTTGCTGCCCATCGCCGCCCCGGCGATCAGATCGGAATGGCCGCCGACATATTTGGTCAGCGAGTAGAGCGAGATATCAGCGCCGAAGTTCAGCGGACGCTGAAACAGCGGGCCGAGCAGCGTATTGTCGCAGGCGACCACCGGACGCGATCCCTGCTGCTGGCCGATCTCGTCGGCGATGCGCGCGATCAGCGCAATATCCACCAGGCTGTTGGTCGGGTTGGCGGGCGTCTCGATCAGGATCAGCGCGACGCGTCCCTGGCTCAGCGCCTTCTGCGCGGCGGCGCGCACTTTCTCCTCGTCGGTGCCGTCGCTGAAGCCGACCGGCTCGATATTCAGGTTATGCAGCGTTTTGCTCAGCAGCGTCTCGGTGCCGCCGTAGAGCGGCTGCGAATGCAGGATCACATCGCCCGGGCGCGCAAAGGTCAGCAGCGTGGTGGAGATGGCCGACATGCCTGACGAGAAGAGGGCGCAGCTCTCCGCTTCTTCATAGATTGCCAGGCGATCTTCGACGATTTCGCTGTTGGGGTGGTTAAAGCGCGAATAGACCAGGCCGCCGCTTTGGCCTTCCGGCGGCTGGCGCCGTCCCGACACGTAATCGAAGAAGTCGCGTCCCTCTTCGGCGCTGTTGAAAACAAAGGTGGAGGTCAGAAACACCGGCGGTTTGACCGCGCCTTCCGACAGGCGCGGATCGTAGCCGTAGTTCAGCATCTGGGTTTCAGGATGCAGCTTACGATCGCCAATATGGGTTTTTTTACTGGAGTTGTGGGACATGGGATCTCCTGCTCAGAGCAGATGTAAGGTAACGATATGTTGGGTATAAGCTAACATGCAGCGGAATGTTCTGGTAAAGGCCGGTATGTTCTAAGTTTATATCATCCAGGCACGATGAGGCTGGCGGCGCCTTAGCGCTGCATCTCGCCGCGTCTGGCAAGCTGTGATACTCTCCTGCGAATCGCTACCCGCTCAGGTCTGAGCGGGTTCTCTCTGTTCATCCGCTGCTGAGGATGGACGATCCCTTTAAAATCAACGAGAAGTACAGGTTTTGAAACATACTGTTGAAGTGATGATTTCCGAAGAGGCGATCGCAACGCGCATTGCCGAACTGGGTAAAGAGATTTCCGAGCGCTATCGCGACAGCGGCAGCGAGATGGTGCTGGTCGGGCTGCTGCGCGGCTCCTTTATGTTTATGGCCGATCTCTGCCGCGCCGTCGAGGTGCCCCACGAAGTCGACTTTATGACCGCCTCCAGCTACGGCAGCGGCATGTCCAGCTCGCGCGACGTGAAAATCCTCAAAGATCTCGACGAAGATATCCGCGGCAAAGATGTGCTGATTGTCGAAGATATCATCGACTCCGGCAACACGCTGAGCAAGGTGCGCGAAATCCTGCGCCTGCGCGAGCCAAAGTCCCTCGCCATCTGCACGCTGCTGGATAAGCCCGAGCGTCGCGAAGTGGACGTGACGGTGGAATATGTCGGCTTCGCCATTCCTGACGAGTTCGTGGTCGGCTTCGGCATCGACTACGCCCAGCGCTATCGTCATCTGCCCTATATCGGCAAAGTGGTGCCGCTCGAATCCTGAGCCCGACCGCACAATCTTCCAAGGCTGACCGCGTCAGCCTGGTGTAGGCTGTGCTCCGATTCAGGAGTTCAGCCTTCACCTCCGCAAAAAAATGCCCATCCAGGAAGATTTTACGCTCAGGGTGGCTCATCATAAGTAGCAACGTTGCGGCGACATCGTGTCAGCCAGCGGCTCGCTATGTCCATCGCGACACACCGACATTAAAACAGGATATGGATTCGGAATGACTTATGCACTGGAACTTTCCCGGCTGACCAAGACCTATTCCGGCGGCGTACAGGCGCTGAAAGGGATAGATCTTAACGTCGAAGCCGGCGATTTTTATGCGCTGCTGGGACCAAACGGCGCGGGCAAATCGACCACCATCGGGATTATCAGTTCGCTGGTGAACAAATCTGGCGGCAGCGTACGCGTGTTCGGCTACGACCTGGAGAAAGAGGTGGTCAACGCCAAACGCCAGCTCGGCCTGGTGCCGCAGGAGTTCAACTTCAACCCGTTCGAGACCGTGCTGCAGATCGTCGTGAATCAGGCGGGCTACTACGGCGTTGAGCGCCGCGAGGCGCAGCAGCGCGCAGAGAAGTATCTGACGCAGCTTGATCTCTGGGGCAAGCGCAACGAGCGCGCGCGGATGCTTTCCGGCGGCATGAAGCGTCGTCTGATGATCGCCCGCGCGCTGATGCATGAGCCGAAGCTGCTGATCCTCGATGAACCGACAGCGGGCGTGGATATCGAGCTGCGCCGCTCAATGTGGACCTTCCTGAAAGAGCTGAACGAAAAAGGCACCACCATTATTTTGACCACGCACTATCTGGAAGAGGCGGAGATGCTGTGCCGCAACATCGGCATTATCCAGAGCGGCGAGCTGGTGGAGAACACCTCTATGAAGGGGCTGCTGGCCAAGCTGCAGTCGGAAACCTTTATTCTCGATCTCGCGCCGGGCAGCGCGCTGCCGACGCTGGAAGGGTTCCAGTATCGTCTGGTGGACGCCTCGACGCTGGAGGTCGAAGTGATGCGCGAGCAGGGCCTGAACAGCGTGTTCGGCCAGCTTAGCGCGCAGGGCGTGCAGGTACTGAGCATGCGTAACAAAGCGAACCGCCTGGAAGAGCTGTTTGTTAGCCTGGTGCAGGGCAAAGGAGCAAAAGCATGACACATTTGTACTGGGTAGCGCTGAAGAGTATCTGGGCCAAGGAGATTAACCGTTTCGCACGCATCTGGATCCAGACGCTGGTGCCGCCGGTGATCACCATGACGCTCTATTTTATTATTTTCGGCAACCTGATCGGCTCGCGCATCGGCGATATGCACGGCTTTAGCTACATGCAGTTTATCGTGCCGGGCCTGATTATGATGGCGGTGATCACCAACGCCTACGCTAACGTCGCCTCGTCGTTCTTTAGCGCCAAGTTTCAGCGCAATATTGAAGAGCTGCTGGTGGCGCCGGTGCCGACGCATATTATTATTGCTGGCTATGTCGGCGGCGGCGTGGCGCGCGGTCTCTGCGTCGGGGTGCTGGTCACGGCGATTTCGCTGTTTTTCGTGCCGTTCCACGTCCACTCCTGGTCGATGGTGGCAGTGACGCTGCTGCTGACGGCGATCCTCTTTTCGCTGGCTGGCCTGCTGAACGCGGTGTTTGCGCGCACCTTCGACGATATCAGCCTGATCCCGACCTTTGTGCTGACGCCGCTGACCTATCTGGGCGGGGTGTTCTATTCGCTGACGCTGCTGCCGCCGTTCTGGCAGGCGGTGTCGAAGCTGAATCCGATTGTCTATATGATCAGCGGCTTCCGCTTCGGCTTCCTCGGCATCAACGATGTGCCGCTGGTGTTTACCCTGTCGGTGCTGATCGCCTTTATCCTGGTGTTTTATATTCTGGTCTATACGCTGATCCAGCGCGGACGCGGCCTGCGCACCTGATAAAAAAAGCAGCCGGATGGCTGCTTTTTTTTGCCAGACGGCTCAAAAGCCTGACAAGTGGGCGACGTGAGCCGAAGAGCAAAGCGTCCCACGCCGCCCACGTCAGCACCGCCCCTCAGGCGACCTGCACCGGCAGCGCCTTCGCCAGACGCTTCATCTCGTTGTCGCCTTCGAAATAGGCAACCTTCGGCTGCCACTGGCGCGCTTCGGCATCCTCGACCTGCACATAAGAGCAGATAATCAGGATATCCCCTTCGCAGGCGCAGCGGGCCGCCGCGCCGTTGACTGAAATAATCTTCGACCCGCGTTCGGCGGCGATAGCGTAGGTGGAAAAGCGCTGGCCGTTAGTGACGTTATAGATATCAATGGCTTCATATTGCAGGATGCCGGAGGCGTCGAGGAAATCCTGATCGATGGCGCAGGAACCTTCATAGTGCAAATCCGCCTGAGTCACCTTCACGCGGTGCAGCTTGCCTTGTAAAACGGTACGTATCATAACCAGAAGACCTTGTTGTTCTGCCTGAAAACGACCCCGCCTTACTGCGTGAGGTCGACCTGTTGATTATCAATAAGACGCGCTTTGCCCAGCCATGCCGCCATCAGGATCACCGCGCGACGGCTCTCGACCGTCAGCGGCTCCAGCGTATCGGCGTCGCAAATCGCCAGTCCGTCCGGACGCAATCCTTTCTCGTTAAGCTCCGCCTCGGCGGCTTCGATAATCTCTTCGATATGGCGTTCACCGTTGGCCAGGCGCGCCGCCATGCCGTTCATCACCTGCGCCAGCGTGGGCGCGAGCTGACGCTCGTCGTCGGTGAGGTAGCCGTTGCGCGAGCTGAGCGCCAGGCCGTCTTTGGCGCGCACCGTCGGCACGCCGACAATCTCAATATCGAAGCCCATATCCGCCACCATCTTGCGGATGATCGCCAGCTGCTGGAAATCCTTTTCGCCGAAACAGGCGATATCGGGCTGCACCAGATTAAACAGCTTGCTGACGATAGTGGCGACGCCGCGAAAATGGCCGGGACGGCTGGCGCCTTCCAGCAGCGACGACAGCACCGGCACCTCGACAAAGGTCTGGTTCGCCAGCCTGTGCGGATAAACCTCCGCAGGGGCGGGCGCGAATACCACATCGACGCTGCGGCGATTCAGCTTCTCGCAATCCTCCTGCAGCGTGCGCGGGTAGCGCGCCAGATCGTCGGCGCGATCGAACTGCATCGGGTTGACGAAAATCGACACCACGACAATATCGCCGCGCTCGCGCGCCTCGTCTACCAGCGTTAAATGGCCGTCATGCAGGTTGCCCATGGTCGGCACCAGCGCGATGCGTTTTCCTGCCTGCCGCCAGCGACGAATTTCACGGCGCAGCATCGGCAGCGTTTCAATGATCAGCACGGTAAGGCTCCCTAATTACTGGAAACTGTGTTCAGCCGCAGGATAGGTTCCCGCTTCAACTTCGGCGATATAGTGACGGATAGCGGCGCGTATGTCGCCCGCCTCGGCGAGAAAGTTCTTCGCGAATTTCGGGATATGGCCGCCGGTAATGCCGAAGGCGTCATGCATCACCAGAATCTGGCCGTCGGTGACGTTGCCTGCGCCGATGCCGATCACCGGGATCGTCAGCGCCTGGGTGATACGCTGCGCCAGCGAAACCGGCACGCACTCCAGCACCATCAGCTGCGCGCCCGCCGCTTCCAGCGCCAGCGCGTCGGCCAGCAGCCGCTCGGCGGCCGCCTCGTCGCGGCCCTGCACCTTATAGCCGCCGAAAATATTCACCGACTGCGGCGTCAGGCCGAGGTGGCCGCACACCGGCACCGCGCGCTCGGTCAGCATGCTCACCGTTTCCGCCAGCCATGCGCCGCCCTCCAGCTTCACCATATTGGCGCCGGCGCGCATCAGCTGCGCGGCGCTGTCGAAGGTTTGCTGCGGCGTGGCGTAGCTCATAAAGGGCAGGTCGGCCATCACCAGCGCCTGCGGCGCGCCGCGGCGGACGGCGGCGGTGTGATAGGCGATATCGGCGACGGTGACCGGCAGCGTCGACTCATGACCCTGAACGGTCATGCCGAGCGAATCGCCGATCAGCATCACCTGGATGCCTTCATTGGCGAACAGGCGGGCAAAGCTGAAATCGTAGGCGGTCAGGGTGGCGAACTTACGTCCGCTCGCTTTCCACTGACGCAGATGAGAAATAGTGGTGGGTTTCATTGCGCTCTCAACTCAGGTATTTCAGATGGGCGCAGTGTACTGGATAGCGCGAGAGAGCGGAATCTCCCGCGTATCAATCTGTGCGGCGTCAGCCGTGCCAGGGGCGAAGGGCGCTGGCGTCGAGGGGCGCCAGCAGATCGCGCAGCGGGCGGCCGTCCGGCAGCGTCGCGTCGGGCGCGATCTCCAGCAGCGGCACCAGCATAAAGGCGCGGTTGTGCATATCGTAGTGCGGCACGATCAGACGCGGCGTGTTGAGGCGCAGCTGGCCGAAGAGCAGGATATCGATGTCGAGCGTGCGCGGCCCCCAGCGTTCCGCTTTGCGCACGCGGCCGTGCTCAAGCTCAATACGCTGAGTGTGATCCAGCAGCGCTTCCGGCGCGAGAGTGGTCTCCAGCGCCACCGCCGCGTTCAGGTAATCGGGCTGATCCGGCGGCCCGTAAGGCGGCGTGCGGTAGAAAGAGGAGGTGGCGACGCGCGCCGTCTCCGGCAGCGCGTCGAGCGCCCGCAGCGCCGCGTCGACCTGTTGCAGCGGATCGGCAAGGTTGCTGCCGAGCGCCAGGTAGACGCGTGTCACGATGCGTTCTGGCTGTCGCGGCGGGGCGCGGCGGGGCGGCGGCGCGGACGACGCGTTTTGCGGCGCGGCGCCGGGTCGTCGCCCAGCGTATTGAGCATGGTTTTCTGCTGCGTCGGCGCGGCAGCCTGGAATTCGCCCCACCAGTGGCTGAGGCGGATCAATTCCGGGTTGTTCTCGACCTCGGCGCGCAGCGCCAGCAGATCGTAGGCGGCGCGGAACTTCGGATGCTCCATCAGCTTCCAGGCGCGTTTGCCGTGGCGGCGCGACATGCGCAGCTGCAGCTGCCAGATATCGCGGATCAGCGTGGTGATGCGTTTCGGGATCGCCAGCGCGCGGCAGGCTTCATCCAGCGTATCGTTCATCGCCATCGCGAAGGCATCGAAATAGGTCAGGCCGCTCTCCTGCGCAATACGCTGTGCCGCTTCGAGCTGCGGATACCAGAACATCGCCGCAAACAGGAAGGCCGGATTGACGCGCATATCGTTGTGGATGCGGTTATCGGTGTTTTTCAGCACCTGCGCCACCATCCGCTCCATATAGCTATCGCCATCTTCGGTGAAGTTGCGCGTAATGGTAGGGAACAGCGGCTGGAACAGCTGAAACTCGCGCAGCTTGATATAGGTGCTGTAGCCGTAGCCCGCCTGCAGCAGCTTCAGCGCCTCTTCAAACAGGCGCGCCGGCGGGATATCGCGCAGCAGCGTGGCGAGACGCGGAATCGGCTCGGCGGTTTCCGCCGCGATGGTCATATCGAGCTTGGCGGCGAAGCGCACCACGCGCAGCATACGCACCGGATCTTCGCGGTAGCGCGTCTCGGGATCGCCAATCAGGCGAATGATGCCCTGCTGCAGATCCTGCAGGCCGCCGACGTAGTCGCGTACGGTAAAGTCGGCGACGTTGTAATAGAGGCTGTTGATCGTCAGGTCGCGGCGCTGCGCATCGTCTTCGATGCTGCCGAAGATATTGTCGCGCAGCAGCATGCCGCTCTGGGCGCGCTGCGACTGATTGCGATCCTCTTCGACGTCCTCTTCAGGCTGATGATGGCCGCGGAAGGTCGCGACTTCAATCACTTCAGGCCCGAACATAACGTGCGCCAGACGGAAGCGACGCCCGACCAGACGGCAGTTGCGGAAAAGCTTGCGCATCTGCTCTGGCGTGGCGTTGGTGGTGATATCGAAGTCCTTGGGCTTTTTACCCAGCAGCAGGTCGCGAACGCCACCGCCCACCAGATAGGATTCATAGCCTGCTTTGTTCAGGCGATAGAGTACCTTGAGGGCATTTTCGCTAATGTCTTTGCGCGAGATGTTATGGCTCTCACGAGGGATAATGGTCATCTGATGACGCTCAGTTTCAACCTCGACAGGCGCCTCCTCATCACGCATGAGGACTTTCCGGCAAAAATTAGCAACTCGGGTAAAAATGGGACACCTCGACAGCGACGTAAAGTGGTGTAAATAAAATCAGCGGCTAATCATAGCCTGTTGCGAATCATTTAGGAATGGTGTTGTCGGCTCAGCCGGTTTCAGGGCGTTCTCCCGGGGTATCAAAGCGATATTCCACTGCGAGACCGCGCTTTCCAGCAGTTTCTCCTGCGTTTCGTCTTCCCATTCTGGCGCGACAGGCTGCCCCAGAAAGCGCAGCGCCTGCACCAGCAGCGGTCGCGGGTCCCCGGCGGGGAGCGAGGGGGCATGATTCTGCTTCGACAGTTTATTGCCGTCAGGATTGATCGCCAGCGGCAAATGCAAATATGCAGGCAGCGGCCAGCCGAACTGCTGATACAGCGCAATTTGCCGGACCGTCGGCTCAATCAAATCCGCCCCGCGCACGATCTCCGTTACGCCCTGAAAATGGTCGTCGACCACCACCGCAAGGTTATAGGCGAACAGGCCGTCGCGGCGATGGATAATAAAATCCTCCTGCGCCAGGCGCGCATCCACCGCTAAATGTCCATGCAGCCGATCGTCGAAGCTAAAAACCGGCGTGTGCTGGCGTAGACGCAGCGCGGCGTTTTCCGGCCCCAGCTGGCGATCGCGGCAGTGGCCGTCATAGAACCCGCCGATCTGCTGGATGCGGCGACGCGTGCAGGTGCAGTAATAGCTCTGGCGATGCGCCTGCAGCCAGGCCAGCGCCTCGCGATAGGCGTCATGACGCTGCGACTGCCACAGGACGTCGCCGTCCCAGTGCAGGCCGTAGTGCGCCAGCTGATGCAAAATGCGCGTGGCGGCGCCGGGAACTTCGCGTGGCGGATCGATATCTTCGATGCGCACCAGCCAGCGGCCGTTTTGCGCGCGCGCGCTCAGATAGCTGCCAAGGGCGGCAATCAGCGAGCCGAAATGGAGGTCGCCGGAAGGCGAGGGGGCGAAACGCCCGATGCAGGGATGCGTAGACACAGGCTTTAAAAGTCACCGCACAGCGGCACAACAAGGTGCTTTTCCGCAGTGCGGTGAGTCAGGGGTGGCGTTAGCCAGCCATCTGTTTTTCGCGGATTTCTGCCAGCGTCTTGCAGTCGATGCAAAGATCGGCGGTCGGACGCGCTTCCAGACGGCGAATACCGATCTCCACGCCGCAGGACTCGCAGTAGCCGAAGTCGTCATCTTCAACTTTCTTCAGCGTCTTCTCGATCTTCTTGATCAGCTTACGCTCGCGGTCGCGGTTACGCAGTTCAAGGCTGAATTCCTCTTCCTGCGCGGCACGGTCAACCGGATCCGGGAAGTTCGCCGCTTCGTCCTGCATATGCGAGACGGTACGGTCAACTTCATCACGCAGCTGATTGCGCCAGGCTTCCAGAATCTTGCGAAAATGTTGCAGCTGGGCTTCGTTCATATACTCTTCGCCCGGCTTCTCCTGGTATGGCTCCACCCCAGCGATGGCGAGAATACTCAGGGACGATGTTTTACGGTTTTGCCCTTCTTGCATGTTGTTTCTCCTGGATAACACGCACTATACCTTTTGTGGTTCAGCGCCAGCGATTAGGCGTCAGGCGGATGAGTGTAGTCAGTGGGCTACATTTTGCCTGGCGGGTTTCGCCGCGTTGCCGCAAATGGGTACATCGATCCCCCTACGGGGAAAAACAGGCCGCTATAAATAACAGAAGCAGTCAAGGTTGGCAATTATTGATGATCGCACCTTGACAAGCCTGTGAGGAACAGCGTATTTGGCGCCTCGCGTTAACCATTCATACCACAACAATTTGCAAAAGATATTACAAGGTTACGGCAACCGGCTTTTTCAGAAACAGGCCTGCCGGTGATAAATCCGCGCGATACGCCAAAATCTCTACGCCGTCCTGCTGCGCCTGGACCAGTTGGTCTGCGTAACGTGCATCGATGTGACGCGCGGGGGAGACGTCCTCAATCCCCGAGTGCAGAACCGCAAACAGCAAAACAGCCCGATGGCCGGCAGCCGCGACGGCGCTTAGCTCGCGCAGGTGCTTCTGGCCTCGGACCGTCACCGCATCCGGAAAATAGCCTTTTCCTTGATGTAAAAGGGTCACGGACTTGACTTCAATATAGCAGTTGCGTCTGCCGACTGCCTGAAGCAGAAAGTCAATTCGGCTCTTTTCCGCGCCATACCTGACTTCAGCCTGGCAGCGCTCATAGCCCGCTAATTCCGGAATCGCAGCGGCGAGCAGCGCCTCTTTAACCAGCTGATTCGCGCGCAGCGTATTGACGCAGATCCAGTGGCCCTGCTGCGTTTCGGTCAGCTCCCAGCTGTGCGGATATTTGCGCGTCAGGCTGTCGGAGGTGGAGTACCACACCGTATCGCCCGGCATGGCGCAGCCGGTCATCGCGCCGGTGTTGGCGCAGTGAATCGTCAGGGTTTCTCCTTCCGGCGTCACCACGTCGGCAAGAAAACGTTTATAGCGGGCAATCAGTCGGGCGGACTTTAACGGCGGTGAAAACAGCATAGCGCTCCAGAGTCAGGTCAGCGGCCAGCTCGCCAGCGCCTGATAGCGCGTGCGGCCCCGCGCGTAGTGCGAGGAAAACAGCGAAAAATGGTCGACGCGAAAGCGCCAGTGAAAGTCGCGCGGCGGCAGCGCAATGCGCGGCCCGGCGTCGCGCAGCAGGGTGACGTGTGGATGAAACGGCTGTGCGCTCTGGGCGCAGCCGTGGCGCGCCGCCTGGGCGCGCAGCAGATCGGCGAGCTGCAGCAGGCCGCGCGGCGGCCGCCGGCAGCCGATCCACACCACGCCTGGACGCGGCCAGTGGCCGGCGTCGTCGAGGTCGATATCGAAGGCGGGCTGCTGAATGCGCGCCGCCAGCTGTTGCAGCTTCTGCGCGGTCTCGCTTTTCACCTCGCCGAGAAAGGCGAGCGTCAGGTGCAGATTGGCCGCGACGATGGGGCGGCCGGCGTCGTCGGCGAAGCTATCGGCGCGCCAGCGCACCAGCTGTTGCTGCAGCGCGTCAGGCAGCCCGATGCCAAAAAACAGGCGTTGCGTCTCCATGGCGGTCTCCGGCAATCCTCGCGGATGAGTGCTACAATGCGCGCCATCTTAACACAGGCTGAACGGGAGTTTGCCGTGAGTGATTTACCGGTCAGCGCCGTGCTGCCCGACCTGCTTCAGGCGCTCGACGCCGCGCCGCAAATTCTGCTGGCGGCCCCGACCGGCGCGGGTAAATCGACCTGGCTGCCGCTGCAGCTGCTGCGGCAGGCGAAGCTGCCAGGCCGCATTATTATGCTGGAGCCGCGCCGGCTGGCGGCGCGCAACGTGGCGCAGCGCCTGGCGGAGCAGCTCGGCGAGCAGCCCGGCGCCACCGTCGGCTTCCGCATGCGCGGCGAGAACTGCGTCGGGCCGACCACCCGGCTGGAGGTGGTGACGGAAGGCATCCTGACGCGCATGCTGCAGCGCGATCCCGAGCTGAGCGGCGTGTCGCTGGTGATCCTCGACGAATTCCACGAGCGCAGCCTGCAGGCGGATCTGGCGCTGGCGCTGCTGCTCGACGTGCAGCAAGGGCTGCGGGAGGATCTGAAAATCCTCTTGATGTCGGCGACGCTGGACAACGCGCGCCTCTCGGCGCTGCTGCCTGATGCGCCGCTGATTGTCTCTGAAGGGCGGAGCTATCCCGTGACGCGCCGCTTCGCCTCGCTCAGCGCCACGCTGCGCTTTGAAGAGGCGGTAGCGCGCGAAACGGCTCAGCTGCTGCGCGAAGAGCGCGGCTCGCTGCTGCTGTTTCTGCCCGGCGTGGCGGAGATTGAGCGGGTGAAGCGCGAGCTGGAGTCGCGCGTCGCGGACGACGTCGATTTGACGCCGCTCTATGGCGCGCTGCCGCTGGCGGCGCAGCGCCGCGCTATCCTGCCCGCGCCGGAAGGGCGCCGCAAAGTGGTGCTCGCCACCAATATCGCCGAAACCAGCCTGACCATCGAAGGCATCCGGCTGGTGGTGGACAGCGCGCTGGAGCGCGCCGCGCAGTTCGACGCGCGCAGCGGCGTGACGCGGCTGCTGACCCAGCGCGTCAGCCAGGCGTCGATGACGCAGCGCGCCGGTCGCGCCGGGCGTCTGATGCCCGGCATCTGCCTGCATCTGATCCCCGAAGAGCAGGCGTCGCGTGCCGCCGCGCAGAGCGAGGCGGAAATCATGCACAGCGATCTCGCCGCGCTGTGGATCGAACTGCTGCAGTGGGGCTGCCAGCAGCCGGATCAGCTGACCTGGCTCGATGCGCCGCCGGAAAAACACCTGCGCGCGGCATGCGAGCTGCTTACCCGGCTTGGCGCGCTGGACGAAAGCGGCAAGCTGAGCGCGACGGGGCGCCGCATGGCGCAGCTCGGCGGCGATCCGCGCCTTAGCGCCGTGCTCTGCGCCGCAGGACAGGAGGCCGATGCGGTCGCCAGCGCCGCGCTGCTGGTGGCGATTCTGGAGGATCCGCCGCGCAGCGGCTCGCCCGATCTGCGTGACGCGCTGCATCGCCCGCAGCCGCAGTGGCAGCGGCGCGCAAAGCAGTGGCAGACGCGGCTCGGCGTCAGCGGCGGCCGCGTCGATGAAGATCGCTTTCCCGCGCTGCTGGCGGCGGGCTTCGGCGACCGGCTGGCGCGGCGCCGCGACAATGGCGGCCGCTACCAGCTCGCCAACGGGCTGGGCGCGATGCTCGATGCGCAAGAGGGGCTGAACCGCTACGAGTGGCTGATCGCCCCCGCCTTGCTGCAGGGTAGCGCGGCGCCGGACGCGCGGATGCTGCTGGCGCTGCCGATCGATATCGACGCGCTGCGTCTGGCGCGGCCGGAACTGGTCGAGGTGCGCGCCGAAGTCGAGTGGGACGAAGAGAAGGGCACGCTGCGCGCGCTGCGCCGCGAGCAGATCGGCGCGCTGGTGCTGAAGGCGCAGCCGATGGCGCGCCCGGAACCCGAGGCGCTGCACGCCGCGATATTGCGCTGGGTAGCGCAAAAAGGTCTGGGCGTGCTGGGCTGGAGCGAGGCGGCGCAGCAGCTGCGCGTGCGGCTGCAGTGCGCCGCGCAGTGGCTGCCGGAAGAGAAATGGCCCGCCGTGGACGACGAGTCGCTGCTGGCGACGCTTGACCGCTGGCTGCTGCCGGAGATGGGGGCGGTGCGCGATCTGAAATCGCTGCAGGCGGTCAACCTTGTCAGCGCGCTATTACATTTGCTCACATGGTCACAACGCCAGCGGCTGGATAGTGCGCTGCCAACTCATTACACTGTGCCGACCGGCAGCCGGCTGCCCATTCGCTATCATGCCGATAAGCCGCCCGCGCTGGCGGTGCGCATTCAGGAGATGTTCGGCGAGGCGAGCAATCCCGCCGTGGCGGAAGGGCGCGTGCCGCTGGTGCTGGAGCTGCTGTCGCCCGCGCAGCGGCCGTTGCAGATTACCCGCGACCTGGCCGCCTTCTGGCGCGGCGCATATCCGGAGGTGCAGAAAGAGATGAAAGGGCGTTATCCCCGCCATCCCTGGCCCGACGATCCGGCCAGCGCGCTGCCCACAAAGCGCACCAAAAAATATTCCCCGCAGGGTTGAGCCAGCTGGATCGATTTCAGAGGGTTCCGCCATGCGGAAAAGGTAAAAGCCGCTAGAGTATCGGCGCAGCCAACGTAATGCCTGGAGAATGAAACCAATGTCTGGGAACGATCGCGAACCCATTGGGCGCAAAGGAAAACAACCCAAGCCGCCGCGTAACGCTACGCGCCGGGGTCGCCGCAGGGATGAAGACGATTTTGAAAATGATGATTTTGCCGATGAAGTTGAGGAGAAAGCGCCTGTGCCGCGTAAAAGTAAAGGAAAGCGTCCGCCGCGCGGGAAGCGCCGCTGGTTAGGCTGGTTGATCAAGCTGTTCCTCGTGTTTGTGGTGATTATGGCCGCCTGGGGCGTCTACCTCGACTCGGAGATCCGCGCACGCATCGACGGCAAAGTGTGGCAGCTGCCCGCGACCGTCTACGGCCGCATGGTCAGCCTGGAACCGGGCATGGCCTACAACAAGAAAGAGATGATCGCGCTGCTGGAAGGCACGCAGTATCGCGAGGTGTCGCGCATCACGCGTCCCGGCGAATTCTCGGTGAAAGGCAACACTATCGATCTGCTGCGCCGCCCGTTTGACTTCCCGGACAGCAAAGAGGGCCAGGTGCACGCGCAGATGGTGTTCGACGGCGATGAGCTGGGCGAGATTAAAAACCTCGACTCCGGCCGCGACTTCGGCTTCTTCCGTCTCGATCCGCGCCTGATCACCATGCTGCAGTCGCCGAACGGCGAGCAGCGCCTGTTCGTGCCGCGCGCCGGCTTCCCGGATCTGCTGGTCGATACGCTGATCGCGACCGAAGACCGTCATTTCTACGAGCATGACGGCATCAGCCCTTACTCGATCGGTCGCGCCTTCCTCGCCAATATCACGGCCGGGAAAGCGGTGCAGGGCGGCAGTACCCTGACGCAGCAGCTGGTGAAAAACCTGTTCCTGACCAACGAGCGTTCACTGTGGCGTAAAGCGCGCGAAGCCTATATGGCGGTGATTATGGACGCGCGCTACAGCAAGGATCGCATTCTGGAGCTCTACCTGAACGAGGTTTATCTCGGCCAGGCGGGCAACGACCAGATCCGCGGCTTCCCGCTGGCGAGCCTCTACTACTTCGGCCGTCCGGTCGACGAGCTGAGCCTCGATCAGCAGGCGATGCTGGTGGGCATGGTGAAAGGCGCCTCGCTCTATAACCCGTGGCGCAATCCGAAGCTGGCGCTGGAGCGACGCAATCTGGTGCTGCGCCTGCTGCAGCAGCAGAAAGTGATCGACCAGGAGCTTTACGACATGCTCTCGGCGCGCCCGCTCGGCGTACAGCCGAAAGGCGGCGTCATCACGCCGCAGCCCGCCTTTATGCAGATGGTGCGTAACGAGCTGCAGGCGAAGCTGGGCGACAAGGTTAAAGATCTCTCCGGCGTGAAGATCTTCACCACGCTCGATCCGGTCTCGCAGGACGCGGCGGAAAAAGCGGTGCTCGACGGCATTCCGGCGCTGAAAAAACAGCGTGGCCTGAAAGATCTGGAAACCGCGATGGTGGTGGTCGACCGCTTCAGCGGCGAAGTACGCGCCATGGTGGGCGGCGCCGATCCGCAGTTCGCCGGCTACAACCGCGCGCTGCAGGCGCGTCGCTCTATCGGCTCGCTGGCGAAACCGGCGACCTATCTGACCGCGCTCAGCCAGCCGAACAGCTACCGTCTCAACAGCTGGATCGCCGATGAGCCGATCGCGCTGAAACAGCCGAACGGCACCGTCTGGAAACCGATGAACGACGATCGTCGTTTTAGCGGCAAGGTGATGCTGGTGGACGCGCTGACCAACTCCATGAACGTGCCGACGGTTAATCTCGGCATGACGCTGGGGCTGGACGCGGTGGTGGATACCTGGACCAAACTGGGCGTGCCGAAGGATCAGCTCAACCCGGTGCCATCGATGCTGCTGGGCGCGCTTAACCTGACGCCGATTGAAGTGGCGCAGGCGTTCCAGTCGATCGCCAGCGGCGGCAACCGCGCCTCGCTGTCGGCAGTGCGCTCGGTGATTGCTGAAGACGGCACCGTGCTCTATCAGAGCTTCCCGCAGGCGCAGCGCGTCGAGCCGGCGCAGGCCGCCTATCTGACGCTCTACACCATGCAGCAGGTCGCCGATCACGGTACGGCGCGCGCGCTGGGCGCGCGTTATCCAAAAGCGCATCTGGCAGGGAAAACCGGTACCACCAACGACCTGATCGACAGCTGGTTCGCCGGGGTCGACGGCAAAGAGGTCGCCATTACCTGGGTGGGTCGCGACAATAACCAGCCGAGCAAGCTGTACGGCGCCAGCGGTGCGATGCAGATCTATCGCCGCTACCTGGACAACCAGGCGCCGATGCCGCTGGTGCTGACGCCGCCGGAAGATGTCTCGATGATGAATGTCGATTCCGCAGGCAATTTCGTCTGTGGCAACGGCAGCAGCACCTGGCGCTCGCTGCCGGTATGGTCGCTCGATCCCGACGCGCTCTGCCAGCAGCAGCAACAGCTGTTCCAGCAGCAACAGCAGCAGCTGCAGGAGCAGCAGAACCAGCAGCAAAATCAGCAGCAGATGCAGCAGCAACCGCAGCAGCAGCCGGAGAAGAAAGAAGGCGACGGCGTCGCGGGCTGGATCAAAGATATGTTCGGCGGCAACTAAACCGTCGGTTAAAAAGGGCGCTACGGCGCCCTTTTTTTGTGCCCGATCAATACTGCGCGAATGGCCGCCAGACGGCGCTGCGCGCGGGATTATCCCTTGCAGAAAGTAAAGCGTTTCGCCTAGAATCAATTCGGCATAATAATCATTCTCGTTTCCATTCGCCTGCCTTCACCTTTATTCAAGAGACACTACTATGAATGCGCGAACGACTTTTCCTTGTTATCTGCGCGGCGTTTCTTTCCGCCGCCCGCTGGCTTTGAGCATTGCCGTGATTTTGGGTTCCGCGAGCGCCTCCGCGCTGGCTGAGGAGACGCTGGTGGTCTCGGCTGACGCCGCTTCCGGCGCGGCGCAGGAGAGCGCGTGGGGACCGGCGCCGACCATCGCCGCGAAACAGAGCGCCACCGGCACCAAAACCGACACCCCGATTGAGAAAAACCCGCAGTCGGTTTCGGTGGTCACGCGCGAAGAGATGGAAAAGCGGCAGATAACGACGGTAAAAGAGGCATTCAACTACACGCCGGGCGTACTGACCGGCAACCGCGGCAGCTCGCAGGTGATCGACGCGCTGTCGATTCGCGGCTTCAGCGAGACCAACACCAACCAGTATCTTGACGGCCTGAAGCTGCAGGGCGACAACTATTCCGAGTTCGCCATCGATCCTTACTTCCTTGAGCGCGCCGAGCTGCTGCGCGGCCCGGTGTCGGTGCTCTATGGCAAGAGCAACCCCGGCGGCGTGGTGGCGCTGGTAAGCAAGCGCCCGACCCAGGAAACGCTGCGCGAAGTGCAGTTTCAGATGGGCAGCGACAACCTCTTCTCAACCGGATTCGATTTCGGCGGCGCGCTGGATGACGACGGCGTCTACAGCTACCGTCTGACCGGCCTCGCGCGCAGCGCCGATGCGCAGCAGGAGAGCAACAAAGAGAAGCGCTATACCCTTGCGCCCGCGTTTAGCTGGCGCCCGGACGCCAGTACCCGTTTCGACCTGCTGACCTATTTCCAGAACGAGCCGGAGACCGGCTATTACGGCTGGCTGCCGCGTCAGGGCACGGTGGTGCCGATTACGCGCGCGGACGGCAGCGAGTACAAGCTGCCGACCCATTTCGACGAAGGCGAGCAGAGCAATAAAATTTCGCGCAACACCAAAATGGTGGGCTACAACGCTGAGCACAGCTTCAACGACACCTGGACAGTGCGACAGAACCTGCGCTACGCCGATCTGCGCACCGACTACCGCAGCATTTACGGCAACGGCTTCGACGCCGCCACGCAGTCGATTACACGCGGCTCCGCGGTATCGCAGGAGAGGCTGAATCAGTTCGCCGTCGATACCCAGGCGCAGGCGAAATTCGCCACCGGCGAGCTGGATCATACCCTGCTGCTGGGCGTGGATTTCCAGCGCACGCGCAACGATATCGATGCGCAGTTTGGCTCAGCCAGCAGCCTGAACGCCATTGCGCCGCAGTATGGCGATGAGAGCGTTACGCCATTCGACCCGTATCAACACCTCAACAAACAGCGTCAGACCGGCCTGTATGCGCAGGATCAGATGGAGTGGAATCGCTGGGTGCTGACGCTGGGCGGCCGCTACGATTACGCCATGACGTCGGTATACGATCGTTATAACGGAACCACCGATCGGCAGAACGATCAGGCCTTTACCTGGCGCGGCGGCCTGAACTATGTCTTCGACAACGGCATCGTGCCTTACTTCAGCTACAGCGAAGCCTTTATTCCCAACGCCGGTTCTACTTATGAGGGGCAGGCCTTCGATCCGTCGCGCGCGAAACAGTATGAGGCGGGCGTGAAGTATGTGCCGAAGGATCGCCCGATTACGTTAACCGCCGCGCTCTATCAGCTGACCAAGACCAAAAACCTGACGGCGGATCCCGATCATGTTTTATTTAGCGTGCAGAGCGGCGAAATCCGCTCGCGCGGCGTGGAGCTGGAAGCCAAAGCGGCGGTAAACGCCAATATCGATCTGACGGCTGCCTACACCTATACCGACGCGGAATATACCGAAGACAACAAATTACACGGCCGTACGCCGGTGCAGGTGCCGAAGCATATGGCGTCGCTGTGGGCGGATTACACCTTCCATGAGACCGCGCTCTCCGGCGTCACCGTCGGCGCAGGCGTACGCTACGTCGGCGAAAGCAAAGGCCTGTATGAGGAAAATGAGCGCAACGGCGCAAATTCAAATCAGAACTTTGACGTCGCCGGATACACCACGGTGGATGCGATGCTGAAATATGACCTTGGCCGCTTCGGTCTGCCTGGCTCGTCGGTGGGCGTCAACGTGAAAAACCTGTTTGACCGCGACTATGTCGCCAGCTGTTACCGCGACTACGCCTGCTACTGGGGCGCAGAGCGTCAAATCGTCGGCACCGCCACTTTCCGTTTCTGATGCAACCGGGCGCCGCGGCGCCCGTTTAACCTGGGATGATCATGCAGCCTCCGCACGACGCAGCCACTTTTACGCTGGATAATGTCAGCTTTCACGTGCCCGGCCGCACGCTGCTGCATCCGCTCTCATTAACCTTTCCGCCCGGCAAAGTGACCGCGCTTATCGGCCATAACGGCTCCGGCAAATCCACCCTGCTGAAAATGCTGGGACGGCACCAGAGTCCCAGCGAGGGGCGCGTGCTGCTTAACGCGACGCCGGTCGAGGCGTGGAACGGCAAAGCCTTCGCGCGCGAAGTCGCCTATCTGCCGCAGCAGCTGCCCGCCGCCGAAGGCATGACGGTGCGCGAGCTGGTGGCGATAGGCCGCTATCCGTGGCACGGCGCGCTGGGCCGCTTCAGCCACGAAGATCGCGTGCGGGTCGAAGAGGCGATTGCGCAGGTGGGGCTGAAACCGCTGGCCGCCCGCCTGGTGGACAGTCTCTCCGGCGGAGAGCGTCAGCGCGCCTGGCTGGCGATGCTGGTGGCGCAAAACAGCCGCTGCCTGCTGCTGGACGAACCGACCTCGGCACTGGATATCGCACATCAGGTTGAGGTGCTGGCGCTGATCCAGCGGCTCAGCCGCGAGCGTGGCCTGACGGTGATCGCCGTGCTGCACGATATCAATATGGCGGCGCGCTACTGCGACTATCTGGTGGCGCTGCGCAATGGCAAGATGATTGCCGAAGGCGCGCCGGACATCATTATGCAGGCCGAGGTGCTGGGCGCGATTTACGGCATTCCTATGGGCATCCTGCCGCATCCGCAGGGCGGCGCGCCGGTCAGCTTTGTCTACTGAGGGCCTGAGCATGGAGATCACTCGTCGTCGCCTGCTGGCGGCGCTGGCGCTGGCGCCGTGGCTGAATGCGCTGCCGCTGCGGGCCGCCCTGACTGAGCAGCAGCGTATTATCGCGCTGGAGTGGCTGCCAACCGAACTGCTGCTGGCGCTCGGCGTCGCGCCGCTGGCGGTCGCCGATACGCGCAACTACAACATCTGGGTCGGCGAGCCGCCGCTGCCGCCGCAGACCGTAGACGTCGGGCTGCGCACCGAACCCAATCTGGAGCTGATGACCCAGCTGCAACCCTCGCTGATCCTCTGCTCGAACGGCTACGGCCCGCCGCCGGAAAAACTCCAGCGCATCGCGCCGATCATGGGCTTCGACCTCAACCGCGGCGACGGCAAACCGCTCTCCGCGGCGCGCGATTCGCTGCGCGCGCTGGCGGCGCGTATCGGCCGCGAAGCCGAAGCAGAGGCGCATCTGCAGCGGCTGGATCGCGAGCTGGCCGCCGCCCGCCAGCGTCTGGCACCCTATGCCGCGCGTCCGGTGCTGCTGATGTCGCTGATGGACAGCCGGCATGCGCTGGCGTTCGGCAAAAACAGCCTGTTTCTGGAAGTGATGGAGCAGCTGGGGCTGACCAACGCGTGGCAGGGCGAAACCAACTTCTGGGGCAGCGCGGTGATTGGCATCGAGCGGCTGGCGCATCTGCGCGACGTCGAGGCGATCTGCTTCGATCACGCTAACGACGCCGATATGGCGCAGCTCAGCCGCAGCCCGCTGTGGCAGGCGCTGCCGTTTGTTCGTGCCGGACGCTTTCAGCGGGTCCCGGCGGTGTGGTACTACGGCGCGACCCTGTCGGCGCTGCACTTTGTTCGCGTGCTGGAACGCGCGCTGGAGACGCGCTGATGCGCCATCGTTATTTCCCCGCCGCGCTGCTGAGCCTGCTCTTCCTGCTGGCGCTGCTGCTGAGCGTTACCAACCTGCGCGCGGCGCTGCCGTCGGCGCAGTGGGCGCAGGCGCTGCTGTCGCCGGATCGCAACAACATCGATCAGATGCTTTTTCACTACAGTCTGCTGCCGCGGCTCGGACTGGCGCTGCTGGTCGGCGCCGGACTCGGGCTGGCGGGCCTGCTGTTTCAGCAGGCGCTGCGCAATCCGCTGGCGGAGCCGACCACGCTGGGCGTCTCTTCCGGCGCGCAGCTCGGCATTACCGTCGCCACGCTGTGGCAGCTGCCGGGCGGGGCGGCCACCACGCAGCTGGCGGCGCTGATCGGTGCGCTGGCGGTTGGAGCGGTGGTGTTCGGCGTCGCCTGGGGCAAACGGCTGTCGCCGGTCACGCTGATCCTCTCCGGTCTGGTGCTGAGCCTCTACAGCGGCGCGGTGAACCAGATCTTCGCCATTTTCAATCACGATCAGCTGCAGACGATGTTTCTGTGGAGCACCGGCACGCTCAACCAGATGGGCTGGGAAAACGTCAGCCTGCTGTGGCCGCGTCTGCTGCTTGCCTTCGCGCTGGCGCTGGCGCTGCTGCGTCCGCTCACGCTGATGGGGCTGGATGACGGCGTGGCGAAAAATCTTGGCCTGGCGCTGGCGCTGGCGCGTGTCGGCACGCTGGCGCTGGCGATCCTGCTCAGCGCGCAGCTGGTGAGCGTGGCGGGCATTATCGGCTTCATCGGCCTGTTCGCGCCGCTGCTGGCGAAACTGCTGGGCGCCCGTCGGCTGCTGAGCCGCATGCTGCTGGCGCCGCTGATTGGCGCGCTGCTGCTGTGGCTGGCGGATGCCTGCGTGCTGTGGCTCACCGCGCACTGGCGCGAAGTCTCTACCGGCACCCTGACCGCGCTGACGGGCGTGCCGCTGCTGCTCTGGCTGCTGCCGCGCCTGCGTACCGGCTCGGCGCCGCCCCCGCTCGATATGGGGGATAAGGTGCCGGCGGAGCGGCATGCGGTGCGGCGCTGGTCGCTGGTTGGCCTGGCGCTGCTGGGGTTACTGGCGTGGATCGCGCTCGCCTTTGGCCGCGACGCGCACAGTTGGGTATGGTCAGGCGGCGAACTGTTCCATCAACTGCTGCCGTGGCGCGCGCCGCGTCTGCTGGCGGCGCTGGCGGTAGGGCTGATGCTCGGCGTCGCGGGCTGTTTGATTCAGCGTCTGACCGGCAATCCGATGGCCAGCCCGGAAGTGCTGGGCATCAGCTCCGGCGCGGCGTTCGGCGTGGTGGTGATGCTGTTTTTCGTGCCGGGGGACGCGCTGGCGTTTCTGCTGCCGGCGGGCGCGCTGGGCGCGGCGGGAACGCTGATGATTATTATGCTGGTGGCGAGCCGCGGCGGCTTTTCGCCGGAGCGTATGCTGCTGGCGGGCATGGCGCTGAACAGCGCGTTCGTCACGCTGCTGATGCTGCTGCTGGCGAGTGGCGATCCGCGTATGGGCGGCTTGCTGAGCTGGATTTCCGGCTCCACCTACACTATCAGCGCAAAGGCGGCGATGCAGAGCGCCATGCTGGCGCTGGTGTTGACCGCGCTGGCGCCGCTCGCCAGCCGCTGGCTGACGCTGCTGCCGCTGGGCTCCGCCACGGCGCGCTCGGCGGGCATGGCGCTTAACGCCTCGCGTCTGGCGCTGATGCTGCTGGCGGCCGCGCTGACCGCCGCGGCGACGCTGACCATCGGACCGCTGAGTTTTGTCGGCTTGATGGCGCCGCATATCGCGCGCATGCTCGGCTTCCGCCGCGCGCTGCCGCAGATGGCGATGGCGGGGCTGTTCGGCGCAGGGCTGATGCTGCTGGCCGACTGGTGCGGACGCATGCTGGCGTTTCCGGATCAGCTGCCGGCGGGACTGATGGCGACCTTTATCGGCGCGCCTTATTTTATCTGGCTATTGAGACGCTCGCGGTAAAAGGCTTTTCTGCAGACGGCTAACTGTGTTAAAGCGCGGTGGGTATGGGCCGAAGAGCAAAGCGTCCCGCGCCAGGGACAAAAATGCCCGGAGCATTTTTGAACAACGCAGCGCGTTGGCCCGGCAACGGGCGCACCTCAGGGATGAGGTGCGTATACGTGCGGGCCGAGCGAGCATGGATGCAATGGACTTTGCGATCGGGCCATGCCTACCGCGCCAGCACATTCCTGCAAGCAAAAAAAAGACCGGCCTCTGCCGGTCTTTTAACGTCTCGTTTTTTACAGCTTCGCAAAACAGCGACGCGCGGCGTCGACGGTGCGGTCAATGTCCTCGGCGCTGTGCGCCAGCGACATAAAGCCCGCTTCGAAGGCGGAAGGCGCAAGGTAAACGCCTTCTTCCAGCATCAGGTGGAAGAAGTGCTTGAAGCGCTCAACGTCGCACTTCGTCACGTCGGCGTAGCAGGTCACGCTGTCGGCGTCGGTGAAGAAAATGCCGAACATGCCGCCGACGTGATTCACCACCAGCGGAATATTTTCCGCCTCTGCCGCCGCCAGCAGACCCTGCGCCAGCTGCGTGGTGCGCTCAGTCAGCGTCTGGTGCGTGCCCGGCTGGGCGATCTGCGTCAGGCAGGCGTAACCGGCCGCCATTGCAATCGGGTTGCCGGAAAGGGTGCCCGCCTGATAAACCGGCCCGGTCGGCGCCAGCGCGTCCATCACCTCGCGGCGTCCGCCAAAGGCGCCCACCGGCATGCCGCCGCCGATGATTTTGCCGAGGCAGGTCAGATCCGGCTTCACGTTGTAATATTCCTGGGCACCGCCCAGCGCCACGCGGAAGCCGGTCATGACTTCGTCGATAATCAGCAGCGCGCCGAATTCGTCGCACAGCGCGCGCAGGCCCGGCAGGAAGTCCGGCTGCGGCGGAATACAGTTCATATTGCCCGCGACCGGCTCAACGATAATACAGGCGATCGCCTCCGGATACTGCTCGAACGCGGCGCGCACCGAGTCGAGATCGTTATAGGTGCAGGTCAGGGTGTGGCGGGCGAAATCGGCCGGCACGCCAGGGGAGTTCGGCTGGCCCAGCGTCAGCGCGCCGGAACCCGCTTTCACCAGCAGGCAGTCGGCATGGCCGTGATAGCAGCCTTCGAACTTCACGATCTTGTCGCGGCCGGTAAAGCCGCGCGCCAGGCGAATCGCGCTCATGGTCGCTTCGGTGCCGGAATTCACCATGCGCACCATATCCATACTCGGCACCAGCTCGCACACCAGCTGCGCCATCTTCACTTCCATTTCGGTGGGCGCGCCGAAGCTCAGGCCGCGCGTGGCCGCTTCGATCACCGCGTTGCGGATCGCGATGTTGTTGTGGCCCAGCACCATCGGTCCCCATGAACCGACATAGTCGATATAGGCTTTGCCGTCGGCGTCATACAGCCAGGCGCCGTCGGCGCGCTCGATGAACAGCGGCGTGCCGCCTACGCCGTTAAACGCGCGCACCGGCGAGTTAACGCCGCCGGGGATCAGGCGTTGCGCTTCGGCAAACAGGTTTTCGGACTTACTCATTTATTCGGCTCCAGCGGTTCATAAAAAATCTCGCGCCATTCTACGGGAAGACTACGGCAGGACGAAAGGCCGGAAAGGGCGCGCTATACTTACCTTAGCTGAAGGCTGGCGGCACAGAGTGCGAAGGGCAAAACTTGATTGCGCTATCGCGCTGGCGGATAATACGGCAATTGAGGTCGTTTTATGGCCTGGACCTTTACCGGAGTATAAGATGAGTGATGATGTTGCAGCACTGCCGTTACAGTTTACCGATGCGGCGGCCAGCAAGGTAAAGAACCTGATTGCCGACGAAGAGAATCCCGATCTGAAACTGCGCGTCTATATTACCGGCGGCGGTTGCAGCGGCTTTCAGTATGGTTTCACCTTTGACGACAAAATGAATGACGGCGACATGACCATTGAGAAACAGGGCGTGGCGCTGGTGGTGGATCCGATGAGCCTGCAGTACCTGGTCGGCGGCTCGGTTGACTACACTGAAGGTCTGGAAGGATCGCGTTTTATCGTTACCAACCCGAACGCCAAAACCACCTGCGGCTGCGGCTCCTCTTTCAGTATCTGATGCAAAAAGGCCGTCTTGCGACGGCCTTTTTCTTACCATTCCACGGTTACCAGCTTCGCCGTTTCCTTACGAACACTATCCTTCTTTAGCACGCTTTCCGTGACGCGCGGCTGCGCGTTGATGCGGCGACCGCAATCGATCTGCGGCATTGCCCGTTGCGGCTGGCTGTTAACTTCACAGCGCGAATAGATAATCAGCTGAACGCCTATCGTTCCCGTGGTCGACGCCGTCGCAAAGGGCGCGACGGTCGCGAGCGCGAAGGCCAGCAGCAAGGCTCTGGTCATGTTTGATTCCTGGTGTGCAAAATGCGCGAGGCGCATAAAAGGACGCTGAGCTTACGTGGCGTCGGCGTCTCGTTTATTGATTAACGGCAAAATTAGCGGGATCTTTAATCGCTTTCTGCTGATTTATTGTTCCGGGTGCAGGGCGGCACAAAGCTGTTTTGCCGCCAGCAGTATCCGCGGACCGGGACGACTGATCCAGTCATCCTCGATGGCGATGACCGGCACGGTAAGCTGAGGCTGCCAGAAGCGCGCCACGCTCTGCGCCTGCGCGGCATCGCCAGCCACCACGATCGCCTGCGGATGACGCATCAGGACCTGCTCGCGGCTGACCTGCGGCCAGCTGACGCGGCTGTCGGCGAAAATATTCTTTCCGGCGCACAGCGTGATGATGTCGTTTTGCAGGGTGTCGCGCGCGGCGGTAAACAAAGGTTGCTGACCGAACTGCAGAAAAAGCGGCACGGCGGGCAGGGCGGCGTAGCGCGCGCGCAGGGCATTTTCCTGCTGCTTCAGCTGCTGCGCGACTGCCAGCGCCTGCTGCGGCTGCGGGCTCCAGCGCTGCAGCGACGCGACGGCGTCCGCCATCTCGTCCAGCGAGCCGGGATCGAGCCACTCGACTTCAACGCCGAGCCGCTGCAGCTGATCGATCTGTCGCTGCGGATTGCCGCCGCGCCAGGCGAGCACCACATCCGGCTTCAGCGCCAGAATGCGCTCTACCTTCACGCCTTGCCAGTTAGCGACCTGCTCCAGCGCTTTTGCAGCGGGCGGATAGTCGGACCAGGCGCTGACCGCGACCGGCGTGATGCCGGCGGCGAACGCCATTTCGGTGAGATGGGGGGCGAGCGAGATAACGCGCGGCGCGGCGGCGAACAGGCTGCCGCAAAACAGCAGCAGCCCGATCGGCCAGAGGGATTTAGCCACGCGCCAGGCGCGCCAGCAGCTTCTCCACCATCAGCGACGACTGCTGCGCCGCGACGCTGAGAAACTCTTCAAAACTCAGATGCGACGCTTTGTCGGCGACGTCGGAGATGGCGCGCACCACCACGAAAGGGACCTTGAACTGATGGCAGACATGGCCGATGGCGGTGGCTTCCATCTCCACGGCGATCGCCTGCGGGAAGGTCGCGCGAATGCGCGCCAGCGGTTCGGCGCCGTTGATAAAGGCGTCGCCGCTGACCACCAGGCCGCGCACCGCGTTCAGGTTCAGCTCGCTGATGCAGGCTTCGGCGGCGGCAATCAGCTGCGCATCGGCGGTAAAGGCCGCCGGACAGCCCGCCATCTGGCCTGGCTCATAGCCAAAGGCGGTAACGTCGGCGTCGTGATAGCGCACTTCGTCCGAGACCACGATATCGCCGACCGAGAGCGTCGGCGCCAGACCGCCGGCCGATCCGGTGTTGATCACCAGGTCCGGCTTGCACAGCTCAAGCAGCAGGGTCGTGCCCAGCGCCGCCGAGGTTTTACCGATACCCGATTTCAGCAAAGCGACCTCAACGCCGTTCAGCGTGCCGGTGTAAATTTCGCAGCCGGCCAGCGTCAGGGTCTGGCGGTTCTCGATTTTGTCACGCAGCAGGGTCACTTCCTGCTCCATCGCGCCAATAATGCCTGCTTTCATAAAAGAGTCTCGCTAATGTGGTGGAAGTGGTCGTAAAAAGTGAGGCATAGTCTAGCATGGCTGGCAGGGGATTGATTCACGAAGGTATAAGGGGAAACGATGGCGACGGTTAATTTCAGGAAGAAGATCAGTTTTACTCGCCCTTATAACACGCGCAAAGAGCCGGAAGGGGAATACTATATTACCCGCCACTTTGAGAGCGATCGCGGCCGTATTATCAACTCGGCGGCGATTCGCCGACTGCAGCAAAAAACTCAGGTTTTTCCGCTGGAGCGCAACGCTGCGGTGCGCTCGCGCCTCACCCATTCGCTGGAAGTGCAGCAGACGGGGCGCTATATCGCCAAAGAGATCCTGCAGACCTTAAAAAATCAGGGCGGCCTGGCGCAGTATGGGCTGGATGAGATGGAGGGCGCGTTCGAAAGTCTGGTGGAGATGGCCTGCCTGCTGCACGACGTTGGCAATCCGCCGTTCGGCCATTTCGGCGAGGCGGCCATTAACGACTGGTTTGAAGAGCACCTTCCGCTGGAGCTGGTGGACCCGCTGGTGGCCGGCGTCGAAGGCGAGCAGCAGCACGCCGATTTCAGCCAGCTCAACGCCATGATCCGCCAGGATTTGTGCCACTTCGAAGGCAATGCGCAGGCGATCCGCATGGTGCATACCCTCCTGCAGCTCAATCTCAGCTATTCGCAGGTCGCCTGCATCCTGAAATACACCGCACCCGCCTGGTGGCAGGGCGAAAAGCCCGAGCAGTTCAGCGCGCTGATGAAAAAGCCGGGCTTTTACCTCTCTGAACGCGACTATATCGCCGATCTGCGCGCCGCGACCCATATGGACGAACATCACCGTTTTCCGCTGACCTATATTATGGAAGCGGCGGATGATATCTCTTACTGCATCGCCGATCTGGATGACGCCGTCGAAAAAGATATATTTAACATTGATGCGCTTTATGACTATTTATGTAAGAACTGGGGGCCGGTTAAAAATAACGATGCCTTCAGCCGAACGGTCGGCGAGGCCTGGCGCGAAGCCTGTAACAAAAAGCGTCGCAGCAGAAGCGATCAGTTCTTTATGTCCTTGCGCGTTAACGTACAGAACGTCCTGGTGAGCCATGCGGTAAAGCGTTTCGTCGATAATCTGCCCGCTATTTTCAACGGCGATTTTAATCATGCGCTATTAGAGGACGACGGCGAAGAGGGCAGGTTATTGCAGATGTTTAAAACGGTGGCGCGCCGCCACGTATTTAACCATGCCGAAGTTGAACAGCTGGAATTACAAGGTTATCGCGTCATTAAGGGATTGTTAGAAATATATCAACCTTTGATGACGCTAACGTTTGAAGCCTTTACCACGCTGATTAACGAGGATTTTCTGCGCCAGCATCCGATTGAGACGCGCCTGTTTCATAAACTTTCCGGCAAACACCGTAAAGCCTATCAGCAAAAAATGCGCTCTCTGGTAGTCGAGCATAAATATCAGCGACTGTTATGGGAAAGATATTATCGCTTTCGTCTGATTCAGGATTATATTAGCGGGATGACCGATCTTTATGCGTGGGATGAGTATCGCCGACTGATGGCGGTAGAATAACTGGACTTTTGTAAAGCGCATGCATAAATTTTTACCTTTGCCGCAAACTTTTGCTGGAACTTCGCGTTAAAAGATTAATCTCATAACTGACCACAGCAAGGGTCTGGCGTTTATTACTGGATGAGACTAATACGAATGAAAAAAAACACCTTAACGTTGAGCGCGCTGGCGCTCAGTCTTGGCCTGGCGTTAAGCCCTGCCGCCGTTTTCGCCGCTGAATCGGCTTCTTCTACCAGTCAGCAGCTGCCGAGCCTGGCGCCGATGCTGGAAAAAGTGATGCCGTCAGTGGTCAGCATCAGCGTTGAAGGCAGCACCACGGTAAAAACCCCGCGCCTGCCGCCGCAATTTCAGCAGTTCTTTGGCGATAATTCGCCGTTCTGCCAGGAGGGGTCGCCTTTCCAGAGCTCGCCGATGTGTCAGGGCGGCGCGGGCGGGGCTGGCCCCAATACCCAGCAGGAAAAATTCCGCGCGCTTGGCTCCGGCGTCGTGATTAATGCTGAAAAAGGCTATGTGGTGACGAACAACCACGTTGTCGACAATGCGACCAAAATTCAGGTGCAGCTCAGCGACGGCCGCCGCTATGACGGCAAAGTCATTGGCAAAGATCCGCGTTCCGATATCGCGCTGGTGCAGCTCATCGACGCGAAAAACCTGACGGCGATTAAAATCGCCGACTCCGACAACCTGCGCGTCGGCGACTACACCGTCGCCATCGGCAACCCGTACGGCCTGGGTGAAACCGTCACCTCAGGCATCGTCTCGGCGCTGGGACGCAGCGGGCTTAACGTCGAAAACTATGAAAACTTTATCCAGACCGATGCGGCGATTAACCGCGGCAACTCCGGCGGCGCGCTGGTGAACCTCAACGGCGAGCTGATCGGCATCAATACCGCAATCCTTGCGCCGGACGGCGGCAATATCGGCATCGGCTTTGCTATCCCGAGTAATATGGTGAAAAACCTCACCGGACAGATGGTGGAGTTCGGTCAGGTGAAGCGCGGCGAGCTGGGTATTCTCGGCGCTGAGCTGAATTCTGAGCTGGCGAAAGCGATGAAGGTCGACGCGCAGCGCGGCGCCTTCGTCAGCCAGGTGCTGCCGAACTCCGCCGCAGCGAAAGCGGGCGTGAAGGCGGGTGACGTGGTGGTGTCGATGAACGGTAAGCCGCTGAGCAGTTTTGCCGCCCTGCGCGCCGAAGTTGGCTCGCTGCCGATCGGCACCAAACTGCAGCTTGGCCTGCTGCGCGACGGCAAACCGGTGAGCGTGACCGTCGAACTGCAGCAGAGCACGCAGGATAAGGTGCAGTCTGCCACTATTTACACCGGCATCGAGGGCGCCGATCTGAGCAACGACAGCGGCAGCGATAAAGGGGTGCGCGTAGACAACGTGAAGCCTAACAGCGCCGCAGCGCGTATCGGCCTGAAAAAAGGCGATATCATCCTTGGCGTCAACCAGCAGCGCGTCGCCAACCTGGGCGAACTGCGTAAAATCCTCGACACCAAACCGTCGGTGCTGGCGCTGAACGTTAAGCGCGGCGACAGCAGCATCTATCTGCTGATGCAGTAACGCTATTTAGCTTATCAGGCGGACTTCGGTCCGCCTTTTTTATGGGCGCGGTTCAGAGTGTGACCGGAGCCGCAAAACCTGTAAATCCCCGTCTGGCTCTGTGCATTTGCACAATGCCTGCTCTCGCCGCCATGCGTATGCTGTAGCATCCACTCTCTGTCAGGATTTACAGATGGCAACCTATCATCTCGATGCGCGCCTTGCGCAGGATATCGTGGCGCGCACCATGAAGATTATTGACAGCAATGTCAACGTGATGGATGCGCGCGGCCGTATCATCGGCAGCGGCGATCGCGAGCGTATTGGCGAATTGCACGAAGGCGCGCTGCTGGTGCTCTCCCAGGGGCGCGTGGTGGACATCGACGAGGCGGTGGCGAAACATCTGCACGGCGTGCGGCCAGGCATTAATCTGCCGCTGCGCATCGACGGCGAAATCGTCGGCGTCATCGGTCTGACCGGCGATCCGGTCGCGCTGCGTCACTACGGCGAGCTGGTCTGCATGACGGCGGAGATGATGCTGGAGCAGACCCGACTGCTGCATATGCTGGCGCAGGACAGCCGTCTGCGCGAGGAGCTGGTGCTGAACCTTATCCGCAGCGAAAGCCTGACGCCACAGCTGACTGAATGGGCGCAGCGTCTCGGTATCGATCTTAATCAGCCGCGCGTGGTGGCGGTGGTAGAGGTGGACAGCGGTCAGCTCGGCGTCGACAGCGCGATGTCGGAGCTACAGCAGCTGCAGACGCTGTTGACTACCCCGGAGCGCGATAACCTGATCGCCATTGTTTCCCTGACCGAGATGGTGGTGCTGAAGCCAGCGCTGAATGCGCACGGGCGCTACGATCAGGACGATCATCGCAAGCGCGTCGAACAGCTGCTGCAGCGTATGAAAGAGAGCGGCCAGGTGCGGATGCGCATCGCGCTCGGCAACTATTTTACCGGGCCGGGCAGCATTGCGCGCTCGTATCGCACCGCGCGCACCACCATGATGGTCGGCAAGCAGCGTATGCCGGAGCTGCGCAGCTATTTCTATCAGGATTTAGTCTTGCCAGTGCTGCTCGACAGCCTGCGCGGCGGCTGGCAGGCGAACGAGCTGGCGCGTCCGCTGGCGCGGCTGAAAAGCATGGATAATAACGGTCTGCTGCGGCGCACGCTGGTGGCCTGGTTTACCCATAACGTGCAGCCCAGCGCCACGGCGCGCGCGCTCTTTATTCATCGTAATACGCTGGAGTATCGGCTGAACCGCATTTCCGAGCTGACCGGACTGAACCTCAGTCAGTTTGACGATCGTCTGCTGCTCTATGTGGCGTTGCAGCTGGACGAGCAGAGCTGAGACGGCAAAAAGGCCAGCGTTGGCTGGCCTTCTGGCGACTGGTCTGAGCGCTGGCGCGGATAGTATGGCACTGGTGCCTTCTGTAGCAAGCAGCAGCAGGCGCGTTACCGATTATTGCGCGTCAGCTTGTCCAGATCGCCTTCAATCTCGGCAATTTTGTTGGTCACCACGCTCTCCAGATGGCGCAGATCCGCCAGGATCTTACGCTTCAGATCCACTTCCAACTGATCGCGCTGGCAGATCTGGTCCAGTTCGTCGATCACATAGCGCAGGTTCGGGCTGATCTCCTGAACCTCTTTGTAGCCCTGATTGATATTGTCTGCGACCACGGTTTTACGCTGGCGCGGATATTTAAACTTCACGCTCTTGGCGAAGAACTCGCCTTTGTCTTTGCGAAAGTAAATTTTAAGGATGTCGTTGTTGGCTTCCTGACGCAGGCTGTAGCGATCGATATCGTCCGGGTTATTAATGCCTAAGCTTTTAAGGTTGTCATACATAGCGATTTTTCCACCAAAAAGAGAGAAGCGCGCATCTGTGTTCATGGCACAAAAATAACTGTAGACAAAAAACGGATTGAACACTGCGCGACGGGAGATAACTGGCGCGGATTATGACCTGGGTAAAAAGTAAACGCACCTGTTAATTCGTTTCGCGAATCAGGTAGCGAGCGGGAAAAGTGTAAAGAAAAGATGACGGGCCAAAGGGCCCGTCAGAGAGGTTTAGTCGATAGTGCGCAGCAGTTCGTTAATGCCTACTTTGCCGCGCGTTTTCGCGTCGACTTTCTTCACGATAACCGCGCAGTAAAGGCTGTAGCTGCCGTCTTTAGAGGGCAGGTTGCCGGAAACCACCACGGAACCCGCCGGTACGCGGCCGTAGTGCACTTCGCCGGTTTCGCGATCGTAGATTTTGGTGCTCTGGCCGATGTAAACGCCCATCGAAATCACCGCGCCTTCTTCCACGATCACGCCTTCGACGATCTCGGAGCGCGCGCCGATAAAGCAGTTATCTTCGATGATGGTCGGGTTCGCCTGCAGCGGCTCCAGCACGCCGCCGATGCCAACGCCGCCGGAGAGGTGGACGTTTTTGCCAATCTGCGCGCAGGAGCCTACGGTCGCCCAGGTATCAACCATGCTGCCTTCGTCGACGTACGCGCCGATATTGACGTAGGACGGCATCAGCACGGTGTTGCGTGCAATATAGGCGCCCTGACGAACCGCCGCCGGCGGCACGACGCGGAAGCCCGCGGCTTTAAAGCGCGCGTCGTCCCAGCCGGCGAACTTCATCGGCACCTTGTCGTAAAAGCGGGTTTCTGCGCCTTCCATCACCTGGTTTTCGTTAATGCGGAACGACAGCAGAACCGCCATCTTCAGCCACTGATGCGTTACCCACTGACCGTCGATCTTTTCTGCTACGCGCAGCGCGCCGCTGTCCAGCTGAGCGATCACCTGGTTGATAGCTTCACGGGTCACCGGATCGACGCTCGCCGGAGTAATCTCGGCGCGACGCTCGAAGGCCGTTTCAATAACGCTCTGTAACTGTTGCATAATTTTTTCCTGATCTGTCTGGTGCATGCCGGACCACGTCACGGCACAAAGAGTAAATAAGTAAATCGATTGCGGTCACACTTTATCGTTTGGATTAAGGGCTTCTGTCAACCGTTGTTGCAACGCTTTGCGCATTTCCGCGTCAAGCGCGCGCCGCTCGCTGTTGGCGAGAATAAACAAATCCTCGACGCGCTCGCCGATGGTGCTGATGCGCGCGCCGTGCAGCGAGACGCCCATATCGGCGAAGACTTCGCCCACGCGCGCCAGCAGGCCGGGCTGATCGAGCGCCACCAGCTCCAGATAGCTGCGGCGATCGGTATGGGTCGGCAGAAAGTTGACTTCGGTATCGACGCTAAAGTGGCGCAGCTTCGCCGACGGACGGCGCGTGCGCGGCGGATTCCAGCTGGTCTGGGCAATCGCCTGCTCCAGCGCCTGGCGGATCATCAGGTGGCGATCGGGCGCCAGCGGGCTGCCGTCCGGCTCCAGCACGATAAAGGTATCCATCGCCATACCGTCGCGGCTGGTAAAAATCTGCGCGTCGTGCACGCTGAGATTGCGACGGTCCAGCTCGCCCGCCACGGTCGCGAAGAGATAAGGGCGGTCGGGACTCCAGATAAAAATCTCGGTGCCGCCGCGCGTCGCCTGCGGGCTGACCAGCACCAGCGGCTGACGCAGATCGTGCTCCATTAAATGACGTGCGTGCCATGCGAGCTGGTTGGGCGTGTGGCGCAGGAAATAGTCGGCGCGGCAGCGGTTCCAGATATGGTGCAGCCGCTCTTCGTCAATATTGTCCATGCGCAGCAGCGCCAGCGCCTGCAGCCGGTGATGGCGCACGCGCTCGCGCAGATCCGGACTGTTCTCCATGCCGCGCCGCAGCTGCTTCTCGGTGGCGAAGAAGAGCTCGCGCAGCAGACTCTGTTTCCAGCTGTTCCATAGCGTTTCGTTGGTGGCGCAGATGTCGGCCACGGTCAGGCAGACCAGATAGCGCAGCCGGTTCTCATTCTGCATCACCTCGGCGAACTGCTGGATCACGGTGGGATCCTGAATATCACGGCGCTGCGCCGTCACCGACATCAGCAGATGATGGCGCACCAGCCAGGCGACCAGCTGCGTCTCGCGCGAGTTGAGGCCGTGCAGCTCGGCGAACTCTAGCGCGTCCTGCGCGCCGAGAATCGAGTGGTCGCCGTTGCGGCCTTTGGCAATGTCGTGCAGCAGCGCCGCCATCAGCAGCAGCTCCTGCTGCGGCAGGCGCGGCCAGAGCTCGACGCAGAGCGGATGCATCGGGCGCGTCGTTTCGCTGGCGAAGCTCTCCAGCTTTTGCAGCACGCGGATGGTGTGCTCATCGACGGTATAGGCGTGGAACAGGTCGAACTGCATCTGCCCGACGATATGTCCCCACAGCGGCGTGTAGGCCCAGAGCACGCTGTGGCGGTGCATGGGCAGCAGCGCGCGCTTGACCGCGCCTGGATGGCGCAGAATCGCCATAAAAAGCTGGCGCGCTTCCGGGATCTGGCACAGCGGCTGCTTGAGATGGCGGCGCGCGTAGCGCAGCTGGCGCAGCGTGGTGGAGTAGATGCCGCGAATGTTTTCGTTGCGCACCATCACGTAGAACATGCGCAGGATCGCCTGCGGTTCGCGCTCGAACAGCGTTTCGTCGCGCAGGTCGATCAGGTTGCCGCGCAGCTGAAAGGTGTCGTCCAGCGGACGCGGCTTTTCGGTGGTGGAGAGCGCCAGGATCGCTTCGTCAAACAGCTGCAGCAGCATCTGATTCAGCTCGCCGATGCGGCGCGTGACGCGGAAGAAATCCTTCATCATGCGTTCGACCGGCTCGTTGCCTTCGCCCTGGTAGTTAAGGCGCTGCGCGACGTTGAGCTGACGATCGAACAGCAGCCGGTTGTCGTAGCGCGTTAGGGTCAGATGCAGCGCGAAGCGGATGCGCCAGAGAAACGCCTGGCACTCGTTAAGCTCGTTGCGCTCCGCCTCGGTAAGAAAGCCGAACCCTACCATTTCATCCAGCGTCGTGGCGCCGAAGTGGCGGCGCGCTACCCACTGCAGCGTATGGATATCGCGCAGGCCGCCGGGGCTGCTTTTGATGTCAGGCTCAAGGTTATAGCTGGTGCCGTGATAGCGCTGATGGCGCGCCTGCTGCTCTTCTATCTTGGCGGCGTAAAAGGTCGCCGACGGCCAGAAGCCTTCGCTGAAGATATTCTTTTGCATCTCCAGAAACAGGGCGACGTCGCCGGTCAGCATGCGCGACTCAATAAGGTTGGTGGCGACGGTCAGGTCGGCCAGCCCTTCCAGCAGACACTCCTCCAGCGTGCGCACGCTGTGGCCCACCTCTAGCTTGAGATCCCACAGCAGCGTCAGCAGTTCGCTGGTTTGCTGCGCGCTCGCCTCGTCGAGCGGATCGCGGCTAAGGATCAGGATATCGACGTCGGAAAGGGGATGCAGCTCGCCGCGGCCGTAGCCGCCGACCGCCACCAGCGCAATAGCGGGCAGGGCGTCGAAGCCGTAAAAGCGCCACAGGCGGCGCAGCAGGCGGTCGATAAACAGGGTGCGCGCGTCAATCAGCGTTTCTGCCGATTCGCCGGCGTCGAACGCCGTGGAGAGAAAGGCGTTAAAGGTTTCCAGCTTCTGCTTCAGGGCGTCGCGGGTCAGCACCGCGTCATCCCAGTGCGCCGGGGAGTCTTTCAGGCCGTCAATGACCTCATCCGTCAGGATCGCGCTCATACCGCTTCTCTCTTCTTGAGCCATAAAAAAACCGGCGCAGGGCCGGCTTTTTATCAGTGGGGGAGGATTACCCTTCGTTGACCAGCACCGCGTCGATGGTGTCGTCGCTACGCAGGGTCAGGATTTCGCAGCCGTTATCGGTCACCACAATAGTATGCTCGTACTGCGCGGACAAGCTGCGATCTTTGGTTTTTACCGTCCAGCCGTCTTTCATGGTGCGGATGCGGTAGTCGCCGGCGTTGACCATTGGCTCAATGGTAAAGGTCATGCCCGCCTGCAGCACCACGCCGCCGTCGTCTGCGTCGTAGTGCAGCACCTGCGGCTCTTCGTGAAAGCCTTTGCCGATGCCGTGGCCGCAGTACTCGCGCACCACAGAGAAATCGTGCGATTCGACATATTTCTGAATGGCGCGGCCCAGCTCGCGCAGGCGAATGCCCGGCTTCACCAGGCGCAGCGCCAGGTAGAGGCTCTGCTGGGTGATGTGACACAGACGCTCGCCCTGGATGGTCGGCTTGCCGACGATGAACATCTTCGAGGTGTCGCCGTGGTACTCGTCTTTGATGACGGTCACGTCGATGTTGATGATGTCGCCATCCTTCAGCAGACGATCGTCGCTGGGGATGCCATGACACACCACTTCGTTAACCGAGATGCAGACCGATTTCGGGAAGCCGTGATAGCCGAGGCAGGCGGAGACGGCGTGCTGCTCGTTGGTAATGTAATCGTGGCAGATGCGGTCCAGTTCGCCGGTAGAGACGCCGGGTTTGACGTGCGGGGCGATCATCTCCAGCACCTCGGCGGCCAGTCGGCCGGCGACGCGCATTTTTTCGATTTCTTCAGGGGTTTTAATTGAAATTGCCATTAAATTAATCCGCAGTTGCCGAAAATTTCAGCAATAATGAACGATGTGCTGTCATGTTAGCAGCCGAAAACAAGGCCGCCAAACAGTTCGCGTCGCGCGGCCGCGCGCTGAACAAATTCTGGCTTCAGCAGCGTGGTTGTGGTATAAAGCGCGCCGACGATTCTCTGTCAGGCCGTTATGGTCGGCGAGAAACGCGAAAAACTCACTTTGTGTACTAAAACACACATGTATCGACACATACGCCGGGGTGCTTCGAAAGAGGTCGGTCGTATGGGATACATGGAGGCCCAACCCCAAACTTAATCTAGAGGTAATCATGGCAACTGTTTCCATGCGCGACATGCTCAAGGCTGGTGTTCACTTCGGTCACCAGACCCGTTACTGGAACCCGAAAATGAAGCCGTTCATCTTCGGTGCGCGTAACAAAGTTCACATCATCAACCTTGAGCAGACTGTACCGATGTTCAACAACGCTCTGGCTGAGCTGAACAAAATCTCTGCCCGTAAAGGCAAGATCCTGTTCGTCGGTACCAAGCGCGCTGCCAGCGAAGCGATTAAAGAGTCTGCACTGAGCTGCGACCAGTTCTTTGTAAACCACCGCTGGCTGGGTGGTATGCTGACCAACTGGAAAACCGTTCGTCAGTCTATCAAACGTCTGAAAGATCTTGAGACTCAGTCTCAGGACGGCACCTTCGACAAACTGACCAAGAAAGAAGCGCTGATGCGCGGTCGCGAACTGGCCAAGCTGGAAAACAGCCTGGGCGGTATCAAAGACATGGGCGGTCTGCCGGACGCGCTGTTCGTTATCGACGCCGATCACGAGCACATCGCGATCAAAGAAGCGAACAACCTGGGTATCCCGGTATTCGCAATCGTTGATACCAACTCTGATCCAGACGGCGTTGACTTCGTTATCCCGGGTAACGACGATGCGATCCGTGCTGTTAGCCTGTACCTGACTGCCGTTGCCACTACCGTGCGCGAAGGCCGTTCACAGGACCTGGCTGAGCAGGCTGAAGAAGCGTCTTTAGAAAACGCTTAATAAGGTTCGCTCTGACAAAGAGCCCTTAGACATCAGATGTAATCTGTTAAGGGGCCAGTCTTGGCCCCTTTATTTTATCTCCGTCTGTCACGCCTCCTTATCAGGCGGGCGGGACAGAGTAAATTTTCCGCAACAGGTGCCTTAGTGCGCAAGCACGGGGGTACGAACCGAGGATTCTGGAATGGCTGAAATTACCGCTGCACTGGTAAAAGAACTGCGCGAGCGTACTGGCGCGGGCATGATGGACTGCAAAAAAGCGCTGACTGAAGCGAATGGCGACATCGAGCTGGCGATTGAGAACATGCGTAAGTCCGGCGCGATCAAAGCGGCGAAAAAAGCAGGCAACGTGGCTGCTGACGGCGTGATCAAAACCAAAATCGACGGCAACTACGGCGTGATCCTGGAAGTTAACTGCCAGACTGACTTCGTTGCGAAAGACGCTGGTTTCCAGGCCTTCGCTGACAAAGTGCTGGACGCGGCGACCGCAGAACGCATCACCGACGTTGAAGCGCTGAAAGCGAAATTCGAAGAAGAGCGCGTTGCGCTGGTGGCGAAAATCGGCGAAAACATCAACATCCGTCGTATCGCAGTGCTGGAAGGCGAGCAGCTGGGTTCATACCTGCACGGCGCGCGTATCGGCGTACTGATCTCCGCGAAAGGCGCTGACGAAGAGCTGATCAAGCAGATCGCTATGCACGTTGCCGCCAGCAAGCCGGAATTCGTTAAGCCGGAAGACGTCTCTGCCGACGTGGTTGAGAAAGAGTACCAGGTTCAGCTGGACATCGCGATGCAGTCTGGCAAGCCGAAAGAGATCGCAGAGAAGATGGTTGAAGGCCGCATGAAGAAATTCACCGGCGAAGTCTCTCTGACCGGTCAGGCTTTCGTTATCGATCCGAGCAAAACCGTTGGCCAGGCGCTGAAAGAGCAGGGCGCTGACGTCATCAACTTCATCCGCTTCGAAGTGGGCGAAGGCATTGAGAAAGTCGAAAGCGACTTCGCTGCTGAAGTAGCGGCAATGTCCAAACAGTCTTAATGCTGTGAAAGGAACCGCCAGAAGGCGGTTCTTTTTTGTCTGCTACGCTAAGCAGACGCTTTTCAGTCTCATCCCAATAGTAATTTACGCGCGCTAAGCGGATGATCGATCAGATTTAACTTCTCCTTTTCAACTCTTCCAGGAAGAACCGACCATGGCGACCAACGCAAAACCTGTATATCAACGTATCCTGCTGAAACTGAGTGGCGAAGCACTGCAAGGTGCCGAAGGTTTTGGTATCGACGCGAGCGTGCTTGACCGCATGGCGCAAGAGGTGAAAGAACTGGTCGAGCTGGGCATTCAGGTAGGCGTGGTGATTGGCGGCGGCAACCTGTTCCGCGGCGCAGGTCTGGCACAGGCGGGAATGAACCGCGTCGTAGGCGACCATATGGGCATGCTGGCGACCGTAATGAACGGCCTGGCGATGCGTGATGCGCTGCACCGTGCCTACGTCAACGCACGTCTGATGTCCGCTATTCCCCTCAACGGCGTGTGTGACAACTACAGCTGGGCCGAAGCGATCAGCCTGCTGCGCAACAACCGCGTGGTGATTTTCTCCGCCGGTACCGGCAACCCGTTCTTCACCACCGACTCGGCGGCCTGCCTGCGCGGCATCGAGATCGAAGCCGACGTGGTGCTGAAGGCGACCAAAGTCGACGGCGTTTACTCCGCCGATCCGGTGAAAAACCCGGATGCGACGCTTTACGATCAGCTCTCCTACGCCGAAGTGCTGGAAAAAGAGCTGAAAGTAATGGATCTGGCGGCCTTTACGCTGGCGCGTGACCACCAGCTGCCGATCCGCGTATTTAATATGAACAAACCTGGCGCACTGCGTCGCGTCGTTATGGGCGAAAAAGAAGGCACCCTGATTACGCATTAATACCCGACGCAAGATAAAATAAGGTATATTCTGTCGGCGCGGTGAACGTCACCGCGCACCATTCAGGATTATCGCTCAACAGCGATACCGCTTCCGGCACCGCCGGAATGGCCAGGTCAAACCGAATCCAAGGGTTTCAACGTGATTAACGACATCAAAAAAGATGCTGAAACGCGCATGGACAAATGCGTCGAAGCGTTTAAAAACACCATCAGCAAAGTGCGCACTGGTCGCGCTTCACCTTCACTGCTCGACGGTATCGTGGTCGAATACTACGGTACGCCGACGCCGCTGCGTCAGCTCGCTTCCGTTACCGTAGAAGACTCACGCACGCTGAAAATCAACGTGTTCGACCGCTCCATGGGTCCGGCAGTGGAAAAAGCCATCATGGCTTCTGACCTCGGCCTGAACCCGAACTCAGCCGGTAGCGACATCCGCGTTCCGCTGCCTGCGCTGACCGAAGAGCGTCGTAAAGATCTGATCAAGATCGTACGCGGCGAAGCCGAGCAGGGCCGTGTCTCCGTGCGCAACGTGCGCCGCGACGCCAACGACAAAATCAAAGCCTTGCTGAAAGATAAAGAGATCAGCGAAGACGATGAGCGTCGTACTCAGGAAGAGATTCAGAAAATGACCGATGCGCGCATCAAGAACGTTGATGCGGCGCTGGCCGAAAAAGAGAAGGAGCTGATGGAGTTCTAATCCCATCGGTTGCTCTCTATACCCGATATCCTTGGGTATAAAACGCCGTTCAGGGCTGTGTTCATTGCGAATGCGCTCTGGCGGCGTTTTACATTATGCCTTCCGCGCTTGCGGAGTTATTCGACGTCTTCACAGGGATAGCTTAATGAAGCGATTAACCTTGCTGGGTTCTACCGGATCAATCGGCGCCAGCACGCTGGCGGTGGTACGCGCCAATCCTGAGCGCTATCAAATCACCGCGCTGGTGGCCGGACAAAACGTTGCGCTGATGGCGGAGCAGTGCCAGGCGTTTCAGCCGCGCTATGCCGCAATGGCGGATGAAGCCTCCGCGCAGGCGCTGCGTGAACGACTGAAAGCACTCAACGTCTCTACCGAAGTGCTCTCCGGCGTTCAGGCTGCGTGCGAGCTGGCGGCGCTTGACGAGGTCGACCAGGTAATGGCGGCGATCGTCGGCGCCTCAGGTTTGCTGCCGACGCTGGCGGCGATCCGCGCCGGGAAAAGCGTGCTGCTCGCCAATAAAGAGTCGCTTGTCACCTGCGGCCGTTTGTTTATGGAGGCGGTACGCCATCATCAGGCGCAGCTGCTGCCCGTCGACAGCGAGCATAACGCCATTTTTCAGAGTTTGCCCGCTTCCATCCAGCATCAGTTAGGATACGCTGACCTGCGAGAAAATGGCATTGAGTCCATTATCCTTACGGGATCGGGTGGCCCTTTTCGTGACACGCCGCTGGCCGACCTTGCGACCATGTCGCCAGAGCAGGCCTGCGCGCATCCGAACTGGTCGATGGGACGTAAAATCTCCGTCGACTCGGCCACCATGATGAATAAAGGTCTCGAATACATTGAAGCCCGCTGGTTATTTAACGCCAGCGCAGCGCAAATGGAGGTGATCCTGCATCCGCAGTCGATGATCCACTCTATGGTGCGCTACTGCGACGGCAGCGTGCTGGCTCAGCTCGGTTCACCGGATATGCGCACCCCCATTGCACACTGCATGGCCTGGCCCGCGCGTATTTCGGCAGGCGTCACGCCGCTGGACTTCACCCGCATGTCCGCGCTGACGTTCGCTGAACCTGACTTTGCCCGCTACCCTTGCCTGAAACTGGCGATAGATGCCTGCGAGGCAGGGCAGGCGGCGACCACGACGCTGAACGCGGCCAATGAGGTTGCGGTGGCGGCCTTTCTGGCTAACCAGATCCGCTTTACCGATATCGCGGCGATCAACAGCGAAGCGCTGGCGGCGCAGACGTTTGCGGAGCCAGACTCGGTGGACGCCGTGCTGGATATCGACCGCGCCGCGCGCGCCAGCGCCACAGAGATGCTGCCGCGTTTCGCGACCTCGCGTTAACGCGCGCCGCTATTTGTTCGCCTGTAGCGAAAATGGTATAGTCGCTCGCTCGCGTTTCCGGGTATGGCATCGCATCTGATGCGCCTCGCCCCTTTTGGGCGGGAGAAGACCGGGCGCAATGTATTCAGAAACCACAGCATTTCTGACAACAGGAATTAATTACGCGTTATGTCGTCCAATAATCACAACAAAACCGATGACCAACAGGGAACAGGCCCGCGTCACGTGGCTATCATTATGGATGGCAATGGTCGTTGGGCTAAAAATCAGGGAAAACTGCGTATTTCCGGCCATAAAGCGGGCGTTAAAGCGGTGCGCCGCTCCGTCAGCTTCGCCGTCAGCAATAATCTCGAAGCGCTGACGCTCTATGCCTTCAGCAGTGAAAACTGGAGCCGTCCGCCTCAGGAAGTCACGGCGCTGATGGAGCTGTTTGTCTGGGCGCTCGACAGCGAAGTAAAGAGCCTGCACAAGCACAACGTGCGTCTGCGCATCATCGGCGACGTGAGCCGTTTCAGTAACCGTATTCAGGAGCGTATTCGTCGCGCCGAGGAACTGACTCAGCAAAATAGTGGACTGACTCTCAATATTGCCGCGAACTATGGCGGACGTTGGGATATTATCCAGGGAGTGAAAAAACTCGCTGAGCAGGTTCAGGAAGGTTTGCTGCGTCCTGACCAGATCACCGAGGAAAACCTGTCTGCCCATCTGTGCATGCAGGGACTGGCTCCAGTGGATTTAGTGATAAGGACCGGGGGAGAGCATCGGATTAGCAACTTCCTGCTGTGGCAGATCGCCTATGCTGAGTTTTATTTTACCGATGTTCTCTGGCCTGATTTTGATGAACACGTTTTTGAAGGTGCACTGAATGCATTCTCTCTGCGGGAGCGTCGTTTTGGCGGCGCTGCACCAGGCGGCGCCTGAGCAAACAGGGGGTAACCTTTGCTGAAGTCTCGTCTGATTACCGCGCTTATTCTCATTCCGCTGGTGATTGCTGCGCTTTTCTGGTTACCGCCCGTTGGTTTTGCGATTACGACGATTATCATCTGCATGCTCGGCGCCTGGGAATGGGGCCAGCTTGCGGGCATGGCGTCGCGCCAACAGCGCATCTGGCTTTCCCTCCTGTGCGGGCTGCTGCTGGCGGGGATGCTCTTTACTCTTCCTCCCTATCAGCGTGACGTGCATTTGCCACAGGTCGCCACATCGCTCTGGGCGTCGCTGGCGTGGTGGATCGTGGCGCTGTTCCTGGTTCTCTTCTATCCCGCATCAGCCTCTCTGTGGCGCCATTCGCGCCCCTTGCGTCTGGTGTTCGGCATTCTCACCCTGATCCCTTTTTTCTGGGGCATGATGGCGCTGCGTCAGTATCACTACGAGAGCGATCACTACGCCGGCTCATGGTGGCTGCTGTTTGTGATGTTCCTGGTATGGGGCGCGGATTCCGGCGCCTACATGTTCGGCAAGATGTTTGGCAAACATAAGCTGGCGCCTAAAGTCTCGCCCGGTAAAACCTGGGAAGGTTTTCTCGGCGGTTTGGTCTCTTCCGCGCTGCTCGCCTGGCTGTTCGCCAGCTTCGCGCCGTTGAGCGTTTCCGCCGGTACGCTGATTGTCTGTGCCGTGCTGGCGACGCTCGCTTCGGTGCTGGGCGATTTAACGGAAAGCATGTTCAAACGTGAAGCGGGCATAAAAGACAGCGGCAGCCTGATCCCGGGTCACGGCGGCATACTCGATCGCATCGACAGCCTCACCGCGGCGGTGCCGGTTTTCGCCTGTTTACTGCTGCTGGTGTTCCGCACTCTCTGAGGACAGGCGTAGATGTTGAGTATATTGTGGAGTTTTGTCGCCTTTATCATCGCCCTTGGCGTGCTGATCACCGTTCATGAGTTCGGCCATTTTTGGGTAGCGCGCCGCTGCGGCGTGCACGTTGAACGCTTCTCTATCGGCTTCGGCAAGGCGCTCTGGCAGCGTCGCGATAAGCAGGGCACCGAATACGTTATCGCGCTGATCCCGCTCGGCGGCTATGTCAAAATGCTCGACGAGCGCGTAGAAAGCGTACCCGCCGAACTGCGTCATCAGGCTTTCAACAATAAAGCCATCTGGCAGCGCGCCTCGATTATCGCCGCCGGTCCCGTCGCCAATTTCATCTTTGCCGTGTTCGCTTACTGGGTCGTGTTTATTCACGGCGTTCCGGGCGTGCGTCCGGTTGTTGGCGAAATTGTGAACGGATCGGTGGCGGCGCAGGCGCAAATTGTCAGCGGGATGGAACTTAAAGCAGTCGACGGTATCGAAACGCCTGACTGGGATGCTGTGCGTATGGCGCTGATCGGTAAAATCGGCGACGCGCAGACGGTGCTGACCGTCTCGCGCTTCGGCGAAGAGGCGACGCAGCAGAAAGCGGTCGATCTGCGCAACTGGCAGTTTGAGCCAGACAAAGAGGATCCGGTTGTGGCGCTGGGCATTCGTCCACGCGGTCCGCAAATCGAAACCACGCTGGCGGAGGTGCAGGCTGACTCGCCCGCAAGCGTCGCCGGTTTGCAAGCGGGCGACAGGATCGTTAAAGTCGATGGTCAGCCGTTAACGCAATGGCAAACTTTTGTCATGCAGGTGCGGGATAATCCTGGCAAAGAGATGGTCCTGGACGTTAATCGCAACGGCGAAACGGTGCAGCTGCACCTGACGCCGGAAGCCAGGCCGGGCGCGAAGGCAGAGGGTTTCGCCGGGGTTATCCCGCGCGTGGTCCCGCTGCCGGAAGCCTACAAAACGGTAAGGCAGTATGGCGCGTTTGACGCTGTCGGTGAGGCCAGCGCGAAAACCTGGCAACTGATGAAGCTGACGGTCTCCATGCTGGGCAAGTTAATTACCGGCGATGTAAAGCTGAACAACCTGAGCGGGCCGATTTCGATTGCGCAGGGCGCAGGATTGTCAGCGGAATACGGGATGATTTACTACCTGATGTTTCTGGCGTTGATTAGCGTCAACCTTGGAATCATCAACCTCTTCCCGCTGCCGGTGTTAGATGGTGGGCATTTGCTCTTCCTGGCGATCGAAAAGATCAAGGGTGGACCGGTGTCCGAGCGAGTTCAGGACTTCAGTTATCGCATTGGCTCAATCCTGCTGGTGTTGTTAATGGGGCTTGCACTTTTCAATGATTTCTCACGTCTGTAATCGCTGGAACGCAGACAGACGCGGGATGTGTTAGGAAAACGCATAATAACGATGGCGATGAAAAAGTTGCTCATAGCGTCGCTGCTGTTTAGCAGCGCCACCGTTTACGGTGCAGACGATTTCGTGGTGAAGGATATTCATTTCGAAGGGCTGCAGCGAGTCGCCGTCGGCGCGGCTCTGCTGAGCATGCCGGTACGAGTTGGCGATACGGTTAATGACGAAGATGTCAAAAATACCATTCGTTCACTGTTCGCTACCGGCAACTTTGAGGATGTTCAGGTCCTGCGCGACGGAACTACGCTGATTGTTCAGGTGAAAGAACGTCCTACCATTGCCAGCATTACCTTTACCGGCAACAAAGCGGTGAAAGAGGAGCAGCTCAAGCAGAACCTTGAGGCCTCTGGCGTACGCGTAGGTGAAGCTCTGGACCGCACCACGCTTTCTTCGATTGAGAAGGGACTGGAGGATTTCTACTACAGCGTCGGTAAATACACTGCCAACGTGAAGGCGGTGGTGACGCCGCTGCCGCGCAATCGCGTTGACCTGAAACTGGTCTTCACCGAAGGCGTCTCCGCCAAGATTCAGCAGATTAACATCGTCGGCAACAAGGCGTTTAGCTCTGACGAGCTGATCTCCCGTTTCCAGCTGCGTGACGAAGTGCCATGGTGGAACGTGGTCGGCGATCGCAAATATCAGAAGCAAAAACTGGCGGGCGACCTCGAGACGCTGCGCAGCTTCTATCTCGATCGCGGCTATGCGCGCTTTAACATCGATTCGACGCAGGTCAGCCTGACGCCGGATAAAAAAGGCATCTACATCACCGTTAACATCACCGAAGGCGATCAGTACAAAATCGCTGGCGTGATCGTCAACGGCAGCATGGCAGGCCACTCGGCAGAAATCGAACATCTGACGCAGATTCCATCGGGCGAGCTCTATAACGGCACCAAAGTCACTCAGATGGAAGATGACATCAAGAAGCTGCTGGGCCGTTATGGCTACGCCTATCCGCGCGTCATGACGCAGCCGGAAATCAACGACGCCGATAAAACGGTGAAGCTGCATATCAGCGTTGATGCCGGCAACCGTTACTACGTGCGTAAAGTCCGCTTCGAAGGCAACGACACCTCGAAAGATGCGGTGCTGCGTCGCGAAATGCGCCAGATGGAAGGCGCATGGCTGGGCAGCGACCTGGTGGAGCAGGGCAAAGAGCGCCTGAACCGCACCGGCTACTTTGAAACCGTTGATGTGGACACCCAGCGCGTGCCGGGCGCACCCGACCAGGTAGACGTGGTCTACAAGGTGAAAGAGCGCAACACCGGTACCTTTAACTTCGGCGTCGGCTACGGCACCGAAAGCGGGGTCAGCTTCCAGGTTGGCGTCACCCAGGATAACTGGCTGGGCACCGGCAACACGGTGAGCATCAGCGGTACCAAAAATGACTATCAGACCTATGCCGAATTCTCGCTGACCGATCCTTACTTTACGGTCGACGGCGTAAGCCTGGGCGGCCGCGTCTTCTATAACGACTTTAAAGCGGACGATGCCGACCTGTCCGACTACACCAATAAAAGCTATGGCGTAGACGGCACGCTGGGCTTCCCGGTCAACGAAAACAACACCCTGCGTGTGGGTCTGGGCTATGTGCACAACGACCTTTCCAACATGCAGCCGCAGGTGGCGATGTGGCGCTATCTCGATTCGGTCGGCAAGCCGCAGGAGCTGAACGACAAAGGCGATTTCTCTGCGGATGACTTCACCTTCAACTATGGCTGGACGTACAACACCCTGGATCGCGGCTTCTTCCCGACCGCGGGTAACCGTACCAACCTGAACGGCAAGGTCACCATTCCGGGATCGGACAACAGCTTCTACAAAGCGACGCTGGATACCCAGCAATACGTGCCGCTTAACCGCGATCGTACCTGGGTGGTGTTAGGACGCGGCCGCGTCGGTTACGGCGATGGTCTGGGCGGCAAAGAGATGCCGTTCTATGAGAACTTCTACGCAGGTGGTTCGAGCACGGTGCGTGGTTTCCGCTCCAACACTATCGGTCCGAAAGCGGCTTACCTGAACGACCGCTCGTCAACCTGTACGCTGAGCGATCCGAACGGCATCTGTAAGTCGGACGACGCGGTTGGCGGCAATGCGATGGCAGTGGCCAGCCTGGAGCTGATTACGCCGACGCCGTTCCTGAGCGAAAAATACGCCAACTCGGTACGCACCTCACTGTTCGTGGATGCGGGTACCGTCTGGGATACCAAGTGGCAGAATACGGCTGAAACTCGCGCTGCCGGCATCCCGGACTATAGCGATCCGAACAATATCCGCGTTTCAAGCGGTATTGCGCTGCAGTGGATGTCCCCGCTGGGGCCGCTGGTCTTCTCTTATGCCCAGCCGGTCAAAAAAGTGGAAGGGGACAAATCAGAACAGTTCCAGTTTAACATTGGTAAAACCTGGTAAGGTTCTGAGCAAGGAAGCATAAGCTGAAGTCTTGCTACCGAACCGCGGTTTTTAGTGTGGTTCGGGGCAAACACTGTGTCGCTGACACAAACGTTGATGGTAAGGAGTTTATAGTGAAAAAGTTGTTGTGTGCCGCAGGACTGGGTCTTGCTTTAGCTGTATCCGCAGGCGCTCAGGCTGCTGACAAAATCGCAGTGGTAAACGTGTCCAGCATTTTCCAACAGTTACCGCAGCGTGCGACCGTTGCTAAACAGCTGGAAAACGAATTCAAAGGCCGCGCAACCGAGCTGCAGAGCCAGGAACGCGATCTGCAGACCAAAATGCAGCGCCTGCAGCGCGACGGTTCAACCATGAAGGCCAGCGAGCGCAGCCGCATGGAAAAAGACGTCATGTCGCAGCGTGAAGCCTTCTCTTCGAAAGCGCAGGCGTTCGAGCAGGATAACCGCCGCCGTCAGATGGAAGAGCGTAACAAACTGCTGAGCCGCATTCAGGACGCCGTGAAGAAAGTCGCGAGCGACGAAGGTTATGACGTGGTGATCGACGCCAACGCGGTGGCTTACGCGGCAAACGCGAAAGACATTACTGCTGACGTGCTGAAACAGGTTAAATAATCGATGTCATCAATTCGACTGGCTGATTTAGCCCAGCAGTTGGATGCAGAATTGCACGGAGATGGCGACCTCGCCATCTCCGGCATTGCTTCTATGCAATCCGCCCAAACCGGCCAAATCACATTTCTCAGCAACAGCCGCTACCGCGAGCAGCTCGCCCAGTGTCAGGCTTCGGCCGTGGTGCTGACGGAAGCGGATCTGGAGTGGTGCCACTCGGCCGCGCTGGTGGTGAAAAATCCCTATCTGACCTATGCGCGCATGGCTCAGCTGCTGGATACCACGCCGCAGCCTGCACAGAATATCGCGCCCAGCGCGGTGATCGATCCCAGCGCGACGCTGGGGCAGAACGTCTCTGTCGGCGCCAATGCGGTGATTGAATCGGACGTGGTGCTTGGCGACAACGTCGTCATCGGCGCAGGCTGCTTCGTTGGTAAAAAGACGCGCATCGGCAACAACAGCCGCCTCTGGGCCAACGTCACCGTCTACCATGAAATCGAAATCGGTCAGGATTGTCTGATTCAGTCCGGCACCGTGATTGGCGCGGACGGTTTCGGCTACGCCAACGATCGTGGCAATTGGGTGAAAATCCCACAGCTTGGCGCTGTAATTATCGGCGATCGGGTCGAAATCGGCGCCTGTACCACTATCGATCGTGGCGCGCTGGATAACACTCTGATCGGCAATGGTGTTATCATAGACAACCAGTGTCAGATCGCACACAACGTGGTTATTGGCGACAATACCGCGGTTGCGGGTGGTGTGATCATGGCGGGTAGTTTGAAAATTGGACGTTACTGTATGATTGGCGGCGCCAGCGTCATTAACGGCCATATGGAAATCTGTGACAAGGTGACGGTAACCGGTATGGGCATGGTTATGCGTCCTATCACAGAGCCTGGGGTATACTCCTCGGGCATTCCGCTACAACCCAATAAAACCTGGCGCAAAACTGCAGCACTGGTGATGAACATCGATGACATGAGCAAGCGCTTAAAAGCCATCGAGCGGAAGGTCGGCAAAGACGACTAAACGCCATCCCACCTGCGACCGGCTTGCTAATAAAAACGGTTAAGCAGGCAAGCCAGGCGCCATTGAACCGATTTCGGCCTGCGGAGGATCATATTGATCTGTGCAGGCCGTGTTATTGATGTCATCAGATTTTTAGGACAGGAAGAGTATTTTGACTACTGAAACTCATACTCTGAAAATTGAAGAAATTTTAGAGCTGCTGCCGCACCGCTACCCGTTTCTGCTGGTTGATCGCGTGCTGGAGTTTGAAGAGCACAAGTATCTGCGCGCGGTAAAGAACGTCTCTGTTAACGAACCGTTTTTCCAGGGGCATTTCCCTGGTAAACCGATTTTCCCTGGCGTTCTGATCCTCGAAGCGATGGCGCAGGCTACCGGTATCCTGGCGTTTAAAAGCGTGGGTAAACTGGAGCCGGGCGAGCTCTACTATTTCGCCGGCATCGACGAAGCCCGTTTCAAACGTCCGGTCGTACCGGGCGATCAAATGATCATGGAAGTGACTTTCGAGAAAACCCGCCGCGGTTTGACGCGTTTTAAAGGCGTTGCTACCGTTGACGGCAAGATCGTCTGTGAAGCGACCATGATGTGTGCCCGTAGCCGGGAGGCATAATCTGTGATTGATCCAACCGCCACCATCCATGCCAGTTCCGTCATCGAAGAAGGGGCCATCATCGGCCCCAACGTCCACATCGGCCCGTTCTGCTTTATCGGCGCGCATGTGGAAATCGGTGAAGGGACAGTCCTGAAGTCGCATGTGGTCATCAATGGCCACACGCGTATCGGGAAAGATAACCAGATCTATCAGTTCGCCTCTATCGGCGAAGTGAACCAGGATCTGAAATATGCCGGCGAGCCGACGCGCGTTGAAGTGGGCGACCGCAACCGCATCCGCGAAAGCGTGACCATTCATCGCGGCACCGCGCAGGGCGGCGGCGTCACCACGATTGGCAGCGATAACCTGCTGATGGTGAATGCGCATATCGCGCATGACTGCGTGATCGGCAACCGCTGCATTTTCGCCAACAACGCCACGCTGGGCGGTCACGTCACCGTGGACGACTTTGCGATTATCGGCGGCATGACGGCGGTGCATCAGTGGTGCACCATCGGCGCGCATGTGATGGTCGGCGGGTGTTCAGGCGTCGCGCAGGATGTGCCGCCGTACGTTATCGCGCAGGGCAACCACGCGACGCCGTTCGGCATCAATATCGAAGGCCTGAAGCGTCGCGGCTTCAGCAAAGAGGCGCTGCACGCTATTCGCAACGCCTATAAAGTGCTGTATCGCAGCAACAAAACGCTGGAAGAAGCCAAGCCGGAAATCGAAGCGCTGGCGAAGCAGCATAGCGAAGTGCAGCCTTTCTACGACTTCTTCGCTCGTTCTACGCGTGGGTTGATTCGTTAATTCATGTCAGTGCGTCCCCTTACGATAGCCCTGGTCGCCGGAGAAACCTCCGGCGATATTCTTGGTGCCGGTCTGATCCGCGCGCTCAAAGCGCGTCATCCCGACGCCCGTTTCGTCGGCGTGGCCGGCCCGCGCATGCAGGCCGAAGGCTGCGAAGTCTGGTATGAGATGGAAGAGCTGGCGGTAATGGGCATCGTGGAAGTGCTCGGCCGTCTGCCGCGCTTGATGAAAATCGGCCGCGACCTGACGCAGCGCTTTACCGAGCTCAAGCCGGACGTCTTCGTCGGCATCGATGCGCCCGATTTTAATATCCGGCTGGAAGGGCGGCTGAAGCGCAACGGTATTCGCACCATTCACTACGTCAGCCCCTCGGTCTGGGCGTGGCGACAAAAGCGCGTATTTAAAATTGGTCGTAATACCAATCTGGTGCTCGCCTTCCTGCCGTTTGAAAAAGCCTTTTACGATCGCTTCAACGTGCCGTGCCGCTTTATCGGCCACACTATGGCGGATGCGATGCCGCTGCAGCCGGACAAGCCTGCCGCACGCCGCACGCTAGGCATTAGCGACGAGGCGCTCTGCCTCGCGCTGCTGCCCGGCAGCCGACATGCGGAAGTCGAGATGCTCAGCGCCGATTTTCTCCGGGCAGCCCAGCTGCTGCGCGTACGCTATCCGGCGCTGGAAATCGTCGTGCCGCTGGTCAACGCGAAACGTCGCGCGCAGTTCGAACAGATCAAAGCCGACGTTGCTCCTGAAGTGCCGATGCATCTGCTGGACGGCAAGGGACGCGAGGCGATGATTGCGAGCGACGCCGCGATTCTGGCATCCGGCACCGCCGCGCTGGAGTGTATGCTGGCAAAATGTCCGATGGTAGTCGGCTATCGTATGAAGCCCTCAACCTTCTGGCTGGCGAAGCGGCTGGTGAAGACGCCTTACGTCTCGCTGCCCAATCTGCTGGCAGGACGCGAGCTGGTGAAAGAGCTGCTGCAGGAGGAGTGCGAACCGCACGCGCTGGCGGCGGCGCTCGAGCCGCTGCTGCATGCCGGTGCGCAACGCGATGCGCTGCTCGCGACCTTTACCGAGCTGCATCAACAGATCCGCTGGAACGCAGACGAACAGGCAGCGGACGCCGTACTGGAGATCGCCAATGGCTGATTTTATCTATCCCAATGCCCGCCTGATTGCGGGCGTGGACGAAGTGGGCCGCGGCCCGCTGGTCGGCGCGGTCGTCACGGCGGCGGTTATTCTCGATCCGGCCAACCCGATTCAGGGACTGGCGGACTCGAAGAAACTGTCGGAAAAGCGCCGTCTCGCCCTGTTCGACGAGATCAAAGAAAAAGCGCTGGCGTGGAACCTGGGCCGCGCCGAGCCGGAGGAGATCGACCGGCTCAATATTCTGCACGCCACTATGCTGGCGATGCAGCGCGCGGTTGCCGGCCTGGCCATCGTGCCCGATTTTGTGCTGGTGGACGGCAACCGCTGCCCGGCGCTGCCGATGCCTTCGCAAGCGGTGGTGAAAGGCGATAGCCTGGTCGCGGAGATCAGCGCGGCGTCGATTATCGCTAAGGTGTCGCGCGACAGCGAAATGGCGGAGCTGGATCGTCTGTTTCCCCAGTATGGCTTCGCGCAGCACAAAGGCTATCCTACCGCGCTGCATATGGAAAAACTGACGCAGCACGGCGCCACGCCGCACCATCGCCGCAGCTTTGCGCCGGTGCGCAATGCCCTGATTGACGCTGAAGTCCTGGCCGCTGGCCAGCCAGCACCGCTTTAATAGCCTGACGCTGTTTTAACCGGAAACCGATATGGCTGAACCCCGTTTTATACATCTGCGTGTCCACAGTGACTACTCTATGGTCGATGGTCTGGCGAAAACCGGGCCGCTGGTCAAAAAGGCGGCTGCGCTCGGTATGCCAGCCCTTGCTATCACGGACTTCATGAACCTGTGCGGGCTGGTGCGTTTCTACGGCAGCGCGCACGGCGCGGGGATCAAACCGATTATAGGTGCCGACTTCAAAGTCGCCAGCGAACTGATGGGCGACGAGCTGACCCAGCTGACAGTGCTGGCCGCCAACAATACCGGCTATCAGAATCTGACGCTGCTCATCTCGCGCGCCTACCAGCGCGGCTACGGTATTGCCGGTCCGGTTATCGATCGCGACTGGCTGCCGGAGCTGGGTGAAGGATTGATCCTGCTCTCCGGCGGACGCTGCGGCGACGTAGGCCGCAGCCTGCTACGCGGCAACAGCGCCCTGGTGGCGCAGTGCCTCGACTTCTATCAGACCCACTTTCCCGATCGCTACTACCTTGAACTGACGCGCACCGGACGCGCCGACGAGGAGAGCTATCTCCACGCCGCGGTTGAGCTCGCTATCGCCGAAGGCGTGCCGGTGGTCGCCACCAATGAAGTCTGCTTCCTGAACGAAGAGGACTTCGACGCCCATGAAATCCGCGTGGCAATCCACGACGGCTATACGCTGGACGATCCCAAACGCCCGCGCAACTACAGCCCTCAGCAATATATGCGCAGCGAAGAGGAGATGTGCGAGCTGTTCTCGGACATCCCGGAAGCGCTGGAAAACAGCGTAGAGATTGCTAAGCGCTGCAACGTCACGGTCCGCCTTGGCGAGTACTTCCTGCCGCAGTTCCCGACAGGCGATATGTCCACCGAAGATTTTCTGGTGATGAAGTCGCGGGAAGGGCTGGAAGAGCGCCTTGAGTTTCTCTTTCCCGATCCGGCCGTGCGCGCGGAGAAACGGCCGGAATATGACGAGCGTCTGGAGATCGAGCTCAACGTTATTAACCAGATGGGCTTCCCTGGCTACTTCCTGATCGTGATGGAGTTTATCCAGTGGTCAAAAGATAACGGTATTCCAGTCGGTCCGGGACGCGGCTCCGGCGCCGGTTCGCTGGTCGCCTACGCGCTGAAGATCACCGACCTCGATCCGCTGGAGTTCGACCTGCTGTTCGAACGCTTCCTTAACCCGGAACGCGTCTCGATGCCTGACTTCGACGTCGACTTCTGTATGGAGAAGCGCGACCAGGTGATTGATCACGTCGCCGAGATGTACGGGCGCGAAGCGGTATCGCAAATCATCACCTTCGGCACCATGGCGGCGAAAGCGGTTATCCGCGACGTCGGCCGCGTGCTGGGTCATCCTTACGGCTTCGTCGATCGCATCTCCAAGCTGATCCCGCCGGATCCCGGCATGACGCTGGAAAAAGCCTTTGCTGTCGAACCGCAGCTGCCGGAAATGTACGATGCGGACGAAGAGGTCAAAGCGCTGATCGATATGGCGCGCAAGCTGGAAGGCGTCACGCGTAACGCCGGCAAGCACGCCGGCGGCGTGGTCATCGCCCCGACGCGGATTACCGACTTCGCGCCGCTCTACTGCGACGAGAATGGCAACCATCCGGTCACGCAGTTCGATAAGAATGACGTCGAATACGCCGGCCTGGTGAAGTTCGACTTCCTCGGCCTGCGCACGCTCACCATCATCGACTGGGCGCTGAAGATGATCAACCCGCGCCGGGAGAAGCAGGGCCTGCCGCCGATCGATATCGCCGCTATCCCGCTGGAGGATAAAAAAAGCTTCGACATGCTGCAGCGCGCGGAAACCACGGCGGTGTTCCAGCTTGAATCGCGCGGCATGAAAGATCTGATCAAACGTCTGAAGCCGGACTGCTTTGAAGATATGATCGCGCTGGTGGCGCTGTTCCGTCCCGGTCCGCTGCAGTCGGGCATGGTAGATAACTTTATTGACCGTAAGCACGGGCGCGAGGCGATCTCCTATCCCGATATTCAGTGGCAGCATGAAAGCCTGAAGCCGGTGCTCGAACCTACCTACGGCATCATCCTCTATCAGGAACAGGTGATGCAGATCGCCCAGGTGCTTTCCGGCTATACCTTGGGCGGCGCGGATATGCTGCGCCGCGCGATGGGTAAAAAGAAACCGGAAGAGATGGCCAAGCAGCGCTCGGTGTTTAAAGAGGGCGCGGAGCGCATGGGCATCGACGGCGAGCTGTCGATGAAGATTTTCGACCTGGTGGAGAAATTCGCCGGCTACGGCTTTAACAAATCGCACTCCGCCGCCTATGCGCTGGTTTCCTACCAGACGCTGTGGCTGAAGGCGCACTATCCGGCCGAGTTTATGGCGGCGGTGATGACCGCCGATATGGACAACACCGAGAAGGTGGTCGGCCTGGTGGACGAGTGCTGGCGCATGGGCCTGAAGGTGCTGCCGCCCGATATCAACTCTGGGCTCTATCAGTTCCACGTCAACGACGACGGCGAGATCGTCTACGGCATCGGCGCGATCAAAGGCGTCGGCGAAGGCCCGATCGAGGCGATCCTCGAAGCGCGCAACCAGGATGGCTATTTCCGCGAACTGTTCGATCTCTGCGCGCGCACCGACACCAAAAAGATCAACCGCCGCGTGATGGAGAAGCTGATCATGTCCGGCGCCTTCGATCGTCTCGGTCCGCACCGCGCGGCGCTGATGAGTTCGCTTGGCGACGCGCTGAAGGCGGCGGATCAGCACGCCAAAGCAGAGGCGATCGGCCAGGCCGACATGTTCGGCGTACTGGCGGAAGAGCCGGAGCAGGTAGAGAAATCCTACGCCAGCGTGACGCCCTGGCCGGAGCAGGTGCAGCTCGACGGCGAGCGGGAAACGCTCGGTCTCTATCTCACCGGTCATCCGATCAATCAGTATCTGAAAGAGATTGAACGCTATGTAGGCGGCATGCGCCTCAAGGACATGCATCCTACCGAGCGTGGTAAAATTACCGTCGCCGCCGGTCTGGTGGTGGCGGCCCGCGTGATGGTGACCAAGCGCGGCAACCGAATTGGTATCTGTACTCTGGACGATCGTTCCGGTCGTCTTGAGGTGATGTTATTTACCGATGCGTTAGATAAATACCAGCAGTTGCTGGAGAAAGACCGTATCCTGATCGTCAGCGGACAGGTCAGCTTTGATGACTTCAGCGGCGGCCTTAAAATGACCGCTCGTGAAGTCATGGACATTGACGAAGCGCGCGAAAAATACGCGCGCGGACTTGCTATCTCGCTGACGGACAGGCAAATTGATGACCAGCTATTAAACCGGCTCCGCCAGTCTCTCGAGCCCCATCGCTCGGGGACGATACCGGTGAATCTCTACTATCAGAGAGCCGACGCGCGAGCGAAGCTACGCTTTGGTGCAGCGTGGCGTATTTCGCCCAGCGATCGCCTGCTCAACGAACTGCGTTCGTTGATAGGGTCGGAGCAGGTTGAACTGGAGTTTGACTAAAACAGGAACATTATGAGTCTTAATTACCTGGATTTTGAACAGCCGATCGCGGAACTTGAAGCGAAAATTGATTCGCTTACGTCGATTGGTCGTCAGGATGATAAACACATTAATCTGGACGAAGAGGTGCAGCGCCTGCGCGAAAAGAGCGTTGAGCTGACCCGTAAAATCTTCGCCGATTTGGGCGCATGGCAGGTCGCGCAGCTGGCGCGCCATCCGCTGCGTCCTTATACGCTTGACTACGTTCGCAACGCTTTTGACGACTTTGACGAGCTGGCAGGCGATCGCGCCTATGCCGACGACAAAGCGATTGTCGGCGGTATCGCTCGTCTCGACGGCCGTCCGGTCATGATCATTGGTCATCAAAAAGGTCGCGAAACCAAAGAGAAAATCCGCCGCAACTTCGGTATGCCGGCGCCGGAAGGCTACCGCAAAGCGCTGCGACTGATGGAGATGGCCGAGCGCTTTAAAATGCCGCTGATCACCTTTATCGATACGCCGGGCGCCTATCCGGGCGTGGGCGCGGAAGAGCGCGGCCAGTCGGAAGCGATCGCCCGCAACCTGCGCGAAATGTCCGGTCTGAAAATTCCGGTTATCTGCACCGTGATCGGTGAAGGCGGCTCAGGCGGCGCGCTGGCAATCGGCGTGGGCGACAAAGTGAATATGCTGCAGTACAGCACCTATTCGGTGATCTCGCCGGAAGGCTGCGCCTCGATTCTGTGGAAAAGCGCGGATAAAGCCCCGCTGGCGGCAGAGGCGATGGGCATCACGGCCAACCGTCTGAAAGAGTTGAAGCTGATTGACTCGATCATCCCTGAACCGCTGGGCGGCGCGCATCGTCAGCCGGTGGATATGGCGCTGTCGCTGAAAAATCAGCTGCTGGCGGATCTGGCTGATCTCGACACCCTGAGCACCGAAGAGCTGCTCGATCGTCGCTATCAGCGTCTGATGAGCTACGGCTACGCTTAAGGGCGTACAGCGGTGAAAAAGCGGACTCCGGTCCGCTTTTTTTATGCCGCTGATTTACCGATCGGCAACAGAGTAGAGCATTCCGACAGCACCCGACCGCGACTCTTCGCTATGATTAGTCCTGCGACATTAAAAGGGAGGTGCGCATTGAATATTTTGGCGATCATGGGTTCACACGGCATGTTCTACAAAGATGAGCCGCTGCGCGAACTGAACAGCGCGCTGACGCAGCAGGGCTTTCAGCTGATTTATCCGACGAACATCGACGACCTGCTGAAGCTGATAGAGCACAACCCGCGCATCTGCGGCGTGATCTTTGACTGGGACGCGCACAACAGTCCGGCGCTCTGTGCCGATATCAATCAGCTCAATGAATACCTGCCGCTCTACGCCTTTATCAACACCCATTCGCAGATGGACGTCAGCATCAACGAGATGCGCATGGCGCTGCACTTCTTTGAATATGCGCTGAGCGCCGCGGACGATATCGCGCTGCATATCCGGCAGTACACCGACGACTATATCGACCACATTACCCCACCGCTGACCAAAGCGCTGTTCACCTACGTGAAAGAGGGCAAGTACACCTTCTGTACGCCCGGCCACATGGGCGGCACCGCTTTTCAAAAAAGCCCGGTCGGCAGCCTCTTTTACGATTTTTTCGGCGCCAATACGCTGAAGGCGGATATCTCTATCTCCGTGACCGAACTTGGTTCGCTGCTCGATCATACCGGCCCGCACCTCGAGGCCGAGGAGTATGTCGCCAGGACTTTCGGCGCCGAGCAGAGCTATATGGTGACCAACGGCACCTCGACCTCGAATAAAATCGTCGGGATGTATGCGGCGCCGACCGGCAGCACGGTATTGATCGACCGCAACTGCCATAAGTCGCTGACGCATCTGCTGATGATGAGCGATATCGTGCCAATCTGGCTAAAGCCGACGCGCAACGCGCTGGGCATTCTTGGCGGCATCCCTAAGCGGGAGTTCACTCGCGCCAGCATTGAGGAGAAAGTGGCGAATACCGCCCGCGCCAGCTGGCCGGTGCACGCCGTGATCACCAACTCCACCTACGACGGCCTGCTCTATAACACGCAGTACATCAAGGAGACGCTGGAGGTGCCGTCGATCCATTTCGATTCCGCCTGGGTGCCCTATACCAACTTCCATCCTATTTATGCCGGCAAAAGCGGCATGAGCGGCGAGCGTACGCCTGGCAAAGTCATCTACGAGACTCAGTCGACCCACAAGCTGCTGGCGGCCTTCTCGCAGGCGTCACTGATCCATATTAAAGGCGATTACGACGAGCACACCTTCAACGAAGCCTACATGATGCACACCACCACATCGCCCAACTATGCGATTGTCTCCTCGATTGAAACGGCGGCGGCAATGCTGCGCGGCAATCCCGGCAAGCGGCTGATCAATCGCTCGGTCGAGCGCGCGCTACATTTTCGCCGGGAGATCCAGCGCCTGCGGGAGGAGTCCGACAGCTGGTTCTTCGATATCTGGCAGCCAGAGCATGTCGACGACGCGGCGTGCTGGCCGATCCAGCCGGGTGAAGAGGGGTGGCACGGCTTTACCCAGGCGGACGCTGACCATATGTATCTCGATCCCATCAAGGTCACTATTCTGACGCCCGGCATGAGCGAGCTGGGCGAGATGGCGGAAGAGGGGATCCCGGCGGCGCTGGTGGCGAAATTCCTCGATGAACGCGGCATTGTGGTAGAGAAAACCGGGCCTTATAACCTGCTGTTTCTGTTCAGCATCGGCATCGACAAGACCCGGGCGATGAGCGTGCTGCGTGGCCTGACCGAGTTCAAGCGCGCCTACGATCTCAACCTGCGGGTGAAAAATATGCTGCCGGATCTCTACGCCGAAGATCCCGACTTCTACCGCAATATGCGCATCCAGACGCTGGCGCAGGGGATCCACCAGCTGATCCGCCAGCACGATCTGCCGCGCCTGATGCTCAAGGCGTTCGACGTGCTGCCTGAAATGAAGATGACGCCGCACCAGGCGTTCCAGCAGCAGGTGCAGGGCAGAGTAGAGACGGTGGATCTGAAGCAGCTGGTGGGACGCGTCTCCGCCAATATGATCCTGCCCTATCCGCCAGGCGTGCCGCTGGTGATGCCAGGAGAAATGATCACCGAAGAGAGCCGCGCGGTGCTCGACTTCCTGCTGATGCTCTGCACTATCGGACGCCACTATCCCGGCTTTGAGACCGATATTCACGGCGCGACGCTGACGGAAGAGGGCGATTATCGCGTTCGGGTGCTGAAGTAATGAAAAAAGGCAGCGGCTTCAGACAATTGCGCATTGCAAGCCGCCGCCGCACGTTTCAGGATAGGCAAAACAGTCAGGGAGTCTTTCTATGTTGCAGTTATCTTCAGTTCACCATATCGCCATCATCGCCACTGATTATGCGCGCAGTAAGGCCTTTTATTGCGATGTGCTCGGCTTCAGCCTGATGGGCGAGGTTTACCGCGAAGCGCGCGATTCGTGGAAAGGCGATCTGGCGCTGAACGGCCAGTACACCATTGAGCTTTTCTCCTTTCCTTCGCCGCCGGCGCGCGTCAGTCATCCTGAAGCCTGCGGCCTGCGTCATCTGGCCTTTACCGTGCCGGACGTTGGCGCGGCGGTTGCGACCCTGGCGGAAAAAGGCGTGGTGTGCGAACCGATCCGCATCGACGATCTGACCGGCAAGCCGTGCACCTTCTTTGCCGATCCGGACGGTTTGCCGCTGGAGCTCTATCAGGCGTAAAATAGCGCGCGCAGGGGCCGCATCCGGCGGCCCTGATTCTGGAACGCGTCATGCCTTTGTCTCATCTCGCTTCGCTGTTGCCTGACGATGCCGCACTGGCGGTGGCGTTTAGCGGCGGTCTCGACTCTACCGTGCTGCTGCATCAGCTGGTTAGCTGGCAACAGACGCATCCGCAAGCGCGTCTGCGTGCGCTGCATGTCCACCATGGATTAAGTCCCAACGCCGACAGCTGGGCGGCGCACTGCATGGCGATTTGCGAAGCCTGGCAGCTACGCTGCGAGGTGCTGCGCATACAGGTCGACGCGCGCGAGCAGGGCGTTGAGGGCGCAGCACGCACGGCGCGCTATCAGGCGCTGACGACGGCGATGCAGCCTGATGAGTGGCTGCTGACCGCGCAGCATCTCGACGACCAGTGCGAGACGCTGCTGCTGGCGCTGAAGCGCGGCAGCGGACCGGCCGGGCTGGCGGCGATGCCGGTGCGGCATTCGCGCCACGGCCGCGTACTGCTGCGTCCGCTGCTCGGGCAGTCGCGCCAGCAGCTTGAGGCCTACGCGCAGCAGCATCAGCTGCGCTGGATCGAGGATGAAAGCAACCAGGACGCGCGCTACGATCGCAATTTCCTGCGCCAGCATCTGCTGCCAACGCTGCAGGCGCGCTGGCCGCACTTTGCCGCCGCGTGCGCGCGCAGCGCGGCGCTGTGCGGCGAGCAGGAGCAGCTGCTGGACGAACTGCTGGCGGAGCAGCTGGCCGGTCTGCTGCATCCAGACGGCAGCCTGCATTTCCCGCCGCTTTTGCAAATGAGCGAGACGCGCGCGAATGCGCTGCTGCGCCGCTGGATCGCCCGCCAGGGCGCGCCGATGGTCTCGCGCGACGCGCTGACGCGTCTGCGCCAGGAGGTGATGCTGAGCCGCGAAGATGCGCAGCCGCGTTTACGCTTTGGCGAGGCGGAGGCGCGCCGCTATCGCGATCGGATCTACTGGGTGCCGCGCTGCGCATCGCTAAAGGATCGGCTGCTGCTCTGGCCCGATCGTCGCGTGCCGCTGGTGTTGCCGCAGCGGCTCGGCGTGCTGCATGCCCACCGCGCGCCCTCGGCGCTGCGTCAGCCCGAAGCGGACGAAGAGGTGAGCGTGCGTTTTCATGCGCAGGGCTATTTTCATCTGGCGGGCCGCGCTGGCGGCCGCGAAATCAAAAAGCTGTGGCAGGAGCTGGCGATCCCGCCGTGGCAGCGGGAACGTATCCCGCTGATCTACTACAATCAGACGCTTGTCTGCGCGCCCGGTCTGTTTGTCACCCGGGAAGGCGCCGCCGCTGACGACAGCGGCTGGCAGGCGATCTGGCAAAATAACGAGAGTGCTGGAGAGCAACCATGAAGAGATTACTGGCCGCCTTGCTGCTGGCGGCGGCGCTGCCGACGCTGGCCGACGGCGACGTCAACGCGGGGGCGCAGAAGTCGGCCGCCTGCGCCGCCTGCCATGGCGCGCAGGGAAAAAGCAGCATGCCGCTCTATCCCAACCTGGCGGGACAGAATGCCGCTTACCTCAACCATGCGCTGCAGGCCTATAAAAAGGGCGAGCGCAGCGGCGGGCAGGCGGAAGTCATGAAAGCGTTTGTGGCTGGATTAAGCGATGAGGATATGGCGGATCTGTCGGCTTACTATGGGTCGCTGAAACCTTAGGGAAGGGGGCGGGAATATCCCGCCCGAGGCGCTGTCGTTACTCTTCGCTGACGACAACGGTGCCCAGCTCAGGATGGCTGAAGCTGGCGATGTGATCGAGGCGCAACTCGCGCGTTTCGCCGGAGAGATCGATAGAAAGGTATTCGACGTTTTTACGTGAAACCATATCCGTCGCTTTCGCCTTCAGCGCTTCCCCGTTTTTCAGGGTCAGCTCAAGCGTCCAGCGTTTCGTGCAGGCGAGTTCCAGGTTGTCGTAATCATCGCAGTTGATGGGTCTATAAGCTTCATTCGTCAACATAGTCGCTCACCAGTAAGTTTGCAGCGGCATAGGCTGCCTGTTCCCTGACAGAAGAGTTTAGCGCAGAATTTGCGGCAATATCATCGAGTGCCTTTAAAACGCATCCGATCGCATCGGGCACATATCCCAGTTCGCCGCTGCCGATCTCGGCATATTTCTGACGAACCAATTCACAATATTTTTGCACTTTCACCTCCTCAGCAGAGCAAGAATACTCTGGTTGCCTGAGGAACTATATCACAGGCATTTCCAGGATTTCAGCCAGACCAAAGCAGGATCGTCGCGTCGAAAGAGGCTAAAGTGACAGAATCCGCTGGCTACGCGCCACAAACAGCAAGCACAAAAGGTTAAGTTGATGAACAGGTTAAACGAGGCGACGCTGCCTCAGGTGACAGATGATTAAAGTTTCACGTACGGTCGAGCTGCCCGACGGCGAAGTCGAGCTAAGCGCCATTCGCGCCCAGGGTGCAGGTGGGCAGCATGTGAATAAAGCCAGCACCGCGATTCATCTGCGTTTCGATATCGCCGCATCCTCGCTGCCGCCGTTTTACAAACAGCGCATGCTGGCGGCGAAACACCATCTGATTACGCCGGAAGGCATGGTGATTATCAAAGCGCAGGAGTATCGCAGCCAGGAGATGAACCGCGAGGCGGCGGTACAGAGGCTGGTCAGTTTGATTCAGGAGCTGACGCGGGTAGAGAAGGTGCGGCGGGCTACGCGGCCGACGCGCGCGTCGAAAGAGCGGCGGCTGGAAGGGAAAGCGCGGCGCAGTTCGACTAAATCGATGCGGGGAAAGGTGCTGTAAAAAAACGCCCCCGAAAACGGGGGCGGGAAGGATCTTACTTGTTAAGCGCTTTCAGCAGGAAGTCGACGATTTCGCTCTGCTTGATCATCTCTTTCTCGCCGGCGCGGCGCGCTTTGTACTCAATCTCTTCGTTGTCGAGATTGCGGTCGCCGATGACGATGGTGTGCGGGACGCCAATCAGCTCCATATCGGCGAACATCACGCCCGGACGCTCTTTACGGTCGTCGAGGATCACCTCGACGCCTTTGGCGCGCAGGGTGTGGTAGAGCTCTTCCGCCAGCTCTTTCACGCGGAAAGATTTGTGCATGTTCATCGGCAGAATCGCAACGTCGAACGGCGCCAGCGCCGCAGGCCAGATAATGCCGCGCTCGTCGTGGTTCTGCTCGATGGCCGCCGCGACGACGCGCGTAATGCCGATACCGTAGCAGCCCATGGTCAACACCTGATTGCGACCATCTTCGCCCTGAACCGCCGCCTTCATCGCTTCCGAGTATTTGGTGCCGAGCTGGAAAATATGGCCGACTTCGATGCCGCGCTTGATCTGCAGCGTGCCTTTGCCGTCCGGGCTCGCATCGCCTTCCACCACGTTGCGGATATCGGCCACGATCGCCTGCGGCAGATCGCGTTCCCAGTTAATCCCGACATAGTGTTTGCCGTCGACGTTGGCGCCGGCGCTGAAGTCGCTCATCTTGTCGACGCTGCGATCGGCGATAATCGGCATCGCCAGACCCACCGGGCCAAGCGAGCCTGGACCTGCGCCCACTGCGGCGCGGATCTCTTCTTCGGTGGCGAACGTCAGCGGCGAGGCGACGACGTCGAGCTTCTCCGCTTTAATCTCGTTCAGCTCGTGATCGCCGCGCACCAGCAGCGCAACCAGCGTATGGCCGCTCTCTTCGCTGGCTTTCACCATCAGCGTCTTCACGGTTTTCTCGATCGGCAGCTGGAACTGCTCCACCAGCTCGGCGATGGTTTTCGCGTTCGGCGTGTCGATCTGCGCCAGCGCCTGAGTCGGCTGCGGGCGATCGCCAGCCGGCGCCACCGCTTCGGCCATTTCGATATTGGCGGCGTAGTCCGAGTCGGTTGAGAAGATCACATCATCTTCGCCGCTCTGCGCCAGCACCTGGAATTCGTGCGACGCGCTGCCGCCGATAGAACCGGTGTCCGCCTGAACCGCGCGGAAGTCGAGGCCCATACGGCTAAAGCTGTTGCTGTAGGCGCGGTACATCGCGTCGTAGGTTTCCTGCAGCGACTCTTGCGAAATATGGAAAGAGTAAGCGTCTTTCATGATGAACTCGCGCGAGCGCATCACGCCAAAGCGCGGGCGCACTTCATCGCGGAATTTGGTCTGGATCTGATAGAGGTTGAGCGGCAGCTGCTTATAGGAGCTGAGCTCGTTGCGGATCAGATCGGTGATCACTTCTTCATGCGTCGGACCGAGCACGAACGGGCGCTCGTGGCGATCGGCCACGCGCAGCAATTCCGGGCCGTACTGTTCCCAGCGACCGCTCTCCTGCCACAAATCGGCAGGCTGAACCACCGGCATAGAGATCTCAATCGCGCCCGCGTTGTTCATCTCTTCGCGCACGATGTTTTCGACTTTTTTCAGCACGCGTAAACCGGTCGGCAGCCAGGTGTAGAGACCTGAAGCCAGTTTGCGGATCATCCCGGCGCGCAGCATCAGCTGGTGGCTGATCACTTCCGCGTCGGAGGGCGTCTCCTTAAGGGTGGAGAGCAAATATTGAGTAGTACGCATTGATTAAGGTTCCAGTTGAACGGAGAGTCACTGACAAAAGTTTTGTTGGCGGCTAGTGTACCAGCGAGATCACGGGCTCAAAAGCGCGTTTTCGCGCGTGTCGATGCTGGTCACTTCGGTACCGCTTTCATCGACGCGCCAGCGCACATTGAAATCGAGCAGCCAGACGGCATATTCACGCGACTGCGCTTCGCCTTTGCGGTAGGCGGGACGCGGATCCTGCGCCAGCACGTCGCGGATAAAACGCGCCAGATAGGGATAGCGCTGCTGCTGCTGCGCCAGCTGCTGTTCCGCCTGCGGCGAGAAGCGCACCGGCATATCGGCTACGGGCGCCGCCTGCGCGAAACCGGCTCTGGCCTGCGGCAGCGCCTCGGCGAAGGGAAGGTAAGGCTTGATATCCACCACCGGCGTGCCGTCCACCAGGTCCAGGCTGCCGAGCTGCAGGATCACCTGATTCTTCTCACAGCGTATCGCCTTCAGCTCAACCAGCGACATGCCGACAGGGTTCGGGCGAAAGGTCGAGCGCGTCGCGAACACGCCCATGCGGGCGTTGCCGCCCAGGCGCGGCGGGCGCACCGTGGGCCGCCAGCCGCCTGCCATGGTCTGATGAAACACGAACAGCACCCAGAGATGGCTGAAACTCTCCAGGCCGCGTACCGCCTCCGGCTGGTTATAGGGCGCCATCAGATGCAGCTCGCCGTGACCATCCTGCACCAGGCCAGGCTGGCGCGGAACGGCGAATTTCTCTTTCCACGGCGAACGGATCACGCCGATCTGCTCGAAGGCGAAAGTGCTCATTGATTGACTTTCAGCGCAGAGCCCTGACAGATCGCCTGACGGTAGCAGCCCGGCGTGCTGCTGACGATTTCGCACTTATGCAGCAGAACGGCATTGGCTTTCAGGTAAGAGGCTTTAATCTGCAGACGCTTGCGTGCGGTGGCGATATTCGGCGGTGAATCCTGGCGGCTGCTCTGGCAGTCATCACCGGCGACTTCGCCCAGATCGCGGAACGGCTTGCTGACCAAATCAGCAGCGTCGGTATAGACTTTGACCGGCGCGGGACGCGGCGCGGGCTTGCGCGCGGGCTCGCGGGATGGCTGCGAATGAGCGGGTGCGCTGCTTATCGGGTGATATTCGTGAACGCACCCAGTCAGCATCAATGCTAACAAGCAGAGCGGTAATAAACGCATGGCAACATCCTCAAGGTTGTAAAAAGTGGCGTTATTGAAACAAGGACCCGGCGAAATAACAAGTCGCGCCGGATGCGGCGCAAAAGAAAGGGCGGCTACGCGCCGCCCTGGTCAGAAGTGTCAGGAAAGGGATTACCAGCCTTTCACTGCACCGCCGTTAAAGATCTTGTTCGCGGCTTCTGCGACTTCGTCAGACTGATAGGCCTGAACGAATTTTTTCACGTTTTCAGCGTCTTTGTTATCTTCACGGCTGACGATCAGGTTCACATACGGCGAATCTTTATCTTCAACGAAGATGCCATCTTTGGCCGGCGTCAGGCCAATCTGGCTGGCGTAGGTGGTGTTGATCACCGCCAGCGCGATCTGCTGGTCATCCAGCGAACGCGGCAGCTGCGGCGCTTCCAGCTCGACGATCTTCAGGTTTTTCGGGTTCTCGACGACATCCAGCGAGGTCGGCAGCAGGCCGACGCCATCCTTCAGCTTGATCAGGCCTACTTTCTGCAGCAGCAGCAGAGAGCGGCCAAGGTTGGTCGGATCGTTAGGGATAGCGACCTGCGCGCCGTTCTGCAGCTCGTCCAGCGATTTGATTTTTTTCGAGTAGCCGGCGATCGGATAAACAAAAGAGTTGCCGACCGGCACCAGCTTATAGCCGCGATCTTTGATCTGCTGATCCAGATAAGGTTTATGCTGGAAGGCGTTGACGTCGATATCGCCTTTGCTCAGCGCTTCGTTCGGCAGCACGTAGTCGTTAAAGGTCACCAGCTCGACGTCGAGGCCATATTTATCCTTCGCGACCTTCTGCGCCGCTTCGGCGACCTGCTGCTCTGCGCCGACAATCACGCCCACTTTAATATGGTTCGGATCTTTGGCTTTCTGATCGCACCCTGCCAGCGCAATCGCGCCAATCAGTGCACCCACAGCGGCAATCTTTTTAAATGTAGAAGTCATATCTCTTCCTTAATGGAGACGTAATGATATAGCTGACTTATTTATGGGACACGGCACGCACGATGCGGTCGCCACAAAACTGAATTAAATACACCAGAACGACCAGTAACACGAGCACCGTATTCATCACCGTCGCGTTATAGCCGATATAGCCGTACTGATAGCCAATTTGTCCCAGCCCGCCCGCGCCGACGGCGCCGCCCATGGCAGAGTAGCCGACCAGCGTAATCAGCGTGATGGTCGCGGCGTTCACCAGGCCCGGCAGCGCTTCTGGCAGCAGCACCTTGCGCACGATTTGCAGCGGCGTGGCGCCCATGGCGCGCGATGCTTCGATCAGTCCGGTCGGCAGTTCAAGCAGCGCGTTCTCGACCATACGCGCGATAAAAGGCGCGGCGCCGACGGTCAGCGGCACGATAGCCGCCTGCAGGCCGATAGAGGTGCCGACGATGGCGCGAGTAAAGGGAATCATCCAGACCAGCAGAATGATAAAGGGAATAGAACGGAAAATATTCACCAGCGCAGAGAGGATGCGATAGAGCGTCCGGTTTTCCCGAATCTGTCCCGGACGGGTGACGTAGAGCAGCACGCCGACCGGCAGGCCCAGCACAAAGCCAAAGAAGCCGGAGACAAAGGTCATCATCAGCGTTTCCCAGACGCCGCGCGCCAGTAAAGCCATCATCGCCTCAGACATAACCCAGTACCTCTACTTTCACATGATTTTCCTGCAGCCACGCGATAGCGGCGTTGGCATCGCTCTCAGCGCCGTCCATCTCGGCGAGCATAATGCCAAACTTCACGCCGCCGGCGTAATCCATCTGCGCGCTGATAATGTTGTTATTGACGTTGAAGCGGCGTGCGGCTTCAGAGAGCAACGGCGCGTCGACCGACTTGCCGGTGAACTCAAGACGCAGCAGCGGCACGCGCTCGGCAGCAGGCTGCGACACCATGCGCTGCTGATAATCCTCAGGGATATCGAGGTGCAGCGTCGACTGGATAAACTGCTGCGCCAGCGGCGTTTTCGGATGAGAGAAGACTTCGCTGACGCTGTCTTTTTCAATCAGCTCACCCTGGCTGATGACCGCAACCTGATCGCAGATGCGCTTCACCACGTCCATCTCGTGCGTAATCAGCAGAATGGTCAGGCCGAGGCGACGGTTGATATCCTTCAGCAGCTCGAGGATAGAGCGGGTAGTGGCGGGATCGAGCGCGCTGGTGGCTTCGTCGCACAGCAGCACTTTGGGATTGCTGGCCAGCGCGCGGGCGATGGCGACGCGCTGTTTCTGTCCGCCGGAGAGGTTGGCGGGCCAGGCGTCATGCTTATCGGCCAGGCCGACCAGTTCCAGCAGTTCCGTTACGCGCTGTTTAATCGCTTCGCGCGACAGGCTACCCAGCTCAAGCGGCAGCGCCACGTTGCCGAAGACGGTACGCGAGTTCATTAAATTAAAGTGCTGGAAGATCATGCCGATTTGACGGCGCGCATGAGTCAGCTGACGTTCGCTCAGGGCGGTTAATTCCTGGCCGTCGACCAGTACGCGGCCTGACGTTGGGCGCTCCAGCAGGTTAACGCAGCGGATAAGGGTACTTTTACCGGCGCCGGACGAGCCGATAACGCCATAGATCTGTCCTGCAGGCACATGCAGGCTGACATCTGAGAGCGCCTGGATGGTGCGTGAACCTTGCTGGAACACTTTGGTAATATTTTCAAGTTTAATCATTAGGTTATTTATTATCGTCTTGCGTTGTCCGTGGTGTGGAACCTTTCGCGCGAAATGCCGGTGCGAAAGCTGAACGGATGGTAAGGCATCCAGACGTCTAAATCAATCAAAGTCATCTCATCTGCCATTCTCTCTTTTATTGCAATCATGCAATACTAGGCGGCAATTTTAGTAGCATCTTTAGTAGCAGGAGTTTCTCAGTGGCGAATAAAGTCCCGGCTGTATTTCTCGATCGTGATGGCACCTTGAACGTGGATCACGGCTATGTCCATGAAATCGACAACTTCCAGTTTATTGATGGCGCCATCGAGGCGTTGCAGGAGCTGAAGAAGATGGGATTCGCGCTGGTGCTGATCACCAATCAGTCCGGTATCGCCCGCGGCATGTTTAGCGAAGACCAGTTTATGCAGCTGACTGAATGGATGGACTGGTCGCTGGCGGACCGCGACGTCGATCTCGACGGCATCTATTTCTGTCCGCATCTGCCGGACGCGCCGGTGGAAGCCTATCGTCAGGCGTGCGACTGCCGCAAGCCGCATCCTGGCATGTTGCTCTCAGCGCAGAAGCATCTCGATATCGACATGGCGGCTTCTTATATGGTGGGTGACAAAACAGAAGACGTGCTGGCGGGCAAAGCGGCGGGCGTAGGCACAAATGTGCTGGTGCGCAGCGGCAAAACCGTCACGGCAGAAGGGGAAGCGGCCGCAGACTGGGTGCTTAATAGTATCGCCGAGCTGCCCCAGGCCATTAAAAAGCGCTAAAAACGCGCGTTTTGCGCATTAATCAGACGAACGGCACAAAACTTTAAAAAAGGCACTTGCGCTCTCTGAACGACTCCCTATAATGCGCCTCCATCGACACGGCGCAACGGCTTACGGAATGCAGTGTTGAGGTGATGAAAGTCACTGTCGGTCAGAGCAAAAATAAACGCTTGACTGACGCAGAGAGTAGCGTAATATACGCCACCTCGCAGCAGCAGGCTCGGCCGCTGACTGCACCGCTCTTTAACAATTTATCAGACAATCTGTGTGGGCACTCGGGAGCAGATATCAAAGCCTTCGGGCTTAAAAAATATCAAGCCTCACGAGTGGACACATAATGACATTCATTATGACGTTTTACAGATGAGCACCGCTTAACTGGTTTAAGCAAATCAAACTTAAATTGAAGAGTTTGATCATGGCTC